>Ga0302321_100000719_pt1 | contig 28658 bp, 38 predicted proteins | sample Fen_T0_1_FD_202505 | JGI IMG/M metagenome (GOLD analysis project Ga0302321, IMG submission 202505) | Peat permafrost microbial communities from Stordalen Mire near Abisko, Sweden - Fen_T0_1 | ecosystem: Environmental > Terrestrial > Soil > Wetlands > Permafrost | place: Sweden: Abisko... | reverse complement strand
CCATGCGGTTCGCCGCGCTCGCAGGCGCAACTTTGCTGCGGCGAGTGCCGCCTGCCTGATAGCCATTGGGGCCGTCTGCGGCACAACAGCGCTTCAACCGAAGGCACTGACCTTTCGCGTCGACAATTCCGCCACACCCGGTACTCTCGACAGTTACGTGAGTGCGCCTGCCCAGGCACCACTTGAGTTGCGGTTCTCCGAGGGCAGTCACGTCGTATTGCAGCCGCTGTCTCGAGGTCGCGTCTCGCAAACGAGCACGCGTGGCGCCACCATGGTGCTCGAAGACGGTCGAGCCCACGCGGAAATTGTGCATCGCGACGACTCGGAATGGCGCGTGTTGGCTGGCCCCTTCGTTGTCGGGGTCACCGGCACGAGTTTCGACGTCGCCTTCGATGTGGCAACTCAGACCTTCGTGCTCAAGATGCAATCCGGAAAGGTGCGCGTCACTGGGCCCGGCCTCAGCGAACCAGTAGAAGTCCGGGGCGACCAGCGCTTGGTATTGTCGGCCAAGGGGACCGAGCCCCTGAAGCCGCTGGCCGCAGTTCCGCCACCAGCCATACCGCCAGTGTCAGGGACACAAGCACCTGAAGCATCATGCGACACTGCTAACGCCGCGGGGCCGCCGGCCACTCCTGCTGCGGTAGGGTCGACCCATCGCGCCAATTCCCCTCAAGATGCCGAAAGTTTCGGCCAGTTGGGTGCGCGCGGTCAGCACCAGCGCATCATCGAGTTGGCCGAAAAACACGGCTTCGACGCCGCGGTCGCGGCTTCGAACCGCGCGGATCTGCTCGCCCTCGGCAATGCTGCGCGCTTCGCAGGCCGGGCCAACCTCGCCGGCATGGCCTATCGCGCGGTGCGTGACCGGTTCGGCAAATCGTCTGAAGCCACGACTGCAGCCTTTTTCCTGGGCCGGATGAGTGAATCGGCCAGGCCCGCCCAAGCCATCTCCTGGTACGAATGCTACGTCGCCGAGGCGCCGACTGGCGTCTGGGTCGCCGAAGCTTTGGGCCGGCGGATGGCGATTTTGAACGACTCTTCGGGTGGGCCAGCCGCGCAGACTGCCGCCAAAGAGTACCTTGAGCGTTTTCCGTCAGGGCCCTACGCTGGGTTTGCCCGTAAAATCCTCACGCCTTGAATCGATTGGTAAAGATTGCGCTGAGTGCTTGGCTCGTCCTCGGGGCTGCCACGGCTCAGGCACAAACATCGGTCGTTATCGTCGTGCCCCACGTCAGCACCACGGACTACGAGCACTTCGAGCATCAGCTGCGCTCCGAATTGGTTGCCTCAGGGTTCGAGCCCGTTTCAGTAGAAGTCCCGTTCGATGTGACACCGCAGACGTTGCGGACACATGCAGCTCGACTGATGAGCCCCGCGGCCATCTCGATCTCAATCCACGACCAAACGGTGTCGGGCCTGGTTTGGATCCACGCGCGCACTGGCAACAATGACTTGCTGCGTCCAGTACCCGACTATCGCATCACCGAGCAGGCGCCTTCGGTGTTCGCTGTTCGAGCAACGGATGTGCTTCACGGCGGGCTGCTTGAACTTGGTTACATTGGCACTCGACCCGAGCCCCTGGTCAATACTTCTCCGGCCAACGCTGGCGATCCCGCGGCAACGCCCGAGGTCGGAGCGCCGAACGTCAACCCATCGTCCTCTTCGCCGCCAGCCCTTTCGACCAAGAGCACACCGCTCGCCGCAGAGCAACCGAAGCTCCAGCGGCGATCCGATACAGCCGATGCAACGGTGCCTCCCGCAACCAAGCCCAAACACGAAAAGCCCATAAGAACATGGTTCATTCGTGGCATGGCGAATGTCGAACTCCCCTTCTTGGGCTACCCAACGAATCTTGGGTTCAATCTGTCGGTGATGCGACGCTTGCACCCGAATGTCAACATGGGGTTGTCGGGCGCTCTCTTCCTCCCTGCTGTGGGTACGATTGGGGGACCTGGACGAGCCAACATTTCCCAGGCCTTCGTCGGTGCGCGCGTTGCTTTACTGCAACACCTCTCGAAGCCGCTAACCATAGTGGAATTCAGCGAAATCGGTCTACACGCCGTCAACGTATCCGGTGAAACCAACACGCCCTACGTGCCCCGTACCACGCATTCCTATGCCGGCTATTCATTGGTCGGGGCCGGGGCCAACTGGGCAGTCACTGGTACCGTGGCACTGATCGCTGAAACTGGCTTACTGTTGCCGTGGAAGCGCGCAGACGTACTCGTCGTCAGGACAGTAGTCGCCGAAGCCGCGGGGCCGGCCATGCTTGCCAATCTTGGGATTCAGCTCGCGTTCTAGGTGTCACATGATCCACGTTCAAACTCGGCGTCAACACCGCATGCAGCAAGTGCCCCTCGCGGTTGGTTTGGTTCCGCTTTCATTGCTGCTAGCGCTCGCTTTTGGCGGCTGTGAGCGCGATCGCCTGAGTGCAGTCACCGAAGCTCCGAGTCAAGTTCAAAGCCTGGGAGGTTCGACGAACACTTCCACCACGACGCCCTCTGCCAAACCCTGCCTCCAAAGCGGTGATGTCTGTCAAACAGGTGACCATTGTTGCAGCGGCGTGTGTGGTGTCGACGGACATTGCGCAGGGTTGGCGGGCTGCAGCGTGATTGGTGAAAAATGTGATAGCAACGAGCAATGCTGCTCGCGAGCCTGTGCCGATCCGGGCACCGGAATCAAGATATGCCACGGTCTCGACGGTTGCCGCCCAACCGATGAGCTCTGCACTGCGGGCGGCGACAATAGCGAGTGTTGCTCCAAAGCCTGCTTTCTCGATCAGCTGACGGGCGTCGGTCGCTGTGGTCCTGACTTCACCCGGCCTTGTTTGCCCGAAGGCGAAATCTGTGAGCCCGCGCGTCCCCCTTGCTGTGGGCCGAACAGCACTGTTACTTCGCCGCCCTTCACCTGCCAGGTCACCTCGATCGGTGTCTCACGTTGCGCCTACCCAAGCGGTCCCAACAACTGCGGCATGCCAGGCAATCCCTGCAGCATGAACAATGACTGCTGCACGATTGCTCCGAGCGATCGCCACTACTGCACACCGGGGCGTGGATTCCTCGAGTGTGCAGCGTCGTGCGCGCCGCTCAATGCCGGGTGCCGCGCTTCGCGCGACTGCTGCACCGGCATGCGTTGCGTCGATGGGCTGTGTCAAAATAGCGACGTCAGCTGCAACCAGCTCGGACAGCCGTGCACTCTACCCGCGGGTTGCTGCAGTGGTAACTGCGCGGTACGCGACGGGGGACTAATGACCTGCGCGCTGTGAAACTAGTTTGATGGCCGGCTCAATCGCTTGGACCGTGACGGCCCAGTTTAGACACCATAAGTCGCGCCAGTGAACGCCCGCCGAAAGCTCCATCGCGACCAACCGGACCATCCCGACAGGGCGGTGTGGCCATTGCGCGCGATGTGCGCCGCCACCCTGACGATCTTGGCCGGAGTGAGCGCCTGCTTACCCGAACGCCTCGTAGCCATGAGCGAGGCCCAAAGCGGCGGAACATCGAACAGTTCGCAGGCTGCCGGCGCCTACGCCATCGGCGGCAGCGCACCGGCCGGGGGTACTTCAGCCTGCGGCACGCTCGACGGCAGCTGCAGCGAGCCCGCGGATTGCTGCTCGGGGATCTGTGGCAATACGCCCCACGGCAGAGCCTGCTTGATGCCACCAGCCTGCCGCAAAGCACTCGACCCCTGTTCCAACGGTTCGGATTGCTGCGCTGGCGCTTGCGGTTCCGATGGCCTCTGTCCCGCCGCTATTGGTTGTAACCTCATCGGCGAGCCCTGCGGCGCTTCGAGCGAATGCTGCTCGGGAGCCTGTTCGAATTTGGGAACTGGGACCAAATCTTGCCAAGCCATCGATGGTTGTCGCCCCGTCGGAGAAGTCTGTTCGCGCGGTCCCGAATGTTGCTCCCAATACTGTACTTTTGACGCTGCTGCAGGCTACAGCCATTGCACGATTGCACCGAACTGCGCGCCAGCTGGTGAAGTCTGCGTTGACGGGCAAACCGACATTCAGTGTTGTTCCGCAATGGGCGGCCCCATGTCGCCCGCCGAGGCATGTCTCGAGACACTCGAGGGCGTTGGTCGCTGCCAAGCGCCGGGCGCACGAAGGGGCAGCTGTCTTGCGGACAATAGCCGCTGCCATTTCGGCGCGGAATGTTGCGGGCGTTATTGCCAACCCAATCAGGCTGGCGATCTGGTTTGTGCCGGCGCGTGTCTGCTCGATCAAGGCAACACCCCTTGTTTGAGCTCGCGCGACTGTTGTGCCGGTGCTTGCGTGAACGCCACGTGTCAGTTAACCGGAGTGGTCTGCAATCAACTCGGTCAGCGTTGCACCCTCAACCAGGATTGCTGCAGTGGCGTCTGCACGGCGGGTGCCGCCGGTGGTCCGTCCCATTGCGTGCCTTGACGCTAGTGGACACCGCGCGACATATGCCGATTGTCAGGGTCGTCATCGCCGGACACTGCGGGTTTGTCCGTCACCGCAGCCGGAGTGGGAGGTGCCACGGGTGGGGGTGCAGGCAGTGCCAGCGGATGTGCGCCAGGCCGAGTCGGCTCGATTGCTGATGGCGCGCCGACGCTCTCGTGCACGGGTAGCTCCGGCGGCTGTAGCACCGCGGGTGCCACCGCCAAAGGGCTGACCGTCGCGGAGGCACTTGGAGCCGAAGCCGTATCGATCGGCAGAGTCGAATTCGCAGCGCCGGTCGCAACCGTTTGCACCGCTGGGTTCGACCAAAGCCCGTAGGCAAAAAATAGCCCACCAAAGCCAACAAGCGAGAACAGTACCGCCAGCCCGATATTCCTCAGGGTGCGCTTCGGATCGGGGATCTCGGCTGCGGTGCTCGACCACGACGCATTGGTACCGATTGGAGTCGGGTCACCGAACGGCGTGCCGCTCGAAGCCCCGGCTGCGGCAATAGTCCGCACTGCACCACTGTGCGTCTGCTCCCACACGACAATCGCCGACCGAAATTCTGCCGCAGACTGGAATCGGTCTTCGGCGCGCCGCGCCATCGAGCGAGCAACAAGTGCGCTCAAATCCGCGTCAATGCCCGGTCGGACCTCGCACAACGGCTTTGGCGTCTCCATCAGGATCTGGACGAGCAGCGGGGCCACTTCGTCGGCTTGAAACGGCAACTGCCCGGAAAGCGCGCGATAGAGAATGACTCCAAGTGAAAAGAGATCCGTGCGAAAATCGAGATCCTTGGAGCCTTGGACCTGTTCTGGCGACATGAAGTGCGGCGTGCCAACGGCAACGCCACTGCGTGTCAGCGAAACGTCAGCCGCTTTGCGCGCGGCATCGGTAAATTTCGAGATCCCGAAATCGAGAAGCTTTACGATCTCCTGGTCGCCGTCGTCAGTCCGCACCAAGTAGACGTTGTCCGGTTTCAAATCGCGATGGATGATCCCTGCGCGATGCGCGGCCCCAAGCGCATCGAGGATTTGCCGCGCGATCGGCAAGAGCTCGGCCGGCGTCATCGAGCGCAGCCGTTGTAAACGCTCGCCCAGGGATTCGCCCGCCAAATACTCCATCACCATGTACGGAGAGCCATCGGCTAGGTAACCCAAATCGAATACCTGAACGATGTTCGACGACCCAATCTGAGCTGCGCGTGCCTCGCGCTCAAACCGCACCACGTCTTGCTGGTCACGCACCTGGTGCATCACCTTGATCGCAACACGTCGGTCGACGCGCGTGTTCTCGGCTTCGTAGACGCTCCCCATCCCACCTGTGCCGAGCAGGCGCAGGACACGATACTTCTGATCGATGAGGTCGCCCGGAGTAAGCTTCACGGCAAAGAACCTTCTAGCCCGGAGCATATCATTCGCTCGCCCCAGGCCAAAGCCGATGTGGGGCAAGGTGGACAATACCGCCTACCGCGCAGATTCGCCGCACTTTGGCTCCTCGGCCGCCAAAGGCGGGAACCTAGGCACCCGCGGCTCGAGTTCGGAAGCGCTCGGCAGAGTGTGTTCCTTCCGGCGGCGTCTCGAAGCCTTGCGTTTGGCGTAGAGGGATGGAGCGATGCTGTCCGCGTCCCCTTCGTGCCAACGCAGGTAGCTGACAATTCGACGCACCTCATCATAAGCGCGCACGAACAGAGTATATGCGCGCCGGCGAACATCGGCAGCTTCGGTGGCCCGCTCGGGCACTTCATGGCGCAATCCGAGCGCCGCCACGAGGTAATTACCGAGATCTTCCGCGCGGTTGACTTCGTCTTCGGTGATGGCAGTTTTGCCCGCGATGTGGGCCCAACTGTCGCGCAGCAAAAGCGCCAGAACCAGTAAATCACCGGCTATGTTTCGGTACCCATTCGGCCCACTGAGCCGCGCCAGCTTGCCACGCGCAATCAAGCCGCGCTCGACGAGCACAGTGGCATCCGATACGAGGCGTGCCCGCAACTGATTCGCTACCGCTCCGAGCTCCTGCAGGTCGCGCGTGCGCCGACTGGTCAATTTGTACGTGATGTGCGCTTGGGTCAGGGCAAACGCATAGAGCTCTAGCTGCGAGAGCCGGTCCTCATTCAGCGTGCGCTCACCATTAACCTGAAGGCACAAGCCGCGCAGCGCCGGCAACGCACCCCGAGCAATCGCAACGGACGCCAACGGATCCAAATTGACCGCCAAAAGCTCCTTTTCGGTAAGCACAACCAGCTCGGGCCGTACGTGCTCAAGCGCGCGGAGTAGGCTAACTGCTTGCACCGATACTTGTTCGTTCAAATCAGTCACGGCCATCACCAAGATGATCCCGACCACCCCAAAACAATGTCGGGGTGGCAAGCGTGAATATTGGGGAGACACCCACGACGGCACAATGTTCCAGAAATTGATTCCTGGCAGTCGCAATCAAGCCAGCGCGGCGTCGGGAGCGACTCACCGGAGGGCCGTGCGACCGCAGACGCGTCGTTGCAAACTGCGGGGAGCGCCGCACGGCGCGGGGTGCGGTCATGCGCGGCTCCCAGGAGCCGCGTACGACCGGGCGTACCGTTGAACGCAGCTCCCCGAAACCTCGCACGACCGGGGTACCGTTGAGCGCAGCTCCGCGCAGGCGGGCTCGACTGGTGAAGGCATCGAAAACAGCTCCGCCCGCGCTACCGACGGTCGGGTCCCACGGCAAATTGGGTCATTTAGTATGCGGTCCGGGTCACGACGGTCAGCGAAAGCGGAACTGGATCCGCAGTGTAAGTGGCGGAGACCATCTTTGACGACAGTGGAACGTTGGTGACGTGCGTCGACATTGATGAAGGCAAACTGGGGCGGCTACGCCAGTGCGAGGTGGTCCCTGCGCGAAGCTCCCGACCCCAAGTCGATTCTTAACAACTTGGGCCTGACCTCAGCGCCTTCTCGAGCGAACATAAGCTTGCGGCGTGGACAGGTCTCGCTCCGGGGAACAACGAGAGCGCGGGCAAACGCATGTGTGGGCGAACACGCAAGGGAAACGTCTACCTGAAGACGGCTTTGGTCGAGTCAGCCACGTCGGCAGTCCGCACCAAGGGCTCCTACATCCGCTCGAAATACTACCGAATGAAGGCACGCATTGGAGCAAAGAAGGCAATGGTGGCCATTGCGCACAAGCTACTGATTGCCGTCTATCACGTGCTCTCGAAGGCGGAGCCCTATCGTGCGCTCGGTGAAGGCTACCGACCGCGTGGCCGTTCTCTTGGAGTGATGCACTTTTCAGACAACTCAAGTTGGCGACGACCGATGTGGCAGGCGTGCTTGACCAAATAGCCAAACCTGGCGCTCTGCTGCGGACAGTACGAGCGCGAATGCGCGAGCGCCACTACAGTTCGAGTACCGAGCGTTCCTACGTCGGATGGGTCCGACGCTACATCGAATTCTCTGGACGCAGGCATCCCCGTGACCTTGGAGCCGCGGACTTTCGAGCCTTTCTGGATTCACTCGTGAGCGATCATGATGTAAGCGAAAGCACCCATCACCAGGCGCTTTGCGCCGTAGTATTTCTTTATAGACATGTTCTTGAACTGGACGTGCCTTGGCTCGACAGTTTTGCTCGACCGAGGCATATTTTGCATCTTCCCGTCGTGCTCACACACGACGAAGCCACGCGCCTTATCCAGGCGCTCGTGGGTGTCCCAAAGTTGATGGCAACCCTGCAATATGGCTCGGGGTTGCGGGTCATGGAATGCGCGCGACTTCGAGTCAAAGATCTAGACTTTTCAGCGAGGCAGATCTTAGTGCGCCGCGGCAAAGGAAAGAAGGACCGCCTCACCCTTTTTCCAAATGCAATGCGAGAGCCCCTCCAGCAACATTTATCCATAGTACGACGGCAGCACGAACTTGACCTGACGCGGGGCGGCGGGTTCGTGGAGCTACCGGGTGCATTGAGCACCAAATATCCGAACGCCGGTCGCGAATGGTTGTGGCAGTGGGTGTTTCCGGCGACGCGGCAATACAAGGACAAAAGCAGTGGTGAACTGAGGCGCCATCACCTACACGAAACGGTCCTCCAACGGGCCATCCATTCTGCGGTGCAACTGGTCGGCATTACCAAACCGGCGAGCAGCCACAGCTTGCGCCACTCGTTCGCCACAAGACTTCTTGAGGCGGGATACGACATCCGAACGATTCAGGAGCTGCTCGGCCACCAGGACGTCTCGACAACCATGATCTACACTCACGTCCTGAACCGTGGGCCATTCGGCGTCAAGAGTCCCATCGATTGACAGTTTGGTCGCCCCGACAAAGCAGCGGTTATCAACGATGCTAGAACACCATTTACCAGCAAACGCTGCGAGGGATCGTTGAATTTTTGGCTAGGATTTGCATCGCAATTGTGGCCAATATCGAGCAAAGCTGACCAGCGCGTTCGACCAAACGCTGGTCAAGTGAATTGAGTTCGGCAGACTTTCAGACGTCGTCAGGTAAGCGCAGTTTTGACTGCTCCGGTGACGAGCGTTCTGAACAACTACCTGTCAGCTTGGCGGGTTCCGGTCTAGTGGAGGCGAGTCCTTTGGCAATACAGAAGAAGATCTCGCCACGCATGCACCGCAAGCGCGGAGTTTGTGACTATACCAACAGGGGAGATCCCTCTGCAACCGGTGTGCCTAGAGTGGGTCGCTTCGCCGGCTTGATGCCGGTCTACCCGCATACCGACGCTATTTCCTAAGCTATTCCCACTTGGCAGGGACACGCGGGACGGGTTCAATTCCGCCGCGAAGTCTTGACCACGTTCGATCTTGGTCACAAATTCGCCGCTGTGCTAGGTTATCGCCGTGTCGCCAGCAAGACCCCATAAAGTCGTTGTGACGCGCGTCTTTCGCGGCGGCGCCCAGCCGCCAGATGATGATTGGTCACGATCGACGCCAGCGGAGCGCATAGCGGCGGTTTGGGAGCTGACTCGACAATGCCTTCAATGGAACCGCACCAGTACAGATGAACCAAGACTTCAGAGATCTGTTGGCCGAGTTCAACGCTCACCGCGTTGAGTACATCATCGTCGGGGCGCACGCTCTGGCCGCGCATGGCCGTGTTCGCGCCACGAAGGATCTTGATATTTGGATTCGACCTAGCCCAGATAACGCGCAGCGCGCTATGGTCGCCCTTGCTGCCTTTGGCGCACCACTCCATGAACTCTCTGAGTCCGATTTGGCCGTTCCAGGGACGATCTTTCAGATAGGAGTTGCTCCAATCCGAATCGACGTCATCACCTCAATCGATGGTGTTGATTTCGCGACGGCCTGGTCAGCTCGATTGACCGTTCCGTTTGCCGATCAAGTCGTCAACGTCCTGTCGCGTGACGATCTAATCCGAAACAAGAAGACAGCTGCGCGCGAGCAGGACCTGATTGATGTGAAGTGGCTTGAACATCAACCTTCGAATGGCGACTCAGACGATTGAGCCCCACAGAGCTGCCATATCAGGTTTGCACTTGACAAGCGCCTGAAATGTTCGCCCTTGATTTGATACCTCTTGGTGTGGTGCGCTTGAAAGTGAAACCTCATACGTTAGGCAGACGATAGGGTCGAACAGCAGACGTCTGAACCCGAGCTGAGTCGAGGCAACGACCCGCTGCGGGGCGCCCACCCGCTCCGGCCTCCTCCAGCCATGCTAATCAGACGCAGCCAGACAAAGCCCGATCGCGGCTCTTCACGCGAAAATGCCCGCGAGAATGCCACCCCATATACGAACTTGCTTCTGATACCACCCGTGGTATCGTTTATCAGTGAGCAAGATCCGGCGAGGCAACTACGTCTTCGTGACCTGGAAGGGAGACGATAGGTCCCCCGCCATGTTCACGTCTACCGAGACGGCAAGCTCGTGCTGAAGTGGAACCTCGACGATTCTGTTCCAATGAAGGGCAAGCCAGACGCTCGAATTCTCCAACTAATCGCGACCCTGAAGAAAGAAGGTGCCCTATGAAGATCCGACAAGTTGTTGCCAACAATCGCAAAGGGCTCCTCGAGCTGATCGTCCGTTCGGGACAAATGTATCCTTTCCCGTACGCCAAACTCGACCCACGACCATCCGCGAAGAATCGGATCTGCGAAGTCTACGTCGACAAGGAACTCGGAAGCGAGGCAGTGACTTACGTCCTAGAGTCAGGGGTCGACGGAACCGTGCACATTGACCATGCGCTCGAGTACAACCAAGATCCCACGTTCTTGGCAGATCTCCTCAGTCACAAGCTCACAGTCGAAGCGATGCGTCGCTTCAAGCAAGCCGATCTCAGCCATCGGGAATTGGCCAGGCGCCTCCGTACATCAGTACCGCAGCTGTATCGCCTTCTCGACCCGACGAACACGCGCAAGAGCCTGGCGCAACTGATTGCGCTCTTGCACATTCTCGACTGTGACGTTGATTTTGTCGTCACTCATCCGAAACGTGCTGCCTAACTCTGGGCTGAACCTGGCCGCGTTCCGGCTGGGTGCTCGTGTCTGCCGCGCGCCGTGGCGAGTGAAACGCTTGCTTCAATTGTACGGCGCGCGGCTGTCTTCCAACCTGCCGTGTTCAGGTGTACTGTGGAGCGATGCAGGTTAGCCCGCAGGCGTTATCCAGACTGAAGGCGCACACCACGTGAAAGCTAGTGAACTACTACGCATCTATCGCCGTCGTCAATCCGGCCATGAGTCGGGACTTCTGAAATACGGTTTCGATCTCTACGAATGTGTCTGTCGCCTCACTGAACGCCTCGCGCAGCTTCCGCCCGACACGGAAATTCGAATCCAATCCGTCTGTGCACGCACCGTATTTTCCGAGGCCGAAACCGGCACCCCGTTCGCTGCCTTTCCAGAAGAGGCCGCATTCGAAGGGGAAGACGGACAGTAGGTTGGCACGGTGGTATTGCCTGTGATACCATCCGAAGATGCTCGTCGTATTGGATACTTCGGTCCTAGTAGCGGCCTGGCGGTCGCGGACCGGAGCATCTTTTGCGCTGCTTGAGGAATTGCGTGACGAGTCCTTCAATATCGCGCTGTCGGTACCGCTAGTTGTTGAGTATGAATCCGTGTTGCTGCGACATACTGCCCCGCCCAGGCGCCGAGCTGACGTCACGGCGTTGATTGACTACCTTTGCCGAGTAGGCGTGCAGCAGCGCGTATTCTTTCTCTGGCGACCATTATTGCGCGACCCGAACGACGACATGGTTGCCGAAGTGGCGGTAGCCAGTCAGTCACAAGCAATCGTGACTCACAACGTCAAGGACTTTGATGCCATGGCGAAGTTCGGTGTCAAAGTTCTTCCACCAGGCGAGTTTCTCGTCAACCACCTCCGGAGGTCTTGAATGGCAACGCTCAGTCTGCGTCTTCCCGAATCTGTGCACCGCAAACTTGCCGAGCTCGCCCACAACGAGGGCGTCTCGCTCAATCAGTTGATCAGTTCTGCAGCCTCCGAGAAACTTGCTGCCCTAATGACGGAAGAGTACCTTCAGGAAAGGGCGAAGCGAGCATCGAGGGCAAAGTTCGAGGCAGCACTTTCGCGAGTTCCTAGAGGAAAGCCGGTTGAGGGTGACGAACTTCCCTCAGGATATTCTCGTCGCACGAGGCGAAAAGCTGGATAACTCTGGCTTGAACCTGCCGGCATTCCTTGCTTCCAGGGCTTTGTCGCCGCCCACAGTGGCTCGTCGGACTCGCGCCAATTTTACTGTGGGCGGCTGTCTGGCATTTAGAAGCGTTCCCGTGGTACTTTCTGGGCCGCAGGCTAAGCCGAAAGCCGTTCGGCGGACGGGTAACGCCTTGCCTATCAGACACGTTGCCCGATCTCCGGACACTGCATTCGGCAACGCATCACCAGGCTGACAACATCACACCGCTAGGCTCCAGGCAGCCCCACGCGGGTCCGTTCGACCGGGCACCGGTCACGCGGCGTCGATTCCCGCCACTAGGGCCCAACAAGGAAAGTGATGGCTAGCGCTGGCGCCACGACGCGTCGTGAAACGGCCGAGGTATCGTGCCGTTGTGAGGCGTCTGGGCCGCTTCTGGCGGCATCTACCTGCCCTTTGGTGATGTAGTAGTGCGACCCTGTGGTAGACTCCAAGCCAGTCGCGACAATGCCCAAGCCCACCGTCTACGTTGAGACGTCTATCGTCAGCTACCTCACTGCAGTGGGGAGTCGAGACGTGGTTTTGATTGCCCACCAGGAGTTGACCCGAACCTGGTGGGCTTCTCGAGACGAATTCTCCCTGTTCGCCTCGCGATTCGTCCGTGACGAAGCTTCCGCGGGCGATGCCGGTGCCGCGCAAAGGCGCCTTGATGCACTGCGCGGTATCCCCCTTCTGGGAATCACAGAAGACGCTATCGGCCTCGCTAGCCGTCTGGTGTCAGAAGGGGGTCTACCCGCGAAGGCCACGGTCGACGCATTGCATGTGGCCGTCGCCACCGTGCACGGCATGGACTATCTGCTCACATGGAACTGCAAGCATATCGCCAACGCCTCCCTGAGAGGCAAGATCGAAGCCATTTGCAAGGCCGCCGGTTTCCTGCCGACAGTTATCTGTACGCCATTCGAACTCCCAAAGGATTAACCCGATGCAATCTTCTGATCCCATCATTGACGAACTGCACGCGATTCGCGAAGCCATCGCGGCTGCGGCGGACAACGACATCCGTAAGATCGCGGAGAACGCGCGTTCTCGTGAGAACGACGACGGTGTTGAAGTGGTCAGCTTGCCACCAAAACGGTTTGTGGAGAAGAAGGCCTCCTAGCGTGCGCCAGACCGAGTGTTTCCAGTCAAGGAACGACGCTGAGTCAAACAGCGCTTCCGAGTAGGCGCCGCCGAACTCGTGTTTGCAGTTACCGAAGGCCCGTCGATCCGCTTGTTGCCTTTTTGCGTGCTCAACGCGACGATCCAAGACGCGACGCCAACGCTGGCCTTCGCAACTGAAACACCAGGCGTTCGGCGGACTTTCAGAGATCACGCCAGACTGTCAGGTTCGCGACTCGTGCAATGCGAGCTTGAGAACCTTCGCGTATTGGTGAAAATCCCCATCCGTGGTGTAGATCGCAAGCTTGCGACGCATGGCAGTCGCGCAAATCAAAAAGTCCGTGTTCGAGCCTTGAATACCACGCTCACGACACCGATTGAACGCCGCTGCTGCCTCCTCGTAGTCAGCTGACTCTAGTTCCAGATCTGGAAACGAGCGGAGGTGTTCCCGAAGTAGCTCGTATTGAGCTTTCACCTTTATACCAGACAGCAGCTCCTGCCGAACTGGTCCCAAAAGCACTACTCGACCTTCCCCGATCAGTTCCGCAAGTTCGCGGGGAGCTGCGTCATCGACTCGTTTCGCTCGACGAAGCGCGAGTGACCAGACCGACGTATCAACCAAAACATTCACGGTCGCCGCCGTTGCTTCTTGTAGTCGTACGAAGAGTCGAAGTCGATCTTGCCGAAGAGTTCGACTACCTTTGCTTGTCGCCGGCGCTGAATGTATTCCCGCAACGCTTCGTTCACGGTGTCCTTCTTGGTCCGGTGGCCTCCGACTTTCTGGGCTTCCCCCAGCAAAGCATCGTCGATCGCTAAGTTCGTTGGCATGCGTGGTAGTCTACACATGCGACTGTGTGGGTCAACCGCAGGACGGCAGGTCGAGGTCAAATCAAGCGAATTCCTGCACCTCCTTACGTGTTCGAGGCGTCCTAAAGCGTCCCGGAAAACCCACGTCGCCGCTGTCGAGGTTGTCCGCCATCGATGCTTTGCTTGGCTCGAACACCGCTTGTCACAACGAACGTTGCCGCGGTTCTACTCGCTCTATCTCGACCCGTAGAACAAGCCCAAACGAGACCAACCTCAATCCTCCAGACGGAGCCGCCGAACTCCGGTTTGGATCTGACGGTGGCCCATCGAGCTGAATGTTGCCTTCTTTCGAGTTTGAAGCGATGATTCACCTGCTTGGTTTGTTGCTGGCCACCGCAGCTCAAACCTAAACCTTCGACGGACGCGGCCAGCTCTGGCGCCAATTGATATAGGATGCAAGAGGCAGACCTTCTTATGACGGCAGAAAGGCCTCCTGAAATTCCCGCATGCGAACGAAAGAGCGCCCCTTCGGAATGAAAACCGTCGTGCGGAGAGCGGGCTGTGGATGCCTAGTCGCCTTGCTCGGTCTTTCTGCGCTGGTGCTCGTCGGTATTCGTGCCTGCGACTTCGATCGTCGCTGCATCACAATGACTTACCCCGATCATTGCGAGGGCGCTGTCGCGGTCCAGTGCGAAGGGGGATGGGGTACCATCTTGCCGGTCGTGCGCCGAACGGATTGTCGAAAGGCACTCGGCGGTCCGGGCGTATGCGTGGAACTGCCGCACCCATCGGGTAGCAGCAAGCCCTTCCACTGGTGCCGTACCTTGTGCGATCCCACGACCTACGTGCCCCGCTGCTACGAGAACATCGCGCCGAATTGCTTGAGTGGGGGAGAGCTCGGCCTGTTCGAGGTCGTCCAGGTATCGTGCAACCCGACCATCGAGCGTTGCGCCCTGCGGACCGATGCGGAGGGCGTCCGAAGAGCGGCGTGCGTCGGCTCGACTGAATCGGTCTCGCCCGACGTGGGTCCCCCGACGCGGTAACGGGGACGAGGAGGCGCCGTCGAACAAGCGGTTGCAGTGGACGGCCTGACTTCCGAGAGCTCATTCGCCAGCGGCAGTCGTGGCTCGCTTCGCTCGCTAAAATTGTACGCCTGCCGCTTACCAGGCGTTCTGGTGAGCGCGTATTCTTGAATCTGAAGCGGCCGCCGGCGAACGCCAAACGTTCGACGGACTGCTCTTGCCGAGGCTTTCAAGGGACGATGTGGCGGCGGGAGGGAACCTTTTTGGCGGACAGTTGTCTACGCACAGGTGACCCGTGCGGCCGTCCTAACCAGTTGCATCGGGTAACTGGAACATCTTGGAATCTCGAGGAAACATGTTGAAAGTGAACGTCCTCTATCCCTATGCAGAAGGCAGCAGGTTCGATATGGAGTACTTCCTCCGGAAGCACTTGCCATTGGTTGACAGAGCTTGGGGCGCCGCCCTTATCCGAAGAGAAATAGATGCGGGACTCAGCGGCCCAGGACAAGGCACTCATCCAACCTACGTTGCGATCGTCCACCTCTATTTCCATTCGATACAGTCGTTTCAGGCTGCCATTGGACCGCAGCACAAAGAGCTTGAAAAGGAAGCGCCCAATTTCACGGATATCAAACCAATCATCCAAGTAAGCGAAGTCGTAGTCAGCTAGACGGCCCTACCGTCGAACAAGCCGTTCGGCGGACTCCAGAACGAATCGCACGTCCGGTAGGGTTGGCATCTAGTGAAGCAAGCCAACGTTGCGTCGCCGAATCATTTTAAGACAGCGACGGGACTCGGCGTGCAGCCTGCTTCACCGGGACGTGTACCGAGCGATCACGGATCCGTTACATTCGATTTGGATAGAAGGACGAGCCGACATGACGACACTTTTGGGAGCGCTAGTTCAGGTCTCGACCGGCCCCGAAACGCGCCAGGAGATCGAAAATTGGGAACTTGTGCCGTATTTTGTTTGACCTATGCGGCGACGAGGTGCCTTTCGAGCAATTGAGCAATGCGAGAACCGATTACTTCAACAGTCCTGACGGAAAGACCTTCAACAACACTGCTCCGGTACTCTCATCGAAGGTGGACAACGCCAAACCGTTCACCTTTTCCTCCAGGGTTACGCCCAGGTTTTCTGAGACCTACGATGCTGGCGCTGTCTATGTCTATGAAAACGACAGGTTATGGATGAAGTTCGCGTTCGAGCGTGACGAGCGCAAGCGTAGTCGTGTCGTGACCGTTCGTACGATTGACACGACTGACTACAATAATCACGACATTGTGGATAACGCGAGCGTGTATTTGAAGGTGTCCTCGGACACAAAAACGATTGGTTACTACTACTCACTGGGCGGTGAAGGGTGGCAGTTGGTGCGCCTGTATCGCAATGATTTCCCTTCCGAGATTTGGGTAGGGGTCAGCGCTCAATCACCAGTTGGCAACGGAAAGACCGCGGCGTTTGGGGAGTGCATACTGACCGAGAACAGCGTTGGCGACTTTCGAACGGGGATTTGAACGGGTCAAAGTTGGTTTGCGCGCATCGAACTCAACACCGTGAAGTCGATCCCGAAACGAGCCGCCGAACCCATATCCGGTTTGGAGCAGTCGAAGGCCGGCCATGCGCACCGTTGCCATTTGTTGTGACTTGCACGATGATTCGTCGCCTCAGGTTGGCGCTGGCCTTCGCAGCTCAAACCTAAACGTTATGCCGTGCCGGACTTCCCGAGTCGACGACCCGGCATTAAAATGGCGTGACAGCACCGTTAGCGATCGCTTTCTGACCTGCTCCGAGGTCTCGCCCGCTTCTAGCCGGGAAGGCAGCCCTGCGCCGCGCCTGCATCAGGTTGGCAATCCTGAAGGTGGGAAATCAGCGTTCCCTCGCCGTTGCGAGGATGGGAGTCGCCAAATCAAGGAACAGCGGGCGGTCGAATTACAATGCAGCTCACTGATGCCAACTGCCGGGTCCATTCGATGTCACCACGAACCAAATTGGAGCGGTCAGCTACTTCATAACTCCCCAAGATCGTATGGACCCATATTGAATCGACCTATTGTATCAAGTGCCCGCATCCCCCAAGGGAATGCAACATTCAGCCGGCCCGCCCGCGTTGCTGCAGGCGCTCGCCGCGGTTGTGCTCACGGTACCATGTGAGCATGTGCCTACTTCAACGCAAGTGCCACCGGCGACCTCGCACGGTGACTGACTCAACGGCAAGCAGCAAACCTCACTTGAATCGCAAGCGTATCCATCGCCATTAGGAATAAACTTTCCCAAGCATGCGCCTGGCGTCACTTGCGAACACGTACCGCCCCTGCTTTCGCACTCGGTCTTGCTATTGCTATTGCAACCTACCAGGACGCAAAGTGCGAAAATGACTAAGAACCTGCGCATTGTAAGCCTCCTTCTTTGACTCTGACTGGGGCTCGACTGCACTGTCCGAGTCGGTTTTGAGTGTAGCTCTACTCAGTTCCGACAGCAACGTCATGGCGGCCGGGCATAACAAGCGCTTGCAATTTCCGGCATTGCCTACCGAAAGGTTGTGCTCGGCGGCAGCATTGGCTGCGCTTCAACTTCACTGCCGCCGCCGGTTGTGGCGCTATGATTGGTTGTGCCGGGCCCAATGGGCCGCAACTGAAGCGCAAACCCGTAAGCCAGACGCAGAGAATCTCATGCCTGATTTCAAGGACGTTTCCCTCGACCCTGCCACGACGACTGATGCCGTATTGCTCTCCAACCTTCTTGAGTTGTACATCCACGATCTCAGTGAGGCATTCCCCAGTGTTGAACTAGGGGTGGACGGGCGCTTCGGCTACCCCAAACTACGGCTATATTGGTCCGAGCACGATCGCAGATTTGCGTTTCTCATCAAATGCAACGCACGCGTCGCCGGATTTGTCTTTGCTACTCGCGGTTCTCCCGTGACCGAAGATCCGGACACCTTTGATGTCGCCGAGTTCTTCGTTATTCGTCAGTACCGGCATTGCGGAGTCGGTCGACAGGCTGCGCATCTTCTGTGGGGTCGTCTCCCTGGGAAGTGGACGGTTCGCGTTTCTCAGGGGAACCCAAGCGCTCTTGACTTCTGGCGTCGCACGATTGCCCTCGTCGCTAACGGTACCGTATCTGAATTTGAGCGGCCGGGAATGCCGAATGCCTGGCTCGTATTTGCCTTCGCAATCATTCCGGGATGCTCCGCTCGTGCGTAGCCGGTAGTTCGCGTTCCTTCACAATTTGGTCATCCTGCGTTCGGCGCTTCGCCGCCGTCGTTAGCGCCAATCACGGCGTTGTTTTCTCGCGTTATCATCGGGATAACCTTGTCGTTAGCAGCAGCTGACCCTGCCGACTTCGGTGCTATGATACGCGCATGGCGGAACAGACCGAAATTTGGGAAGCGGTGTTTGCCGACAAGCAGATGATGTGGGGTTGCGAGCCAACGCTATCCGCCATCTTCGCGAAGGACTACTTCGTTCGAATGGGCGTCAGAGATGTCCTTATACCTGGTGTCGGTTACGGCAGGAACGCGAAGCTGTTCCTCGAGCATGGGATGTCAGTGAGAGGAATCGAGATCTCTGAGACAGCGATTTCTCTCGCTCGATCGCAGCTGGGTCTGGATATTCCCATTCACCACGGCTCGGTGTCGAACATGCCGTTCGATACTCGCCAATACGATGGTGTCTTCTGCTACGGGCTCATCTATCTACTCGATGCCCACGGGCGTGCAAAGCTCATCCGAGATTGCTGGAAGCAGCTCGCATCCGGTGGCTCGATGATCTTCACCGTCATCTCGAAAGACGCTCCCATGTACGGCCAAGGACCGCGGCTCGGTGACGACTGGTATGAGATCCATCCCGGCATGAAGATGTACTTCTACGATGCCGATTCGGTTGAGCGGGAGTTCGGTGACCATGGGCTTGTCGAGCACTCCAAGATCGATGAGCCGCTGCACAACGGCAGCTCGTTCCCGTTCATCAACGCAGTGTGCAGGAAGCGCTAGACGCTTGAGATTGTCTTGAAAGCTCGCCGCAAATGCTGCCATATCTGGCTTGGATCAGCCGAAGGCCTGTCGAGCTAACCATTGCGTTCGATCAGAACTTGGGCGATAATCCGTTCCTTCGGGTTTGGCTGGCCTTCGCTGCTCAAGCCACAGCCGTTAGCCACACTCATCGCATGAACATCCTTGCAAGACTCTCGGGTACACGAGATCACGATACGGATAGAACTGACGGTCTGGCTTGCCCGGGCCACGGGACCGATGCCAGGTCGGTCGGCAACTGGCTCGGTTTTGTCGGCAATCGACGTCGCGTTTGACGAGGCCTTGCTAGCGTAATACTATTGCGCTCGATACGTAATACCATGGGAACTCCGATGCGAACCGTGTCCTTCAAGCTACCCGAGGCTCTCGATGACGCTTTGAACGATCTTGCGCGCACACGCGGCTCAAGCAGGTCGGCACTTGTCCGCGAGGCGCTCGAATCCTTGGCCAAGGGCAAGCGGCGTTCCGTCACAGCGCTTGCCAGCGACCTGGTAGGCTCAGTTGAAGGACCCGCTGACTTGGCAACCAATCGCAAGCACATGGCCGGCTACGGCAAGTGACGTCGATCATCGTTGATACGGGGCCACTGGTTGCGTTGCTCAATCGGCGCGAGCGGCATCATGCCTGGGTGCGCGACATACTCGATACTGTGGAGCCACCGATCTTTACGTGTGATCCGGTACTTTCCGAGGCTTCCTTCTTGTTGCAAGGCGTAGCGGGCGGCCAGGACGCTGTCTTGGAACTAGTCTCACGTGGAATCGTGAGGAGTGACTTTCGCGTTACTGCAGAAGTCGAAGCGTTGCGCACTCTCATGAAGAAATTCGCAGGCGTGCCCATGTCCCTCGCAGACGCGTGCTTGGTTCGAATGACCGAGCTCGACGTACAAGGCGTTGTCTTGACATTGGACAGCGACTTTAGAGTCTACCGGCGCAATCGAAGGCAAGTCGTTCCAACGATTTCACCCGGAAAGATGTAGACCGATCGAGATCGGTGGCTAGCTCCTCGCTGGCCATCCGAGCTGGTAGGTCGTAGTCGTCGCCGCCCGTGGCTCGCTCCGCTATCGCTGCGCTCGCGACAATTGTACGTTCGTCGACTGCCTCCTCAATTGCCGGCCCCGGAACGCGTGCCAAGACTGCACCATTGGCCAGGGCATGTGCGGCTTGCCGTACGCGATCTCTGCGAGGGGCTCGTCCCGGACACGCACCTCATGGACGTTACGCCGTCAAGACCCAAAGCACGAGGTACCATTGTTCGAGACGAAGAATGGCGCAAGGCCGCGCGATCACTGGTACGCGCGCTCCACCAGCTATCGCTGATCCAGCAATAGCGCTGGCTCAGAATCGTTGGGGATACAAATGTGGCGGCTTCCCCTGTTGACAGCCGGGCCCGGCTGGTGTGGTCTTATGGGGTTCGTACATCCGACCGTGGATGCACCGGGGAAAAGCATGAAAACATCAATGATCCTGACTGCTTCAGCTTTGACTCTCAGCGGTTGCGGTGGAATCGCGACCAATACCGCCGCCAAAAGCGCTGACGGCCTCAATTGGCCGGCATGTATCGAATGGAACGAATCATTGGAATCAGACGGCAAGAGCGTTAAGACTGGCCTCCTGGTTTGCTCCGCCAATGAGAGTGAACTCACTGCCGCGACGCCAAAAATCAGGGCAGCCTTGGCTGACAAGCACCCCAAGATTGAGTTCCATACGGTACCTTTGGAGAAGTAGCAACGCCCGCCGGCTCCACGCAGCGACTATGTGGCGCGCGGTGGCCGGTCCCTCGTAGCGACTAGGCACATCCCGGTTCACCTGCACGGACAGTGGAATGACCTGATGGACCCAGCAGCGTGGAATCCATAGAGGAGTACCATTCGAAGCTCGCGAACGTTCCGCTTCTGCCTCGCCGTTCTTCTTCTCGCGGTGGTCCCGGGCGCGCTCACCTGTCGCTCGAAATCGGATACTCGGGCGTCCGCGGCCTCCGCTTCCGCGCGTCTCGCCCCTGCCACGCGAGCATCCGACGGGCGCCAATCGACCCCCGCTGCCCCCCCGTCTAGCCCTTCACCCAGCGCTTACTCAGCTGCGCTTTTTGGCCCGCTGGGTAGCCCTCCCTCACGCCCGCCGGGCCGCCGTCTTTCGGATCTTCGCGCGCTTCTCTGCCGAAAGCGCGCATCGTGCGTGACGTTCGCAACCACCGCCGCCGGTACCGATGTGGCGTCGGGTCGGAAGCGACTACTCGTGCCGGTTCGCATCGGACCTGCTGTGCACGCCGATCGCGACGAGGCGTGCGTTGCTCACGAGGTTTGGCTCGTCACGGAAGGCGCGGGCGCGTTCCAAATCGAACAGCTGCTCCTCGCGGATTGCACGCGCGAGACGCCTTGGCCCATCGAGACGACAATCGAAGGAGACGTGGCGTCCTTGAATCGTGGCGGGCTCACCGTCCCGTCGAACTGGTACGGCACGGAGGTCGTTTCCTTCGACCTGCTGTGGCCGCGCTTTTCAGGGTTGCGCGGGGACTACGGGTACCGGGGGGCAACGTGTCCGCAGGAGCTAACGACGAGCCTCGACGAAGGTTTCACCGGGGAAGTAACCTGGCGAAAGACGGCCAAGGATGCCGCCAATGTCGATGAGGAAGACGTCTGCACGAAAGAGCGCACGTACGTCCCGATCCCGATCGTCGCATTGCCGCAAGAGTTCGAAAACGGCGGGTTCCGAACGATCCCCTTCGACGGCTGCTCGACACTGATCGACGGGACGGGCGGCGGACGCGGTGTCACGGTCGTCGGCATGACGGCGGGGGCAGCGGACGTGACTCTCCGCGTCGTCCTTTCGAAGCAGGCCGTCCTTTACGTGGCCGTCGCCGACGATCACTTCACGGGTGCATCCGCAAATCCGTCGGCGGATGATCACCTCGAAGTCTGGGCGTCACCCGAGTCTGATGGGTACATGTCCCTGACCGGGGAGCGTCCGAAGCCTGAGCACTTCCGCATCCGCGTCGCAGACGGTCGCGTCTTCGGGGTGGAGAGCACGGCGGCGCCCCCCTCGGTCGAACGCGCGGAACGACAGGGGCACGTGGTCCTCCGGATCCGTCTACCTGCGGACGCGGCGAAGCCACACCGGACCGGGATCGCCCTCGCCAACGTCGATGCCGATACCGGTCAGCCACCCGCCCGCGTGGCGACGGGACACGCCGAGGTCACGACGGCGTCGAGCCTCGGTGTCGCACGAGACGTGCACAAAGGCGTCACCTGCCGCATCGACGGCGGCGCTCTCTTGCGCTCCGTGCCAGCGAAAGGCCGCGAGCAACCGCTGCACGGTCCGTAGGCGCCAACCGATGCGGCTCCGCCTGCAACTTTTCCACTTCATGTTCGCCTATTGCGTCAATCGCCACCAGCACGCCGTAATCAAACACCTGCAGACCGAGATTCAAGCACTGGGCGAACGGATTGGACGGATTGACCAATGCGATACTCACGTGGAACTGATGGCACACGAAATGATGACGCAACTTGCCGAAAGCAATACCTCTTGCTTCATCGACGTACGCTACGCCGAGGCATCGACGCTCGACAGGTTCGTGAATCGAGAATCAGTCATTCAATCGTCGAAGGGTCGACAGCTTTCGTATCGAACGACGCCAGCGAACCCACAGGTGTGGCACTTGGTCATGCTCTGCCCTCCAAGAAGTTCACCAATCGGCTGTGGAAGTTGAGCTGCCTGATTGCGCATCGCCTGCGGCAGTATGGGGACGGCCCCACCTTCGCATTCGTACGACCCGCGACCTACCACATCACCGTTTACAATCGCTCGCACTTCGATCGAAGCGAGGTCTTTGATTTGAGTCCAAGCGAGATGGGTATTGTGGAGCGCGCTATCGCAGAGGCGAGGATTGGAGGGATCTCCATCGAGTTCAACGGACTCGTGATGACCCCAGAGGGACGAATCATTGTCAGAGGCTTTCCTCAAGGTGACCAGCTTTCACTATTGAGAAGTTGCGTAGCGCAGGCAATGCCAACCGTCGATTCGGCACCGCCGCAGTTGGCGCATATCAAACTGGGTCACGTTCTGGTGTGCCCTTCGCAATCTCAGATCCGCGAACTGTCCGATTGGCTCGGTCAGTGCGGTTACCACGTCGACTCTCGACTGGTTTTCACGGATGTGTACACTCCGCTCGGGCGACTACCGCTCTTTGGGTACGAACCGGTCACTTAGGTGACACTTTGCGAGACCCCAATGAGCACAGAGAACCGACATGCACAAAGGAATTCTATCACGTTGGTTGAATGGTCACGAGGTAGTTGGTCATGCAGTGCGCGCCGCAGTGCTCGTCCGCGTCGTTGGCGCAGTGCTAACCGCGCGCACAGACTCCAAATAGCCTCTCTCGCCTTTTCGATGATGGGAGAGGTCATGCAGATGCCGACTTTGCCGAAGGAGCGAGAAGAAACGCCCGAAAAGCGTTTTGGTCAGGCGACAACGAGGCTGGTAGACTGCTCAGTGTCCATGAGTACGAGGCAGAAGCGCGTCATTACGACGAAGGCCTTTCGCGCCGGGGAAACACCCCCGGAAGATGACTGGATCGGATCGTCGGTGGCCGAGCGTATCGACGCGGTTTGGGAATTGACCAGACAATGCCTGGCTTGGAACCAAACGGGAATGGATGAACCAAGACTTCAGAGATCTGTTAGCCGAGTTCAACGCCCATCGCATTGAATACATCGTTGTTGAAGGGCATGCTCTGGCCGCGCACGGATACGTACGTGCCACCAAGGACTTTGACGTGTGAGTTCGTCCGAGTGCTGCCAACGCTCCGCGGGTTCTCGCAGCGCTAGCTGCATTCGGGGCACCACTTCACGACCTGTGTGAAGCCGATCGGCCTGAAAAAAGACAGAAAGGCAGCCACTCACCTGTCCGACTTGCTTCGAGTCCAGTCTTCAACGGTCAGATCTTTGAAGCGCGAGAAAGTTCGCACGTTCGCGGTTACAAGAATTGAGCCATTCAGCCCAATGCCGTTGGGCAGACATGCGAAAAAGAAGCGACTGTCCAGCGCATGCTAGGTACTAACGCTTTCGCCAAGATGGCCTTCCTTCTGGTAACGCGTGAAGAGCTGGCCCCATGGCGTTCCGGCTTGCCACTCATCGGCAATGCGCTTGAATCGCACCGGCCATTGGACGTAGTCGTGATTGAACTCGGACACGAAGATCGGGAATTTGACGAGTGGGGTTCGCATGATGAGCGGTTGAAGGAACTTGGTTGGCCCAAACCAAGCCAGCCAGGCAAGGAAACCGTGGAAGTTGCTGCCAACCTTGAAGCCCCAGTTCTCTTGGGCCGCATCCACATCCCCCACTATCTCGATATCACGAGGGTCGCCCACACCGAGACCCCGCTCGTGTGCAAGTCGGATGTACGCGAGGCTAAGCGGATCTATGCCCATGATCTTGGCCGCGACCGCATCAATGGCAACTTGATCCGCAGAAGCCAAGATGACGTTTTTGATCTCCGGGCGCATTGTTCGGGGACCGGGGCCATTGCCCGCCGTTGTGCCGTCCATCACAGCGAAGAGGCCCGTGTGAATCTCTTTCTGGATTGTGAGCAAGTCCACGAGTGTTTCGTGGATCCAGGAGTGGGTATAGTGCCGGTGGGTATTTAGCAGGCCACCGAACGCGTTTTTCATGGCGCCCGTGGTCGTCGTGTAAAGGTGGCACTTGGTGGTCGGCAGGTGGACGATGTTCTTGCCCTCGAAGAAGTCGGGAATGTGTAACCCCTCGGGGAAGATCTTGTGCAGGGCGAGCATCTCACCCTTTGGGCGAAACGGGATCCACTTCATGTCCTCGGGCTTGAAGTTATATTTTACGGGAATTTGGTAGTGCTTGAAGATGGGCAGGTAGCCGTTGAGATCCTCACCCTTGAACACGTCGATGACGACCGTCTTGTTTTGAACGCACACCAGATCGGTGTAACCTGCGTTCCGAAGCGCGAGCACTGTGCCCTCGAGCTGCCACGGCGTCGTGTTGGCACTAGGCATCGGGAAGTGCCAAGAGATGTTGTCTTTGAGGATTGTGGGAATGTTCGGCGCCAGAGCCTGCGACCCCCCGCCAAGTTCAAAGAGCCGCTGATAGTCGGCCAATACTGTCTCGGGGCGTGTGCGCAGAATCGCAACTTTTGATTTTTGTGTCATCGGACGACTAGCTCCGTTCGCGCGGATATTCTATCACCTTCGCAGGTCCGAGCTAAAGGTACCACGGCGGAGTGAAGCACCCGAAACCACGTCAACCGAACTTGGGGTCTCTCCGAATATATCTGGAGTAGCTGACCAGGGCTGCCCGGCTTGGCTTCGTCGAAGGCCCGCCAAGCCATCAGTGGCATTCCTCCGCGACAGAAGCGACAATTCGTGCTTCGGAGTTGATGCCGCCCTTCGCGGCTTAAGCCGCAACAGTTGGACGGACAAAGGACCATTGCTGCGTTAAGGCGTTGCGAAATCAAACCGCGTTGCATGGCACGGGTTGGGACCCAAGAAAACTACCCAACTTCACCGGTCACTTAATGCACTCCTCGCTCGATACCTTGGGTTCCTAGCCATAGCGTCAGCTTCCAACTGATGAAGACTTCTGCTTGGTCGATGGCAACCAAATTCGACCAATCACCGCTTGGAGACGGCGATCCAAATCGTTGACTGGCAACGACTGGCACAATCGTGGCACAGTCGATCACCCTCTTGGAGCCATTTTGTGGCGCTACCGTGTTGGTACAGAACCTGCATAAGCCCGCGCCATGGGCAAGTATCCATTTTTTTACACAACACTTTTGGTAGCCATCTCGCTGGCTCTGACCGCATGTGAACGCGCCGAATCCTCAGCTGCCTTGCCGATGGGCGCAGGATCAGCGGGTGGGACCTCCACCGGTGGCACCTCGCCAATTGGCGATATGTCGGTAGCTGGCTCGTCCGTGACCGGCAACAGCTGCATCACCATCGCGTGTCCGCCGCAGGCTATGCTATGGGCGGACTTGCCCGCCACAGTCGGCGACCCGCACGCTGGTGAATTTCAGGTCTGCCGTAACAACGAGTGCTATCAGGGCATATTCGCCGGTACAGTGTCGCAGTACAACACGATGAACCTTGTGGAGCCTGCCGCCTCCAATGGTTGGTTGCGTGTCGACTTGTCGTTTCACTCAACCGCAACCAACAACACGGCAGTCCTGCTCATGTGGGCCTGTGGTTCGAGTTCGGTCGTTGACTTTCAGAATGGCGATCGCTACCGCATCGGATTGGTGGGCACTGCCACCACCGTTGAACTTCCGATTCTGGATGCAACCGTCGATTACGACGTTCTTGATCTGGGCTGCGCGGGCTCGTGCCTTCGGAGCTACACCGACCAAAGAAGTTCCGGCAACTTTGAACCGAAACTCGGCACGAGTTGCACTTCGAGCTCAGGCCTTTCCGGCACGATCGTCGAGAGTCAGTCGAAGTGTTACGTAGACGACGCGTTCTGCGAGCTGAGGAGCGACGGTCATTATTGCACAGGCGAGCAGCCTTTCGTCTGCCCCGAGGGTCAGGTTCGCACCGGCTGGGGAAGCTGTGGATTTCCCGCCGGTGGTGGAGGCCAGGGCGGCGCAAGCTGAGACTCATCAGGGCGAATCCTCTCGTACGGAAGACTCCGCGTGACGTCCCCTTCGCCAAAGGACCAATGATCGAGTTCAGTGCGACGATTGCACTTCCTTGGTGAGGCAAAGAAATAGCCATTTCCCAGCAAGCGCATGTCCACGATTTCAGCACCAATCGGACCCAAACACCGTAATAGTCGAAATTCTGCGATAGCTCACGCTCTGAGACTTTAACCGATCATCATTTTGCGCGGGATTTCGATCGCGCAACTCGCGATCGCTACTGACCTAGAAGCAGGACGTTTCCAGCGCCCTACTGCGTAGACATACCCGCGCTTGGGACGATCGCAAACTCGCGGGCTGACGCGATCGTCTCCAGCCGTGCCGACTGGATGGTTGATCCCATACGATGAGGGACGGCTGCCAAAGCTCAGGGGGCGGCGGCGGCGCACCTGCGTCGTATCAGCGCGTACCGGTTGTCATCTGGGTCATCATCATCGTTGGGTCGTGCCTCGGTGGTTGTGCTGACCGGTTGGGTGCTCCGAGACTGGGGTTGCCCACCGTGTTTGGTGGTTCCTGACAGCTCGTCCCGCGTCCCCGCAGGCAGGTGACGGGAAAGGTTGTGTCTGCGGTCGTGCCGTCTGCTGCGCGGACAGGACTCCAGGCATTCTGAAGGAGAATTCCTCGCTGTCATGCCCAATGGCAGGGTATTGCGTGCCGTACAACAACGCGCTGCCCAATTGAACGGACCTCCCGCATTTCGTTGGGCCAAAGAACTCGATTTACCTCCAGTCTGACCATGAAACCCAAGCGACCAGACATATTGGCTGTCGAAGACGCCGCGGCGCGGATATCTTTGGCCGAAGTGACATAGCAAAGTGAGTGTGCCGTGAAGATTGAGGATCCGACAATTTCGTCACACCCCAAAGTGCGATGGCGTCGCGTCATCGTTTACTACCTGCTGGTCTACATCGTAAGCTATGCGCTTGTTGGTGGGTTCCTTGCCTTCGGGGGTAGTTTCCGGGATCCTTCGTGGATCTTCTTTGCTCAGGTGTCGTCGCTCACTCCTGCACTGATGGCAATCGGTCTGACGCGATGGCTCTGGCGTGACCCGGTTGCCATTTCACTTGGGTTGCGTATGCGCCGCGACCGTTGGCTGCTCGTGGCTTGGGTCGTCCCGTGGGGCCTCTCCCTGCTCGCTCTTGCCCTTGGTCTCTCTGTGCCCGGCGTCCATTGGGACGGCACTCTTCAGCCCGCGGTAGATGCCAAGTTCCTGTCAGCTGGGCAGCTTGACTCTCTGCGGCACATCGCCACGGCAATTTCCATTCCTCCAATTCTGCTTCTCGTGCCGATGGGGCTTCTGGCGAGCGTAACCATGTCCTTTCTGGCCGGCTGTGGCGAGGAGATCGGTTGGCGAGGCTTCGTACATGGGGAGCTTCGGCCCTTGGGGTTCTGGCGGAATGCATTCGTCACGGGCGTGCTCTGGCTGGGTTGGCATCTGCCACTTCTTGCACTGGGCTATGGTCACCCGCAGCATCCATTCATCGGAGCGGGACTCATGTCCGTCTACATCCTCATCGCGTCCGTGGGGTATGCATATCTGCGGGAGCGAGCAGCGTCTTCCATAGTCTCCGGGCTCTTTCACGGCACGACCGAGGCAACAATGTTGCTTGCGGTGGCGCCCTTAGCTGGCGGCTCGGACATAACGCTGGGTATGAGCAGTCTGAGTTGGATTGCCGCGCAATTAGTCGTTGTTTGCGGACTTCTGGCTTCAGATGTCCTGTTTTCGAATGCTCCAATCGTTCTGCGTCGAAAGACGGAATCATTTCGCGTTGAATGAGATTCTGAACGTCGACCTCGTAGGATTTCGAGCCATCGGAACGCAACATTGACTCTTGCGAGACCTTGTCCCAATTCGACGCGTCTACTCTCATCAGTTATCGTGTTTGCAGTTGTCGAAGGCGTTGTCTGGGTGCTGCCTGGACCTGGCACATGGCGAGTCCGAGTGACTTCCCAGGCCGGAACGACCCAACTTACGTGTTGAAGTGCA
>Ga0302321_100000717_pt1 | contig 28663 bp, 28 predicted proteins | sample Fen_T0_1_FD_202505 | JGI IMG/M metagenome (GOLD analysis project Ga0302321, IMG submission 202505) | Peat permafrost microbial communities from Stordalen Mire near Abisko, Sweden - Fen_T0_1 | ecosystem: Environmental > Terrestrial > Soil > Wetlands > Permafrost | place: Sweden: Abisko... | reverse complement strand
TTGTCGCGCGACACTTTTCGCGGTTGAACAAAATTCGGGCAGGCGCAGGAACGGCGCTGCCGCAAAGCCGGTATAATTTCCTCCCGTACCCGCCGCCCGGTTTTCCTCCCGTTCCGTATCCCCGATCATGCGCATCGGACCCTACACCCTGCCGAACAACCTCGCCGTGGCACCCATGGCGGGCGTCACCGATCGTCCGTTCCGGCAGTTGTGCAAGCGCCTGGGCGCGGGGTACGCCGTCTCGGAAATGGTCGCGTCCAATCCGCGTCTGCGCGGCACCGACAAATCGCGCCTGCGCACCGATCACGCGGGCGAAGCCGCGCCCATCGCTGTGCAGATCGCCGGCGCGGATCCGCTGCAGATGGCCGACGCCGCGCGCTACAACGTCGACCGGGGCGCGCAGATCATCGACATCAACATGGGCTGTCCGGCGAAGAAGGTGTGCGACGCCGCTGCGGGATCGGCGCTGCTGGCCAACGAGCAGCTGGTGGCCGCGATCCTCGAGGCGGTGGTCGCGGCGGTCGACGTTCCAGTCACGCTCAAGATCCGCACCGGGCCTTCGCCCGCGCTGCGCAACGCGACCGTCATCGCACGCATAGCGCAGGATGCTGGCGTCGCCGCGCTGACGGTGCATGGTCGCACTCGTGCCTGCGCGTTTGTCGGCGCGGTGGAGTACGACACGATCGCGGCAGTGAAGCGCGCTGTTTCCATTCCGGTGATCGCCAACGGCGACATCGAGACGCCGGAGCAGGCGCGGGCCGTATTGCTGCACACCGGCGCCGACGCGCTGATGATCGGCCGTGCGGCGCAGGGCCGGCCGTGGATCTTCCGAGAAATCGCCCACTTCCTCGCCACCGGCACGCACCTGTCGGCGCCGACGGTCGCGGAAGCGCGCACGCTGATCAACGCGCATCTCGCGGACCATTATGAATTCTACGGCGAGTTGGCGGGCGTTCGCATCGCGCGCAAGCACCTGGGCTGGTACACCGAATCGCTCGCCGGGGGCGCCGCATTGCGATGCGAGGCCAACGCGGCGGTTACACGAACCGAGCAGCTCGATGCCGTGGAGCGATTTTTCGTGCTTCAGGCCTCGCTGGGCGACCATCTGCGGTACATCGACGTCACCAACGACGCCTTGTTGCCGATATCACAACAAACTACAAGCAATGCGAACCGGGCAAGGGAGGCCCTCGCCGCGTGACCCGAAAAATCAAACTCAATGGCAGCAACGAGATCTGCCGCAGCGTGGAGCGCTCGCTAGACGAATACTTCAAGCGCCTTGACGGCGAAACGCCGACCGGGATCTACGATATGGTGATCGGCCACGTCGAACGCGCGCTGCTCGTGTCCATCATGGACCGCGCGCAGGGTAACCAGACGCAGGCGGCGGACATGCTGGGCATGAACCGCAACACGCTGCGCGTGAAGCTCAACCGCTACAAGCTGATCTGATGCCGGCCAAGGTCGCCCGGGCGCTGCTGTCGGTTTCCGACAAGACGGGCCTCGTGGAATTCGCGCGCGGACTTTCCGCGCTCGGTGTTGCGCTGCTGTCCACCGGAGGCACCGCGAAGGCATTGGCCGACGCCGGATTGCCCGTCACCGACGTCGGCACGTACACTGGCTTTCCGGAAATGCTCGACGGTCGCGTCAAGACGCTGCATCCCAAGGTGCACGGCGGCATCCTAGCGCGGCGCGACATCCCCGCGCACGTCGCGTCGCTGGCGGCGCATGGCATTCCGACCATCGACCTGGTCGTCGTCAATCTCTACCCGTTCCGCGCGACAGTCGCCAAGCCTGGCTGCACGCTGGAAGACGCCATCGAGAACATCGACATCGGTGGCCCGTCGATGGTGCGCGCCGCAGCGAAGAACTGGCCGCATGTCGGTATCGTCGTCGACCCCGCCGACTACGCAGGCGTCCTGGGCGAACTCAAGTCCGGCGGCCAGGCGCTTTCGGATGCGACGCGCTTCCGGCTGATGCGCAAGGCATTCGCGCACACGGCGTCCTATGACGGCGCCATCGCGAACTGGCTGACGGCGCGAAATCACGATGGCGCAACCATGGATTTCCCCGACTCGTTTCATTGGAATGGCGACAAGGTGCAGGATATGCGTTACGGCGAGAATCCCCACCAGTCCGCTGCGTTCTATCGCGACGAGACGCCGGCGCCCGGCTCGCTTGCCACGTACCGCCAGTTGCAGGGCAAGGAACTCTCGTACAACAACGTCGCGGACAGCGATGCCGCGTGGGAATGCGTGAAGACTTTCGCCGAGCCGGCCTGCGTCATCGTCAAGCACGCCAATCCGTGCGGCGTGGCCATCGCAGCGGATCCGCTCGCGGCTTACCGGAGCGCACTCGCGACGGACCCGACCTCTGCCTTCGGTGGCATCATCGCGTTCAACCGGCCCATCGACGCGGCCACGCTCGAGGCGGTCTCCGCGCAATTCGTGGAAGTGGTCATCGCGCCGGCCTACACCGCCGATGCGCTGGTGGTAATCGCGAAAAAGGTCAACGTGCGCGTGCTCGGCGTTTCTCTGCCTGCCGCGGGTGCCACCGGCAACGCGTGGGACATGAAGCGCGTCGGTGGCGGCTTCCTCGTGCAATCGCCCGACGCGCGCAACGTCGTGGCGGCAGAACTCAAGGTTGTGACGGACAAGGCGCCAACGCCGGAACAGCTGGTCGACCTGCTGTTCGCCTGGCGCGTGGCCAAGTTCGTGAAGTCGAACGCGATCGTCTATTGCGGCGGCGGACGCACGCTCGGGATCGGCGCCGGCCAGATGAGTCGCGTCGACTCGACGCGCATCGCTGCGATCAAGGCCCAGCATGCCGGTCTGTCGCTCGCAGGTTCCGTGGTCGCGTCGGATGCATTCTTCCCGTTCCGCGATGGCCTCGACGTCGTCGCCGACAATGGCGCGGTAGCAGTGATCCAGCCCGGCGGCAGTATGCGCGACGCCGAGGTGATCGCCGCCGCCAACGAGCGGGGCATAGCGATGGTCTTCACCGGCATCCGCCACTTCAGGCACTAGCGATCCGCGCGTTCATGCACAGGGCGCTGCCTTGAACATCCTCGTCGTCGGCGGTGGCGGTCGCGAGCACGCGCTGGCCTGGAAAATCGCGCAAAGCGCTCGCGTGGCCAAGGTATTCGTCGCGCCCGGTAATGCAGGTACGGCGCGCGATGCGACGCTCACCAATGTCGCGCTGACCTCCATTCCGGACCTCGTCGCGTTCGCGAAGACCGCGCCGGTTGCGCTGACGGTGGTCGGTCCGGAGGGTCCGCTCGCCGCGGGTATCGTCGACGCCTTTCGCGCGGCCGGACTGAAGATCTTCGGCCCGACGAGAGAAGCGGCGCAGCTCGAGAGTTCCAAGGACTTCGCCAAGTCGTTCATGGCGCGGCACGGCATCCCGACCGCGCAGTACCGCACGTTCGCGGACGCGCCCGCCGCGCATGCGTACATCGACGAACGCGGCGCACCCATCGTGGTCAAGGCCGATGGCCTCGCCGCGGGCAAGGGCGTGGTCGTGGCGATGACGCTGCCCGAGGCGCATGCCGCGGTCGACAGCATGCTCGTCGACAATGCGATGGGCGACGCGGGCGCCCGCGTCGTCGTCGAGGAGTTCCTGTCCGGCGAGGAGGCGAGCTTCATCGTCATGGTCGACGGCCGCAACGTGCTGCCGCTGGCCTCGTCACAGGACCACAAGCGCCTGCAGGACGGCGATGCCGGTCCCAACACCGGCGGCATGGGCGCCTATTCGCCCGCGCCGGTGGTCACGCCGGCGCTGCACGCCCGCATCATGCGCGAGATCATCGTGCCTACGGTCAACGGCATGGCGGCGGACGGCATCCAGTTCACCGGATTCCTCTATGCCGGCGTGATGATCGACACCGCCGGCCAGCCGAAGACGCTGGAATTCAATTGCCGGCTGGGCGACCCTGAAACGCAGCCGATCATGGCGCGGCTCAAGTCCGACATGGTCGACCTGCTGGAACATGCGGTGAACGGCACGCTCGACGCCGTCGACGCCGCGTGGGACCGGCGCACGGCGCTCTCCGTCGTGCTCGCTGCTGCCGGCTATCCTGAGCAGCCCCGCAAGGGTGACGTCATCGATGGACTCGACCGCATTTCCGCGGACGCGCATCCCGATGTCGTCGTGTTCCATGCGGGCACCGCGCTCGTCGACGGCCGCCCGGTGGTCAGCGGCGGCCGCGTGCTGTGCGTGACGGCGCTCGCCGATTCGGTGCGCCAGGCGCAGCGTGCCGCGTACGCGGCGATTGCCGAGATCAACTTCGCCGGCATGCAGTTCCGCATGGACATCGGTTACCGCGCGCTGTCGCCGCGCAAGTGACGCAATGGACACCGTCGCCGTCCGCGCGTATTTACTGGGCCTGCAGGCGCGCATCGTCGCCGGCCTCGAGGCCGTAAGCGGCGAGCCGTTTCGCCGCGACGAGTGGATGCGGCCGGAAGGCGGCGGCGGTCTCTCGCGCCTGATCGAGAACGGCAGCGTGCTCGAACGCGGTGGCATCCTGTTCTCGCACGTCTTTGGGGAGCGGATGCCCGCATCCGCCACCGCCCATCGCCCGGAACTGGCCGGCCGCTCCTGGGAAGCGATGGGCGTATCGCTGGTGCTGCATCCGCGCAACCCTTACGCGCCGACCGTGCATCTCAACGTCCGCTATTTTATCGCGCAAAAGCCGGATGCCGATCCCGTATGGTGGTTCGGTGGCGGCATGGACCTCACGCCGTATTACGGTTTCGCCGACGATGCGATCCACTTCCACCGTACCTGCCACGACGCGCTGGTCCCCTTCGGCGCCGACGTCCATCCGCGCTACAAGAAGTGGTGCGACGACTATTTCTTCCTGAAGCACCGCAAGGAACAGCGCGGCGTCGGCGGCATCTTCTACGACGACCTCAGCGCGGGCGGCTTCGATCATTGCTTTGCGCTGACGCAGAGCGTGGGCGACCATTTCCTCGCCGCGTATGCGCCCGTCCTGGAGCGTCGCAAGGACACGCCCTTCGGCGAGCGCGAACGCGATTTCCAGCTCTACCGCCGCGGCCGCTACGCGGAGTTCAACCTGGTGTGGGACCGCGGCACGCTGTTCGGCCTGCAGTCGAACGGGCGCACCGAGGCCATCCTGATGTCGATGCCTCCGCTGGCGCTCTGGCGCTACGATTGGAGCCCCGCGCCTGGCACGCCCGAGGCCGCGCTCTACAGCGACTTCCTGATCGCGAAGGACTGGCTCCCTGGCCACGCCTGACGACGACCACTTGAACGAAACCGGGCTCGACTCCGAGCACGTGTTCGACGGTGCGCTGCTGCACGTCCGGCGCGATCGCGTGCGGCTGCCCAACGGCGCGACAGCGACGCGTGAATACGTTGTGCACCCCGGCGCCGTTCTCATCGTACCGATTCTGGGGGACGGCCGGTTGGTGCTGGAGCGCCAGTTCCGCTATCCGGTGGGCCGCGTGATGCTGGAGTTCCCGGCGGGCAAGATCGACCCGCACGAGGCGCCGCTCGCGACGGCGCAGCGCGAGTTGCGCGAGGAAGCCGGGTACGTCGCGGGCACGTGGCAGCATCTTGGCACCGTGCATCCGGAGATCGGCTATTCGTCCGAAGTCATCGAGATGTACCTGGCGACCGGCCTCTCGCACGTCGGCGCACAGCTGGACGACGGCGAATTCCTCGAGGTCGTGCTGATGACCGAGGAGGAGCTGCTCGCCGCGTTCGACGACGGCGGCGTCACGGACGGCAAGACGGTCGCCGCGCTTTTCGCATGGCAACGCCATCGCCAACGATGAGCCTCAGTGCGCACAGGCTCGAGATACGCGGGCGCGTGCAGGGCGTCGGTTACCGCGACGCCGCCGTGCAGGCCGCGTTCGAATTCGCCGTGCAGGGCTGGGTTCGCAACCGGCGCGAGGGCCACGTCGAGACTTTCGTCCAAGGCGAGTCCGAGGCGGTGGAACGCTTCGTCGCCTGGTGCCGCCGCGGTCCGCCGCTGGCGCGGGTTGCGGAAGTCGTGCGGCGCGAGGCGGAAGTGGACTTCGGTCTGGCGACGTTCGAGACGCGCGCGACGCTCTAGCTTCTCGCCGGCACATCCAGACCGAATATGTCCTTCCACGCCGCATACGACGCGGCGGCGATCCACGGGAGGACCAGCACCAGTCCCACGCCCATCGTGGCCAGTCCGATCAGCAGCAACACGAGCGAGATCCCTGCGTAGAGCGCCAGCGCCGGAACATTGCGCGCGAACCCGCGAGCCGACGCGGCGAATGCCGAGCGCAGGCCGTCGCCGTCGAAGAGCGCCGCGAACGGAACGAATGTGAGCGGCAGCGACGCCGCCATTCCCGCGGTATAGATTGCCACGACGACGCGCATCGGCAGGTTGGCCGTGTCGCTCGTCGGCAGGAACAGGTTCGCGCCGGCGAGCGTCTGTGCCGCAAGCGCTTCGGCGGCAAACGCGACCAGGCCCGCCAGGACGACCGCAGCCTGGGCGTGTGCCGGCGCGGCAAACACCGCCAGCACATGCTTCATGCCTGGACCTTCGCCGCGGTCCGCCGCCAGGCTGGCGTAGAGCATGCCGGTGGCGAGCAGCGGCGCAAGCACGTTCGCCGCGACGAACCCCAGAATGGGTATCGGCTCGAACGCGATGCTCGCGACCAGCGTGACGAACGCCAGTCCGGCGAACGTCGCGGGTCCGCGCTTCCACAGGCGCATCGCCTCCACATACCACGCGAGCGCGCGCAGCGCGGGCATGTTCCTGGCTTCGCGGCGGGATGCAGGCAACTATTTAGGCAACGAGGTAGGAAACCGAGGGCAACTACGCGGCTTCGCCAAGGTACGCGGCGCGTACCTTGGGATCGTGCAGCAGCGACGAGGCATCTCCGGACAGGATCACCTCGCCGGACTCCATCACATAGCCGCGCCTGCTCACTTCCAGCGCCAGCTTGGCGTTCTGCTCGATCAGCAGGATGGTCACGCCTTCGCCGGAGATGGTGACGATGGTCTCGAACACCTTCTGCACCATCAGCGGTGCCAGCCCCATCGACGGCTCGTCCAGCAGCAGCAGCTTCGGGCGCGACATCATCGCGCGGCCCATCGCGAGCATCTGCTGTTCGCCGCCGGACATCGTTCCCGCCGTCTGCCGGCGCCGTTCCTTGAGCCGCGGGAAAAGGTGATACACGCGCTCGATGTCGGACTTGATCCCGTCCTTGTCGCTGCGGATGTAGGCGCCCATCGCGAGATTTTCCTCGATGGTCAGCGCGCCGAACACGCCGCGACCCTCGGGCACCATGGCCAGTCCGCGGCGCACCAGCTGGAACGCGGGCTTGCCGGTGATATCGGCGCCGCCGTAGTGGATCCTTCCGGCCTTGACCGGCAGCAGGCCGCAGATGCCCTTCAGCGTCGTTGTCTTTCCGGCACCATTGGCGCCGATCAGGCACACGAGTTCACCCTGGCCCACCTCGAGGTTGATGCCCTTGACGGCCTGGATGCCGCCGTACGCGACTTCCAGCCTCGAAAGCTCCAGCAGCGGCGACGGGGCGCCGCTCAATGGGTGCCCTTGAGATTGAGGGAGACCTCACCGCCCAAGTATGCGGCGACCACCTTCGGGTCGTTCTGGACGACGGCGGCCGTGTCCTCGGCGATCTTCTTTCCGTAGTCCAGCACCAGCACGCGGTCGCAGACACTCATCACGAGCTTCATATCGTGCTCGATCAGCAGGATCGTCGTGCCATCACGGCGAATCTCCGCCAGCAGGTTCTTGAGCGACGTGGTCTCGGTCGCGTTCATTCCGGCTGCCGGTTCGTCCAGCGCGAGCAGCTTGGGTTCGGTGGCAAGCGCGCGGGCGATTTCCAGCCGGCGCTGATCTCCGTACGCGAGGTGCTTCGCCAAGCTGTGTGCGCGCTTCTCCACGCCGACGTATTCCAGGAGCTCGTAGGCGCGCTTGTGGATCGCCGCTTCCTCGGCGCGCGTGCCGGCATTGCGCGAGATGGCACCCCACACGCCCGCATGCGTGCGCACGTGCCGGCCGATCATCACGTTCTCAAGCGCCGAGAGATTGGCGAACAGTCGGATATTCTGGAACGTGCGCGCGATGCCGCGTGCGGCGACGTCGTTCGGCTTGAGTCCGCGCAGCGGCTCGCCATCGAACACGAACTCCCCGCCATCCGGCACATAGATGCCGGTCAACACGTTGAACAGCGACGTCTTGCCGGCGCCGTTGGGTCCGATCAGGCCGTAGATCTCGCCGTGGTTGATCGTGAAGGCGACGTCGGATAGCGCCTGTACGCCGCCGAAGCGCTTGTCGATGCCTTTGGCCGCGAGGAGGGCGAGCTTGCTCACGTCTTGCCGCCTTCGAGTTCGCGCTTGCGCAGCGCCGACGGCAGGATGCCCGCGGGCCGGTACAGCATCATGCCCACCAGCGCCATGCCGAACAGCAGCATGCGAATCACCTCGGGCTCGAGCAGCATCCGGCCGAAGAGGGCCTTTTGCACCGGTTCGACAGTGAAGCGCAGGATCTCCGGCACGAACGACAAAAGCACCGCGCCCAGCACGACGCCCCAGATGTTGCCCATGCCGCCCAGCACGACCATCGCCAGCACCATGACCGACTCGACAAGGATGAAGCTTTCGGGGCTGATGAATTGCTGGGTCGCGGCGAACATGCCGCCGGCGATGCCGCCGAAGGACGCGCCCATCGCGAAGGCGAGCAGCTTGATGTTGCGCGTGTTGATGCCCATCGCTCGCGCCGCGGTCTCGTCCTCGCGGATGGCCTCCCAGGCACGGCCGATGCGCGAATCCTGCAGGCGCATGTTGATGACGATGACGGCGATCAGCGCGGCAAGGAAGAAATAGTAGTACTTGACCGGGCCCGTGAAATCGAGCCCCAGGATCGTCTCGCGCTGCGAGAAGTTGAAGGTGCGGAGGCGGAACGGATCGATTGTCGCGATGCCCTGCGGACCGTTGGTGATGTTGACTGGCTGCGAGAGGTTGTTCAGGAATATTCGGATGATCTCGCCGAAGCCCAACGTCACGATCGCCAGGTAGTCGCCGCGCAGCTTCAGCGTGGGAGCCCCCAGCAGAACGCCGAACAGGCAGGCCACGGCGGCGCCGATCGGCAGGATCACCCAGAACGGCAGGTGCAGGTCGAAGTGCGGACTCGCGAGCAGCGCGTAGACGTAGGCACCGACGGCATAGAACGCAATGTAGCCCAGGTCGAGCAGGCCGGCGAAGCCGACGACGATGTTGAGGCCCAGCGCCAGGAAACAGTAGAGGATTGCCTGGTTGGTTATCCGCACCCAGAACGTTCCAGCATAGGTCAATGCAAATGGCAGGACGAGCAGCGTCGCCGCGACCAGCGCGATGCCGGCCCAGGCGAGTTGCGGGTTGTTGCGGGTGTCGAAGACGTTCTGCAAGTCAGGCGGCTCCGGCGGAAACGTGGCGCCGCATCAGGCGCGATCCGCCACGCGCTCACCCAGGAGGCCGGATGGCCGGAAGATCAGCACGGCGATGAGCACCAGGAACGCGAACACGTCCTGGTAGTTCGAACCGAACAGCGTGAGGTTGGGATCGGACTCGCAGCGCGCCGCCAGCGCGTTTGACCAGCTGGCGAGATTGCACAGGTTGGTGAGATCGCCTACGTAGCCGGCGCCCAGTGCCTCGATGACGCCGAGCAGGAGCCCACCCAGCATGGCACCGGCGAGGTTGCCGATGCCGCCCAGCACGGCGGCCGAGAAGGCCTTGAGGCCGAGGATGAAACCCATCTGGTAGTGGGCGATGCCGTAGTAGCTGCCCACCATAACGCCGGCCACCGCGCCCAGTGCAGCGCCGATGACGAACGTGAGCGAAATGACCTTGTTGATGTCGATGCCCATGAGGCCCGCCACTTCCTGGTTCTGCGCGGTGGCGCGCATGGCGATGCCGAGCTTGGTCCGGTACACCAGCAGCAGGAGTCCGCCCATCATCAGCAGCGAGCCGGCGATGATCGCCACCTGCACGTTCGTGATCGTCGCGCCGTTCGGCGTGGACGTCAGTTGATACGGCACCGTTGCGATGATCTGCGGGTAGGGCAGCGGATTGCGGCTCCAGATGATGAGCGCGAGATGCTGCAGGATGATCGACAGGCCGATGGCGGTGATGAGCGGCGCCAGCCGCGGCGCGCGCCGCAAGGGCCTGTAGGCGATGCGTTCGAGCGTGTAGCCGACGCCCATGCACGCAGGGATTGCCACCAGCAGGCCCAGCAGTACGATCAGCACCGGCGGCAGGCCGGTGTGGGCGCCGGTCAGTGTCACGATGACTGTGTACGCGACCATGGCGCCGATCATCACTACCTCGCCGTGCGCGAAGTTGATGAGCTGGATGATCCCGTAAACCATCGTGTAGCCCAGCGCGACGATTGCATAGACACTGCCCAGCGTCAGCCCGTTGACCATCTGCTGCAGGAACGTGTCCAGAATTTCCCCAGTTCGTCTGTCGTGGCGTAGGTGGAGCGATTGTGGCCCGAAGTCGCGGACCGCGACAAGCTCGGCAGCTGCAGTCTGCGTCATTTCCATTGGCGCTGGCGCGGAGCGACCCGGCTGCCACGGACTCAGCTGTCGCCAGGCGTGTCGTCGAGTGCGTGTTTCGCCGCGCGATGGGCAGTCAACCCACGACTACCCATCGCGCGTCCCTGGTCGATGCGCAGGGCAACCGAATTCGCGTGATGGCGATCGCCGGTGCGCTTCTGACCGCTGTGCTGGAAGTACGGGTTCGCCGACGAACAAAAGAAAACGGCGCCCCGAAGGACGCCGTTCTCGCTCCAGCCGGATTTGCGCGGGATTACTTCTTCGGTGCTTCGGCCGGGGCCGCTGCAGGTGCTGCCGCCGGCGCTGCTGCAGCCGGAGCCGCCGCGGGAGCCGGCATCGATGCCTTCATGAATTCGGCGAACGCCATGCTCTTGCCGCCTTGCACGATCGCGACGGGCTCGAGCTTGCCGCCCTTCATCGTGAAGATCGTGATCTCGGCGTTCTTGCGGTCGCCCTTGTCGTCGAACTCGATCTTGCCGGTCGCGCCGGTCTGGCTGATCTTCTGCAGTTCCGGCAGATACTTGGCCGGGTCCGCCGAATCGGCCTTCACCATTGCGCCGATGATCAGGTTCGCGGCGTCGTACGTGAACGGTGCATAGATGATCGGATCCACCTTGTAGGCGGCCTTGTAGGCGTCGAGGAATTCTTTCGACGCTGCGACCACCGGCAGGCCGGCCTGCGAGCAGACCAGGTTCTCGGACATCTCGCCCGCCAGTTCCTTCATCTTGTCCGTGCATGCACCGTCGCCGAACGCGAAGACGGCCTTGATGCCGAGTTCGCGCGCCTGCTTCAGCATCAGTCCGCCGGTGGCGTCCATGCCGCCGTAGAACACGGCATCCGGATTCTTGCCCTTCATCTTGGTCAGGATGGGCTTGAAGTCGGTGGCCTTGTCGGTGGTCTTTTCGCGCGCGACGATGGTCACGCCGGAAGCCTTGAGGGTCTTCTCGACCTCGTTGGCCAGGCCTTCGCCGTACGCCGTGGCGTCGTCGGCAATGGCGGCCTTCTTGATCTTGTTTTCCTTCAGGTATTGCGCGACCGCCGGACCTTGCTGGTCGTCGCGACCGACCACGCGGAAGACGTTCTTGAAGCCCTGTTCGGTCAGCTTCGGGTTCGTGGCCGAGCCCGAGATCATCGGGATGCCTGCCTGGTTGTAGACCGCCGAGGCCGGGATCGTCACGCCGGAATTGAGGTGGCCGACAACGCCGGCGGCCTTCGCGTCCGCGAATTTCTGGGCGATGGTGGGGCCTAGCTTCGGGTCGGCCTGGTCGTCTTCGGCCATCAGCTCGAACTTGACCTTCTTGCCGCCTAACTTGATGCCCTTGGCGTTGGCCTGGTCGATGGCGAGGCGGGCGCCGTTCTCGTTGTCCTTGCCAAGGTGGGCGATGCCACCGGTGAGCGGACCGGCATGGCCGATCTTCACGACGACGACTTCCTCGACCGGCGCCTTCGGCGCTTCAGCCTTCTTGGGTTCTTCTTTGCCGCAGCCATAGGCGGTGGCGAGCGCGACGGCGAGAATCGTCAGCCCGAGCTTCTTGGATAGGGTCATGGGTACTTCCTCCGGGTCGGGAATGTCTGCAAGAAAACTGCAAGGTGATTGAGACAACAGAATATTATTCGCTTTGCGGGTCGGGGTGTCAACGTACGGTTCCGGGGGCCGGTGGGGCAACCGGACCATCACGCGGCGCTGCCGGCGGTCCGTCGCCACAGGCCGCACTTCGTCGCGCTGCCGTTGCCTCGCAAGGCGTCCGGCATAGACAATGCGGCCCTTGGAATCCAAACCCGGGCCCGGCTGCATCCAACAGGGTGTTGGTCGGGAACGATTAGCGCCTGGCCAAGGCCGATCGCCTTCAAAAGCGGCGTGGATTTAGGAGAAGTCATGGGAGTGCGACTGACGCGGCGCCGAATCATCGGCGTGCTGGTGGCGGTGATTCTGATCGGGGGGGTGGCCGGGGCAGTGGCGCTGCGCGCCTCCAAGAAGAGTTCCGACGGGCCTGACGCCAAGGCGCCGCCCACGTTGGAGTTCGGCGCGGGCGAGCTCGCTTCGGTCGAGTCCAAGGCGATGCCGCGCTGGCTGCCGGTCTCGGGAACGATGCAGCCGGTCAACCAGGCGACCGTCAAGGCCAAGGTTTCCGGCGACGTCCGTCAGGTAATGGTGCGCGATGGTGACGCCGTGCAGGCGGGGCAGATACTGGTGCGCGTCGATACGGCGGACCTGGACGCGCGCGTCCTGGAGCGCCAGGGCCAGCTCCAATCGGCCAAGGCGCAGCTTGCACTGGCCGACAAGACCAACGCGATGAACCAGAAGCTGCTCAAGCAGAACTTCATATCGCAGAATGCCTCGGACAACGCGGAATCGTCGCTCGAAGTGGCAAAGGGCAACCTGCAGGCCGCGCAGGCGCAGCTGCGTGTCGCGCAGAACGCGCTCAAGGACTCGGTGGCCACCGCGCCGCTGTCGGGCATCGTCGCCAAGCGGCACGTGCAGCCCGGGGAAAAGGTCGCGTTCGACAGTCCTCTGGTGACCGTCGTCGACCTCAAGGCCATGGAACTACAGGCGCTGGTGCCGTCGGGCGACATTCCCGAGTTGCGACCCGGCATGACGGTGGACCTGGCCGTTGACGGCTTCACTGACCGCAAGTTCACCGGCCGCATCGAGCGAATCAACCCGTCCACCGAGGCCGGGACGCGGGCCATCCTCGTGTTTGTCGGCATACCCAACGCCGAGCAGACTTTGCGTGGCGGCATGTTCGCCACGGGCCGCATCGCGCTCGCCGCCGGCGCGCCCGTTCCCACGCTGCCCGCCACTGCGGTGCGCACGGAGGCCGGGCAGTCCTATGTGTGGACGATCCAGGACGGCAAGCTCGCCAAGCGGATGGTGCTGATCGGCCGCCGCGACGACGACGGCGGGCGCGTCGAAGTCAAGACCGCGCTGCCGGCCAATGCACCGGTCCTGGCCGCCAAGTTCGACAACCTGAAGGAAGGCGCGCCGGCATTGGTCCGCGCTGCCGACGAACCGCCCAAGAAGGCCAGCTGACGGCCCACGACGCCCGAGGCTAAGGAGGCACGTCATGTGGATCACCCGCGTTTCCATCAACAATCCCGTGTTCGCGACCATGGTCATGATCGGGATCACCGTACTCGGCCTCTTCGCCTACAACCGCTTGCGCGTCGAGCAGATGCCCGACGTGTCGCTGCCCTATGTGCTGGTGATGACGACCTACCCCGGCGCCAATCCGGAGGTCGTCGAGACGGACGTGACCAAGCCGCTCGAGTACGCGATCAACACGGTGTCGGGCGTCAGCCTCATCCGCTCCAATTCGCGCGAAGGGCAGAGCCAGGTCTTCGCCGAATTCCGCATGTCGACCGACATGACCAAGGCAATGCAGGACGTGCGTGACAAGATCTCGCAGGTCCGGCCGGGCTTCCCGCGCGACGTCAAGGAGCCGCTTGTCATCCGCGCGGACCAGGAGAACACTCAGCCGGTCGTCTCCATTGCCGTCATGTCGCCGACGCTGAGCCTGCGCGACCTCACGTCGCTGACCGACCAGACGATCGTCAAGGGCCTGGAGAACGTGCCCGGCGTCGCGCGCATCGACGTGAACGGGCGCATCACGCGGCAGATCCTCGTCCAGATCAAACCGTCGGCGCTCACCGCACTTGGCATCAGCGTCGACCAGGTCTCCGCGGCGATCCGCGCGGCAAACCAGGACGTCCCCGCGGGCCGCATCACGCGCGGACAGAGCGATTCGATCGTCCGGGTCGAGGGCAAGATAAAGGATCCGGCGCAATTCGAGCGGATCATCGTCGCGATGCAGGGCAACGCGCCGGTCTACCTGTCGCAGGTCGCCGACGTGATCGACGGCGAAAAGGAACCCGATTCCATCGCCCGCATCAACGGCCGGCCATCCATTACGCTCGACCTGCAGAAGTCCCAGGACGCCAACATGGTCGACACCGGGCACGGCGTGGTCCAGGCGGTGGCGCAGCTCAAGGCGCGGTTGCCCGCCGACGTCGAGCTCAAGATCACCAACTCCACCGCCGACGAGGTCGAGAGGAGCGTCAACCGCGTCAAGCAGACGATCGTCGAGGGCGCGCTGCTTACGGTCTTCATCGTGTTCCTGTTCCTGCACAGCTGGCGCAGCACGATCATCACCGGGCTGACGCTCCCGCTGTCCGTCATCGCGACGTTCATCGCGCTCTACGCGTTCGGCTTCACGCTCAATTTCCTGACGCTAATGGCGTTGTCGCTCTGCATCGGCCTCCTGATCGACGACGCCATCGTCGTGCGCGAGAACATCGTGCGCCACCTGGGGATGGGCAAGGACCACATGACCGCGGCGCGCGAAGGCACGGACGAGATCGGCCTGGCCGTGATGGCGACGACGTTCGCGATCGTCGCGGTGTTCGTGCCCATTGCCTTCATGAGCGGTATCGTCGGACGCTTCTTCTTCCAGTTCGGCATGACGGTATCCGTTGCCGTGCTGGTGTCGTTGTTCGTGTCGTTCACACTCGACCCGATGCTGTCGTCCATCTGGCACGACCCGCCGGGTTCGCGGTTCAAGCGGGTGCCATGGCTGGGCCGGTTTATGGAGCGCGTCGAGCACGGCATCGAATGGCTGCACGTCAGGTACGGGGCCATACTGGAGTGGGCGCTCGGTCACCGCAAGAGCGTGATCGTACTGGCCCTGGTGTCGTTCTTCGGCAGCTTTCTCGTGCTGCCGCTCGTCGGCACCGAGTTCATTCCGGATACCGACCAGGGCTTCACGTCGCTGCGCATCAACACGCCGGTGGGCACCAGCCTCGAATATACGGATGCCAAGGTCCGCCAGGTCGAAGTGGCGCTGAAGGCCATCCCGGAAATCGAGCTGATGATGACCAATGTCGGCACCGACGAGGGCCGCAATTACGCGCGGCTCAACATGAAGCTCATCGACCGGTCGACGCGCAGCCGCTCGCAGAAGGAGATCGAGCAGGCGATCCGCAAGGAGCTGAAGTCTATTCCAGGCATCGAGGGCGCATTCGGATTCGACCGGCCGGTCTGGGTCAACCTGCTGGGTCCCGATCCCGAGACGCTGACAACGCTGATCAATGCGTTCGCCGCCAAGGTGGGCAAGGTCAAGGGTATCGCCGACATGGAGACGTCGGAAAAGGCTGCGGCCCCTGCGCTGTCGATCAGGCTCAACAACGACGCGGCCGCCGATCTCGGGATCAACGTGCAGCAGGTCGGCGCGACGGTCCGGCCACTGCTGGCCGGCGACACGGTCAGCTACTGGCTGGCGCCCGACGGCAACAATTACGAGGTCAACGTGCAGTTGCCCAAGGACAACCGCAGGTTGCAGGCCGATTTGAGCAACCTGTACCTGTCCACCGGCAAGAAGGGTCCCGACGGCGAGACCCGAATGGTGCCGCTGCGCCAGGTGGCGGAGATCGTCGAGACGACGTCGCCGCAGATCATCAAGCGCCAGGAATTGCAGCGCCGCGTCGCGCTCTACGCTAACGCGGAAGGTCGCCCGTCCGGCGACGTCAATTCGGATGTGCAGACGATCATCAAGGAAACCGTGCTGCCGCCCGGCTACCGCTTCGACGTCGGCGGTCAGGCGAAGGACATGCAGGAATCCTTCCAGGCGCTGTTGGCTGCGGTCGGTCTGGCCATCGTATTCATCTACCTCATCCTGGCGTCGCAGTTCGCGAGCTTCACGCAGCCCATAGCGATCATGGCCTCGCTGCCCTTCACGCTAATCGGCGTGTTCCTGGCGCTGCTGCTCACCGGTACGACGCTCAACCTGTTCTCGATGATCGGCTTCGTTATGCTGATGGGCCTCGTCACCAAGAACGGCATCCTGCTGGTCGACTTCGCGAACCGCGCGCGCCGTGCCGGCGCCAGCCTGCACGATTCGCTGCTGCAGGCGGGGCAGGTGCGGTTGCGGCCGATCATGATGACCACGGCGGCAATGATCGGCGGCATGATGCCGCTGGCGCTGGGTCTGGGTGAGGGTGGCGAGACGCAGGCGCCGATGGGCCGCGCGATCATCGGGGGCGTGATCACCTCGACACTGCTGACGCTGGTCGTGGTGCCGGTCCTGTACACCTACCTCGACCGCATGCACGAATGGCGCAAGGCGCGCAAGGCCCGGAAAGCCTCCGCAGCAGCAGCGCAAGGGGCCTCGTTGCCGTCGGCGCATTCGGCGGCAGACTGATGGTGACGGATTCCTCCGAGATATTGCGACGGGTTGACGTGAGATAATGCGCGGCTGCATAATAACTGACCGCGAGTCAGTTAACGGTTTGCCTAACCGTCACGCGAAATCCACGCCCCGAACAACGCCCCGCGCCATGGACTACGAACAGGCACGCTTCAACATGGTCGAGCAGCAGGTCCGCACCTGGGACGTGCTCGATCAGGAAATCCTCGACCTGCTGTTCGAGGTGAAGCGGGAGGAGTTCGTCCCGCCTGCCCATCGGACGCTCGCCTTCGCTGACCTCGAGTTGCCACTCGGGAACGGCCAATACATGTGGGCGCCGAAGCTCGAGGCGCGGGTGCTGCAGGCGCTCCGGTTGAAGCCGCGGGAATCCGTACTGGAAATTGGCACCGGAAGTGGTTACTTCGCCGCGCTGCTCGGCCGCCGAGCCGGTAACGTCACGACCGTGGAAATCGACGCGGGCCTGGCATCGCGCGCGGCGGCCACGATCGCGCGAACCGGAGCCGCCAACGTCCGCTGCGAGGTGGGCGACGGCGCGCGCGGATGGGGCAGCGAACATTTCGACGCGATCGTGCTCACCGGATCGACGCCGCTGCTCCCGGAGGAATTCTTCCGGCAGTTGACACCCGGCGGGCGCATCTTCGCGATTGTCGGTGATGCACCCGCGATGACGGCGAGGCTCGTCGACTGGACGGCGCCCGGCTCGCGCGTCACCACCGACCTGTTCGAAACCGTCGTGGCGCCGCTCATCAACGCCGCCGCGCCAGCGCGGTTCCGATTTTGATCAGGCAGATCGCCCCGGCGGAGCTGGCTGCATGGCGCGCCGATTCCGCGCGTCCGGCGCCCGTGGTCGTCGACGTGCGCGAGCCGTGGGAATTCGAGCGCTGCCGCATCGACGGCGCGCTGTCGATCCCGCTCGCCCAATTGCCGGCGAGGCGCGCCGAATTGCCGGCCAACAGGGAACTGGTCATGGTCTGCCATCACGGCAGCCGCAGCCAGCATGCCGCGATGTGGCTCGAGCAGAATGGTTTTGCCAGCCTGCACAATCTGCGCGGCGGCGTCGAGGCATGGGCGCTCGAGGTCGACACCGCGATGCCCCGCTACTGAATTGCCGCAATCCGACACATATCGAACACCTGGTTGAACCACTAATCGCGCGGCGCCTTCGCGCATCGACGGACCTGGACTGCCAAATGAAATTATCGCGTTCCCATCCCCGCCGCGTTGGTCTGCTGACGCTGGCACTGGCGGCGACGCTCGCCGCCGGCAGCGCCGCGGCGGAAGACCTGCTGCAGATCTACCGCGAAGCGCAGAAGAGCGACCCACAGATCGCCGCCGCGCGCGCCGGCTGGGAAGCGACGCAGGAGCGGGTGCCGCAGGCGCGTTCCGGATTGCTGCCCAACGTTTCGGCGTCGGGCGCGGCCAACTACAACAACTACGACTTCCACGCCCAGACCGACCCCAACACCGACTTCAATCGCAACTATTACCAGTACAACCTGACGGTTTCGGCGTCGCAGCCCTTGTACCGGTACCAGAACGTCGTGCTGTACGACCAGGCCAAGCAGCAGGTCACGCAATCCGATTACACGCTGGTCATTGCGCAGCAGGACCTCATCATCCGCACTGCGGTCGCCTATTTCGACGTGCTGCTGGCGGAGTTCAACGTCGAGCTCGCCGCGCAGCAGAAGCTGGCCGTCGAGGAACAGCTGGCGCAGGCCAAGCGCAACTTCGAAGTCGGCACGTCGACGATCACCGACACCAACGAAGCGCAGGCAAAGTACGACCAGATCGTCGCTACCGAAATCCAGGCGCTGAACGACCTCGACCGCAGGCGCACGGCGCTGCGCGCGATCATCGGCCGCTTCCCCAGCAACCTGAAGCGAGTCGGCCGTGGATTCGATCCGCAGCCGCCCAGCCCGAACACGCTCGACTATTGGGTCGACAAGGCCGCGAGCGGCAACATGAATTTCCGCTTCCAGCAGGCGAACTACGATATCGCTACGCTCGAGGTCGATCGTGCAAAGGCCGGCCACTATCCGACGCTGGACCTCGTTGCGAGCTACGGCGGACAGGCCAGCAACGGTGGCGTCAACGTTGGGGTGCGGAGCAATTCAACGCAGGGCCTGGTCGGTGTCCAGCTGAACATTCCGATCTACACCGGCGGCTTCGTCAATTCGCGCGTGCGCGAGGCGATCGCGCTGCAGGACAAGGCGCGGCAGGACCTGGAAACCGCCAAGCGCAGCGCCATCACCAATGCGCAGGATGGCTATTCCGGCGTCAACAGCGCGGTGGCATCAGTCAAGGCGAACGAGCAGGCCGTGCAATCGGCTGAAGTTGCCTTGCAGTCGAACAAGCTGGGGCAGGAAGTGGGAATCCGCACCAACCTCGACGTGCTGAACGTGCAGCAGAACGTATTCTCCGCCCGGCGCGATCTCGCCAACGCCTACTTCCAGTACCTGCTCGCCGTGCTGCGCTTGAAGGCGGCCGTCGGAACCCTCGACGAGCAGGACCTGGCGGACCTCAACCGCCGGCTGAATGGCTGACTTAGTTGCCCACTGAGTTGCCCACTGAGTTGCCAACGGAGCGGGCAGCTCGCAGGCGCGGCGCGAGCCACGCCCACAGCCGGTCGGCGGCGCCGCGATGCGCCGCGTGGAATGCCAGCGCGGCATCGCGCATCGCATGCCGGCGCGCCACATCGCTCAATAATGCGGTCGCCGTCTGCAGCAGCGCGTCGGCGTCGGCGACGCGCAGCGCGGCCCCCACCGCGACCGCATTGTCGGTCGCTTCCCGGAAGTTGAACGTGTGTGGCCCGACGATCGTCGGCGTGCCCATGGCGATCGGCTCGATCAGGTTCTGCCCGCCCAACGGCAACAGGCTGCCGCCGACGAATGCCACATCTGCAGCTGCGCAGTAGCCGCCCATTTCACCGAGCGAGTCACCCAGCACGAACGCGACGTCGGCCGGCACCGCGAGGTTTGCACTGCGCCGGGCGAACGGGATGCCCCGCGAGCGCAGCAGTTCGGCAACCGCATCGAAGCGCTGCGGATGACGCGGCACGACGATGGTCAAGGTCTGTGCCGGCAGCGCATGACGCGCCAGTGCGTCCAGCAGCAACGCTTCTTCGCCATCGCGCGTCGATGCGACGAGAAAGACCGGCCGCGACTCGCCGAAGCGAAGCCGCAGTTCGCGTCCGAGCGATTGCGATTCGGAAGGAAGTGCCGCGTCGAACTTCAGGTTGCCGGTGACGGCGACATTGCGCGCGCCGACCGCGGTGAGGCGCGCGGCGTCACCGGCCGTCTGCGCGGCCACGCCCGACAGCGACGCGAACATCGGCTGCGTCAGCGCAGGTATCCGCGCGTAGCCAGCCGCGGATTTTTCGGACAACCGCGCGTTGACGAGATAGAGCGGAATGTCGCGGCGCCGGCACGCCGCCACGAGATTGGGCCAGACCTCCGTTTCCATCAGCAGCCCGGCACGCGGATGGAAGCGCGCGAGGAACGCGTCGATCGCAAAGGGCACGTCATACGGAAGCCAGGCCTGCTGCACGGTGTCGCCGTACAGCGAATGTCCGGCCTCGCGCCCCGTGGCCGTCATGTGCGTCAGCAGGATGGTGGCGCCGGGCAGCGCGCGCGCGGCACGCTCGATCAACGGCGCCGCCGCGCGTGTCTCGCCGAGCGACACCGCATGGATCCAGATCACGTCGCCGGTCGGGGCAGGCGCGTCGCTGCGGTACCGGCCGAAGCGCTCGCCGATGCGCGACCGATAGCCGGGCTCGCGCCGGCCGCGCCACCACAGGCGCAGTGGCAGCAGCGGCAGGGCCAGCCACCACAACAGCGTGTAGAGACCGCGCGCCATCGACGTCCCCCGTCTCCGGTCCGTCAGCAGCGCGGCGCCTGCCGCAGCAGTTGCCCGCAGAGATCGACGATGCCGGCCAGCGACGGAACGTGACCATTGCCCCCGGCGTCACGCGCATGCGGACCGGCACAGGCCACGCCGGCTAAATCCGGATCGGTGGAGGTGAAGATCGCCACGGTCGCGGTACCGAGCGCCGCCGCGAGGTGCGTCAAGCCGGTGTCCACGCCCACGACGACTTCAGCATGTCGTGCGAGCGTCGCCAGTTCGGGCAGCGTCTGGCGAGGCGGCACCACCGCGCCTTCGGATCCCTCAGCGATGCTTAGGCTGCGCACGTGTTCGGTTTCCGAGCCCCACGGCAGCAGCGTCACGAACCCTGCGCGGGCGAAATGCGTGACCAGCGCGCGCCAGCGGTCCTCGGGCCATTCCTTGTCGGCGCGGCTCGTCGCGTGATACGCCAGCGCATACGGTCCGGTCGGCATCGCGGGCGTGGAGGGCGGCAGATCGAACCGCCAGCGCGGCGGCCCGTCGGCGGCATAGCCCAGTGCAGCCGCCGCGATTCCCCGGCACCGGTCGACGATGTGCAGGTTCTTCGACACCGGGTGATGGACGTGGTCGACCAGTGTGGCGATCGGCTCGCGGATGTTCGCTCGGTCCAGCCCGTGACGCGTGCCTTGTGCGAACCACGAGACGACGGCGCCCTTGACCTGCTCCTGCAGGTTGAGGATGGCGTCATAGCGTTCCTGGCGCAGCGCGCGGCGGAACGCGGCCATGTCGCGCCATGTCGCGCGGGCGAGCGGCGCGTGACGCCAACGCCGCAATGCGAGCGGCACGACGCGGCGAATCCGGGGATCGAGGCGCACGAGGTCGACGAAGGCGTCCTCGGCCACCCAGTCGACGGGGACGCCGGGGCAATGCGCGGCGATGTCCCCGACCAGCGCCATCGCGTAGACGACGTCGCCGAGCGACGAGGGCCGCACGACAAGGACGCCGCTCATTGGGCCACCTTCCGTGCTACGCGTTCCAGGGCAATTCGCGCTTGGGAGCGGTCCTTCGCGCTCATGGGCGCCGCCGCGGAAATACACGAAAGCGCGTCGAATGCGCGACGCAAAACACGTAAAATCGGCAGGAATCCTTCGCGGCCCTCTTCCGGTGCATGTCCGAACCGCTTCCCCTGTCGCTGGTGATCATTGCGCGCGATGCTGCGCACGAACTGTCGGACTGCCTCGCGTCCGCGGCGTTCGCTGCGGAGACGGTCGTCGTCGATTCGGGCAGCAGCGATGATACCGCAGCCGTCGCCGCCCGCTGCGGGGCGCGCGTGATCGAGCATGCATGGGAAGGCTTTGGCCCGCAGAAGAATTTCGCGGTCGGACAGGCCCGCCACGATTGGGTGCTGTGCCTCGACGCAGACGAGCGCGTGACGCCGGAACTGGCGGCTGCCATCGCCGCATTGTTTGCGGCCGCCCAGCCCGCGGCGGCGGCATGCTCCCGGCCCGCGGCGGCCTACTCCATCGCGCGCCGCAACCGCTTCCTCGGCCGCTGGCTCGCCCATGGCGAAGGCTACCCGGACTGGAACATCCGGCTGTTCGATCGCCGCCGCGCGCGCTGGTCAGACGACCTGGTCCACGAAAAGGTCGTCACCGATGGCCCGGCGGCAAGGCTCGAGGGCGACCTGCTGCACGCATCGGCCGAGTCGATCGACACCTATATCGCCAAGCAGAACCGCTATACGACGGTGCAGGCCGAACAGATGCACGCGCGCGGCGAACGCGCCAGCGCCGCGCAGCTGATGTTTTCGCCGGTGGTACGCTTTCTGCGCTTTTATGTGTTCCGACTCGGCTTCCTGGATGGTCTCGCCGGATTCGCTCACATCGCCATCGGCGCGTTCGCCAGTTTCCTGAAATACGCCAAGCTGCGCGCGCTGCAGCAAGACGGGCGGGTCCGGTGAACATGCGCGTGCTCGTCACCGGCGCTGCGGGGTTCATCGGCATGCATACGGCGCGGGCATTGCTCGCGCGTGGCGCGACGGTCGTAGGCGTGGACAACTTCGACCCGTATTACGATGTCACCCTCAAGGAAGCGCGGCTCGCCACGCTGGCGGGGGATCCGGGTTTCGCGTTCCGGCGCATCGATCTCGCGGATGCCGCAGCGACGGCGAGCCTCTTTCGCGACGAGGCGTTCACCCACGTCGTGCATCTGGCCGCGCAGCCGGGCGTCCGGTACTCGCTGGAAAATCCCGCGGCCTACCTGCGCAACAACGTCGACGCGTTCGGCTGGATTCTCGAGGGCTGCCGCCATGCGGGCATCGCGCACCTCGTCTACGCGTCGAGTTCGTCCGTGTACGGCGCCAACCACGCTCTGCCGTTTTCCGAGGACCAACGGGTCGACCACCCGGTCAGCCTGTATGCGGCGACCAAGCGCGCCAACGAATTGATGGCGCACAGCTACGCGCACCTGTTCAGGCTGCCGACGACGGGCCTGCGTTTTTTCACCGTCTATGGTCCCTGGGGTCGCCCCGACATGTCGCCCATGCTCTTCACCCGGGCCATCCTCGCCGGCGAGCCGATCCGGGTGTTCAACCACGGCCGGATGCGTCGCGACTACACGTACATCGACGACATCGTGGAAGGCGTGGCGCGGGTGCTCGAGCGTCCGCCTGTTTCAGGCCCTGCCGGCGGCGATGGGGAAGGCACAAGCGCACCCCATGCGATCTACAACATCGGCAACAACGAGGCGGTCGAGCTGGAGACGTTCATCACCACGCTGGAGCAACGGTTGGGACGGAAGGCGGTCCGCGACTACCAACCGATGCAGGCGGGCGACGTCCCGGCCACCTATGCGTCGATCGACCGGCTGCGCGCGGCGACCGGATTCGCGCCGCGCACGCCGCTGGCGCTGGGCCTCTCGCACTTCGTCGATTGGTACCGGAACTATTACCGGTAACTGCGCGGTTGCCCGTGGCCCACTGGTAAAATCCCATCTCGGCGGCTTAACGCCTTGCGGCCGCGCCCATCGAAACCTGACCCGACATGATCCTCGTCACCGGCGGAGCCGGCTTCATCGGCGCCAACTTCGTGCTGGACTGGCTCGCCGCGACCGGGGAGCCGGTGGTTAACCTCGATCTTCTCACCTATGCCGGCAACCTGGGCAACCTGAAGTCGCTCGCCAACGACTCACGACATGAATTCGTGCGCGGCGACATCGGCGACGGCGCGCTCGTGCCGGCGCTGCTGGCGAAGCACCGTCCGCGGGCGATCGTCAATTTTGCGGCGGAAACGCACGTCGACCGGTCGATCCATGGCCCGGCGGCGTTTATTGAGACCAATGTCGTCGGCACGTTCGGGCTGCTCGACGCAACGCGCGCGTGGTGGACGGCGCTGACCAAAGCGGAGCGCGAGTCGTTTCGCTTCGTGCACGTGTCCACCGACGAGGTCTACGGGTCGCTTTCGCCTGCCGATCCGGCGTTCAGGGAAACGACGCCCTATGCGCCGAACAGCCCGTACTCCGCGTCGAAGGCCGCGGCCGACCATCTGGTGCGCGCATACCATCACACGTACGGCCTGCCGACGCTGACCACGAACTGCTCGAACAACTACGGACCGCGGCAGTTTCCCGAAAAACTCATTCCGCTGATGATCGTCAATGCGCTGGCGGGGCGGGCGCTACCCGTCTACGGCGATGGCCGCAACGTGCGCGACTGGCTTTACGTCGGCGATCATTGTTCCGCGATCCGCGCGGTCATGGAGCGTGGGCGCGTGGGCGAAACCTACAACATCGGCGGCAATGCCGAAATGCAGAACCTCGACGTCGTGCGCACGTTGTGCGCGCTGCTGGCGCTGGAGGCGCCGGGCCGCGACTATGCCGCGCAGATCGCATTCGTCAAGGACCGCCCGGGGCACGACCGTCGCTACGCGATCGATTGCGCCAAGCTCGTCCGCGAGACGGGCTGGGGACCGGTCGAGACCTTCGAATCCGGCATGCGCAAGACGGTGCGCTGGTACTTGGGCAACGCGGACTGGCTGCAGAGCGTGACGAGCAAGGACTACCAGCAATGGATCAGCCTCAACTACGCGGCCGCATGAGCATCGGTCCGAAGCGCAAGGGGATCATCCTGGCCGGTGGCTCGGGTACGCGACTGTATCCGGTGACACAGGTCGTCTCCAAGCAGCTCTTGCCGGTGTACGACAAGCCGATGATCTACTACCCGCTGTCGACGCTGATGCTGGCTGGCATCCGCGACGTCCTGCTCATCTCCACACCGGAGGACACGCCGCGCTTCACGCAGCTATTGGGCGACGGCGGACGCTGGGGACTCAACATCCGCTACGCCGTGCAGCCGTCGCCGGACGGGCTTGCGCAGGCGTTCGTCATCGGCCGCGAGTTCGTCGGCAATGACGCTTCCACGCTCGTCCTGGGCGACAACATCTTCTACGGCAACGACCTTCAGGCGCAGCTCGCCAGTGCCCACGCGCGGCAGACCGGCGCGACAGTCTTCGCGTATCCGGTCGCGGACCCGGAACGGTACGGCGTGGCCGAAATCGACGCGGCCGGCCGGGTGCTTTCGCTCGAGGAAAAGCCCGCCAAACCGAAGTCGCGATACGCCGTGACGGGACTCTATTTCTACGACAACCGGGTCCTTGACATCGCACGCGAGTTGAAGCCTTCCGCGCGAGGCGAACTCGAGATCACGGACGTCAATCGCGCGTACCTTGCGCGCAACGAGCTCGCGTGCGAGGTGATGGGCCGGGGCATGGCATGGCTCGACACCGGCACGCACGAGTCGCTGCTCGAGGCGTCGCAGTACATCGAGACGATCGAGCGCCGGCAGGGTCTGAAGATCGCCTGTCCGGAGGAAATCGCTTACAGGCTAGGCTACATCGACGCCGCTGCATTCGAAAAGCTGGGCCAGGCACTGGCGAAGAACGGCTACGGGCAGTACCTGCTCGAGATTCTCCGCGATCCCAGCGTGCGCTAAGTACACCCCGAGCCGCGCATGCAGATCACGCCCACTGCGCTCTCCGAGGTCCTGCTGGTCGAGCCGAAGGTGTTCGGCGACGAGCGCGGATTCTTCTTCGAGAGCTGGAACCGGCGCGCGTTCGCGGCCGCCGGCATCGACGCCGAGTTCGTGCAGGACAATCACTCGCGTTCCGGCCGGGGGGTGCTGCGGGGCTTGCATTACCAGATCGAGCACGCGCAGGGCAAGCTGGTGCGCGTGACCGAGGGCGAAGTGTTCGACGTCGCGGTGGACCTGCGGCGATCGTCCGAAGGCTTCGGGCGCTCCGTCGGGGTCGTGCTCTCCGCGGCGAATCGCCGGATGCTGTGGATACCGCCGGGCTTCGCGCACGGCTTCGTCGTGCTGTCAGAAAGCGCCGAGTTCCTCTACAAGGCAACCGACTACTGGTACCCGCAGCACGAGCGGACGCTGCTTTGGAGCGATCCCGCGCTCTCCATCGACTGGCCGCTCGAAGGCTTGCCGACGCTCGCCGCGAAGGACGCTGCGGGCCGGCTCCTTGCGGACGCGGACCTCTACGACTAACGCCCGATGCGGCGTCCGACCATTCTCCTCACCGGCGCGGACGGGCAGGTAGGCTTCGAGCTGGTGCGCAGCCTGGCCGCGCATGGCGAGGTGATCGCGCTCAATCGTGCGGCGCTCGATCTCGCCGACGCCGATGCGATCGTCGCCAGCGTGCGGCAGGCTCGGCCGCAATTGATCGTCAATGCGGCCGCGTACACCGCGGTCGATCGCGCGGAGTCGGAGCGTGACGCCGCGTTCGCGGTGAACGCGCGGGCGCCGGGCATCTTCGCCGAGGAGGCGAAGCGGCTGGACGCCGTGCTGATCCACTATTCGACCGATTACGTGTTCGACGGCCGGCGCACGACGCCGTACGACGAGGAGGCCCCCACCGGGCCGCTCAACGTCTACGGCGCGAGCAAGCTCGACGGCGAACGGGCAATCAAGCAATCGGATGCGCGCGCCATCGTGTTCCGCACCAGCTGGGTCTATGGGGCGCGTGGCAGCAACTTCCTGCTGACCATGCTGCGTCTGGCGAAGGAGCGCGACGAGCTGCGCATCGTCGCGGACCAGCATGGCACGCCGAATTGGTGCCGCACACTGGCCGACGCGACCACCTCTGCCGTCGCGCGCGGCCTCCCGTGGCTGGCCGAACGCGCCGGCCTGTATCACCTCGCATCGTCGGGGTCGACGACGTGGCACGGATTCGCGCAGGCGATCATCGGCGACGCGCCGCGACCGCGCGTCGTGGGAATCGCCACGTCCGATTACCCCACGCCCGCGCGCCGCCCAGCCTATGGTGTGCTGGCGACGCGCAAGTTCGAGGCGACGTTCGGCTGCACGATGCCCGATTGGCGCGACGCGCTCGCCGCGTGCCGGTCAGCGATGATGGAGGTACCTCGGGGCGCCAACTGAACGATAAAGCGATTCCGGCACTCCAATGTGCGCCGCGATGGGATAGCGCACATACGGCGAGAGACTCGCTAGCGCAAGCCGGCGGTGTAGTCTGCGACCGCCTTCATCTGCGCGTCGCTCATCTTCTGCGCGATCGCCGCCATGATCTTGCCCTGGACGTCCTTGCCATCCTTGTCCGCGCCGCGTTCGCCCGCCCTGAAGGCCTTCAGCTGCGAGTAAGCGTAATCGGCGTGCTGGCCGGCCAAGCGTGGATAGTTCCTGGGGATTCCTGCGCCGGTGGGGCCGTGACACGACGCGCACGCGGGCATGCCCGTGGCCGCGACACCGCCGCGATACAGCGCCTGTCCCGCCTTGACGAGCACGGGATCCTTCGCGGTTCCGCCCTTCGGCGTCTGCTTCGAGAAGTAGACGCCCAATGCGTCCATTTCGTCGGGTGTGAGGCTCGCGGACATCGCGCCCATCACCGGATTGGCGCGCAACCCGGTCTTGAAATGCTGCAGTTGCCGGGTGATATACTCCGCGCCCTGCCCGGCGAGGTTGGGATTGACAGACGCGACGCTGTTGCCATCGGCGCCATGGCAGGCCGCACACACGCTGTCGACGATCTGTTTGGCGCGCGCCATGTCGACTTTGGCGACACCTTCGGCTGCGGCGACCGGGGCCAACTGGAATAGTGCGAGCGTGGCGATCGAAATCGTGGCGGCCAGCAGCTGCTTGCGCTTCATTGTGCGGTAACTCCCTCTAGGTGCGACTTCCACGAACCCGCCGTGAATAAACGCACTATTGTAACGGACTCGAAGCGCGCTTCCAAAACCGCCGGATCGGCGAAAGCTGCGCCACGGCGGCCGCATCCGCTCGTCGGGGCGGAATTCGTCACCGGCGCGGCGGCGCCTACCCAGCTCCCAGTGCCGAGCGTGCCGGAGATTGCGTTTGCCGGGCGGTCGAACGCCGGCAAGTCAACGGCCATCAACGTTCTTGCGGGGCGGACGCGCCTGGCTTTTGCGAGCCGCACGCCTGGCCGGACCCAGCAGATCAACCTGTTTGCATTGCGCGGGGGTGCCCTGGTCGCGGACCTGCCGGGCTACGGCTATGCCGCGGTGAGCAAGGAACTGAAGCGCGACTGGCAGGCGTTCCTCTGGCACTACATCACGACGCGGCCGACGCTTGTCGCGCTGGTCCTGATCGTCGATTCGCGGCACGGACTGAAGGATCTCGACATCGAGTTGCTCGAGGGATTCGTGCCGTCCGGACGGCCGGTGCTGATCCTGGCCACCAAGGCGGACAAGCTCAACACGACTGCGCAGCGCGCCGCGGTCCTTGGCGTGCGCAAGCAACTGGCCGGGCGGTTCCCGCTGGGCGCCGGCAACGTCGCGGTCCAGCTTTTTTCGGCCACCGCGCGCATCGGGATCGACGAAGCGGAGGCGACGATTGCGGGGTGGCTGGGCGGGTCGGCAGCCAATGTCGCGGACTGAATCTCCCGCGCAAATCCTTCGCGGAAAGTCGCGTCACTGGCAGGGGCAATCCCGGAAAGAAAAGGCCCCGCGGCCAAGGGGAGTGGCGCGGGGCCCTTGAAACACCCGCTATCGAGGAACCTCGACGCGGGCACCCGCTTCAGGGAGGTA
>Ga0302321_100000716_pt1 | contig 28679 bp, 16 predicted proteins | sample Fen_T0_1_FD_202505 | JGI IMG/M metagenome (GOLD analysis project Ga0302321, IMG submission 202505) | Peat permafrost microbial communities from Stordalen Mire near Abisko, Sweden - Fen_T0_1 | ecosystem: Environmental > Terrestrial > Soil > Wetlands > Permafrost | place: Sweden: Abisko... | reverse complement strand
CGCCGCAGATCGCCAGCAGACCGGTGCCGCTGCCTCCCACACCTCAGGCACCGGTGCGCTCGTCGCCCCCGCCGCCACCCAGTTTTTCGGCTCCTCGTCCGGTTGTAACCACTCCGCCAACGCCGCAGCCCAAGCCGGTTGTAGTGTCTGCTCCGGTTTTGCCGCCGCCACTGCGCAGCCCTAATACCCCGCCCCCTCCGCCGGCGCCCCTCGCTCCGCGTCCGATTCCCGCTGCGCCTACTCACGTTTCCGCGCCCAGTGCTTTGCCCGCGATGCCTTCGACGGCTTCCACGACCCCTCCGATCGTCACGATCGAAGGTGACGTCAAGATCATCCACCTGAAGCCGCCGATCGTGGTGCGCGATTTTGCCACAGCGCTTGGGCTCAAACCCTTCAAGCTTATCTCCGAACTGATGGAGATGGGAATTTTTGCCTCGATGAATCAAAACATCGAGGAAGCGGTCGCGGTGAAAGTCGGTGAGAAACACGGCTTCATCCTTGAGATCAAGCATCGCGGAGACGCCGCTGCCCAACAGGCGGCCAAGGACAAAGACAAGGAAAAGGAAAAGAAGAAGCCCGAGGAAGACGAGGCGAAGCACCTCGTGCCGCGTCCGCCCGTCGTCTGTATTCTGGGTCACGTTGACCACGGCAAAACCTCGCTGCTCGACGCGATTCGCAAGGCCAATGTTGCCGCAGGTGAGGCCGGCGGCATCACGCAGCACATTGGTGCCTACCAGGTCGAGGCGAACAATCGAAAGATCACCTTTTTGGATACACCCGGTCACGCCGCATTTAACAAGATGCGCGCCCGCGGAGCTAACGTTACCGACATTGCAGTGCTGGTCGTCGCGGCCGATGACGGTTTCATGCCACAGACGGATGAAGCGCTGAAGCACATTCAAAACGCGAAGGTGTCGCTCATTGTTGCGGTCAACAAAATGGACGTCAAAGGTGCCAACCTCGACCAGGTTAAGGCGCAGATGCAGCAGCGCAACATCGCCCCGGAAGATTGGGGTGGTGAAACGATTGTTGTGCCGGTATCCGCCGTCAAAGGCACTGGCATTCCCGAACTGCTTGAGATGATCCTTTTACAGGCCGACGTCATGGAGTTGAAGGCCAACGCGAAGGCCGAGGCCAGCGGCATCATCATCGAATCGCAGATCGAAGTCGGGCGCGGCCCGCTCTCCACTGTCATTATTCAACGTGGCACGCTCAAGATCGGCGACGCTCTTATTTGCGGCGCGCATTGGTGCAAAGTTCGCGCGATGTTCGACGACAAGGGTGCCAACTTGAAGGAGGCTGGTCCGGCGACGCCGGTCCGTGTGATCGGCTGGTCTGGCACGCCCGAAAGTGGTGCCGCCTTCAATGCGGTTAAAAACACCCGCGAAGCGGAAAAACTCGCTGAAGAAGAAGAGCAGAAACAACGGAAAGAGGCAACGACCACGGCGGCTACACCAAAGGAAATTACCGTCGAAAGTCTCTTCGCGAACATCGCCGCCACCCAGCAGAAGGTGCTCAAGGTCATTATCAAGACCGATGTGTACGGGTCAGCCGAGGCCGTCCGCAGCGTGCTCGAAGGCATCAAGAGCACCAAGGTAACGCTGGAAATCGTCTCGACCGAGGTTGGCCTCGTCACCAAGAACGACGTGCTTATGGCGGGTGCAGCTGGTTCGGTCATCATTGGTTTTAACACCAAGCTGGAGAATGGCGTCACGCCGCTCGCGAAACACCATAATGTCCGCATCGCTACCTTTGAAATCATTTACGAACTTGGCGACAAGGTCCGTGAGATGATGGCCGACCTGCTTGATCCTGATCTCAAGGAAGCCAAGCTTGGCGGCGCGGAAGTACGTGCAACTTTCCCGCTGGCAAAAGGTTTTGTCGCCGGCTGTCTCGTCACAGAGGGCAAAGTCACGCGCAACGCCTCCGCCCGCGTTCGCCGCGGCAAGGAAGTTCTCTACGAAGGCAAGGTTGCCACGCTCAAACGCTTCAAGGACGACGCGAACGAAGTTCGCGCTGGTCTCGAATGCGGCATCAAGCTTGACGATTTCAACGGCTACGAAGTCGGCGACGTCATCGAGTGTTTCGAAATTCAAAAGGTCCGGGCTTCGTTATAATTGCTTATTTGGTATTGGTTATTGCCCATTGCTTATTGCGACGCAGCTGATCAGGCCGGAAAGCAATAAGAGATGGACAATTCCCAATAACCACTGAATCCCATGTCCAACCGCACCATCCGCGTCAACGAGCTGATCCAGCGCGAACTGGGCGATATCCTGCATCGTCGTTATCAGAGTGAAACCGTCGCGATTACGATCACCGAAGTGCGCGTGGCTCCTGATCTGCGCGACGCGCGCCTGTTTGTGTCGGTCATCGGTAACGACGAAGAAGTGAAGCTGAAGCTTCGTTGGTTGAAGGATCACCTGCACGATCTCCGAATCGAGCTGGGGCATCGCATTACGCTCAAGTACATGCCGCGGTTCACGATCGCGCTTGATAAATCCACCGGCCGGGCCAATCGCATTCTCCAGGTACTTGACGAGATCGGCGTGCCTGAACCCGAAAAGACCGACGAGGAAAACGAAGAGGAGCAGAACTAGTCGTGGAGAAGTTTTTCCCAGAAATCGCCGGGCGTTTTACCGAACTACGGCCCTTGCTGGCCGGCAGAAAGCTCGCCATCGTCGGCCACGCCCGACCCGATGGCGATTGTATCGGTTCGCAGATCGCGCTGGCCCGGGTTTTGCGTGCGTTGGGACACGAAGTGATTTGCATCAATCCCGACGTCGTGCCACGCCGCCTTCAGTTCCTGGTGGGCGACATCGTTTTTGCCAAGCCTGATGCCGTGACGTCGGTTGACTACACCGCGATTTACTCGGACTGCGCTGACCAGGATCGCGCCGGAGAAAAAGCGAGAGCTCGTTTTCCGCAGCCGATCGCCAGCATCGACCACCATATTTCCAATTCCGGTTTTGCGACGCATAATTTTGTCGACGTTGCGGCAGCTGCAACCTGCGAAATTCTGGCCGGCGTGTTTCTGGACAACCACTTCCCAATCGATGCGATGACGGCGCAAGCGCTGTTCGTCGGCATCATGACTGACACGGGACAGTTTCGTTTCAACTCGACCACGCGCCGGACTTTTATGCTCGCGGCTGAGCTCGTTTCCCTCGGTGCACGACCGGCGGATGCGGGCGGCGAGATTTACGAGCGGGAATCACCGGGCAAGGTCCAGCTGGTGCAGCGCTTTCTTTCGAGCTTCAAAATGGAATGCGGCGGACGTGTCTGCGTCGGCCTGTTACCCGACGGAATTTTTGAGGAGACCGGCACCTCACCCGAAGACACGGAGGGATTGGTGGACTACGCGCGCGCAATCGATGGCGTGGATATCGGTGTGCTGATTGAGGTACGTCCGAACGTGATCAAGGCCAGCCTGCGCAGCAAAGATCCCGTTTATCGCGTGGATAGAATCGCGGCGCTTTTCAATGGTGGCGGGCATGCTTGTGCTGCCGGTTTGAACATGAAGGCCATGACGCTCGCAGAATTTCGTCCGCGGTTGCTGGCTGCGCTTGAAGCACAGCTCGCCCGTGTTCCCGAACCCATAGCCTGATGCTCGTACCACTCAAAGAACTCGACGGCGTACTGCTGGTCGACAAACCGACCGACCATACTTCACACGATGTGATCGCGCGTCTGCGCGGCAAGTTGAAGATGAAGCGTATTGGCCACGCGGGTACGCTTGATCCGATGGCGACGGGCGTATTGATCGTGCTGGTAGGAAAGGCGACGCGCGCGTCGCAGTACCTGATGAGCCTCGACAAGGAATATGCCGGCACGATCAAGCTTGGGCAGGTGACAAACACGCAGGATGCCGAGGGCGAAGTCCTGGAAACCTGTCCCGTGCCGGTTCTGACTGAAGCCGAGGTAAAGGTGGCGACCCAGAGTTTTGTCGGAGATCAGTATCAAATGCCGCCGATGTTCTCGGCGATCAAGATCGATGGAGTCCCGCTGTACAAGAGCGCGCGCAAAGGGGAGGAGATTGAACGCGAACCGCGTTTCGTACGTGTTTCCAGTTTCGAAATCACGCGCTTCTCCTCGCCCGAGATTGATTTTGTGCTGCGTTGCAGCAAGGGCACCTACGTGCGCACGATTGCCCATGATTTAGGCGCGAAACTTGGTTGTGGTGGGCATCTCTCGGCGCTGCGCCGCACGGCCACGGGAAAGTTTGGTGTGGCGCAGTGTCTTACGCTGGATCAGATCCAGGCCTTGACTCTGCCCGAAATCGAAAAACGGCTGCTGCCCGTCTATGAGGCGGTGCCGAGCTTCGCCCTGTGAGCGGCAGTTGCCAGAAATTTGACGGCTTGGACCAGGTGGCGCTGTCGCGCCTCCCGTTACATCTGGCGATTGGCATGTTCGACGGGGTTCATCTGGGCCATCGAGCGGTGATCGATATGGCAGTCCAGTCGGCACGCCGAGAGGGTGGAATCGCGGCCGTTCTGACCTTCTGGCCGCATCCGAGTGCGCTGTTTCGTCCGGAAAACCCCACGCGCCTAATCATCGATGGCGAAACCAAAGTGCGCCTGCTCGCCCTGGCGGGTGTGGATGCCGTCATCATGCAGCACTTCACGAAAGAATTGGCCTCGGTTGCGGCGGAAGATTTTTTGCCTTATCTGAAACGTTTTCTACCCAGCCTGAAGACGGTCTATGTTGGCGAAAATTGGCGATTTGGACGCGGTCGCCGCGGCGACATCCACACGCTGCTGGCGGAGGCGCAAAAGAACGGACTGGTGGTGATGAGCTTGGCGCGCATCAACGAAAACGGCCAGCCGATCAGCAGTACTCGCATCCGTTCCTGCCTGGAGAAAGGGGCGATCGATGAGGCGAACCAATTGTTAGGTTACACGTATTTTGCCGAGGGAACCGTCCAGCCAGGCAAGCATCTTGGCCGCAAGCTCGGCTTCCCGACCTTAAACCTCGCCTGGGAGCCGGAGTTGCGACCGCGTTTGGGCGTCTACGCCGTGCAAGTTTCTGGAGAGAAAGCGGGCGGAGTTTTTAATGCGGTGGCCAATTACGGACTGCGACCGACGGTTGAGCAGAGCACACAACCGCGGCTCGAGATTCACTTGCTCGGCGACTGTCCGTTTGGCGAGGGCGATGAAATCAAGGTCAACTGGCTGAGCTTCCTGCGGCCGGAAAAAAAATTCGCCGGCGTGGAGCAACTCAAGCTGCAGATTGCTGCGGACCGTTCTGGAGCAGCAGCATATTTTGGCGCGCGCGGGGAAGAGTGAGCGATATAGGCCCGCGGCAGGTGCCGCCCGTTAGCGGTTTAGGATAGTTTGGCAAAACCAACCTATTAATCCCAACGTCGCTTGAGAATTGGACATTACGCTTGGTGGTCGAAGGTAGGGGCAATGCTCCGCATTGTCCGAGGCGGATGAGGGAACATCCGCCCCACCAAAGTCCAAACCATAAGGGACGTTGGGATCAGAAGGTGGAGCCCGATCTCCGAGCGGGCTCTTCGACGTCGTGGTTTGAGCGAACTCGACTGCGCGTTGGGGACAACGCGCACCAACACTCCTGCACGATGTTTTCGGTCATGGATATTTCTCAATTGAAGCCGGCCATCTCCAATTCCTGTACAGATCTTAGGCAATGTTTACTCGGGTTTGAGCACCAATACCACGATGCCGTTGCCGGGCACGGAGAATACAAAACCGGAACTCACGCCGGTAATCGTCGTGGTTTGAGGTCCGACCGCAGTCGGCGTACCAGAGGCATTGGTCGCCTCGGTTGAGGCTGCGGACATCGCAACGACGGTCGCAGTCGCAGCGACCTGTGGCGATCCCTTGAGGTTGATTGTGATTGGTTCGGCTGATGGTTTCGGGTTTACGAGTTTGAGGTATATTTCACCGGTGGCGCTCACTCGCGTGGCCGAAACGAACAAGGGGGTGTCTGCCGGCGTCACCTTCAGGATCTGGTCGCCCACATGCGTGCTGAAGATTTTGATCGCATGGTAGCTAGGCGAAACGAAGGAATTCAGCGCATCGTAGCCGATCAGGTTGGGGCGCCACTGGCGGCCACCGGGATTCACATTTACGAACAACGGGGCATAGCATTGCATGACGACGACGTCGGAGTTGCGTTCCATATCCGTCATGAATGCTGCATCGCCGAGCGCGGCCCTTAGGTTGGGCGTGGGCGGCTCACCGGCGGAGCGTTTGTCCCAAGGCTTAAAAGGCGTTTCATAGGCCGCCCATTCACCCACAAAAATCTCTGGTCCCTTGCGGTCGTAATTCTCGTACTGTGTCGTCGCTTTTTGGTAAAAGGCTTCGACGGTGTCATAGAAGTGTTCGTCGATGACGTCGGGCTGGCGGCTGTGAACGCGTTGAATTTCCGGGTCGCGGGCGGCGACGGTTGAGATGCACTTCAGCGCCGGGTACTTGCTCTTAATCGCGTCGAACAACTGCGTGAAGCGCGCATCGTAGGTGTTGCCCTTGTCAAAATTGTCTTCGTTGCCGATCTCCACGTAGTGCAGCGGAAAGGGCGCCGGATGTCCGTCCTTTGCCCGTTGCGCGCCCCATTTCGTGGTGGTTGCGTCGCCGGTTACATACTCGATCTCTTCGAGCGCATCCTGAACAAAGGGTGCGAGGTCGGGCCCCGCTTTTACGGATTCCCCGCCCAACGAATAACCGGCGTAAACCGCCAATACAGGTTCGGCGCCCATATCTTCACTCCACTGGAGAAACTCAAGCAGTCCCATGCCGTCGCTCGAACGATAACCCCACGGGCACGGGTGCCCGGGACGCTGGCTGATCGGGCCAAGGGTCTTCTTCCACTGGAACCGTTCCGCAATGGTGTTGCCTTCGAGGTAGTTCCCACCTGGGAAACGCAGGAACTTCGGCTTGAGGTCGACGAGCAGCTGCATGAGGTCCTTGCGCAACCCGTTTGGCCGGTCGTTCCAGGTCGGGGGGAACAGCGAAACGAAACTGAACCAGGCGGTGCCGGGCTGGTTGAATGTCAGGGCGAAGCGGGCCTTGGAGGTCGGGGCGACATCGGCGGTCGTGAGCAAGACCTCATACCGTTTCCAAGTGTTGGTGAGACCGCTGACTTTGCCGGTGGCGAAGGTTATGTGACCGTCCTCGCGCTCGATTGAAAGCGTGACCTCGCCGGAAAAGTCGGCCGCGGACTTGGCGAAAAATGACGCGCGATAAGGCGTATTCGGCTTTACCGGAATGCCCCAGTAACCGCCATTCGCGAAACCGGCCCGCTTACCGCTGGCAACCTGCTTCACATCGATGCGCAGGCTCACCGGGATTTGCTCGTTCAGCGGTTGTGCCTTGTCCAACGCCAGACTGACGCTCGCGCCATTTTCCTGAATCGGTGCCCATTGCTGAGGCGAATCGGCCTGGTCGAGAAATGCCCGGTTGCGGATGAGTTCGCCGTACAGCCCACCGTCGTAGGAGAAATTAATCTCCTCGGTCATCAATCCGTAAAGACGCGGGCTTACCGCGCCGGCGGGTTGGGTGGCATCGATGGTTAGTGTGGGTTGGCCAGCGTGCATGAACAGTGGAGCTGCGAGAAGAAATACAAGGGGGAGTCTTTTCATGGGGAAACAGACAGGTTAAAGATCAAATGTTTGTCGCGTAAATGATATATAATTCAAGCTGTACGGTGGCTTGCGCGTCAGTTGGACTTCAGCGCGGACAGCAAGGAACGGAGGGAGGGATGCGTTGAAGTGAGTTGGCGCGATTTAGGTCGGGCTTAAACCTTGCCGCGCCGAGACTCCAGTTGCTGACGAAGTTCGGCCATTTTTTTCTGTGTAAGCGGAAAGCGGATGAGGAAGCCCAAGGCGACCAGCAGCCCAATCACCGGAATCGAGGCGAGGAGAATGCGGATCATGAAAATAGTGTGTGGGGTCTGATCGCCACCGAGTGCCTGTTTGAATCCCACTTGATCCAAAATCTCACCCGAGGCCCAACTGCCCAGGGCAACCCCGAGCTTCATGATCCACGAAGCGCAAGCGGCGAAGGCACCTTCGCGACGGTTGCCGGTTTCAATTTCGTCGTAGTCGATTACGTCGGCCGTCATCGAGCCATAGAGAATCCAGAAGCCAGAACCAGTAAAAGCCGTCAAACCGCAGGAGATGACTTGCAGCCATTGGATGGAAGGATTGTAGAGCCACCAGGTGGCGATGAATCCGGCGATGGCGCAGGATTGCACCAGAATCATGCTGGCCTTCTTGCCGAGCTTGCTCGCGGCGAAGGAGTATACCGGAATTCCGGCCAGCCCCAGCACCATGCCAGTGAGTCCCATCCAGAAATTCCAGGTGGCGCCAGCGGCGACGTCCCCTCGGCAGACGTAATAAACAGTGGCGTAGTAGCCGAGCGTTGAGACCATGCTGGTGCCGATGCCATAGGCGATGGCCATGGAGAGATTCACCCGAAAAGGGCGGCAAGACAGTGCCTGGCCAAGGGTCGCCTTGATCGAAATCTTTCCCTGCTTACGCTGGACCACGAGTTTGTCGTAGTAACGTTCGCGGGTGAAAAGAAACACGCCAATACCGGCGACGATCATAATAACGCCAAGGATCAGGGTGTAGACCTGCGCTCCGAGCAGGATTTCGGGCTTCGACCCCGTTTCACCCTGCGCCCAGCCGAAGAGTGTTTTAACCAACACGCCGACTCGCGGGAAATTGAGCGTGAACAGCCCAGCGCCCATTTCGAAAAACCAACGAATCGTCTGGCCAGCCAGTATCCAGAGACGCTCGGGTACGTTCGTCCAGGTAGCACCTACCCAGACGCCTGCGGTGGTGAAAGCCGCGGCGGCAAACATCGCGACCTCCGGGACTTTCTGCATCGCGTTGCGCCAGGCCTGGACGGTCGTGCGTTCATTGTAGGAGGGGGTCAGCTCGTAACCAAGACTCTGATACGGCATGTAGAAGCAGCTCATGATCGGGACGAGCAGCCCCATCGAGGCAACCATGAACCAGAAGTAATGGATCTCGGGCCAGCCGCGTTGCACCGCGAACATGACCGGCAGCATCACACCGGCGAGGACGGAACCGACCAAGATGAATGGACGGCGGCGTCCGAAGCGCGTGCGGGTATTGTCGGACCACCAACCGAAGACAGAATCCCAGACCGCTTCGAATACCAGCTTGCAGAGCAGCGCGCGGGCGATCCAGGCCGGCGAAACGCCGAGGTAAATATTGAATACCTGGAACGCAAGTCCGGCGTAGAGCCAATGGCCCCACATGTCATGGACGCTGCCCAGACCGTATCCAAATTTTTGCGACTTTGGGACGCGGGTTTCTTCGGGCGCAGCCGGAGCGGCTCCGGATTGAGAGGTAACGATTGCCATTTTGTTGGGGGCTGGGGTGGATTAGCCGAGGGTGGCGACGATCTTGGAGCCGTCTTTGAGGCGGTCGAGCGGGAGGAAATTGCCTGCGATCGTTTTGCCGTCGACGGAAAGTGAGATCACGCCTTTGCACACGCCCGAGGGATTTTTGACTTCGATCTTTAGGATTTTGCCGCGGAATACGCGGGTCATTTTAAACCCTGGCCAGTTCTTGGGTATGCAGGGATCGATGCGCAGGCCGTCGGCTTCCGGTCGCACACCGAGGATCCATTGGAGCGCGGTGTGGTGGCTCCACGAGGCAGTGCCGGAGAGCCAGGGCACGCGGGATTTGCCGGCGTTGCGATTGCAGGTGGCGTAGGTCGTCTGGCAATGGACGTAGGGCTCGATCTCGCGAACCTCGGCCTGGGTGTTGTACGCGGCCGGCATGAACGCACGATAGTATTCGTAGGCTTGGTCGCCGTTGCCGAGCAGGCACTCGGCGATGACGGCCCAACTCTGCGTGTGGCAGAAAATACCTGCGTTTTCCTTGATGCCGTGGTTGTAGATCACGCCGCCCATGACGGTAGGGGGTGTTTCGGTAAACGGCGGCGCGCTCAGCATGATTCCGTAAGGCGTGGCGAGCTCGCGCTTGAGAGCATCCATCGCGCTGCGGCCTTGAGCGGGCGAAGCGGCACCGGACATAACAGCAAAAACCTGCGTGTTGATGTAGATCTTTCCTTCGGTTTCAGTTTTTGAACCGTAGCGATGACCGTCAGGCCCGATCGCCCAAAGGTACCATTCGCCATCCCAGGCAGCTTTCTCGATCGCCGCTTCGAGCTTGGTCAACTCGGCGCGGGCCCAGGCGGCTTCGGCGGGTAGAGCGAGTTTGTCGGCAATTTGAGCGTAGGTGAAAAGTCCATACCGGAGCTGGAAGGCAACCATGACGGATTCGCCGTTGTAGCCCATTTTGACGCAGTCGTTCCAGTCGGCGTGCAGGCCGCAGGGAAGGCCGTTGGCACCGGAACGCTCGAGATTGAACTCCAGCGCGCGGCGGAGGTGACCGAAAACGGTCGCTTCGCCCTGGTCCGCATAGGGGAGCACTTTTCTGTAGAAATCGAAGTCACCGGTTTCCGCGACGTAGTCGGGGATGGCGTTAAAAAACCACTGGCAATCGTCAGAGCGGTACTCTTCGCGTTTTGGCGGCTGCATTTTGCCGGGCGTGTGGTTGAACGGCTGCACGACGGGCATCGCGCCGCCGTTGGCAACCTGGCCGGTGAGCATGAGCTCGAGGCGTCCGCGAATGCCGCCCTTGAGCAGCGGCATGGCCCCGAGGAAATCCTGGACGGTGTCGCGGAAGCCGAGCCCGTCGCGTTCGCCATTGTAGATCATCGAGGCGTGGCGCGACCACGCATAGGTGATGAGGGCGTTGTAGCCGCCCCAGACGTTGGCCATCGCGTCGAACTCGGCATCGGGCGTTTCAACCTTCACGCCCGCGAGCAGACCGTGCCAGTGAGCTTTGAGCTTGGTGAATTCCTCTTCGCAACGAGCAGGATTGCCGTACTCCGCGATCGTGGCGTGGCCGTGTGTATCCGGCTGCCCCATACCGAGCATGACGATGAGTTCGCGGGTTTCGCCGGGGGCGAGTCCGAGGTCGGCCTGGAAGGTCCCGCAACCGTTTTCGCCCTCGGCGAGGAAGTTGGAGCACTTGCCTTCGATCACCGCCTGCGGGTTGGCGTAGGTGTTGTAGACGGAACCGAAGAAGTTTTCGCGAACCGTTTCGTAGCCGGCGATCGGCGCGCCGGTGAGCGTCATCCAAGTGCGACCGGCTGCTCCGAGAAAGTTCTTGGGATCAAACTTGAAGTACGGATGGGTGGCCATGCCGAGCACGCCGTTGTCCATCGAAGCTTTTACGATGAACTGCGAGTATTGGAGATTCGTCAGGTCGTTGGGCATGTTCCAACAGCTGGCAAATTCGCAGTAGGTGAAGACGGAGAGCTTGCGGGTTTTCTTCGACTTGTTGGTGACCTTTAGGCGCCAGTATTCGAAGGTCTGGCCGAGCGGCACAAAGTACGTGCTCTCCGTCTCGATCGCGGAGTAGCGCGATGAAATGATCGTGTATGCGGTACCATGGCGGCAGGTGCTTTTGTATTTGGAGAGTGGTTTTCCAACGGGCTGCCACGAGGACGACCAGTAGTCGCCGTCTTCGTTGTCGCGAAGGTAGAAGTAACGGCCGGGCTGATCCATCGGCACGGAGTTGGAACGAGAACGCAGGAAGCGACCATTGAGCGCGCTCTTGTAGAAGCTGTAGCCGCCAGCGCTGTTGGTGATGATCGCGCCGTACTCGGTCGAGCCGAGGTAATTGCTCCACGGACGCGGAGTGTCGGGACGCGTGATGACGTATTCTTTGGCTTTGCCGTCGAAGTGGCCGTATTGCATTGAGGAATACTTTTTTATGGGGAACTCAGGAAATCAGGAATTTGGGCAGGGGAACGGAGGATGGATTTATCTGGAAGACTTGAACTCGGGAACGGGTATTGGGTTCGGGCGAGGTTAGTTCCAGTTTTCCGGCGATCCAGATCAATGCTTTTGGGTATTTGAATCAGTAGGACGGTGGCGTGGCTTCGATATAAATCGTACTCGAGCAGCGGCCGGAAGCGTCGCCTTTCAGGTAGGGCGTGAGCTGCTCGAGTTCGGCCAGATTCTGAGATTTGTCGCCGACCCAGATTTGACTCAGATAGCCGTGATCGGGCGACGCCGGAGTGTCAGCGGTATGCGGACCCGGTTGCACCGAAAGCTTCCAGCCGTGCGAACGCTCGATGGTGAGTGGTTGCGGAATGAAACCGAGTTTGACCGTTTTGATGCCGCTGTGGACGGTTGCGTGCGTGTCGTCACTTTCGATCGAAGGATGGGGCAGCTGGATTGGCCCTTCCGGTGCGACCATTTGGGCAACGACCAAGCCCGCCGGCACCGCTTTCGATTTTTCGAGATTTGCGGTTACAGCAAACGGAGTGTCGACCGCCACGACATGAATGCCGAAATAGGCGTGACCGTTATCCTGCCAGCGTGCCGTGCAACGCAGCCGGTTGCCCTCCCAGGCGTATTCGCGGGTGAGGGCGGGATACTCCGGGTTGAGCTGGACCTGATGAAGAGTGAGCACGCTGTCTTTAGCCGTCGCCTCGTGGACTGCGGAATATTCCCATTCGGCAGGTGGGGGCCAGATCCAATGATTTTGCGGCCCCAGCCAGAACCGGTGACCGCCCTGGTTTGGGCTGGGATTATCCTGGCTCGGGTGCACCTGGGGCGAGGGAGCATTGAGCAGATTAAACGAACCATCAACGGTGCCCAAATAGATCAACCGTGAACGCGCTTCGCTGATGACGGCGCGGACATTGCCCTGTTCCGAGGCCCACGCGGATTCACCCTGCCACACGGTTTTTTCCCAAGAAGGAGCGGCGTAAGCGGCGCAGGTTGCACCCACGAGGGCCAGGATCGGGGCGACGGAGCGCGCGAAATTGCAGGCGGTGGTGGGTCGCTTAACGTCAGCGACCTGCGGCCCACTATTTGCCTGCAGTGGTGCGAATGATTGGGTTGACGGCATAACGAGAAGCGGGAGGGTAATCGTACAAGATTTAAGGCTAAATCGTAGACTTTTGAGCAGTGCAAGCCTCTTCCTGATTTGGTTGAAGCCGTGATTCAGTCTGTGGGTGAAGGGGCGGGCGGACGGAATGACGGCAGGCTTGCAGGTGCGTTCATGAGTGTTTCCGGCGTGGGTTCGCCATAGACGATTCCTCGGCCTCCGGTGCAAAAATATACCCGCCCAAATACTCGCGGATCACCAGTCAGCTTTGCGGCAGAACCGAACTGATGGAGTGGATCCGTCAGCCGGGCCCAGGTTGCGCCGGTATCGTCGGAGCGATAGATCCCGTGCACGCCGTCAAGGGTCGCTGTAATGAAGACAGCGGGATAGTCCGCGCCCGGGGCGTTTTTGCCGAAACCGACAGCGCCTACTTCGCTAAGGTTTTTGAATGGATTCAGCTTCCTGCCATGCTCTGTAAATCGATAAAGCTGACCGCCGGCTGCGAGCCAGAGTTCACCTGCGCGCCCCGGCACGGCGGCGAGATCGCCATATTCAGGGCCGTGACGTTGTTGCAACGACATGGCCAAGCCCGATTGCGGGTGGGTGAACGTGACGCCACGATCGGTGCTCACATACAAGGTGCCGTCGGCGGTGTCGTAGCCATAGAAAGCAGCTGGATCGACCCGGTCGCCGACTATGCGCAGATTGACCGGCAAAGATGTCGGTTGCCATGTCGTGCCTCGATTGGAAGTGAAAAAAGGCGGCCCGCCAAGCGGCGTCCAGGTGATTATCTTGCCATCGGAAGAAATCGCCACCGGACCGGTGGTGAAAGGTTGGGGATCGTTGGGGTGCGGCGGCTCGGTCGCGAGCGCTTTCCAGGTCGAACCGCTGTCGAAGGAGATGGCCGCGTGGATTCGGTCGTGTTTATAGGTGGTGCCGGACCGCACGATCGTGTTCGGCTGCAACTCAGCGAAATCCAGCCACTCGGTGTTTTTGTAGCCCGGTGCAGTGAAGCGGCCACCGGGAGGCGAGCGGTCGAAATTGTCGTGAACGAACCCATCGATATCGCCAACTCCGCTGATCAGATGTGCGCCAAAGGGCGGACTGATGAGCGCGAGCGGTACGGTTTCTTCGAGCCCCGTGTTAAAAAAGACCCAGTGTGCTGGTTTGTCCGGCCCGGCCGAGGAGGCATTGGTCGAGGCCCAGAGACCATAACCGGTATTGAAGACAATTCGGTCGGGGTTGAACGGATCAATCTCAAGGTCGCTCAACCAGTGATGCTTCATCGTTTCGGTATAAGGCGCAGACGAGTGGTCCCACGTGGCGGTCATCAGGAGTGGCTGCCAGGATTTTCCGGCGTCATTGCTCCGAAAAATTTCGTCGAAGGGTGTGCTCCGCCCCCAGGTGCTGACGAGCAGCGTATTTGCATCGGACGGTGCCACGCAAACACCGGCGTATCCGAACCCCCTGGCGGCGGGTCCAGGCTTTGGTTTTTCGGGCGTGATTTCGGTCCATTGGCCGAGTTTGGGTTCGAATTTCCACACCGCGCCGTCATGCATGCGCGACGGGCCGGGTTCGTCTCCGTATGTTATATATAGAGTGCCATCGGGCGAGAGCGCGGCCCCGGTGGGCCGTAGCCCCTGCGGCTGATTCGGCAGCGGCACCCAGGATTTCCCCGCGTCGGTGCTGCGGAAGATAGCTTCGTTGCCGCGTGACACCGCTGCGTAGATGACTGGCGTGGGCTCGCCGGGTTTCCCGCTGGCTTTGTCGATACGCACCCAGACGATACCGACTGCTTGGGTGAGGTAGTTGAATTTTTCACCGGGCGTTTGCTTGTATTTGACGCTGTCGTCAGGCGCGTCGGGAAAGCCGGGCACACGCGCCCAGGCGGCGCCGTGGTTGCTGCTTTGCCAGAGGCCGTCGCGGCGCGTGCCGAAATAGAGGCGGCTCGGCTGGTTCGGGTCAATCACCAGACGTTCACCGCTGCCACGCCCGGCCTCATTGGCACCGAGTTTGAACGGCAGATCGGTGCGCACCCACGTTGCTCCGCGATCGGTTGAACGGAGGATCGCACCGTTGCAAATTTCTGGATTCGAGCGTGTGTACGTGCCGCACGCGAGGTAGACGCGGTTGGAATCTGTCGGGTCGATGGCCAGGCTTTCCACGCCCTGTAAATTCCAGTCCGCCTGTCCAAGCCAGTCGAGCAAAGGCGTCCAGCGAGCCGCGGTTTCATCCCAGCGATAGGCGCCGCCGACGTCGGTGCGGGCGTAGGCGAGTCCGCGTTCGCCTGGATGAAATTCCATGCCGGTCACGAAGCCGCCGCCGCCGATCGCGACATTTTTCCAGACGTAGTTTTCCTGGTTGCCCTGTGCGACGTCCACGGTGAACAGAGTGATGCCCGCCATTAGCAGATTGATGACCGTACTTTGGTGCATGGTATGCGATTGAAAGCAATTCGGACTATTGAATGCGGTACCCCATTTGTATTTTCAGTGCCGACCCAGATGACAGATTCAGAATGCAGGTGAAAAACCGACGAGTTCATTTTGCTGAGGGCACTGCATTTTGCCGCGACCGATACCGTGAAGGGGGCTGGCCCATCTCCCGTTTGAAAGCATTACTGAAGGCGAACGCATCCTCGTAGCCAACCCGGGCGGCGATGGAGGAGATCTTTTCCGCGGTGCAAGCCAGCAGATCAGCAGCGAAGAGCATGCGCAGATGGGTCAGTTGCGAAAGGGGAGGGCGCCCCACATGTTTTTGACAAAGCCGGCGCAAAGACTCGTTGCTCATGCCGGAACTGCGCGACATGCGTTGCAGGTCCCACACACCACCGAGATCTTGCCGAATCTTTAACCAGAGATTGCTCAGCCGGGGATCGCCGTGGCCGGGCTGCAGGATACGCAATACCTCCCGTTGCACGAGCGCGGCCCAAAGTTCCAGGCCGGCGGGTTCAGCTTCAGCACCGGCCTCGTGGCAAAGTCCCTCGATTGCCAGGTGCAGCCCCAGCGTGTCGGCTTGCACCAACTGCGGTGCCTGGCCGACCGTCAACGACGGCAAGCGCACGGTTTCATCGAAAATCACCCAACAGACTTTCCACTGGCCCCGGGGCTGAACTTCGTACGCGCAGAGTGTCCGTGGGGGAGTGACATATACATAACCGGCCGGGCATCGCTTCCATTTCCCATCGACCAGCACGCGACCCTCGCCCTCCGTGCAGGCGAGAATCTGGCCGATGGTTGGAGCGCACCGTACAAAACGGTAACCGGTGCGGGCGTCGGAATAGCCTGCAAATTTTGTCCGGGTGAACTTGAATGCGGGCACCTGACGAGCACTGACCAGCCACTCACGCGTCGCTCCAAGCGTGTGCGTTTCGAAAAGGTTTTCCGGGATACTATCCATTTACGGCGGCAATCAACTGTGATAATAAAAAGGCCGTCGCAATCCTTCATTTTAGGAATTCTGGATGAATCCACTTCTCCGGAACACCCTTTCCCCGGTGCGAGTTTCGCCTCACCCTTTTTGTTCCTATGTTTCGCGTGCTCTTCAACTCCCCATATTATTTGTTCGTTTTAAATCGGCCGCTGGTCGTGGTTGCGCTGTCGACTCTGCTTGGCTGCCCGGTTTGGGCTCAAACCGACCGCGGTCATCCGGAGCGAGCCGGAGTGGTGGTCAATCGGAATTACCAGGCGACGAGGCTGACGGGCGACGTGCCGGTGATCGATGGGCATCTTGGCGACGCTTGCTGGTTGTCGCTCGGCGAATGGACGAGCGACTTTACCCAGAGGGAACCGCACGAAGGAGCCAAAGGCTCGCAGCCGACGCAGCTGAAGGTACTTTACGACAACCGCTATATCTATGTTGCCATCCGCGCTTATGATCCGGATGTCGCAAGAAAACGGCACATCATGGGAACGCGTGATGAATTTACTGGCGACATGGTAGGCATCAATTTCGACAGCTATCACGACCGGCTCAATGGCTTCGAATTCGACGTCACATCGGGTGGTTCCAAGATCGATTTGATTTTGCATAACGACGGCAGTGTCGACATGAGCTGGAACGCGATCTGGGACGTCAAAACCGCAGTGGAAGAGAACGCCTGGACCGCCGAATTCCGGATTCCGCTGAGCCAGCTCCGCTATCAAAAAGCAGATGAACAGACCTGGGGCATGCACAGCTGGCGTTGGATCGGCGCGTTACAGGAGGAAAGCGATTGGAACCTCATTCCGATGGATCACCACGGGATGCTTTATTCCTTTGGCGAACTGCGCGGACTCCGTGATCTTCCGGCACCGCGACGCCTTGAAATCGCGCCCTATGTGGTCGCCAAGGCGCGTCGCTATGCCCCGGAGCCAGGCAACCCGTATCGCAATGGCCGGGAGTCGTCGGTCGAGGGCGGACTTGATGTCAAATACGGACTCGGGTCGAACCTGACCTTTGACCTAACGATCAATCCGGATTTCTCGCAGGTCGATGCCGACCCGTCCGAGATCAACCTCACGACGGTGGAAACGTTTCTGACGGAACGACGCCCTTTCTTTCTCGAAGGAAAAGACATCTTTGAAATTAAACTCGACGACGATTATGCATTTTACACGCGTCGCATTGGGGATGCGCCGAGCCTTCTTCCTCCCGGCGATGGCCTGCATGACGCGCCGGAATCCAATCGGATTCTCGGTGCGGCCAAGCTGACCGGCCACACTCAGTCGGGGCTCACGGTGGGAGTGCTGCATGCCGTGGTGGATCGTACGACGACGCAGGTTTTGGATTCACACGGTGTCCGCACATTTACGCTTGAACCCGCGACTAACGACACCGTCGTGCGGCTTCAGCAAAATTTTGATGAAGGCAATGCTCAGCTTGGGACGATTTTTTCGTCCTCCCTGCGCGCCGGGCCTGATGACGAACTGCAAACTTTGCCGCGGCGCGCGTTCATGGGGGGCGCCGACGCCACGCGCTATTTCGACCATCGCACTTATATCATCGAAGGGCGCGTGCTCGGCACGGAAGTTGACGGCTCTGCCCAAGCCATCGCGGCGCTTACGACGAATCCCACGCATAATTATCAGCGTCCGGACGCCAGTTATCTGGAAGTTGATTCCAATGCCCGGCACCTCACCGGCAACGCCGGTTATCTCAGGGCAGGTCGTGTCGTTGGTTTGTGGCGTTACAATGGGTTCGTGTCATGGCGTTCTCCGGGAGTCGATTTCAACGATCTCGGCTACATGCAGGTCGCCGATTTCATCGCGCCCGGAGCCCAGCTCCAGTATTACGACGCTTCTGCGGGTTCGCACCTGCGCCGCCGTGATCTGCGTTTGAAATTCATCCGGCCACAAAATTACGGCGGCGAGCAACTGGGCCGGAACGTATATCTGGAAAGCGAATTATGGACGCTCTCCGGCGCATACCTCTGGTCGAAATTTGGGGCTGAAACCGCAGGCCTCGACATGCACGTGCTGCGCGGCGGTCCGGCTTTGCGTCAGGCGAATCGTTTTCCCGCCAGATTCTACGGTGAGACCGATGGAGGAAAGCCGTTGCAATACAAACTGACCGCAGAAGCGACAAGTGGCAGCGATGGCTCGCTGCTACTTCACTGCGAGCCCGGGATTGTCGGGAAACTGGGTGGGCACTTGAAAGCCAGCCTTTCGGTGGGTTACACCCGCGAGCGCGAGAGAGAGCAGTTCGCCGGGGCGGCCACCGGTGCAACCTCGCCGGTCTACATGATCGGGCGGCTCGATCAACAGGTGCTTTCCAGCATACTCAGACTTGATTTCAACTTCTCGCCCGCGCTGTCGTTGTCCTACTACGGCGGGCCCTTTGCGGCAACCGGCCGCTATTCCAACTTCAGAGCGGTCGCTGAGCCGCGGGCGACGGATGCGAGTCGACGCTATTCCACGGCTGACCTAAAACCGGTGGTCGATGGTTCGTTAGAGGGCGGGTATCGCGGCGACCACTTGCAGATGAACAACCCCGATTTCAACTGGCGCGAATTCAAGTCCAACCTCGTCTTGCGATGGGAGTACAAGGCGGGGTCGTTTCTCTACTGCGTCTGGTCGCAATATCGTTCCGATGCAGGCGACATCGGAGGCTTCGCACCCACGCCTCAGTACGAACGGCTCTTTTCCGCTCATCCCGACAACACCCTGTTGCTCAAGCTGAGTTACTGGTTCTCTCTCTGAAGCGGAGCCCGGGTGAGATTCTTGGCGGGCGATTCGAGCGAGCTAATCTGACGCCCGAGGGTAGGTCGCACTCCGTGCGTGCCGAGCAGCAGCATATAAAACTAAACTATAACCGAATCTCAGAAGTTTTTCTTACGCGAAGACGCAAAGAAGCAATAGGGGCCATGCCTTCGTCATTTGGGATCACGGAATTCTTTTTATGATCGCCGCTGTCGGTTGCGAGCTGGCCTCGCAACGTCGCGCGACCAGCGCGCCACCTACAACTTCTAGAATCGAATCACCGGCAGGTAGCTAGTGTTGTCCGTTCCTGCTTTCCTGAGTTGCCTATTAATTGATTGATTGAGGTGACCGTCCGCTTGAGTGGATTTCGCAAAGGTTATTTCGGATTCCCGGCATGGCAGGAAAGTTCTATTTGTGATATCAAAGGTGCTCGAGATCGTTTTAACGCTCACTTAATTCGGTGAACCTTCTTTCGTCATTCCGTTGAGATAGAGCCCTGTAACATTATGAAAAAACCCCTGCATAACGTGTGTGTAGTCTTGCTGGTCCTGGCGCTAAACATCGCCACCGGTATCGCGTCCGCGGCCGAGCCCACGACGCGCGAGCGGCTTCTGATGGATTTTGGTTGGAAATTTCATCTCGGCAATGACTGGGGCGTTGGCCAGGGTCTCGCAAAGGCCGGCACGGGCATCGGGCCCGCCAGCGTTGCGTTCAGCGACGCGAGCTGGCGCTCAGTCGATCTGCCTCACGACTGGGCAATCGAACTGCCCTTTGATCAGAAGGCGGACGGTTCCCATGGCTATCGGGCCGTGGGCGGGGCTTTCCCTCAAAACAGCGTTGGCTGGTACCGGCGAACCTTTGAAATGAACCAAGCCGATGCAGGTCGCCGGGTCTGGTTGGAATTTGACGGTGTCTTCCGCGATTGCACGGTGTTCGTCAACGGCTGGTTCGTGGGTCATCACGAAAGCGGCTACAGCAGTTTTCGCTACGATATCACCGACGTCTTGAATCTGGGCGGGAAAAACATCGTTGCGGTCCGCGTCGACGCGACCCAATCCGAGGGTTGGTTCTATGAAGGAGCAGGTATTTACCGGCATGTGCGGCTGATAAAGACTGCGTCGGTGGCGATCGCCCCGGACGGCGTTTTTGTCTCGAGCAAGTTTAAGAACAATGTCCCCGCCGGGTCGGCGGAAATTGATATACAGGCTGAAGTGGCGAATGCGCTGAACGTGTCGACGGACGCCGTTGTGAACTGGGAAATTTTTTCGCCCGCTGGGAAATCCCTCGCGATGGGCCGCCAGCCAGTCAGTATTGGCGGAGCGAGTACATCCAAGGTCACGGAACAGGCCAAGGTTGACGCGCCGGAACTGTGGTCACCGGAGACTCCGAAGCTATACAAGCTCGTCACCGTTGTCGCGGTTGGCGCAAAGAATGTTGATCGCACCGAGACGGTCTTCGGCATCCGCACCGTTGGTTTCGACGTCGAGAAAGGCTTTCTGCTGAATGGCCGGCCCTATGTGATCAAAGGCACGTGCAACCACCAGGACCACGCCGGAGTTGGTGCGGCGTTGCCGGATCGGTTGCAATATTTTCGCATCTCCAGGTTGAAGGAAATGGGCTGCAACGGTTACCGAACCTCTCATAACCCACCAACACCCGAACTGCTGGAAGCCTGCGACCGCCTCGGTATGCTCGTCATGGATGAAAACCGGCTGCTGGGCAGTGACGCTGCAAACCTTGATCGGATGGAGGGACTGATCCGGCGTGATCGCAACCACCCGAGTGTGGTCATCTGGTCCATTGCGAACGAGGAATTTGACACCGCCGGTACGCCCCAAGGCAAGCGGGTGGCCGCGACCATGCAGTCGGCGATCAAGAATTTGGATACAACGAGGCCGATCACATATGCCGCGCCGGTGGGGAATGAATTTCCGGGCATCAACGAAATCATCGACGTGCGTGGCTGGAATTACCATATCGGCCAGGCGGTGGACGACTATCACGCTGCGCATCCGCAGCAACCGAACGTCGGAACGGAGCAGGGAAGTACCGTCGGCACCCGCGGTATCTACGCCAACGATACCGTGCGCGGTTATGTCAGCGCCTACGACGACAACGCACCTGAGTGGGCCAACACGGCCGAGGCGTGGTGGGGGTTTTATGATGCCCGTCCGTGGCTTTCCGGCGGTTTTGTCTGGACTGGGTTCGATTATCGCGGCGAGCCGACGCCCTATGAATGGCCCTGCATCAACTCTCATTTCGGCATCCTCGACACGTGCGGATTCCCCAAGGACAACTTCTGGTATTACAAATCCTGGTGGCAGGACGCGCCGGTGCTGCACTTGCTGCCGCATTGGAACTGGGCGGGACGTGAAGGCCAGGAAATCGAGGTGAATGCCCTGAGCAACTGCGAGGAGGTTGAACTTTTCCTTAATGGACAAAGTCTCGGCCGACAGGGGATGAAGAAGGATTCACGCCTGAAATGGCACGTCAGCTACCAGCCAGGCGCACTTTCCGCGCGAGGCTACAAGGCCGGTCAGGTGGTCGCGGAGACAAGGGTCGAGACGACAGGCGCGCCCGCCGGCGTTCAGCTTATCCCGGACCGCACGACGATCGACGCTGATGGTGAAGATGTATCGATCGTCTCGGTGGCGGTCGTTGATGCGCAGGGCCGGATCGTGCCCGTGGCAGGTAATCAGATCAACTTTGCGCTTGAGGGGGCGGGGCGGATTCTCGGCGTGGGCAACGGCGATCCCAGCTGCCACGAGCCTGACATTTTTGTGCCGACGGCCGTTTCGCGTTCAGTGCCGATCACCGATTGGCGTTACGTTAAAGTCGCGGATCCGTACCTGGCTAATCTGCCCGAAGTCGCGCCAGCCTTTGACGACTCTACCTGGGCAAAATTTGATGCAACGGCTGAGCACGGTCCGTTCGGATTGCGCGAGCGCGGCATTATCCGTGGGCATCTGTCGGTCGACGCCGAAACGCTGGCGTCGTCGGCCGTTGAGCTATGGTTCGGCAAAATCGAAAATGGGATCGCCGTCTTTATTAACGGAGTGAAGATCGGCACCACAGGTGATTCGCGGTATGCGTCGATTTACGATGTGAAGGCCCTGCTTCATCCCGGCGAAAATACGATTGCAGTCACCTTGGCCAACTACGGCGGAGTCTCAGGCGTTAATCTGGGGGTGGCCTTGCGCCTCCAGGAAAAGCCGTCGGCTGTTGCCTGGAGTCGAAGCGTCTTCAACGGCCTCGCTCAGATCATCGTCAAATCGTCCAAGCAGCCGGGGAGCCTCAAACTCACCGCGAGCGCCGAAGGTTTAAAAGCCGCAACGCTCTCGATTCAGGCCCAGCCCGTCACCGCGCGGCCCGCTTTGCCTTGAGTCTGATTGGACCCGCGCCCCGGTCGGCTAGACTCGGTGCGCGGATCCTGCAGGGGTGGGTCGATTATAACTCAGAGCCGTTCGACCGAAGTTGTAGCGGCATGATTGATTAAGATAGATGTATCGGAGAATTCCTTGGGGTAGGGCGCGACCGCTGGGCGCGCCGGTCCGAATACACGGCGCGCCCAGCGGTCGCGGCTACCTAAAATGCTCACAACATTTCTGAAACTGTTCTAGAGATAAGCAATGAATCGGCAAAAATGAAGCCAACGCTCCGTACGTTCTCTTTTCTGCTCGTGATCACCGTCCTGGCCGTCTCCGCCCAAAGCCAGGCGCCAGCCCCCGCAGCGCTGCCCCGCCCGGAAGGCGATCTAGTCCTTTGGTACAAGCAGCCCGCGAAGGAATGGATCGAGGCCTTGCCCGTAGGAAACGGGCGGCTCGGAGCGATGGTTTTTGGGGGTATCGCGAAGGAGCAGATCCAACTCAATGAGGATACGATCTGGTCGGGGGGACGCGCGTATCCGGCGCCGGCCGGGGCCGGCAAGGCTCTGCCAGAAATCCGTCAATTGCTGTTTGACGGAAAATATGCGGAGGCCGACCGCTTGGTGCGGAGCAGGCTCCTGATTGGAAAAGAGGAAGGGAACAGCTACCAGACGATGGGAGATTTATTTCTCACCACCGATCTGAAAGGCGAGCCTACGAGCTATCGCCGGTCGCTGGACCTTGATAGTGGTGTGGCGGCGACGAGCTTCGAGCTGAACGGCGTAGGCTATCGACGCGAAGTCTTCTCCAGCGCAACCGATCAAGTTATAATCGTCCATTTTACGACGGACCGCCCGGGCGAAATCAACCTAAGTCTCGAACTCCAGCGCCCCGACGTGCAGATCGAAGCGTCTGGCAGCGACACGTTGATCATGAGCCGCCCGGTATCCCCGGATTCGAATAGCGGGGTGAAGTTCGCCACTGTGCTCAAGGCTGTCACCGTGGACGGGGATATTCGAATCGATGGGAATCGTCTGGTTATCAACCGGGCCAGCGAGGTCATGCTGCTGCTGGCCGCGGCGACAAATTACAACCATGATAAACCGCTAAATCCGCTTGCGACCGATTTTCGAGCCCAAGCTCTTGCCCAGGTGCGGGCCGCCGGAACGCAGAGCTATGCCCGGTTGAAGGAACGCAGTATCGCCGAACACCAGCGACTGTTCCGCCGGGTTGAACTGCAACTCTGGGCGCCCGTTCGGTCGGACCAGCCGACGGACGAAAGGCTGCAAGCGGTGAAGGGTGGGGCGGATGACCCGAATTTGGTCGCGCTCTATTTCCAATACGGCCGCTACTTGTTGCTCAGCTCGTCGCGTCCCGGTGGCATGCCCTGCAATCTCCAGGGCCTCTGGAGCAAGGAGATGTTCGCGCCGTGGGGGGCGGATTATCACATCAACATCAATATCCAGATGAATTACTGGCCGGTGGAAGAGTGTAACCTTTCGGAATGCCACGAACCCTTCTTTGATTTTTTGGAATCCTATGCCGCCTCTTCTGGCCGGCAGGCGGCCGCCGACTACTACGGAGCGCGTGGCTTTGTTGGTCAATATACGACCGATGCCTGGCTCTATGCGCCCGCGAGTGGCGAACCCAAATGGGCTTTTTGGCCGATGGGTGGGGCGTGGTGTACGCGCCACTTTATGGAACACTACTGGTTCACGGGCGACCGGGTGTTTCTGGAGAAACGTGCGTATCCAATATTGCGTGATGCGAGTCTGTTCCTGGTGGATTGGTTGGTGCTGAATCCGAAAAGCGGCAAGCTCGTGGCGGGTCCGGGCACCTCGCCGGAGAACGAGTTTACCGCCCCGGACGGCAAGAACTATTGTGTTTCCATGGGGGGCTCCATGGACCAGGAAATCGTTTGGGATACGTTCAATAACTTCCTCGCGGCGGCGCGCGAACTCGGCATCACGAACGATTTCACTGCTCAGGTGGAAGCAGCGCTGGGCAAGCTGGCCGTGCCTGGCATCGGATCGGATGGGCGCCTGATGGAATGGGCCGAAGAATTTAGAGAGCCCGAACCAGGACATAGGCATATTTCACAACTCTACGGTCTTTATCCCGGATATCAGTTCACGCAGCATACGACGCCGGCCACGATGGCCGCGGCGCGCAAAACAATCGATTATCGCCTCGCGCACGGGGGCGGCCACACCGGCTGGAGTCGAGCCTGGATCATCAATTATTGGGCACGGTTTCGCGACGCGGACAAGTCCTACGAGAATGTTCAGGAGCTGCTGCGAAAATCCACAGCAAAAAATCTTTTCGATCTGCACCCGCCCTTTCAGATCGACGGCAATTTCGGTGGTACGGCGGGCATCGGGGAGATGCTTTTGCAGAGCCACGACGGCGACGTGAATTTGTTGCCGGCGTTGCCAAAACAGTGGAGTACGGGAGCATTCCGGGGCCTGCGCGCCCGGGGCGGGTTCGAGGTAAGCCTTACTTGGAAGGAAGGGCAGGTGGTACGGGCAGAAATTAGATCTTTGCTCGGCAGAGCGTGTCGCCTGCGTTTCGGGAATGTTGTGCGGGAATTCGCGACCGTGCCGGGTGAAATTTATAGGTTTGCCGGCGCGAATCTCGAATGAGGAGTCGAACGCCCGTGGGTGGGAGCCGAACCGACTGGACGCCCCCCAAAAAACGCGGAAAGCAAACGATTTAGCCGAAAAATCCTTGGGACAGAGAAGAAAAGGATTGAACTTAAAATGATATCTCTGAGTTTTGCATTTAACGCTAAACCTAAAGCGCCACCTTTTACCCTTTCCCTCGAAGTATGAAGTTCACCGACGGCAATTGGCTCCTTCAACCTGGCGTACAAGCCAGTTATCCGGCTGAGGCCTATGACATCATCGCGGAGCCGGACGCTCTGGTGGTGCATGCGCCCACACGGCCTATTCGTCACCGTGGCGATACACTGCAAGGACCGCTGCTCACGGTCCGCTTGAGCTCGCCCCAGGCCGACGTCGTGCGGGTTCGCATCGATCACTACACCGGTGGAATTGAGCGCGGACCGCAGGTTCCGCTCGTCCCGCAGCCACCTGCCTCGGTTGTGATTTCGCAAAATTCCGACGAAGCGGCTCTTTGCTCTGGTGCCCTGTCCGTGCATGTTCAGCGCAAAGACGGCTGGGAGCTAACATTCAAGGCGGGCGACCGCGTCGTGACGCGCAGTGCGTCTCGCGGCATCGGATACATCCAATTGGCGGGACAGGGTAGTTATATGCACGAGCAGCTGTCCCTCGGCGTGGGCGAATGCGTTTACGGCTTGGGCGAGCGTTTCACCGCGTTCGTGAAGAACGGGCAGGTGGTCGAAAATTGGAACAAGGACGGGGGCACCGGGAGTGACCAGGCCTACAAGTCTGTGCCCTTTTATCTGACCAACCGTGGCTATGGCGTTCTCGTCAATGAGACGGGGCCGGTATCCTTCGAGGTGGCCTCGGAAAAAGTCTCGCGTGTCCAATTCAGCCATCCTGGTGAGAGTCTGGAGTATTTTGTCATCTACGGGCCGACACCGAAGGACATTTTGCGCAAGCTCACCGCGCTCACTGGCCGCCCGGCATTGCCTCCGGCCTGGTCGTTTGGTCTGTGGCTGACCACGTCGTTTACCACGAGTTATGATGAGGCGACGGTGACGAGTTTCATCGAGGGGATGAAGTCTCGCGACCTGCCGTTGCACGTTTTTCATTTCGATTGCTTTTGGATGCGCGAGTTTGACTGGTGCAATTTCCAGTGGGATCCCCGCACATTCCCGGACCCGGTGGGCTTGCTGCAGCGGCTCCACGAGCGTGGCCTCAAGGTTTGCCTCTGGATTAACCCGTACATCGGCCAACGCTCCGTACTTTTTGCCGAGGCGAAGCAGCAGGGCTATATGTTGAAAAAGGCCGATGGCAGCGTCTGGCAGACCGACCTTTGGCAGCCCGGGCTGGGGATTGTAGATTTCACGAATCCTGGTGCACGGGCTTGGTTCGCCGCGCAATTGCGCCGCTTGGTCGAAATGGGAGTGGACTGCTTCAAGACGGATTTCGGTGAACGCATCCCGACTGACGTGGTTTATCACGACGGCTCGGATCCGGTGAAGATGCACAATCACTACGCGGTGCTCTACAACGAGACGGTTTTCTCCTTGCTCGAAGAGATCCGCGGCAAGGGCGATGCGATGGTCTTCGCCCGTTCGGCACACACCACAGCGCAGAAATTCCCGGTTCACTGGGGTGGCGACTGTCATTCGACGTTTGAGTCGATGGCGGAGAGTCTGCGTGGCGGTCTTTCTCTCGGCCTGTGCGGCTTTGGTTTCTGGAGTCACGATATCGGTGGCTTCGAAGGACTACCGCCGTCTGAGGTCTACAAGCGATGGGTCGCGTTTGGCTTGATGTCGTCGCACAGCCGTCTGCATGGCAGCACGTCCTATCGCGTTCCGTGGAATTATAACGACGAAGCCTGTGACGTCCTGAGGTTCTTCACGAAACTGAAGTGCCGGCTCATGCCTTATCTTTTCGGTGCCGCCGTCGAGGCGCATCGCGACGGCGTGCCGGTCATGCGGGCTATGTTGGTGGAATTTCCGGAGGACCGGTCGTGCGCGACGCTGGAGCGGCAATACATGCTGGGTTCGTCGCTGCTAGTCGCTCCCGTGTTTACGTCGGATGGTTCGGTGGAGTATTATTTGCCCGAGGGACGGTGGACGCACCTGCTTTCGGGCGAAGTTCAGGACGGCGGCCGCTGGCATCAGGCGACGCATGATTTCTTGAGCCTGCCGCTCTTTGTGCGCCCCGGCTCCGTTGTCGCGCTTGGCCATCAGGACAACAAGCCCGACTACGATTTTACCGATAGTACGTTGTTTCGCGCCTATGAAATTGCCGACGGTGCGGTTGCCACCTGTTCAGTTCCGACTCTCCACGGCGAGCCAGGCATCGCCCTCACGGTTAAGCGCCACGGGCAGCAGCTGGAAGCCACACTCACGGGTAAACCAATCGGTCGGTGGCAGCTCCAGCTCGTCGGCGTTAAAACAGTCGCTGCGGTGGAAGGCGGAGTATTCTCGGCCGATTCTCTCGGCGCTGTGATAACGATTTCGTCCCCTGAAACCCGCACCCTTCGATTCAAGCTTTCGTAGCACATCTTTCGGAAATTTTACACGCAGGTGTACTAGTCATGCGCAGGCGTGTTCCGGGGTAGTGTAAGCAGAAGTTCGGCAGAGTAATCTGCCGAACTTTTATTTTTTACGGAAGGCGGCGGCATGTAATATGGAACTCAGGAAAGCTGGAAATGATGCAAACCAAACATACTGTTTAAGCGAACCTGAGTTCCTCATTCCCTCCTGCTGCGGCTTGTAATTCACGAAAGTAGCGTACGGGACGGCGCGCTAGATAAAAAGGCACTCCGTTTTCTTGCGATGCGCGCCTATGCCAAACGATCGGTCTGGCTATGAGCGGTGGTTCTGCTGGGTATTGCATTGCTTTTCCAGTATCTTCTTGGCTTAGGATATTTGGATCGTTCGCGAGGATTTGGCGCCAATCTTATTCAATCATGAATATTTCATTCAGCGGGATTTTTCGATTAGTAGGTGTGTGGGCTGTTAGTTCGGCAAGTATCGCCTTAGGCGACGCCGTGACTCCGGTTGCGTCACAGGTGATAACGGCCAGCTATGGCAACACCTACCATATGGACCCCGGTTTTTCGACGGTGCTTGAGCGCACGGGTGGTGTGGTCACAACCGTGGCCGCGACCGCCGACGATGGGTTTTATGTTGGGGGTAACTTTTCGACGATCGGTGGGCAACAGCACTACTCCCTCGCCAAGTTTAAGGCGGATGGCACCGTAGACGCCGCGTTCAATCAGTATGGAGGGTTCGATGGTGAGGTGGATTTGGTCGCAGTGCAGGCGGATGGTCGAATCGTCGTGGCGGGAAGTTTCACGAATTTCAACGGAACGGCGCGGGCCGGGATTGCTCGGTTGAAGGTCGATGGCACACTGGACACCACGTTTGACCCTAAATTGGGGTTTACGGGTGGTTCGGTAAGCTCGATTGCGATTCAGGCGGACGGGCGGATCGCAGCGGGCGGAAATTTCGCCTATTTCAACGGTGTCGCGCGGGCACTGATTGCGCGGGTGAATACGGACGGCACTTTGGATACGGCGTTCGCTCAACCTAGCTTCGCGACTTTGGATTCGACTAGCGCG
>Ga0302321_100000714_pt1 | contig 28684 bp, 14 predicted proteins | sample Fen_T0_1_FD_202505 | JGI IMG/M metagenome (GOLD analysis project Ga0302321, IMG submission 202505) | Peat permafrost microbial communities from Stordalen Mire near Abisko, Sweden - Fen_T0_1 | ecosystem: Environmental > Terrestrial > Soil > Wetlands > Permafrost | place: Sweden: Abisko... | reverse complement strand
CTTTATCACAGGCATGTTTTGCCATTAGGGCGAGAGTAGGACCAATTTTACCGCCTATACCCAAAAACATTATATCTCCATCGATGCGGGAAAACATTTTAGTTACTTTGTCTGCGGGATGAGATAGCAATTCTTCAAGTTGTGTTTCGCTGGTAATTTTATCAGGATATGCAGTCATATTTAATTCCTCCACTTTAGAATAATATTTTTATAAATTGAAACAGCCTGTTCTATTTTTGAAATATAACAGAATTCATCCGTTTTATGTGCCATTTCCGGTTGTCCGGGTCCGAGAATTATGGTCGGTATTTGGCCATAATAATCCTGCAGTACCGATCCATCAGTAAGATAAGACAAGGCAAGCGGCAATGGCTCCCTGACATCTTCTTTTAAACAGATTTTATATACGAGCTGAACAAAGGGATCCTGTTCGTCAGTATGTACAGGTTTAAGATCGACCAGTTTCTCAAGTGCTGTTTCATTACCAAGTTCCTTGCTTAGTCTATCAAGTATTTCATCATGATTTACAGAAGTTGTGGTTCTAATATCGATAGTAAATTCAGCCCGGTCAGGAACCGAATTAATGTTCATGCCCCCATTAAATAATCCTACATTAATTGTTGGGAAACCAAGCAGGACATCTTTTTCAGCATTAAAGCTGAAAGCCTCTATCGCTGAAATCGCATGGGCTGCTCTGTAAATAGCATTTATCCCAAGCTCGGGCATAGAAGAATGTGCTGTTTTGCCAAGAGCGATAGCATTAAGGTAAATAGCCCCTTTATGAGCGATAGCCGGAACATTGCCTGTTGGTTCACCTATCACGATGGCGCTCGCATTATCGGGCAGATTATAATCCTTTACCATTTGCTGAATTCCCTGACAGCCCAGCTCTTCAGCGGCTGTGAAAATCAATCGTATTCCGTCTTTCGGGATTTCGTTTGACGGTAATTCAATTGAGGCACATATCATTGCGGCCAGTGCAGATTTCATATCGCTTGAACCGCGACCATAAATTCTGTCTCCGGTAATTTCACCGTTTATTGGTTCGTAGGCCCATTTCATGTTACCCAATGGTACTGTATCAAAATGACCTGAGAAAATCAGTGGATTTGAATGTTGATTAACACCTTTTTCGGCGATCAGATGCTTCCTTCCCCTGGCATAATCATAGTATCTGACAGTAAATCCGTTACCGGCCAGAAGTTCTCCTGTAAATTCAGCCAGCGGAGCTTCATTGCCCGGGGGATTAATGGTATTAAAAGAAAGAAGTTTTTGTGTTAAGGATATAACATCCATTTTATTCCGTGCCTTCTCTTAAAAATTAATACTGAAAGTTGCTTCTTAATTATGAAATCGTAAAATTAGGACAAAATAAGACGAAAACAAATATTACGAAACATTATGCATTTAATAAGAAACTATTTCGAAACATTTAAATTGTTTATATTTGTGATACCCATCTTTTAACGGCATAATATTAATTTAGATAGATATGAATACCCTGAGAAATTTGCTTTCACCGCTTGTATTAATTGGATTCTTGTTTCTCTGTTACAGCTGCGGACATTCTCCGTCTGCTGAACTGAGTATAAAAGAGTTTAAAAACCCGCAGGGATCGGATCAAATCCATGCGTGGTGGCACTGGCTTGATAACTCCATAACCAAGGATGGAATAACCAAAGACCTTGAAGCGATGAAAAGCCAGGGCATTTCCACTGTAACGATTTTGAATATCGGCCTGCTAGGTGAAAAAGACATGGGTGTTCCCCAGATAAAATTCAATACTCCTGAATGGTACAATATGTTCGAATGGGCTTTGCATGAGGCCAATAGACTTGATATGCATGTTGGCGCCCATAATTGTGACGGGTGGAGTTCCAGCGGAGGACCATGGATTACTCCTGAGTATTCTATGAAAAGATGCGTTTGGAGTAAAACTGTCGTCAAGGGTTCAGGGCAGACAGTAATTCAATTGGCTCAACCCAAAAAGAACCTTGACTATTATAAAGATATTAGTGTCGTTGCATTTCCTTCAAAGGATAAAATCAGTTCCTTCAGGAATCTGAAACCGGAAATCTCTTTAAATGGAAAACTTACCGGAGACCTTTTATACGATTCAGATCCTTTCAGTGGTGTTTCAGTTAATGATTCCAGTGAAATAAATATAGTGTTCAGCCATAAATTCACAGCCTCGAAGATAGCGATTCATCCCCGTATGGAATTTTCATGGGGAAACCTGGAAGGTATTCATTATCAGATTGAACTAAAAACATCCGATGATGGTAAAAGCTTCAAACAGATTCAACTGCTTGAAGGTACACCACTTAATAAAACATCAATTATAGAAATTCACCAGATAACTACTAAATATTACAAACTGGCATTCAGAAAATTTGTGGGTCTGGATTATAATCCTATCCACATATCTGAGCTTGAGCTTTTAGACAAAGATGAAAAACCCGGGTATTATACCTCAATACCTTTTCATCTTGAGAAAACCGTGACAACAATGGCAAATAAAGCCGGAGATATTCTTCTGCAGGGGAAGGAATTAACTAATGATGTAACAGCTTCCAGTATTTTGGACGTCACACAATACATGACATCTGATGGCACCTTGAATTGGAAGGTCCCTGATGGGACATGGACAATCCTCCGCATCGGATATACGACTACTGAAGCAACCAACGCTCCTGCAACTTTAGCCGGAAGGGGACTTGAATGCGATAAGATGGATACTTCTGCTTTAAATCTTCACTTCCGGAGTTTTCCCGCAAAACTGATTGCTCATGCCGGACAATATGCCGGAAATACATTTGAGTATATGTTCATCGATAGCTGGGAATGCAGATATCAGAATTGGACCGGCAACTTTGCATCGGAGTTTGAAAAACGAAGGCACTATAGTATTGTAAACTGGTTACCGGTTATTTGCGGTGTAACAGTAGATAACTCGGGGTCGACGGAACGATTTTTACAAGACTTCCGCCAGACTATTGCAGAGTTAATACAGGAAAACTATTACAAACATTTTAATGAATTATGTCATCAGTATGGAGTAAAGTCACACACTGAAGTCATCTATGGAGGTACCACCTATCCTCCGCTGGATATTCTGAAATCAAACAGTTATGTAGATGTCCCGATGTTTGAATTTTGGGCGGGACCCGATCCAAAAACCGGATTCATAAATTACAGACCTGTAACTGGTTCTACATGGGAAATCCCGGCTCAGGCAGCAGCCTTGTATAAAAAACAAATAATTCCGGCAGAATCCTACACAGGTTATGCAAATTACAGTGAAACTCCCTGGGACCTTAAATTGTATGGCGACCGGGCGTTTTGTACCGGAATTAACCAGATCGTACTACACAGTTATGTTCATCAGCCATTCGAGAAAAAACCTGGAGTCACCCTGGGAGTATTCGGTCAGAGCTTTAACCGACATAATCCATGGTGGAACTTTGCATCGCAATGGTTCACCTATCTTTCGAGAGCACAGTATTTACTCCAGAAAGGCGTTCCGGTTGCAGATATTCTCTATTTTGAAGGTGACAGATACTTCAAGGAATTAAATAACTCAGGAAAATATGAAGTGCCTTATGGTTATTCTCAGCAGCGCTGTAACCTTGATGTTCTTCTTAATCATTGTAAAGTAGTCAACGATAAACTTCAGCTCGACAATGGATTAAGCTATGATCTACTGCTTCTTCCCGATGATTCGGTGATGGAATATAGTACCCTAAAACGAATCGGTGAACTCGTAGATGCCGGAGCTGTTGTTGCAGGGCCCAGACCAATAAAAGTTGCAGGGAACCTGAATTATGAGGCCGATGAAAAAGCACTCAATACTCTTTCAGCGCAAATGTGGGGAAAGACCGGCCCTGGAATTAGCGAAAATTCCTATGGCAAGGGAAAGGTACTATCTGGTATTGGTCTGAAAGAAATCCTTGATAATTTAAGAGTAAGGCCTGATTTTTCAGCTGATAAAAAAGACACAACTAATTTGCTTTTTATACATAAAAAAGCCGGGGATAAGGATATCTATTTTGTGGTAAACCAGGAAGACAAACCGGTTGACAGGGAATGTAGTTTCAGAATATCGGGTAAGGTACCTGAAATCTGGGATCCCCAATACGGAACCGTGACACTTCCTGCAGATCATCTCGAATCGGGTGGTGTTACAACTGTTAAACTCAGATTTGAGCCGAAAGAATCGTTGTTTTTTATTTTTCAAAGTGAAAAGGCATCTGATTTACAAACCCGGAAGGACCTTGAAAAAAAGCACGTCGTGAATGATTGCAAAGGTCTTGTTACATTTGTAGATCTGGCAGGTAAAGAACCTGTTCATATCAATCAGTTTGATTCCTGGACAATTAATAATGACGTGGACATTAAATACTATTCAGGAAAAGCTAAATACAATCTGAGTTTTGGGATTCCTGCTGAAGTTGTTAACACAAAATCTGTTTATATCAGTCTTGATTCCGTTATGGTGGCGTACGATATAACCCTGAATGGTAAATATCTTGGTTGTTCGGCATTTCCCGGCTACAGATTTGACGTAACTGGATTGCTTAAAGAAAAAGATAACGAGCTTAATATAAATGTTGTAAATACCTGGCGAAATAGAATCATAGGGGATTTTACCGAATACGGAATCCTGAAGAATTGCTGGACCACTTCACCGGTTGATAATCTCCCTGGTAAGGATAAATCTCTCCAGAAATCCGGAATACTGGGGCCGGTAGCGCTTTATTATTAAAATGGAAGATGATTGAATATTTGTTTAAACAAATAAATATGGATTAAAAAATAGCTCACAAGAGATATCCCCTGTGAGCTAAAAAAACTAACTAAACAATATTAACCCATTTTCTATCCAATTAACCAATTTCCTATCCAATTCATTATCATTCAACAACTATACTAAAGGTTTACTGCGAAACCCATGGAGAAGTACGAGTTTCGACTGTTCCAGGATAAACTTTGAATGGATCGGGATTTGCTTCCCACCAGATATTTGTGGTACGTTCGTCTTTTCCAGCACCGCCAATGTTTGTTAATGCTATATTGTACTGTGCTGTATTAACAAGTTTTTCATTTCCCGGCCAGGGCATCCTACGTGGGATATGTCCATTTAGTGGACCATTATCGAGCCCTACCAGTATTCTTGGGTATCCCGTCCTCCTTTCATCACACCATCCTTCGTTCTCCATAGGGAAAAGGCCAATCATTTTTTGATTAATAATTTGCTCAAGTTTTTGCTCGTCTGTGCCGGTTAGTGTCACTACAGGAGCAGTGTTAAGGAAATTATCAATTTGAGCTTGTGTTATCGCTGTTTGGGCAATATCACTGGCAAGGGCGGAATCGATCTCTGCCTGCGTTTTTCCGGAATTGAAAAATGTAACCACATCTTTCAGTTGAGGAACAGCATCATCGTACATCTCTTTAGTATCGGCCATAGCCAGTTCTATACCTTTTTTATAATATATCTGAGCATCTCCTGCTTTTATGTTAAACAAAGCAGCTTCGGCAAGATTAAAATAGGTTTCAGAAGCTTTGTACAAATAAAATTTCCGGATTTCAACCCAAAACAAGTCAGTCCATCTGCAAACAGTACTATTGCCATAAGCATATCCTTCTTCCGGATTAGCGCCAGTGAGTAAAGGCATTCCTCTGTATTTTACATAATGATAGTCAGGAATTTGTGGATAATATCCTTTTACTGTATCTGCAAATACCTGTAAACGTGGGTCGTTGTTATTATTTAATATGTCCAGAAGTGTTTTCCCAACATTTCCCTTAACAACAGTTGCTTGTCTGGCAAGCAGATCTGTATACAGGCTGTTTTCATGTGCCGGATAATCGGTAATATTGGCAATGAAAGCATCATCATCTCTTGATGTAATCAAATCAGCCTCAGTCAGATCGGCCATTTGGGCAGTTGCCGTTGCCGCATCGACATAACGAAGACGTAATGCCAAACGGAGCCTTAACGAATTTGCAAACTTCGTCCATTTGGCTATGTCGCCATTATACAATATATCAGCACTTCCATAGCTGGATTTAGTAGCATCGAATTCAGCAACAGCTTCCTTCAGCTCTTTAAAGAAATCATTATAGATATCCTTTTGCGAGTCGTACTTAGGAGTTGTTATAGCTTTTTCGACAGGAAGGCATGATTCAAAATAAGGAATATCGCCATAAGTATCTGTGCATCTTGCAAATGCCCAAACCTTAAGTATCCGTGCAATAGCTTTTTTATTTACAAGGTCAGCAGCATCAGCCCTTTTTGTACAGATATCAACAATATCACTTAAATTTGGACCCAAATTGCCATAAGTAGCATCCCAAACACCACTATTTTCCCCCGTCTCAAAAGGATTCCAGGCATTTGCAGCCGCCATTCCGGAATAAACGCCTCCAAAACCATTTTCACCGTTTACAACTGCATTTACCAATAATGGCGTAAGCATCATGTTAACGTCAACAATGTCCTGAGTAACAAGTTTTCTTGATGTGTTCATCTGATCGAAATCTTTTGTGCACGAGTTACTGATCAGTAACGCCAATGAAAATGCAACAATTATTTTTATATAGTTTTTCATATCTGAAATATTTTAAGAGTTAAAATATTAGCTTAATATTAACACCATAACTACGGGTTGAAGGAATAGTTAGAGATTCCATTCCTGAAGCGCCACTCGCCGTATTAGGAGCAGATTCCGGAGATAAGCCAAGATAACCCATCCCATTTTGAAGATAATACAAATTCCGGCCATATACAGATAATATCAAACCACTAATTGGAGTATTCTTCAATATCGAAGGTTTAAAATTATAGCTAAGCATGACCTCTCTAAGCATGATATAACTACCATCTTCAACAAATTCTTCGCCAATTCCATTCCAGGCTCTATTGCCCCAATATATCATTCCTGGTACAGCTTTTGTATTCTTTTCATATCCGGTAACATTTCCATCTGCATCTTTAAGTTCTACAACACCGTCCAAGACACCGGTATAAGGCATTGGGTCGCCAACATTTGAACCTGCAGGAATAACATCACCCACCTCATATCTTGATTTGGGTCTTCTTCCTTCAACAGTCCATGCTCCTGTTCCCTTTCTCGTCATTTCATATTTCGTGGCTGAAACAATTTGACCACCCTCTTTAAAATCGAGGAGTACATTTAATGAAAATCCTTTATACGTGAATGTATTATTTAAACCGCCAATCCATTTTGGTGTTATGTTGCCAAGAGTTGACAATTTGCTTTCACGAACATATGAACCGGAGCCATCAACAATTTTTTGCCCATCGGGAGCCCTTTTATATGCGTACCCGATAATATTTCCGAAAGCTTCACCCACTCTTGCCTCAATATTAGAAAGACCAGGTTCTCCTCCAGAACTTGCAATAAGCGGGTATGTTTGGATCTTACCATCAAGAGTGACAACTTTTGAATGGTTGGCTGCATAGTTGAAATTAATATCCCACTTGAAATCGTTCGACTTAACCGGGGTAATTCCAAAAGTTACCTCAAGACCGCTGTTTTGTACCTCACCAGCATTCGTAACCTGTGAATAATAACCTGAAGCGGTGGAAATCCCTAACTGTAAGATTTGATTCGTGGTTTTCCCTTTGTAATAAGTCAGATCCAGGTTTATTCTGTTTTGCAGGAATCTAAGTTCAGTGCCAAATTCAACCGATTCGGTCAACTCATTTTTCAAACCCAATAATGGTAAAACTCCACTCTTGGAGGCATAGGATAGCCCATTCCATCCGGTAGTGGAAAAGCTATAACCTTCACGTGTCAAATAAGGATCGGAGTCATTTCCTGACTGTGCCCAGGAAGCTCGTACTTTACCATAACTTAATACATCTGACTTAATGGCAAAAGCATCGGTAAATACAAAACCTGAACTAACAGATGGGTAAAAGAACGACTGATTATTGACACCAAGGGCTGAAGACCAGTCATTACGTCCGGTAAAATCTAAGAATAAGTAATTTTTGTAAGCTACCTGACCTGTAACAAATACCGACTGCATTTCTTTTTCACTAAGATAAGAACCTTGACGGACATCAGTAAAATTTGATATATCGTAAACATTTTTCGCCTTAAATCCCCTGCCATCGACGCTCAGATTTTCTGCTCTGAACGTACGAACGCTGGAACCCAGGACTCCGTTTAGATTAATGTTTTCAGAAACCTTCTTGTCAGCTGTAAGCATTACATCGGCATTAAAGTCACGCATCCGACTAAATTCCTGTGTCAATTCACCTAGTCGGGAGTCTTGGTTCTTAGAGCTGGGATCCTGGGGCCATGTATTCTCCTTCGTCTGACTATAATAATCAATACTGACCCTTCCCATTAGACTCAGCCAGCTGGTGAATTTCAAAGTTGTAGAAGCTGATCCAATTATCCTGTCTTTAACGTCATGGTTTTTTATCTCATTAACCATATAATATGGATTATAATTAATGCCAGGGTATCGTATATTAGTTCCAGTGATTTCATATTGTTGTTTTACAAAATCGAGAGGAGTACTTCTAGGCATACTTATTAAATTATACATAGGATTTGATTCACTATATCCTGTAAGCGGGCGCTGATTACCTTCTGTCCGAATATAGTTTACTTTGGCGTCAAAGGTGAGTATTTCGTTTACCTTAGTAGTCCCATTAAAACTGACCGATTTATTTGATATCTTTTCATTTGGGACAATACCTGATGTTTGAATACTTCCTGCTGATAATCTCATCGAACTCTTGTCGTTTGCCGATGTTACAGCAAAATTATTAGAATAAGTAACGCCTGTATTAAAGAAATTCCTTACATTATTCTTCGGTTGTGCAACAAGAGGAATTACATTATTAATCGGGCAATCCCATATTTGGGATGAAGTAAGAGGCGAAGGCATTGTCCACCAATTGGGTATCTTTGTTTTTCCGTCTAAAGGAGCGCCCCAGCTATCTAACTGACCATTATCGGGCCAGAGATAGAAAACTCCATTAATGTCAGTACCCCAGCCCTGATCAGCATAACCTTCGTCACCGTACCCGGAACCAAATTTGTTCTGGTAGTTAGGTACAAGGTAGAGTTTTTCAAATGTCACACCTGAATTAATTTCAACACCAATGCCTTTATGTGCGTTTTTCCCTGACTTGGTAGTAAGAATGACAACACCATTAGAGCCCCGTGAACCATAAAGTGCTGTTGCCGCAGGACCCTTCAAAACATTTATAGATTCAACGTCTTCTGGATTAATGCCGCCAATACCATCACCATAATCAATACCGGCAGAGGCAACAGCGTTAGTCGGATCACTATTTGAGTTATTATAAATAGGCATTCCGTCAACCACATAGAGAGGCTGGTTGCTGCCAGTAAAAGATTTATTGCCACGGATAACTACATTGGAAGAACCACCAGTTCCACTGGCGGTTTTTGAGACTTGTACACCGGCAACTTTAGCTGTCAAGTAATTGGTAATACTTGTTTCCCTCGAAGCTGACAAGTCATTTTCTCCAATTTTCTGTGAAGCAAAACCAAGAGCTTTTACTTCACGTTTGATACCAAGGGCTGTAACTACAACCTCATCAAGTCCAATGGCCTCCTCTGTCAGCACAACATCAATCAGCATCCGTCCGTTTGTCGCAATTTCCTGTGTTGCCATGCCCACAAAAGAGAAGATCAGTGTGGCATTCTGAGGTGCATTGTCTAGTATGTATTTACCTTTCGCATCAGTAAGAACACCGTTAGTGGTTCCTTTTACAAGAATAGTGACTCCAGTTAACGGATTACCTTTTTCATCAATGACTGTACCGGCTATTTGTTTTTGCTGGAGTTCAATTCCTGATGACAACGGAGTAATTACAACAACATTGTTTTCAAGAATTCTGTAAGTTACCCCCGAATTTTCAAGAATTAATGCCATTATATCATCAATCTTTTTTTCAGAGATATCTAAGCTTAGGTTTTTATTCAGATCGCTAAACTCATCATTAAAGAAAAATCTGAAATCGCTTTTCTTCTCAATGACCTTAAACACTTCACGCATTGTTTTATCCTCCACTTTAAGATCTATAAACGTATTTTGAGAATAAACCGATGCAGATACCTGTAAGATCGTTATAAAGGTTATTAACAATGATAATTTCATGATAAGTAGGATTTTCAGGAAGGTTCTCTTTCTTTTAGAACTATTCCAATTTGGATTTTTTTTCATAGTTTTGTAATGAGTTAATAATTTTTTTTGATATTCTCTCGTAAAGAATATCTGATTAACTAACCGGGACATTTATTGTCCCGGTTTTTAAATAAAAGTATTTATTCCTCCATAGGCTTCAGGTATAAGTTTAATAGTATGAAATGCTTTTAATTATTTTGTAAGTAATCTGGAATATTGCTTTTCAAGTTCTTTATCCAATTGCCAGGTTACGTTACCTTTTCCTACCTGATATTCAAGGGGTGTGGTTAACCTGAGTATGAATAAAACCTGTTCAAGAGTCTCATTTCGGATTGTTCCGGTAAATTTGTACGATTTCAGGGCATCATTTTGAATATCTATTTTGGTATTAAATTTCCTTTCCAGCAAAGTCGCCACTGCATCAAGCTTAACACCCTCAATAACCCAGTTCTCATCTTTCCATGAAGTATATAATTCAGTTTTATTGATATTTATTACCTGAACTATTTGTTTAGCAGTTTCTGCTTTTTCTGTCTTAATGTTCTCATTTTTTGCTATTTCCGTAACGGGAAGTTTATCCGAACGGGTTTCAATATGATAAATGAAATTTTGTTTAGGTTTAAGAGTATATGAATATGTCTCATCAGTAATATTCTTTGCTTCAACTACTACATTACCCTCAACCAGTGTTGTTTCAATTGTTTTCTCTTCAGGATATGCCTTTACATTAAAAACTGTCCCGTAAGCTTTGACTTTCAGGAAGGAAGTTTGAACCATAAATGGTTTTGCCATGTTCGTTTTTACATTAAAATATGCTTCACCCTGTAGATTAACTACTCTTTCCGTTTTATTAAAATCGCCGGAATAAGAAAGCTTGCTTCCGGCATTGATCCATGCTGTGCTACCGTCAGGCAGGGTGATTTTTGATTTTGATCCCTTCGGAGTTACAATTTCACAATATTGATTTGCAGATTGAAGATTTCTGGAGGAGAAAACGAAGTATGAACCAATGGCTCCGAAAGAAACAAACAGGATAAATAATGCAGCTATCTGAAGAGTTCTCTGCATTAGCTTATTTTTCCTTAATGAATATATGAATCCCCTGTTTAATTCATTTTGATGAATATAGAGTGCTGTCTTTTCCCATGCAGCCAGAACATCAAACTTATTGTTAGTAAGATGAATAGCTGAAGAAAGCCATATTTTACGATAAGTTTCAAATTCCGCAAAGTTTTCTTTTGAGGAATTAATCCATTTGTTTACTTCCCTGATTTCATCCTCATTCAATTCTCCATTTAAGAATCGTATGATTAATTCTTCAGAATATTGATTCACTTTTATTAAGATCTGGTCTTTTTTCACAATTATCAATTAAAAAGTTTGACTTAAGTTGTGTATTGATGTATAATCCAAATATTATCTGCCAATAATATACAGTAAGACAAAAAATAGTATCTGCAAGGGTGACAAAATGCTGAAAAAAGTATCAGCATCCATTTCAAAAATGTCGAAAAAGATTACAATTGAGGATTGCAGGTAAAAGACAAATGACTATATCCTGTTAAAAATCATACTCAACTTTTTAATCGCTCGTTTCATTTGGGTTTTTACCGTGTTGACAGAAATATTCAACTCTTTCGCAATATCATTATAACTGGATTGGTCAAAACGATTCATTAAAAAGATTTTACGGCTTTGAGTGGGCAAATCATTGAATGCATTATTAAGTCTGGATTCCAGCTCCTCCGAGACTAAGCTATCAATTATTTCGGAACTGAAATTCTGAAGAGCAACTTCATTATGATAAATGATTTCATCGTACATCTGCTTAGTCTGACGCCTGACAACATCACTCTTCTTTAAATAATTGATACAGTTATTATGAACGCATCTGAATATATAAGCTTTAAACGAAATATCTATCTTTATTAAAGCTCTGTTTTCCCAGAGTTTAATAAAAGTCTCCTGGACAATTTCCTCTGCAAGGTCTGGTATTTTTATTAAAGTTGTTGCATATATACACAGCCTGGAATAGTATAACTTGAAAAGCACTTCTAAGAAACGCTCATCACCACTCTTAATAAGACGTATTGATTCTTGCTCAAGTTCATCTTCATATACACTCATATATCTCAATTGAAAAGTATAGGAGAATTTCAGTTAGAGAGGCGTACCATTTGTCAAAAATAATAAATATAAGAACATTAATATCAGTAAGCCCAAGATTGCTAAAGATCTCTTTTCGTTGGTCAAAGGAACATCCAATTCTAACCTTGAATATGACATTAAAAAATGGAAAAACAAGATCGGTGGGGGTACAACCATTCCATTTTGAATGCTCAAGCGGAGCATTTGCAAAATCCCTGGTTCCGCGATTATTTACCACCATCCTTCCGGCATGTTCACAATATCGTCTTTGGTGCCAGGATCACCGGCTGCCGGACCATAATAAACACTCCCGCCATAGGTGGTAAGGAAAAGCATACCCGGATTATTAATATCGGGTATTGCCCTCTGACCCCATTTGAAACGATAACCCTCAATTCTTTTCCAGCTGTTTCCTGAATCATCACTTCCGTATGCAGCATTTTGAAATGTGTTGATAAAAATATTCTCAGGATGCTGTCGATCGATCCCGGCAGAATTGACACGTACTCTCTCATCAAAAATTCTGACCCAGGTTTTACCTCCGTCAGTGGTTTTAATAACCCCGCCATTCATGTCTTTGCCTTCTACAGATCGTGGCCAGCAACTTACGTACATAACTTCGGGATGAATCGGACTAATGAGAAGATCATGAGGTCCATTTATACCCTCGGGTAATGTAAGTTGCTTCCATGAAGCTGCCTTATCATCACTATAATAAATGGCGCCGTCAACAGTTTTACCTTTAGCTTCTCCCCGAGGGAATAGCACAAACAGACGTCCGTTTAAATTTTGCCGCAACTGCCAGGCAAACAGATTACTACCAAATCCTTTGTTGGTTAAGTTCCATGTCGTCCCACCATCTGTCGATTTGTATACACCGCGGTCAAACACTGCGACATATAATGTTCGTGAATGCAAAGGGGATGCTGGATCGATAAGCAGATTTGTACAGACTGAATTTTCAGGTATGCCCGAATTACTTTTCTGCCAGGTTTTGCCGCCATCGTCAGTGACAGCAACTCCTCCGGAAAAATTGGAAAAACCCGATCTACCAAACATTTTAGTCCTGGGCAGGTCATGGGCATCAGCCCACACTGACCATACTTTGTCTTTAACATCTGGATCAAATCCGACCTGATAGCAGGTGTTTTGCCAGTCCCTGGGAATATTCTTAATAGAATGAAACCAGCTTTTGCCACCATCAAATGTATGGAACAGACCAATATCAGTATAACAGATAAAGAAGTGATTTTTATCAAAAGGATCAAAATGAACCCCGTAACATGTTGTAACATTCAGACCGGTATTTGAATATGAGCCGTCAGCATTATTATGACTGTACATCTGTTCCCACGTTTTTCCTCCATCGATGGTTTTGTAACCCCGTCCGTTGTCGCCTGCATAGCACACATTGGGATTGCCCGGAGCAACGCCCAGGTCAATAGGATTTCCCGGCCACCCCGGATCAAAGCTCTCCTCCATCCAGGAACCATTAAAGTTTTTTGTAATATATCCTCCCGGAGTTGATGACAAAAGCACAGGCTCCCATTTCTTTCCGGAATTTGTGGTTTTAAATATGCAATATATATCATCAGTTTTACCACTATCATTTAGAACAGGATTTACTGTTGAGATATAGGCAACTTCAGGTACTGTACCACAAACAGCTAATCCTTGTCTCAGGCTGGGAACCCTTCCCGGTACAACACCTTTCAACAGTCCTTCATTGATCTGTGTCCATGTATTTCCCATGTCGGAGGATACATACATGCCACCTCTGACTTCCGTGTTTTCTCTCCTGAATCGCGATTGTATATAAATCAGCGTACCTGATTTTCCTGTTCCTCCTTCCGCCTGATTTATCGATCTTACAGGAAGAGGCAGGTTTTCTGTTACTCCGCTAATTTCATTTATTCGCACGCATGATTTTTCCGTAAACACAATTACCTGTTTATTTTTATTGTCGGGAAATATGCCGGTTATACTTTTACCGGGAAGAATGGCAATTGCTTTCCAGCTTTCACCATGATCGATTGACATAACAAGCCGGGCCCTGCTGGTATCGATTCCTGCATTGCCACGGGCCATATAATCCTCCAAAGGTGCAAGTCCCAAAAATATGCAGTTATTATCTGTTGGATCAACCTTGACTTTCTGAATAGTCCCATCCAGCGCTCCCTCAATTAAGTCAGAAGCTTTCAGATTAGTACTTTGTAACCGTTCTACTTTTCTTGATTTACTGACATCGGGAAATACTATCTTCCACTTTTCCCCTCTGTCGTCAGATCTTAGAAGAAGACTTATTCCTGAACCCCTGTCTTCGCTATATTGGAATCCCTTGGTAGCCGCATAAACCGTGTTGGTATCTATGGGATCGAATTCAAAATCATCGGGAACATTCCACAAATTTTTCGCTTGCCATTTCTTTCCTCCATCATGTGAAACATAAACAGCGGTCATATCGCAATGTGTCAATACAAAGTTTTCGTCGAATGGGCTCACTGTTGGTTGTAATACACCTCCTCCACCTCCGGGACCGATTACTTTCCATGCCTTATCTTGTGCATTTTTTTTATTATTACCAGGAGATAATGTTTGACCTGTGCATACCCCTATAAGGAGTATACATGAGAACATCCAAATTATTTGTTTCCAAATTGTCATTTTACGTGGATATTTTTTGAGAATTATAATTTTTATTTTGATCATTTCCTTACTTCTTGATAATACAAAATAACGAATTGTAATATTATTACAAAAATATGAAATTTAATGAAATTCTAAATTTGAAATTCGAAATACTTTCATAAATTTGGGAGCATTGTTTCGGATACTGATTTCCCCGGTGTTCTACCTGGCCAGAATCAATATCTAATTGAAGTAAAAACATAACTATGGAGAATTTAACCGAACCTCATAACGGGCGACTTCATTCCCTGGATGCCCTGCGTGGTTTTGATATGTTCTGGATCGCGGGTGGTGATGGAATTATCCACGCGCTTGCTGCTGCTACCGGCTGGCAGTTTTTCATGACGCTAAGTGCTCAGATGGAGCATGTTAAGTGGGAAGGTTTTCACTTTTACGATCTTATCTTTCCACTTTTCCTTTTCATTATGGGTGTGAGTATACCTTACTCCCTGATCACGAAAACGGAAAATGGTACGCCACGAAAAACAATATATAAGAAAATATTTACCCGCTTTGGAATACTTTTCATCTTCGGACTTATCTATAACCAGGTCTGGATTAAAGATTGGATTCATCCCCGTGTTGGAAGTGTCCTTGGAGAGATTGCCTTTGGGTATCTTTTTGCATCCCTTATAGTCCTTCATAGTCCCAAACTCCGATCGGTCCTTTTTTGGTTAGCAGTTATACTGGTTGTGAATGCTATGATCCAGTTTCTTGTTCCAGTTCCGGGATTTGGAGCAGGATCGTTTACACCGCAAGGCTCTGTGAACTATTATATTGATAAATTGTTTATGCCTGGCAGTTTCCTGTATTATATAACAGCAGATGGTACGACATATGGTCTAAGTCGTGTCCGACCGCCGGATGCCTTTCCAATGTACGGAGTGGAAGGATTTCTGGATTGGTTTTCTGTGATTATCATCGCCTTAATGGGCGTCATTGCCGGATTCAATCTGAGGAATCACAAGCTTTCTCAATACCGGAAGGTGGGTATTCTTCTTGCTACCGGCTTTGGCTGTCTTTTATCAGCGCTGATCCTGAAACGCTGGTACCCCATTATTAAGCTCCTCCAGACAGATACATTTTATTTATTTGCAGGTGGATTCTGCTTTATACTTCTAGCCTGTTTCTATCTGTTGATCGATGTTTGGAAGATCCGGAAATGGAGCTTCTTTTTTAAGGTTATCGGTATGAACGCAATAACGATATACATGGGATTTCAGCTGATCAAAGTCGACAACACCTCTAATATCCTGGTGGGTGGATTGGCTAAATATATGGGGCCCTATGGTCAAGTATTCATAAGCGTGGTCACTGTCACATTAGTATGGATCTCGCTTTATGCATTATATCGAAAAAAGATATTTTTAAAAGTCTAAGAATCCTGAATTTATGTAAATGTTATGTTCGCCATACCAGGAAATGGATAAAAGCACTAAAAGTTCTTGTATGCACAGCTTTTTCTTTCGACAATTCGTGCTTAAGGGTGCAGCAGTTGCTGCTTCTTTTTTGATGACGGTAATCTGTCCCCGTTATTCAGTATCTCTCGCTCAAAACCATGCTGCTCAGGATGTCATTCGGCGCCTGATTCCCAAGGTTTCATCAAGGTTTACTTTTGAACAAATACCTACTGTAAATGGCTATGATGTCTTTGAAGTCGAGGCTTCAGGGGGCAATGTCACTGTGAGAGGTTCAACTCAGGTGACCATGTGCAGGGGCGCCTACGATTATCTTAAAAACGACTGCAAATGTCTCGTGACCTGGGACGGCGATCAGCTTAATCTTCCAAACCCTCTGCCTGATGCATCAAAACGTCGTGTTATTTGTCCGGTCAAGTTCCGGCATTATTTGAATCAATGCACTTTCTCTTATTCTACGGCTTTTTGGGATTGGGAACGCTGGGAGAAGGAGATTGACTGGATGGCGTTGCATGGCATTAACATGCCCCTCTCAATGAACGGACAGGAGAAAATCTGGCAATCTGTATTTGAAAGCTACGGGTTCACCAATTCCGACCTGAACGCCTTTTTTATCGGTCCGGCATTTCTTGCATTTCAGCGAATGGGTTGCCTGTACGGTTACATGGGTCCTTTGCCTCAAAACTTTATTGATAACCAGGCACTTCTGCAGAAAAAAATCCTCAATCGTGAACGGGAACTGGGAATGCTTCCGGTCACACCTGGATTCAGTGGGTTTGTTCCTGGAAATTTCAAACAAAGGGTTCCGAATGCTAAAACAGTAAACTCAGCATCGTGGTGCGGGTTTCCACCCACCTTGCTGGTTGAGCCCCGTGACCCTGTATTCGCTGAAATCTCCAGGAAATTCATCCAACAATATAAAAAGGAATATGGGGAGCTGAGTGGTTATTACCTTATCGATCTCTTTATTGAAATGGACCCACAGGTCAACGTCGTAACCAAAAATCAGGAACTTCGTGTCATTGGCGACGGAGTTTATAAAGGATTAAATTCAGCAGATCCGAAAGCCATCTGGGTAATTCAGGGTTGGCCATATCATAATAGCTCCGGTTTCTGGGATAATGCAGCGATTGCTGCATTTCAGGATTCCGTTCCGAACGACCGGATGATCATTCTTGATCTTGCATGTGATAAGTCTGAAGTCTGGCGCAATCGTCCAGCGGTTGCAGAAAGACAGGTTATCTGGAATATGCTGCATAACTATGGACAGAGAACACAGCTTCAGGGCATTCTCAATGATGCAGCTATCAAACCCATAAAAGCTTTACAGCAACTGGGTCAGTCACACATGGTGGGCATGGGTTGTACCATGGAAGGTATTGAGCAGAATAGCGTCATGTATGAACTTCTATGCGATATGATGTGGCGCACTACCTCTCCTGATATCGACGCATGGGTGGCATCCTACGCCCATGAACGGTACGGTTCTTCTGCTCCGTCGGTTTCTTCCATTTGGAGTTCTATCTTCAATATTTTTTATAAATCGGCAAACAGCAATTACCCGACACCATATCAGGTAATCGGTCCGAAACAGAATTCACCCGATTGCTCCGATATCAGGAACCTTATTGTGGAGATGCTGGCTGCGGCCCCGGACTTTAAAAATAATCCGCTTTTTATCCGCGATCTTGTTGACGTAAGTAAAAGATATTTTGGCGAGAAGTCTGCTAACTTTATAGTTCGGGTATTAAATTCATCAGGTGCCGCAAGGACTCAGGCAAAAGATGATTTCAATATATACATGACCGAACTTGACGCTCTACTTTCAACAGTGCCGCAGTATCGAATGGACAGATGGATTGCAATGGCCCGGTCGCTGGTACCTGACACTGATAAAAACCTTATGGAACAAAATGCCCGTGCACAGGTGACTACATGGGTTAATCCTTCAATTTTATCCGATTATGCAAGAAAAGAATGGAGCGGTCTTGTCAAAGAGTATTACCTGGGCCAATGGAACCTCTATTTTGACGGACAATCGAAATCGGGTTTCTGCGACAATTGGGTGATGCGTACTAATCTGGCGCCAACCAAAACGGTCGACCCTGTATCGCAGGTAAAACTTTTACTAAGTCTCACCAACCCGGGGAATTGAGTTAAAGTAGAAATGTAAAATATTTTATTCCTAAATACGCTCAACTTCTTCAACCATAATTTGATAATTCCGTAATGTACGCTCAGAAATATTGCGACCGTATGGAGCAGCTGATGGCATTAGTACGAATCCCCGACCTTCACCGTATGTTCCATCAGCAAGAGTCTGTTTTACGACTCTTCTGAACATATCACAAGGCATATTTTCAATATCAGCAATTTCTATATTACCAAATAGTACTAATTGTTTTCCATATTTTCCTCTCAAATATTTCAGGTCCGCATCACCCTTAGGTGGAGGTTCAATTGGATCTATTGCATCGGCTCCCATATTAATAATAGAATCGAGCACATTTTTAACACAACCATGAGCATGGATCCGGACAAAACCACCATATTTTTTAATCTGTTTCACCATTATACCAGTATACTTTACTACATAATCCTCGAAAAAAGCAGCAGGCAGAAATGGTTCCGTAACATACTCAGGACCATAAATGCGCCACAACCTGCCGGGAAATTCTCTTGCTACCATTTCAGTTCGCTTATATAAATAGCGAGCATGTTTTTCCAGTAGTTTATGACACAGCCCTTGTTCAGTAAATGCAAAGATTGTGAAATCCTCCAGACTAAAGAGTGAAGCAACGGCGCAAACCGGATCTTCCGTATCAACCATTACAATCCCCTTGTCGCTTAACTTCATTTCCTGTTTTTCCAAATTGGCAATATCTATATTCTCTTCAAATATTTCATCCGGCAATTCAAGAAACAATTTTACGTCATCTTGATTTTTTAGCAAATATTCAACTGTCCATACTGTATCGAGGTTCTTGTCACGACGTGAGAGGCTGGTTAATTTTTTTTTACCCATTTTAAAGGTCAACCGGGTATAACGACGATTATTATCCTCCCATTCTTTTGTCTCAACAAATTGCTTCCTGATGTCAACATTTACACTTCCGTTCCAGGATAAATGAGATTGGGCTCTTACAGGGCTCACCATTCTGATTATATCGGTGTGATTTTCGGCCAGGGTAACCAATGGTTGCCAGGAAAGGGAATTATATATATTATACTCATCAGGATCGTTGGGGTCAACCAGGAAACCTCCTATTTCGTAGAAATTTACTGCAGGACGGTCAACGACCTCGCCTTTTATGGTCGCCATTAACCTTTCACGTCTCGTCATACGTATTATTTTGAAAGAGATATTTTATAGTTATCTATAAATGAAATCCGCTTTAACTACTACCATTCCTTATATATCCTTTCTTTAAAATAATGAATTGTAAGATTATAGTAAAAATATGAAATTTAATGAAATCTAAAATATGAAATCCGAAATACTTTCATAAATTTGCTTACTTTCATTGTGGTTCTGATAGCATGGGAATCTAAATTAGTTATCATTATAAAACTATCAATAAAAATTATGAACAAAAGAATATTGGTTATTAGACAGATTCTGACATTGCTCATATTAATACTCCTTACTACTTCAAATGCACTACCTGCAGATCACATTAAGGGCAAGCTAAAACCCTTCAGGGTTCTGGTTATTATTGGTGATCAGTGGCAGGATCCTGCAAGCTATATGGTAGATGTTGCCAAACCTACCGGGGAATACTCGGGATATGACGCAAAGCCAGGGGTAAACGGGGCAGATGATTTTCACCATCTGGTGATCTTACTGAAATCGTGGGGAATACCTTTTGATGTTGTGCGCCTTGATCAGCAGTTTCTTGACCGGTATATGTTTCTTGATATGAATAATAATCCCAGGTACGGTACCATAATCTGGGATGTGAATCAATCTGAAAAACTGCTTCATCCTGATTATTCAATCATTACCGATATGGTAGAGAAGTATGGAATCGGGCTCATTGCTCTCTCAGACAGGATATCGTCACCTGAAATCCAGTCTATTCTTGGATTAAAATACATCGGCAGCTGGGAAAGTAATTCTTTATTAAAAGTCAGGGAAAAACATTTTATCACTGAAGGGCTTTCATCGCCTTTTAAAATTGACAGCAGCATTGTTGAGCATATACAGCGGCAGCAGGTGGAAGTCCTGAAGGGTACAACCACACTGGTTGAACAGGGAATGTATCCCCAGGTCACGGCAAAAGAATATCCTTCAGGCGGACATGTGGTTTGGGTTGGGAATGATTATAACTGGCTGTTTTTCTATCAGAACATGAGAACTTTGTTGCGAAGAGCTATTACATGGACAGTTGGATATAATATTTATAAAACCTGGGAGAATGATCTGGTGATGATCATGGATGATCCGGGAGGAGCGCAAAGCAGCTGGCTTGAGCACTGGCATTATCCAATACTCACGGAAGATATTATTGAAAAATATCTTATAATACCATTGCAGGAACACCATGCTATTCTCAATATAAATTTTGTAGCCGGATACGTAAATGATGCTGAACACAGACTTGAACCAACATGGACCAGGGTGTATACCGATTCGTTTGGCGTAAAACAGGATTATCCCTCCAGCAAACGGGGATATGATAAAGGTGTGAAACTCGGTGTTTTCGAAGTGATGTGTCACGGACTGACCCATATGCAACCCGACCTGGTCTCCGATCCGGGATGGTATAGCAGCGCACTTGATAAGGAAAGGGCTGAAGTGGGATGGTACAGGGAGTTTGGTGACACCAGACGAAATAAGGAAATTCCTCCGGCGGAACAATTCTGGCGCATGAAAACTGCAAAAGAATGGTTAACTCAACAATTTGGCGTAGTTCCACTCGAATTTTGCCCCGGAGGTCTTGGTACCTCAATTTCGTATTTCGGTAATACACCAAAACTGGCAGGTGAAGCCGGATTTGGATGGTGTGGATGGGAAACAGGCTACCTGGGAAAAGATATGGTGATTATAGGATGGAAGTTCTTTGGAACATCCGAATCGCCTTTACTTGTTCAGGTTCCTCCCGATGCTCACGATTTCGGGATATCGAGAGAACCGGAGAAGTTTGCTACAATTTTTGCCCAGTTCCCGGAAGGACGCTTTATAAGTATTAATGAATTCATCGGGTACCTGCATTCACAGAATAAAGGAAACTGGAGTACCGGAAAGGATAAACTTACAATTACGCTTGGATATGATCCTCATTATTGCCAGTACTTTGAAAAGCACCCTTCTGACTGGAATCTGGAATTTTCAGACTGGATACTGAACGAGATGGGTAAACCTGAAATCAGTATTGATGGAAAACCTGCCGATGTCACTAACAAAAAAATTATGGTTCCGAACGGAACAGGCAAACACATTATTGATATACAATTCTGACAAGTAAACTACCGGCCTGTAATGATATAAATATAAATTGAATGAGAAGAACCCTGTTTCTTATTATTTTCCTGACAATAATAGTATTCCCAGTAATTGCACAGAATAAAACTATACCCGGAGAGATAACCTCACCGTATCCAACGCTCCAGAATTTAGCTATCGAATGGACTATCGGAGGTGATGACAATCAGAATGGTAAAGTCACTGTTCAATTCAGGGAGAAAGGTGAAAAGGAATGGTGCCAGGCTATGCCACTTTTCAGGGTACCGGCAGGAAAGAACATAGGTTTCAGCTGGTCCAATAAACATTCTGGCAGCATCTTTGACTTAAAGCCTGATACTGAATATGAAATCTGGCTTAAACTTACCGATCCCGATGGCGGGTCCTCCGAGAGAAAAATCGTATCCCGGACGAGACCGGTACCGGAAACAGGAAAAAATGCAGAAATCATAGAAATCAAACAAGGCAGATATGATACGTTGCGGACAAAAAACGGTACTCCGGAAAAACCTGTAGTCTATAAATGCAACGGTGGTGAAGCAATTTACACTTACATTGATCTGAATAACAGGAAATGGGTATATATTGAAGGTTTATCTGTTGAGAACCAAAATAAGGAGGGCATCGGAATACAGCTTAATGGTGCAGAGAACTGTGTTGTCAGAAAATGTACAATAAATTCTGTGTGGGGAATAGTCGCATATATCCCCGGGGCTACAAATTGCTATATCAGCGATAATGTTATTACAGGGACATGTGTCTGGACCAGTGAAGCCATGGGCTGTAACGGTGATAATATTGGGGAAGGCATTGAAATGACTGGTCCCGGAAACGTTATATGTTATAACAGGGTCACAGGTTTCAGGGATTGTATATCCACAATGGAGGATCAACACGTTGTTAACCAGACCTGTATTGATATATACAACAATGACATATACAGAGGAGTTGATGATGCAATTGAAGCCGATTTCTGCTTTTCAAACTGCCGGATATTCCGAAACAGAATAACCAATTGTTACATGGGATTAAGCTCACAACCAGGGCTTGGCGGACCAAATTACTTTGTCAGAAATGTTATGTATAATATTATAAATGGCGGACTGAAACTACAGCGATTCAGCCAGGGTGATGTTATATTGCACAATACAATGATCAAGATCGGGAGGGGACTTGGCGGAAATGACCCAATGGATTATGCATATTTCAGGAATAATATTGCTATCGGAGGGCCTGTTCCCATGAAAAAATGGGGCGATTACGGAGTAGGCAACCCATATGCTGCTGATATTGAGGATCCGGGCACACATAGTAGTTTTGACTACGATGCAGTCGGTGTATATGGAACTCCTTATAAAGCCAAGATCGGGAAAAAATCCTTTGCTGAAGTTGAGGGACATGGGATCGAAAAAATAACCATGGAGGAAACTTTTAATAATATAGAATTTCCTGATCCCCCGGCTCCTGAACGGGAAGTACCTGACCTCAGACCTAAAAAAGGTTCCAGAGTAATAGATAGCGGAGTATTTATACCTAATATCAATGATAACTATTCAGGAATTGCGCCTGATTGCGGGGCATATGAATCCGGGCAGGAAATGCCTCATTACGGACCACGGAAACAATGATCTAAATATATAAATTATGACTAGTACCTATAAAAAAAGTCTTTCCCTGTCAGGCTTGATTCTGATTATTCTGCAATTCAATCCGAATAGTTGTCTGGCTCAGTACCGGCCTGCTCTTTTTTTCAGGGAAGACTGGAAAGAAATTCCGGCAGCTACGCCGGTCACTCAGGAGCATGTATCAAATAAAAATCTTACTTTAAAGCTCTATGGTCCTGGTTGTGACAGTATTAAAAAAAGTCATCACGACAAACCTTCCGATGATCCTTATTATATCTGGTCGGGCACTTGCACCGGAAATTGGGCTGTGGCCCTGAAAAACAATAATTATTATGCCGATTTAAGTGAATATTCTAAAATTATATGGAGGTCAAAACAGAGCGGCCTGAGATGTCTGCATATCATCATTAAACTCTCTGACGGAAAATGGCTTGTGAGCGATCAGAGCGATGATCATTCAAACGACTGGAGAATTCGCGAGTTTAACCTGGCGGATATTGGCTGGTATGAGCTGGATATTAAATCTGTGATTGAAGGCGCTCCTGTAAGTCATCCTGATCTTACCCATGTGGATGAAATAGGTTTCACCGATTTAATGAGGGGAGGTGAAAGCCTGGCATGTTCAAGGCTCGACTGGATTGAAGTATATGGAAAATCCATTCCAAGAAAGAAATGATAAATCACCGAAAATAATTAAAGACATGGTTACAACAAGAAAATTGAGAAGAGATCTGAGTATTATACTCATTCTTTTTTTCGGGTTATATTCAGGAAGCAAATTATATAGTCAGGTTAAGATTTATAACAAACCTCTTACCCTGCCGGCGTATGGAGTAAGAGAACCTGAAATCATGCCGGATTGGGGTGAATACCATTATCCATATACTATGCTCGACCGGTTAACGAATGTTAAAGGCAGCAGAACCTATAATGCCATTTACCTTGAAAATGAATATGTAAAAGCAGTTGTTCTGCCCGAAATCGGAGGAAGATTGCATGAGGCACAGGACAAAACAAACGGGTATGAATTCCTTTATAACCAGACAACAATTAAACCTGCTCTGATTGGTTTGACAGGTGCATGGATATCAGGAGGGATTGAATGGAATTTTCCAATAGGGCACAGACAAACAGGTTTCAGGGCTACCGATTGGAAACTGGTCTCAAACCCCGATAGTTCAAAGAGTGCATGGGTAGGTGAAATTGACAAGCTTACGGGAATGCGCTGGTCCGTTGGTATTACTGTACATCCGAGTCGGAACTGGGTGGAAACTAAAGTCAGATTGTACAATTGTACACCTTTTATACAACGATTTCAGTACTGGGCTACCAGCGCTGTGCGTGCAACTTATAATTATCAAGCCGTGATTCCGGGTGAAATAATGACGGGTCATGGAAAGCACGAATTCTATCACTGGCCCGTGAACAAAGGTGTAGATATAAGTTACTGGAAAAATACACCTCCTGCCTCAAGTTATTTTGCAGTTGATTCCAAATCCGATTTTTTCGGAGGATACAGTCCGGAAGATAAGGGCGGAATGGTTCATGTTGCCGATCATCAGTTAGTTCGTGGAAAAAAGTTATGGACATGGGGAACTGCACCTGCAGGGCGTTTATGGGAAAAGCTTCTGACGGAAGGAGACTTGCCATATTTTGAACCTCAGGCCGGCGCTTATTCCGATAACCAGCCAAGTTTATTCTGGATTTTACCTGGAGAAACAAAAATATTCTCCCACTTCTGGTTCCCTGTACGCGATATTGGGGTATTTGACTATGCGAACCTCGAAGGAACATTGAAACTGGATGTAAAAGAGGGAAAAGTTCTTTTTGGCTGGTCGCCGACTGGTAAAAATAAGAACGCTTTGATTGTACTTAAGCAGGGTGAAAAAGAATTTTTCAGGAAGACAGCGGATACTGATCCCGGGCATCCATATTTAGGTGAGACTTCTATTCTTCCCGGAGGCGATTTATACAACATTTCAATGGAGGTCTTGTCTTCATCCGGCGATACACTTCTTACTTACAGACATATGAAACCGGTCAATCCGCCCCTTCCCTCACCCTTACCACCTCCATTACCTCCTGATAAAATGACCTCGCAGGATGAATTATTCCTCACAGGTGACGCACTGAACAGGTACGAAGAAATTACACAGGCAAAAGCATATTATAATGAGGCCATCAGAAGAGACTCCGGAGATGTCCGATGCAATACTGCACTTGGAATAATGGCGCTTAAGGATGGCCTGTTCATCCAGGCCATAAAATATTTCGAAAAAGCTATTCAACGCGATGAAACAAGTTACGAAGCCCTGTACTACAAGGGTTTGACACAGTGCCATATGGGTGAACTGACCGCTGCTGAGAACAGTCTGAACCGGGCCTCCTATTCTCAGACATTTTATGCTCCGTCACATCTTGAACTCGCTCAGATTAATGCCTCAAAAGGACAATTCCAAAAGGCTTTAGATCATATAGGAAGAAGTATCCGGAGTAATGGCGACAACACAGGTGCAATGGATGTGAAAGCATTAATTCAATATAAACTTAATAAGTATGAAGAGGCAATCAGATTATCACGGGCAGTCCTCGACACAGATCCTCTTGATCATTTTGCTCAGGCTATACTATACCTTTCTGATCATAAGATAAAACCTGAAGATTCACAGACAGGTTTACAGTATAAGAGACTAATGGATCTGACACGAGCCGATAATGATAATCATATCGAACTTGCTATCAGGTTTGCACGAAGCGGTTGCTATCAGGAGGCTCAGCAGATACTGGAGTTTATAAATAATAGCACGCCCGGAACAACTGTTTCACCGCTGGTATATTACTATCAGGCCTATTTCCATTCCTTAACCGGAGATAATAAAGGAGTTGATGACTTGTACAAAAAAGCTTCTTTCGCCGATTCGAAGTATTGTTTTCCAAACAGGCTGGAAGATATAGAGGTACTCGAAAAAGCACTGGTATATAATCCGAAGGATGCACAGGCAAATTATCTGGCTGGAAACTTTCTATACAGCCGTTCAAGGTCGACCGAAGCCATCGCTCATTGGGAGAAAGCAATGACATTGAATACAATGAATACATCTAATGCAGTGGTATTCAGGAATCTTGGTCTTGCCTATACAGAAAAAGACGAACTTGTAAAAGCAAAAAATTCCTATTTGTCCGCATTAAAGGCTGATCCATCGGCAGGAAAAGTGATAGTTGAACTTGGATTGTTGAATAAAAAAATGAATATCCCCTACCCTGAACAAATCGATCTGTTTGAAAAGAACAACAAAGTGGTATCGGAATATAATCAGGCAGCTACCCAGCTTGTCGGACTCTATGTGATTACCGGAAGATACCAGGATGCGCTCAAATGGCTGAAATCGATTCATTTCAATTCGTGGGAGGGACAATATGGTATCCACCAGTTCTGGGAACAAAGTAATATCAAGCAGGGAGATATTGAGTACGAAAAAGGGCATTTTGAAAAAGCACTTGAATATTACAGGCAAGCGGATACTTATCCTGATAACCTTGAAGTTGCAGAACAGCCGAATACAATTCACGCCAGGAATAATTTCAAGATTGGTTTGGCTCTGCTTAAATCAGGAAAGAAACCAGAAGCTATGGACTACTTTAAAAAAGTAATTGCTGATTCGGTGGATTATGCAAATGCCTTTCAGTATTATCGTGGTCAGGCATATGATGCACTCGGAGAGAAGGAAAAAGCAAATGAGGTATATTCAAGAATGCTGTCTGCATTGGATAGGGAAAAGAGCGATGGATCGAATGTTCGTGAAAAGGCTGTGCATATTTTCTGTAAGTCTCTTGCCTCTGAAGGACTTGGTAAAACAAAAGAAGCTATTATGCAAAATAAAGCCGCTCTTGAACTTTATCCACTCGTGGAAATCAGTGCCTTCAGGCCTCCAAGATCGGACTTATAACTTAATTGTTTTGTAAAAAATAAAATCGATTAAAAATGAAACGAAGGAATTTTTTCCGGCTTGCCTCTACAGGAGCAGCTGCACTTATGGTGGGAACCTCATGTAAACCCTCCAAACATGATGCAATTAAAACGGAATCAGGAACGGGGATTCCTCAGGAACCTCCGGATTACCGGAAATCGATAAAACCTGTTTTTACAAACAACAAAAGTAAAAATGCCGGAGATAAAGTTATCCTGGCCCTTATCGGGGCTGGTTCATGGGGAACTAACCTTATAATTGAAGCAGCCGGACTGAATGAGAATGTCAGTGTCAGGTACATCTGCGATGTTGATGATACCCGTGGGGGACGCGCCATTGAGGAAGTTGGAAAAATTCAAGGATTTAAGCCGTTTTCTGTCCGGGATATGCGAAAAATATTTGATGATAAGGAAGTAGACGGAGTAATGATTGCAACACCTGAACACTGGCACGGTCTTGCGACTGTATGGGCATGCCAGGCTGGGAAAGATGTTTACGTAGAAAAATGCATTTCGCACTCGATTTATGAAGGCCAGAAAATGATAGAGGCGTCAATGAAATATGAAAGGGTTGTACAGTGTGGAACAATGAACAGAAGTGCTGATTACGGCCTTACCGCAAGAGATTATATCAAAAGTGGAGAGCTTGGTGACATCGTTACCGTGAACGCAATGGAATTGACTGATGGACCAGTACCATTCAATGAGAAGGAGAATACAGATGCTCCGGATACAATCGACTGGGATATGTGGTTAGGTCCCGCCCCAAAAGTACCATATAATGTATCGCGAAATAAATCATGGCCATATTACTGGGATTATGCAGGGGGATTGGCCTTTGCCCAGGGTGTAATTCACCAGGTTGACATGCTCCGTCTGGCATTAGGTGATCCGGGTTTCCCAAAATCAGTTTATTGCACAGGTGGCAGATATTTATTCAATGATAAAAGGGATACTCCTGATTACCAGATAGCAGTCTACGATTATGGAAATTATATAATGACTTTGCAGGCAGGTGAGTTTACCCGATATCTGGCAAAAACAAGTCAGGAAGTCCGCTTCGGAAATACTTTCCCTGATTGGCAGCAGAATGCCACCAAGATTGAGATTTATGGCACAAAACGCATGATGTTCCTGGGTGTTATGGGAGGAGGATGGCAGGTTTTTGATAAAG
>Ga0302321_100000713_pt1 | contig 28695 bp, 30 predicted proteins | sample Fen_T0_1_FD_202505 | JGI IMG/M metagenome (GOLD analysis project Ga0302321, IMG submission 202505) | Peat permafrost microbial communities from Stordalen Mire near Abisko, Sweden - Fen_T0_1 | ecosystem: Environmental > Terrestrial > Soil > Wetlands > Permafrost | place: Sweden: Abisko... | reverse complement strand
GGTCCGGACGGCAAATAGCAGTCGAGCTTTCCGAATGCCGATGAATCCTACCGTGGCACGAGTCGTCAGGGCACCGCAGCCGAGTCAGGATCGAAGCCAGCGCGCGCGGCAATCTTACTCAGATCGACCGCCTCGAACTCGCTGCTCGATACCGATTGCATCTGACTGAAGGTGTCTTCCTGCCAGCTCCCGCTCGGTTCACCTTGGATGTACATGGAGCTGCCGCCGTCTGCCAAGTACATGCCGTAAGTCTTCAACGCCTGCGCAATCGCGCGTGATTGCGTATTGAACGTGGCTGGGATGACGTAGCTGGACTTGATGCGGAAGGCCTGACCCATCGGCGGCAGGCTCGCGGAGGTGCTGTTGCCGGTCATGTGGCGCGCGGGCCAGGTGTACTCGTTGCGGATCTTTCCGCTATCGATCGTGAAGCGAAGCGCATGCCGGATGCTGCCCGCGCTCGCTTCGTCGGCGCGGAGCAGGAGTGGCATGAGCGGGAAGCCGGCCGCGTCCGCGGACGTCCAGCCTGCGGGGCGTAATGCATTCGACTTCAAGTCGAAGTAGGCCGCTCCGAAGATATCCCAGCCGCCCTTGGGATCGGGGTATGCGTGATACAGCTCCCACAAGCTGCAAGTATCTGCGTCCAGGAGCAAGATGTGGTGATCGCCGTAGGGCTGCGCCGGGTCGGTGACGATCCCGCCCTCCACCAGCGGCGTCGCCGGGATCGGAAACTGAGGCTTGGGGGCTGCGGCGACGGTGCAAGGCGAGGTCAGCGTGTGCGCGGCGCCGACGGCGCAGTCCGCTTCTTGCGTTGGATCCCAATCGAGGTCGGAGTCCGTCGTGGTCAGAAGGCCAGTCTGCCAAGGGATTGTCTTTCCGTGCACGACGTTGTACGGGATGCCGTAATACTCTTCGGACTTGGGATCGACCGAGGTGCCGAGATCGAGGTGGATGTTGTGCGTGCCCACGGCCTTCATGAAGTCGCTGCTGCTGCCGTGCGCGGGCAGTGTGTCGATCGGAGTGTTGAAAAGATGATTTTTCGGCAACACGGCGCAGCCGGCGACGGTCGGCGAATCACTGCTCGCCCCCGGATTACCGGCTGGGCCGTTTCCGGCGCTCGCGCCCCCGTTCGACGAGCTGGAGCCGCCCTGATTGCCGGTACCCCCGGCCGCAGGCCGAGCGCCCGCCATTGCAGGAGACGCACCCGCGCTCCCGGTGGGAGGAGCACCACCGGCGCCGGCCGCGCTCGATGCGGCGTCACTTCCGCTCCCGCATGCGTTTGCTAGCAACAGCAACGACAATACTCCTGCAGCACGCTCGATCGCCGGAGAACGCATCTTCACAAAGTGTCATGGTCCGTTCGGCCTGCCAATCCCACCGTGTAGGATGCGGGCCAATCGTGCTAGAAAAACGGCCGACGGATGGCGAACTGCAAGGACGAGTGCGAGGCATTGATGAGCGCGCTGTTACCCGTGGCCGAGCAAATGCTGAGCGAGCATCACGCGCTCCGTCCCTTTGGCTGCACGCTCTCCGCGACCGATCAGATCGTGCAAGTGGGTGGCTGGAGTGCCCTGGCGAGTGCCGATGACGCAGCGTTGATCGCGCAATTTCGCGATAGCTTTCGTGATGGCGCGGCGCGGGGTGAGCTCAAGGCGACCGCGCTCTCGTATTCGGCGCGCAGCGCGCAGCCGGGCAAGAGTTCGGTTCAGGACGCCGTTTTCGTGCACCTGAACCATCGTGACAATTATTCGATCGTGGTTACGTTTCCCTACTATTTTGGCGCTGCAGGCGAGCTCGTGATCGAAGAGCCGTTCGCCAACGATGGTGAGTACGACGTCTTTCCGGGCTGACTCATCGGGTAGGATTGCCAGACCACGTGGCTATCGCACGGGTAGCTGCTCAGCGTACTTGCTTCTGGATTCCGCTAGCCGCGCCAGCACCGCCTGCACGAGCTCCGGCGTAGCGCGCTCCGGCGTGCCGCTGTCGAAGGGGGGCTCTGGGTCATATTCGAGGCCAAGCTGAATGCCTCTAGCCTGCTGTTCGCCACACAGCTCCGCGGTCAAACGCAGGGCGAAGTCGATGCCCGCGGTGACCCCGCCCGCGGTGATCCGATTGCGGTCGATCACCACGCGCTTTCGCACCGGGAGCGCGCCACAGCGTTGCAGAAACTCGTGATAGGCCCAATGCGTGGTGGCCTGGTACCCCTCGAGCAGGCCCGCGGCTCCCAGTAGCAATGAGCCCGTGCACACCGCCGTCACGTAACGCGCCGTCGCCGCCTGGCGTTGCAGAAACTCGAGCACTTCCGGATCCTGGAGCAGTGGCGCGAGGCCGACGCCGCCCGGCACGAACAGCACGTCCGCTGCTGGAGCGTCGGCCAGCGTGGCGTTGGGCGACAGCCGAAGCCCGGTTCCAGAAGTGACCGATTCGAGCGATTTCCAGACCAGTGATACCTCTGCGCCGGGAACCCGAGCGAGCACCTCGTACGGCGCCGTCAGATCCAACTGGGTCAGGTTTGGGAAAAGTAGCATCGCGATGCGTATTGCCATGTCAGTGCCTCTGTTGCGGATTTTCCATGAGATTATCAGGGTCTGGGCTGGCAGAAATGCCATAGATCGGTCAAAAACTGCCAATGCGAATCGTCCTGGTCGGTTTCGATGGCGCCCAAGGGTTGGATGTCTTTGGCCCGGCGGAAGTGTTTGCCGCGGCCAATCGCAGCTTGGGTTCCAACAAGTATCGCGTGGTGTTGGCATCGCTGGCTGGGGGGCGAGTGCGCTCCACGTCGGGCATCGAGCTTTTGACACGGGCGCTCGAGCGGGTCGTGCCGCACGAGCAAGACACGGTGCTGGTGGTCGGTGGTGGAGAGCGGGCCATCCGCGCGGCGCTCGCTTCGGCCCCGCTTCGGCGCTGGCTGACGCGCGCTGCCGGCCGCGTGCGTCGGTTGGGGTCGGTCTGCTCCGGCGCGTTTCTGCTCGCTGGTGCCGGGTTGCTCGATGGACGCCGCGCCGCGACGCACTGGTCCGTGTGCCAACAACTCGCACGCTACCGGCCTCGAGTATTGGTCGATGCCGACGCAATCTTCGTGCAAGACGGAAAAATTTGGACTTCGGCGGGAGTAACCACCGGCATCGACATGGCGCTTGCCTTGGTCGAGGAAGACTGGGGGCGCAGCGTGGCCGATTCGGCCGCGGCTCGGCTCGTCGTTTACGCGCGCCGCCCCGGTTTTCAGGCGCAATTCAGCGAAACGCTCGTCGCGCAAAGCAACGCCGACGACTCCCTGACTCGTGCCTTGGAGGTGATCCGTCATGCGCCCAAGGGCAAGCTTTCCGTGCTCGAGCTGGCGCAGGCCGCGGGAATGTCGGTGCGGACGCTGCACCGGCGTTGCCTCCAGGAGCTGGGCTCGACGCCCGCCAAGCTGATTGAACGCCTGCGCACCGAGCACGCGCGCCTCTTGATCTGCACGACGCCGCTCGAGGCGAAGGTCGTGGCAGCTCGTTCCGGCTTCGAAAACCCGGCGCGGATGGCGCGCGCTTTTCAGCGCACGCTCGGCATGAGCCCGCGTGCCTACCGGGCATTGTTTTCCGGCCGCGAGCGCGCCAAGCTCGAATCCGGCGCGGCTCGAGGAAAGCGCCGCGAGCAGGCAAGAGAAGCATGATAATGGGCTTGATGACGCTTTCGCCGCGGCTTCGCCAAGGACTTGAATCCCTGGCGCTGGCGTTGCTCATGGCCGGCATCACGACGGCTGCGGTCAAAGTCTTCGGCTGGAAGATTTGGCCACGCCCGCTGGCCGCGTCGCACGTCGCCAGCCAGCCCCATGCGCTAACCCTGGCGAACGATCTGCGCCTGGTGGCGGCGTCGGCCGAGCCGGCACTCAGCGCTACGCCGTCCGCCGCCGGCGCACCGGCCCTGATTGTTCATCGCAATCTCTCGGCGAGCGAGATGTTTGCCGCCGCGAAGCTGGCCAAGGCTCGTGGTGACGCGGCCGAAGCACTTCGGGTCTCGAAGCAGATCGAAGAATTTTTTCCGAATTCGCCCGAGGGCGTCGCTAGCCACGTGACGCTCGGCCTGCTCTACCTCGAGCTCGACCAGCCGGAGCTCGCCTTGCAGGAGTTCGCAACCTTTCGCCGCATCGGATCCCCGGAAATGAAGGCAGAAGCGTACTTTGGCCAAGCCCAAGCGCTGCGAAAGCTCGCCCGGTACGACGACGAAGGCATGGTGCTCGAGGAATTAATCCATAGCTACGCTCGCTCGATCTACGTCGCCGCGGCGCGGGCACGCCTGGCTGAGCTTGCCTCGGATGCGGGAAAGCGCTGAGCGATGGAAGTATTCGTTCATGCGCCCGAACAATTCGAGAACCTGTGCGTGCTCGCTCGCACGCTCGAGGTGTTCGGCTTCGACCATTGTTACGTGTTCGATCCGCATCGCATCGTGCGCGATCGCTACGGAAAATCGTATGGCCAGAAACTGCGCACGGTCTCGGCGGGCGCGTTCTCCAAGATCCGATGGCTGCGAGTCGAGCCCGACCCGCTACTGTTCTTGCGCGAATACGAAGGTCGCCGAGTGGCAACGGTGCCTCGTCAAAGCGCGACTTCTCTGCATCATTTCCGATTTCAGCAGTCCGACCTGCTGGTCATTGGCTCGGAGGGCCGCGGACTGGAGGCAGCGGTGCTCGCCGAGTGCCAAGAGCAGATCACCATCCCGCAGGCTGGCGTGACTGAAAGCCTCAATGTTGCAGTTGCCTCGGGCATCGTCCTGGCTGAGTTCAAGCGGCAAGAGTCGCTAAACTTGCTCGCCGATCGAGGTTCGCTTCAAGAGCAGACGAGCGAGAGCTGAGCGTGTTCCACCAGCCGCGTGGCGATCTCCAGCACTAGCGCTTCACTGGCCGAAGACGAATCATTGGCCATGACGGCGATGCCAACGCCTTGCTCGAGGTGCACCGTGACCAGCACGTTGCCGACCATGAAGTCCCAAAACACCAGATCCGCGCCTCCCACGCGGTCTCGCGCTTCCCCGCCGAAGGTGTCCTGCACGATATCCGCGCATTTGCGCAAACGAACGCGATCCCAGGCGTTGCAGACCCAGGCCTTCAGCCGACCATCGGGACCGCGATCGGTGCGCACTTCCATCGCACTCACTCAACCGTCGACTGCGGCGAACCAGGCCTCCGCGATTGCGTACAAATCGTCTTCGCTGATTGCGTCGCCTTCCGGGACACCATTGGCAGCACCGAACGAATAGACCACGCGGCCGACAGGAACACCCGATAGCAGCACCGTGTAGCTATCCTCCGAGAGGGCTTGGATGCTGTAGGTCTTGCCACCAAAGGTGACGGTTTTGGTCGAAATGTCGGCAACGGCCGCCTGGATCGTCATGGCGGCGCAGTTTACACGAGCGGCGGCGATTGGCAGGCCGAAAAGCGACAAGAGAGGCCGACGCTGACGCGTGGACGGGATGGGCACAGGGGCAAAGAGGCACGGGCACGGGGGCGAGAGCGGGGAGAGAGACGGAGGCAAATTGGTTTCGGGGCTGGCAACCAATCTGTCACGGTGCTCGGGCTATTTTCATGCAATTGGGGGCAAATCCCGCCGGCACGGCGCGTGCTACGCGCGGGGTGTGACGACTTTCTTTGCGCGCCTAGCGTGGAGCGTCTGCCCTCTGATCACCTGTTTGGTGTTCTGGAACGCGACTGCGCTCGCCGTGGACCCGCTGAATTCGAACAACCGTCCTGGCGACAAGAGTGAGCCAATCACTGCGCCGCCGGACGCCATACATCCGGGCGATGACGGCGCGCACAACGAGGTCAACGTGGTGCCCGTGCTCGGTGGCAGCACGGATCTCGGAATTGGTGGCGGATATTTTGCTGGCTTCGTGCGTGTCCAGAAAGGGGTCGTCCCCTACTTATGGAACGTCGATTCGTCGGGCCTGATCACCTTCAAGTACAGCGCGCGCTCAGGCTTCACCAGCCCGTATCAAGATTTGTACGCGCGGCTGACCATTCCTCGGCTGTTTGGTTCGCCGCTGCGCCTCGAAATCAGGCCCTCTTACACTTGGGAGAGTATCGATTACTTCGGCATGGGCAACGCCTCGTCGCGCAAGAACGCGGACGACAATCCGAATCCTGAATATTCCAAGTATAAACGCGGGCATCCGCAGTTCGACGTCGACGTGCGCGCCCGCATCGTCGATCACTTGGCAGTCCGGGTGGGCTTCCGATACATCTACAACGCGATTCGCGTCGCGCAGGATTCGCAGTTGGCCGACGATCAGCGGAATGGCAGCGCCGAGGTGAAGCACCTGATCGGCGACACTTCGTCGAACTCGGTAGCGCTCTTCAAGTACGGCTTACAGTTCGACACCCGCGACAACGAAATTTCGTCGCACAGTGGCACGTTCGACACCTTCGACGTGAAGTTGAGCCCGGGAGGCACGGAAGCGTTTCCCTATCGCTATGGCGAAGCCACCATGAACCTGCGCGCATTCGTGCCCCTCGGTACGCCGCGCGTCACCCTGGCCGTGCGGGCAGTCGGCGATTGGATGTTCGGCAACGTGCCGTTTTACGAGCTTGCTCGCTTCGACGATACCTACGCGCTCGGTGGCACGACAGGTGTGCGCGGCTTGCCCGCGCAACGCTACTACGGAAAGTTGAAAGCGTTCGGCAACGTCGAGCTGCGGCTCGAAGTGGCGACATTTCGAGCCTTGCGAAAATCGTTGACGCTCGGCCTGGTGCCGTTCTTCGACGCGGGTCGGCTATGGGCGGATACGAAACCGCAGCCCGAGCTGGACGGGCGCGGCGTGGGGCTGAAGTATGGCTATGGTGGGGGCGTACGACTGCACTCCGGCTCTTCGTTCGTAATCCGGCTGGACGTCGCAGCGTCGCCCGACGCTTCCCCCGTGAGCGGCTATTTTTCCGCCGGGCAGATGTTTTGATCAGTAACCGACGTCGACTTCGTCGTCGTGCTTGCGGGGTATTGCGCCCGGCCTGACCGGCGCTAGAGCGGCCGGTGGTGCTCGACGCAAGCCGGCACCCGTGTGTTGAGAGTGTGCCGATGCGGCAGCGCTGCCGCTAGCCGCTGCTGCGCCGGGCGCCACCGAGGGCGAGAGTGCGTCCAGGTCGATCACCACGCCGGATTTGGCGCCGGGGGCCGCGGTCGCTGCAGCCCCGCGCGTATCCGTCACGGGGCTGCCCGCGACGGGAGCGCCCGGGACGTTGGCCGAGCGGTTCTGCATGAATAGAAACGCGCCGATCGCAGCCATCACGATGAACGCGAGCACGCCGACGACTTTCTTGTTTCCTCGGGGTCGCAGCGTCGCGAGCTCTTCGCTGCTGATAGTGGCAGGAGAGCTAGTACGAACGATCGGCGCTTTCATGGCCCGGCTGATCATCGCGCCGCGGGTCAGCGTCCGCCCCCCGACGCCGCTCGCTGGCACCAGCTCGCCATTGCTGGGCGGAAATACGCTTTGGATTTCGACCTCGAACTCCGGGCACTCGAGGCCCGCATTCTTCAGCGCGTGGTAGCAGCGCTCAGCCGAAATCCGCGAACGGCGGGGCGCGAACGGGTAGAGCGCGATGGCGAGCTCTGCGATGTTGCCGTAGCGTTCGTCGACATTTTTCGCCAGACAGCGGAGAACGACGTCTTCAAGTTCGACTGGAGCGTCCGGTACCAGCTCGCGCAGCGGCACCGGGTCGTGTTCCAGGATAGCGGCGCTGAGCTGCATCAAGGAAGGTTCGTTGAAGGCAACCGTGCCGGTAAGCAGCTCGAATAGGACGCAACCCAAAGACCAGATGTCCGTGCGCGCGTCGACATGCTCCGAAGATCGTATCTGCTCGGGCGACATGTACACCGGCGAGCCGAGCGGCATCATCGTGCGCATGAGCCCGCGCTTGCCCCCCGGCTGCAGGGCCACCTTGGAGATGCCGAAGTCGAGGATCTTGATGAAATCCAGGCCCTGGGCGTGTTTGGTGAGGAACAGATTTTCCGGCTTGATGTCGCGGTGAACCACACCGCTGGCGTGCGCTGCCGCGAGGGCCTCGCAAGCTTGCATCACGTACTCCACCGCCACCTTGATCGGAAGCGGCCCACGCTCTTGCAGCACGTCCGCCAGGTCCTGCCCGGCGAGGTGCTCCATCACGATGTATGGGATGCCGTCGGGGAGCACCCCCACGTCGAACACACGAGCTACGTGCTCGCTGCGAATCTTGGCAGCAGCGCGCGCTTCGCGCGAGAAGCGCTCGACCAGCTCTTCGATCTGCAGCGCTTCGGGCCGCAGGAACTTGAGCGCGACGACCTCACCTAGCTCCACGTGCATGGCGGATACGACGTAACCCATGCCGCCAGAGCCGATCAGCTTGATCACCTGGTACTTCCCGGCGATCAAATCGCCGGGAGCGAACGGCATCTCGATCGCTTTCTCCGTGAGTTGAAGGCCACTCGTGGGAGAGCTCATATGCGAGACGCCGTGAGTTCGTTTAGCCGGGGTTACCATCAGCCTTGCTGGCAAAATACGCTCATTTCTGGAGATTGTTTAGCTATGGAGTGCACGGAACGTACGTGCCGCTCATGGTTTGGCTCTTGATGTCGAAGAGCAACGTGGAGCTGGCGTAGGCAGGCTTCGCCGTTGTACCTCCAATGCACCACATCTCGAGTGTGCCGCCCTGCACTGCGCCGTTGGCATCCCAATCGAGCATGCCGAAAGTGCCAACCGCGCTAATCTTTTCACCGGCCGAAAGTTTCTGGAATGCGGGCAGAACGTTCGACGCGGTGACCTTGAGCTTGGTCGCCCCGCCGGCGAGCCTGCGCAGACCCTGCGCGACGGTCGCACCCGAGACCTCCTGCGTTCGCGTGGCCGCGAGGGCCAAACCGATCGCATAAGCCGCGTCGTGTGCCGGACCCATGCCGGAGATCGTGGCGGCGGCACCGTTGTAACGCACTCCGTAGTCCAGCTGGAAACCAGTGTAGGTGTCCGCCGTGTCCGTGCCGGAAGGGCCGGGGGTGATGCCCGTGCCACGCACTCGGCGCGCTAAGTCGTGGCCGTTGCTGGTCACTGCGGTGAGCAGCTCTGGCACCTTGGTCGAGTCGATCAGCACGTAGTAAGGGCGCGGCGCGAGGTCCGTGTCGGTCCCGTCCTTGGGCCACTGTGCTTCCAAGGGGACCATCACTTTGGTAATTGCCTCGGCGGTACCTGCCAAGACGATGATGTCGGGCAGGAACGTTAGGTACTTGCTGACCAGAGCCTGTTGATCGGCGTCCGCGCCGTTGTACGGGTCGATCTTCACGTGCTCGTTATTGGCGATGGATTGCCCGTTGAGCATCAAAGTGTCGAGCGCGGTTCGAGTGCCCTGACCGAGCGCGTCGTTTCGGAACACGATTCCGAGATTGACGGTCTGCTTCGCGCGCGCAGCCTTGAGCGTGGTCTCGACCGAGCCGATCTGATTGATCATCAGCGGAGCACGCTGTACGTCCGAGGGCACCATCAGCCAGGTCAGATCGTTGTCGGACAAAGCGGCGATGCTGGAGGCCACACCGGTTGGGCTCATCACCACCGTACCGCCCGGCACGGTCACCTTGGTCGATACATCGAGCGTGTCTTGGCTGGTGTTCGGACCGACGATCGCCGGCACGTGCAAATCGCTGACCAGGTGCGTGGCCGCACGAACCAAGTTCGTCGATTCATCGCAGGAGATCATGACCAATGGTCGCGGATTGGCGGAGGTGCTGCCGGCGGGGATCCCGCCGTAAGCGTTGATTTGCTCGATTGCGAGTGCCGCGGACTGCTGGCGCGGCAGATTGGTGGCTGCGGTCGTGCCCTTGGTAGAAAAGAGCGAGCCCACGAAAATCGCGTGATCGTTGGTGTAATCACCGGTGATGCCGTCGCAGTCTTCACTCAGTAGCTGCACGCAGTGTGGGCTCGGAGTCTTCACGCAGGCTGCGGCTACGACGGTCCCCATCGCGCCGGCCTCGCCCGTCGCTTCCTTGCTGAAACGATCGGTGCATTCCTGATTGGTCGTGCAATCGCCTTTGGGCTGTTCGCCGCCTTCGCCGCCTTCGCCGCCTTGAGTATCGGGCGAAGCGCCGGTGCCGGCTTCGTTGATGTTTCCGCCCTTGCCGGTGGAGCCACCCTCGTTGTTCGCTCCACCGACACTGCTGGCCCCGGCGGAATCCGCCGACCCCTCGCTGACCTTGATCTTGTCGAGGCCAACGATGGCGTTGCAGCCTACGAGCGAAAGAAGCGTTAGCGCCAGCGCGCCGCCGGCATGATTGAGGACTCGAGTTGAAGTCATGCGCTTGATTCCTGTCTCTGCGCCGAAGTCCGGCGTGCTACTGCAACGGCTTAAGCGTCGGGCTTGATAAGCCGTTGGTGTCCCTAAGTAAGACGGGTCCCTGGTTGGATCTGGGACATTTCCCTACGCAGGCACCCTCCCGGGACCGGCACGCGCCGGGAAATTTCGGTTCGGAAAGGATTGCAATGACATCGCCTCGACAACATCCCTCGTGGTCTCGCATCACCATCGCTGCTCTCGGCACTGGGGTGCTGCAGCTGAGTCTACTGGGTGTGGCAAACGCCGAAGAGGACTCGGCAACGGAGACTGCGGCAGCGCGAACGCTCGCGGTGGATGGCCTCAAGCTCGCCCAGGCAGGCAAGTGCCAAGAAGCGATCCCGAAGTTGGATCGCGCCGAGAAGCTCCATCACTCGGCGATCGTGCTCAGTCGGCTGGGCGAATGCCAAGTGAGCGAGGGAAAGCTCGTCGAGGGTACCGAGATGCTGCGCAAGGTCTTGCGCGAGCCGCTACCAGCCAATCCGAGCCCTGCGCTCAGCAAGGCGTACGAGCGCGCGCAAACCGTGCTCGATTCTGCCAAGCCCAGGATCTCGGGGCTCACCATTTCCGTTAGCGCGCCGACAGGCGCAGAATTACGACTCTTGGTTGACGGCGTGGTCGTTGCCAACACCCTGGTCGACAGCGAACTGCCCGCCGATCCCGGAGACCACGTCGTGGAAGCGAGCGCGCCCGGCTACCTGAAGGCCACTGCGCGCGTGACGCTGGGTTCGGCTGACAAGAAGAGCGTCACGCTGAAGCTCGAAACGGACCCGAACGCGCTTTCGCAGGTGCCGCTCAACGCTGGGCCCGAGGCGAATCCAGGACCGGTCGCGCAAGTCACACCGAGCATGGCGGTCGCGCCGGCGTCCGCGCCGCCGCAGGCTCCTCCCCCTTCGCCGAGCCGTGCTTCCGCGTACGTCTCCTGGGGCGTCGGGTTGGCGGGCGTCGGTGTCGGTACCGCGTTCGGCGTGATGGCTTTGAAGGGCAAGCACGACCTCGACGGGCAGTGCCCGGACAGTTCTTGCCCGTCGAGCAGTGGATCTGCGGTCGATTCCGCCAAGCGCAATGGTAATATCTCGACCATCGCGTTCGCCGTGGGCGGCGCGGGCCTGGTGCTCGGCACGGTGCTCTACTTTTCAATCGGCAGTGGCTCGGCGGAGGCTCACGGCAGTAGCCTGCCCACGCGCGGCTTTGCAGGGCTTCAGCGCGGCAGAGCGATGATCGGTCCAGGCAGTGTCCAGCTCGCCGCGGATTTCTGAGCGCACGCGGCAGCTGGCGGCCGGGGCGGTCGCGGCCGCGATCGCCCTCTTCGCGGGGTCCGTTCAGGCCGCCGGGAAACAAGGCGAGTTGATTCAGACCGACACGCTCGGCATGAGCCTATACACCCGCGACCTGGATCATCACACCACGCGCACTGTCGCTGACGTGGTGAACTTGTCCGAGTTCGTCGGCCTGCATGGCTACGTGGTCGATCGCCTACGGCTCGGCGCAAACATTCAGCTGACCGAGCGATTGTGGCCCGAACCCGCGCCCGGAGCTCGCATCCAGCGCTTCGCGATTCTGCCGCAAATCGGCTGGAACTTCTACGATCCCTTGTTCATGGCGCTGGTCTTCGGTTTCGCGCCGCGGACCGACGGAAAAGAGCGTCTGAATCTCTCGCTACAAGCGGTGCTCGGCGTGAGCTTGCCGATCTCGAAGCGGGTGCGCTTCAGTCTCGCGGGAGAAGTGCCGTGGACATTTTACGATCGAAACTTGATCGGCGTCACGGCGTTGACCGGCATCGCGATCCGACTGTAACGGCGACGAACAGGGTGAGGAGGGGGCGATCGACGCGCTTCGTGACAGCCGAAGGGGTGCGATCCTGCATCGCAGCTCGCGCCGCGCTCGAGTTCTCGCAGCTCGACGCCGAAGGCTGCGCCGGCCGCGGCGGAATGGGTGACCATCAAAAAACCAGCTTGCTCTGCGGTGATGAGAGCCGGAACGGGCTCGGGCAAGCGCTTTGGCTACCCGCGCTGAGCGACGCTCGTTCGTAGTCCCGTTGTGACCGAGAATCGTGCTTATTCGTCCTTGAAGAAATTCGTCTTGAGCTGTGTGCCAGAAATGGTGCGTTTCATCGGTTGGCGTTCGAGCTCGGGTTTGCTGGGCGACGGCGCGCGCGCCGGCGAGACACGGATGGCATTGCTCGGCGGGGGGTAGTGCGTCGAGGCTCTGGGCGCGAGCGACTGCGGCCAAATATCGAAGCTAGGCAGCGGCGCGGCGGTCATGCTCTTACTGGGCATGCTCAGCGCGACTTGCCGGCGATCTTCGCGCCAGGCACGGGCAGTCAAAGTAGCGGTCAATGCCGTCGGCAAGAGCACGCTGAGCGAGCCAAAAAAGCGAGTCATGAAGCCGCCGAGCACCGCGCAGGCGATGAACGCGAATAATGCGCTAGCGACCGGCAGCAAGCGTGAGCGCGGCCGGCGATCGCGCTTATGGGGACGCGCGAGTCTGCTGAACAAATGATCGACGATGTCGATCACGACATGCGTCAGGTTGCCGGTCATGACCGTTGTGGGGCATGACGCGGACAGCGACTCGCGCATGAGGGCGTTCTGGAAGCCCATCGCCGCGACCGCGCAGCCACCGCCCAGCAGCATGTGTAAGTGCCAGCTCTCGTGTAATAGCCCACTCAAGAAGTCGCTGGCGCTGAACGCAGCGAGAGCCGCCGTCACCAAAGCCAACAGGCCGGTGAGAGCGCGCCGGCCGTTGCGGCGGAGCAAGCGGGCTACCAGCGTGGCGATCGTGACGGAGCCCACGAATACCGGTAGCATCCACAGACGAGTTGCGTGCTCACCCGGGTGTCCGGAGGAGAATGCGATCGCGTCGCCGACGATTTCCCCAGTTAGATGCGCGGGGAACAACCCGATCAACGAAGCAAATCCGGCAGCGTCGACGTAGCCCGCGACGGCGCTGAGCATGGCCGAGTGCAGGTACACGCTCGTGCCGGGCATGATGCTGCCGATCGCGTTGCTCGGCACCATGCTGGGCCGGGTCGGCGGATTGAAGTTCGGCTGCGAGGAGCGGGCGTCGGCCTGTCGCTCGGGGGAGTGTCCCGGATCAGTGTTGCGAAGTGGAAGCACGCAAACCTCTGAACGGTCAGTCCGCGACAGACTTGCGCTTTTCGCTAGCGGCGGAGCCTGTCGGTATCCGCCAGGATCGGCGAGACCCGAAAAGAATCAATGAGCTGGACCGACTCGAAGCGAATCAAATAAAAATTCGTCTCGTCCAATCTCAGCCCAAGAATTGCGAGAATCGAAGAAAATGACAAGCGCCCGAAATTCGTCGGGCACTGGCCGTGCTCGACCGCTGCGGCGAGCCTTGCTCGCTCGGTCGCCGTGACGACTACCCGCGGTGCTCGACCGCTGCGGCGAGCCATGCTCACTCAGTCGCCGCGACGACTACCCGCGGTGCTCGACCGCTGCGGCGAGCCGTGCTCACTCAGTCGCCGCGACGACTACGCGCGACGAACTCAAAGTCGATATTTGATCCGGAAGCTGCGAGTGACGAGTGCTGTCGCGGCCTGCGGTGCGTTCCGCTCGATCGCTGCTTGGACGTCTACAGACGCGCTCGTCAGCGGCGATCGCTGGCGAGCGACCGCAAAAATTGCTAGTAGCCAGCGCCGGAAGAGCGGACGCTGGCGAGTTGCGCTCAAATCAGCTTGCCGGCGGCGTTGGCTTCCAATAGCAAGATGAGCGATGAGTGGAGCGACGGATTCGGAGAGCGAAACTTCAGCCATGGCCGCTGGTCCGAGTGCGGTACCCGCGCTGCCGAAAATTTGGGCAGCATCTTGCGCGGTGCTGTGCGGAGTCTGCTACTTCTTGGCATTCCCGGGCATCGATATTTGGCCGCTCGGGTTCGTAGCGCTGATCCCACTGCGCCTAGCATTGCTCGGCCAAACACCGAAGCGTGCGTTCTGGCTGGGCTGGTTGAGTGGGCTCACGATGATCTCGCTCGGCTTCTATTGGATGGTCGACATGATGCGGCAGTTCAGCGGCTTCTCGACGCCGATCTGCGTGGGCATGCTCTTGATCGTAAACGCATTCCAGGCCGGCCGCATGGGTCTATTCGCCTGGCTGTTCGTGCGCGGTGAACGTCGCTTCCCGGCTGGCATCGTCTGGCTGTGCGCGCTGGTGACCAGCGAGCTCGTCTTCCCGGTGCTCTTCTTCTGGTCATTCGGTGCCGTGGTGCACGGCCTGCCGGCTTTCACCCAAACGGCGGAGATCGGCGGGATTTACGCGGTCGCGTTGGTCATGGCAGCCGCCAACTTCGGGCTCGCTGAGTTTGCGGTGGCTCGTCTGCAAAAGCGGCCGGCGAATCTCAAACAGGCGCAGCCATTCTTGCTCGTCCCGGTCGTCGCAGCGCTGTACGGGCTCGTGCGCATGCGTCAGGTTGATGCCCGCGTGGCGGCGGCGCCCAAGGCGCAGATCGGCCTAGTGCAAGCCAATATGAGCCTGACCGGCAAACGGAGTCATCCGAACGAAGGCATGCGTCGCCACCTGTCGGCGACTCGGGCGCTGACCTCGGCGCAGCATTTGGACCTGGTGATCTGGAGTGAGACTTCGGTCATGGGCTCGATGCTAGAGGACGAAGTCAATGCCAACATCCCGCGCTCATTTGCTGCGCGCGTGCATGTGCCGCTCTTGTTCGGCGCGGTGTTGGTCAAGAAGGTCAGCGATGCGCGTCAGTATGCCTACTTCAATTCCGCACTGATCACCGACGAAAGTGGACAAGTCCACGGCCGCTACGACAAGCAGGAGCTGGTGCCGTTCAGCGAACACATGCCGTTTGGTCGGGAAATCCCGGCCCTATACGAGATTTCGCCGAATTCCGGTATGTTCGAACCTGGTGAATCGGACGCACCACTGCCGCTCGGCGAGCACCGCATCGCAACGTTGATCTGCAATGATGACGCGCTACCCGCGCTGGCCAACCGCGTGACTCAGGATCCGAACACGGATCTACTCGCCAACCTGACCAATGACGCCTGGTTCGGCGACACCACCGAACCGTGGATCCACCTGGCCTTGGCCAAGTTCCGGGCGATCGAGCATCGGCGCTTCTTCGTGCGCTCCACCAACAGCGGCGTCAGCGCGTTCATCGATCCGGTCGGTCGAGTGCTGGCCGCGAGCCACACGTTCAAAGAGGAAACACTCGTGCACGAGGTGGCGTGGCTGCGCGGCCGCACGATTTACGAGCGGCTCGGCACTTGTCCGTACTGGCTCGCGGGCTTGTTCGCGGGCTATGCGGCCTTCAGCAAGCGCGGCAAGCGCGACCCCCAGATTTGAAGTAGCCGTGCGACGCGCTTCGCGACACCCGACGAAAATGTAGTTTGAATTCGGTTGGAATTCCAACCACATTTTCGTTTCTGATCCACTCCTCGGCAAGCCAAACGCGGCGATCCCAGGCCTCGGTTGCTCGGCAAGAGGCTCACCGTGCCTTAGACCTCCTTGGCTTCGAATCGAGGCTTGATCTGCTCGTTCACGAACTCGCCGATCGATTGCGTTTGCAAAAGAAGGCGATAAGCCGCGGCCGGGACTTGCTGGTAACGGTAGCTGCGACCGTTGCGAAATTCGACCTCGAGCTCGAATGTTGCGCGATCGTAACCCACACTTGCCACGCTACTCGAATCGACGGCAATGCGTTTCATGCTGTACCCGTGTAGCATGGCGTGATGTCGAACGTTGCTCCGCTCAGTCTGCTGTCGGCTGTGGTCGTTTTGGATTCGACTCTGGACCATTGGTCGCTGCTCGAACCTGCTGGTGGGCTCCGACGGAGTTGTCGGCAGCCGGTCGTGTTCGAAAGGCAGTTCGCGGCACCGCCGCTTGTTCACGTCGGGCTGGTCGGAATCGATGCGAGCAAAGACGACAACTTGCGGCTGAGCGTGCGCGCCGAGAGCATCACCGAACATGGCTTCACGTTGAGCGTCGAAACTTGGCTCAATACCAAGATTTGGTCGGTGGAAGTGTCCTGGTTGGCGATCGGCAGCTGAGCGTTCAGCGCGTCGTCTTCAGCGCGAGAAGAGCGCCAGGGCGCACGGTGGGTGCCTCGGAATCAGACTTGGCGAAGCGCTGACTGTCCGTGCTGTCTTCATCCTGGCCTGAAGCATCGACGTCACCGTGCGTACCCACGTGCCAGGTGCCGCTCGGATATTGGGGGCGAGGTTCATCCAGAGCGGGTACAGCACTCGTTTCGCGATCCAAGCGCGGCAACGCGGGAGGCGGGGGAAAGGTCGGTTCGAGGAGCCAGTGTGTTGTTGGGTCGGCCATTGGGGACTCGGTGATGAATTTTAATCCTGCAGGCTTTTCGTTACGGCTTCGTGTCGGCGAGTATTCTATTCCGCAAATTTCGAGGCCCGAGGCGCTTCTAACGTCGATTTTTGCCGACGGAAAGCGTCGGATCCCGCCGCCTGTACGGGTTTTCAGCTGATTCGGCATCTGCCGGGCCCGGGCGCGCCGCTCTCGACACCGGCGCGGCGCCTTGTTAAGCCCGGGCCCATGAGCACCCAGCGAAAATTGTTCGTCGAAGACATCCAGACTGCCGGAAAGCGCGTGATCGTTCGCGTCGATTTCAACGTGCCGCTCAAAGACGGCAAGGTGGAGAGCGATAAGCGTCTGAAAGAGTCGCTGCCGACGATCAAGTATCTCAAGGAAAAGGGCGCCAAAGTGATCTTGATGTCCCACTTGGGTCGTCCGGATGGCAAGCGCAGCCCAGAGTTCAGTCTGCGTCCGGTCGCGGATGCGCTGGCCGTACTGCTCGGCTCGCCGGTCTCGTTCGCCGACGACTGCGTCGGCGCACCCGCTGAGTCGGCGGTCGCGGCGCTCAAAGGCGGCGACGTGCTGCTGCTCGAGAATCTACGTTTCCACGCACAGGAAGAGGCGAATGACCCGGCCTTCGCCAAGCAGCTCGCCGCACTAGCCGACGTGTACGTGAACGACGCGTTCGGTAGCGCGCACCGAGCACACGCCTCGACCGAGGGCATCACTAAGTTCGTACCGCAAGCGGCCTCGGGCTACTTGATGAAAAAAGAGCTCGACTACCTGGGCGGCGCGTTGGCCGAACCGAAGCGCCCGTTCGTGGCAATCATCGGCGGCTCGAAGGTGTCCGGGAAGATCGACGTCATCAAGCATCTGTTGCCGAACGTGGACAAGCTGCTGATCGGTGGCGGGATGACGTACACGTTCTTGAAGGCCCAGGGTCTCGAGATCGGTAAATCGATCGTCGAGAATGACAAACTGGATTTGGCCAAGAGCTTGCTCGCCGAGGCCGGCGACAAGATCGTACTCGGCACGGACGTGGTCGTCACCGACAAGCTGGATTTCAAGGCGCGCACTGTTGGCGCGACCAAGGCCGTATCGATCAAAGAGATCCCGAGCGATTGGGAAGGCGTTGACGCAGGCCCGGAGACGATTGCAACGTTCCGTAAGATCATCCTCGGGGCTGGCACCGTGATCTGGAACGGCCCGGTCGGTGTGTTCGAGATCGACGCATCCGCCAAGGGCACGATCGCGGTCGCTGAAGCGTTGGCGGAAGCCACCGCTGGCGGCGCGACCACCATCATCGGTGGCGGCGACTCGGCATCGGCCGTGAAAAAAGCCGGCGTCGCTTCCAAGGTTTCTCATGTCTCCACCGGTGGCGGCGCTTCGCTCGAGTTCCTCGAGGGCAAAGTGCTGCCCGGCGTGGCCGCGCTGACCAACAAGTAACAGCGCGATCGCGCGCTGCGGCACTTCACGGTCGCGTGGGTGCCGCGCTCGCGCTCGGCAAACGGCGCAGAGCGCGGAACCCCGGAGTTGCTCGTTCAGCGCATCGAGAGAGCGCTATCGCCCGGGTCAGCCCAGTTCGAACTGGGCGCGCTCGATGCGCATCAATAGCGCCGGTCCGTCCGGCGTGATCAGCTCCCGGACGCGCCGAAAGCCAGCCTTTTCATAGGCGCGAATCGCGCGACCGTTGTCGGGTGACGGGTCGGTCTGCACCAGCGTGACCTCCGGATCGGCAAACAAACCGGCCACGAATTGCCGAACCATGCTCGAGCCCAAGCCCTGCCCGAGCTGCTCGGCGTTGGCCAAGAATTGATCGATGCCTCGCGCGCCGGGATCGGTTTCTTCGGTCCACCACGCGGGGTCAGCGCCCAGCACTCGGTACACCTGGATGTAGCCGACTGGTTCTCCAGCCAAACAGGCGAAGAACATGCGAATTACCGGCGACCCCAGATCGGCGCCGAACGTTTGCAGCACGTACTCCAGGTCGCGCTGCTCTTCCCACCACTCGGCGACGTGCGCCCGATTGAGCCACTCGTGTAACAGGGGGAGATCAGTGAGCGTGAGGGGGCGAAAGCTGAACTTCGGCGTCATGCCCCACTAGCTTACGCACAATCCTCACAGGAGTGGGCGATCGAAGCGCTTCGATACCCGAAGGGGTGCGATCCCGCCGCGCACCTCGAAGCGTGCACTGTCGTACTGACATGCGAAGGTCGGCGGTTGCCCAGCCTCTGGGGCGCCCCTCGCCGCAGAAACCGTACTTCGTGCACGAAGCAGCTTTTTCGGTGGCAAGTTGACTACGGATCGTCGCTCGATCGTCGCTGCGGGCGGTTCGCCACGCGAAAAAAGGACCAATCTTGAGTGAAGCCGCGCTCGCACTCTGGCGGCTTTCCGAGCTACATTTTTTGGTTTCTGATCCGCCTCTTCGCCGGCCGAACCGGCGCGACCCTACCTCACACGACCGTTGGCTCGTTCATGAACGTCGACCTCGAACCCCGCAGCGCAGCGCAGCGACGTGACCGGACGAACCCGGACTCAATCCTTCGGCTGGCGCGAAGCGCATCGACCGGAGCCGCACTTGGCGGGAATTGCCGGGGCGCCCACGTTGTTCTAGAGCTCATTCGTGCAGCGATGGTTTAGGCGTTTGTCATTCTCGCTGGCTTTGTTCGGTATTGCATTGGGGGTAGACGCGTTCTTCGTCGAGCCGGCGCGGTTGGTGGTCAATCAGCAGGAGCTGCGGTTACCGGCCTGGCCGGAGGAATTGTCGGGCCTACGCGTCGCGTTCATCTCGGATTTGCACGTGGGCTCGCCGCACTGGGGGCTCGCTCGGCTACACGACTTGGTCTCGCGGCTGAACGCACAGCGGCCAGATCTGATTTTGCTGGGCGGCGACTACCTGATTAACGACATCTGGTTCGGAGAACACGTCGAGGCGGATCCGATCGCTCTCGAACTCAGTCAGTTGCGGGCGCCGCTCGGTGTTTTCGCGGTGCTGGGCAATCATGACTGGTGGAACAACGGACCCAAAGTGAGGGCCGCGTTCGAAGCGCACGGCATCACGGTGCTCGACGACGAAGTGCGGCGCTTGCATTTCAAGGGCAAGAGTTTTTGTCTGCTCGGGGTGCGCGACGAAACCGAGCGCCTGCGTTCGGCGCGCGAGGAGCTCGAGTTAGCGCTGCCCGGGATGCCGTTGATCGTGTTGATGCACGAGCCTGATCTGTTTGCCGATTTGGACGAGCGCGCGACGCTCACTTTGGCTGGCCACACGCACGGCGGGCAGGTCGATCTGCCGCTGCTCGGTCGGCGCATCGTGCCCTCGCGTTTCGGGTCGCGCTACGCCGCAGGCCAGATCGTCGAGAGCGGGCGCCACATGTTCGTCACCACGGGCGTGGGGACCAGCATCCTTCCGATCCGCTTTCGCGTGCCACCGGAGATCGCGTTACTCACGTTGCGCTGAGCTTTCGCGTCCTGGCGTCAGCGGGTTGCCGCCCTACGACAAGCTCCGCGCCTCTCGTCGAATCCAGCTGCGGAAGGCTGCAATTTCTGGGCGCTTGAAGTTCTCACGCGGGCCAACCAAGTAGTACGCTAGGCCTGTGGGCAGGGGAGCGACCTTGGGGAAGGGCAAAACGAGCCGTCCGAGCGCGAGTTCGTCGAGCGAAAGCGAGCGCCGCGCGAGCGCCACACCTTGACCTTGGATCGCCGCCTCCACGACCATGCTCGAGTCCGTGAGAAGCGTGTACCGTGGGCGTTCGGGCAGCCGTTTGCGTTGCGCGGCGAACCAGCGCGGCCAGGCTTCGAGGTGGCTGTCTTGGAGCAAGCAATGGCGCTCGAGATCGGCAGCGCTCTTCAGCCTATGGCGACTCAGAAAGGCGGGCGAGCAGACCGCGAGCCAAGCGTCGTCGGCCAGCTTTTCCTTGAACAACTTGGGATAGCGCCCGCTGCCGAAGCGAATACAGAGATCGATCGGTTCCAGCTCGAAATCGACCAGGCTTTCCGTGGCGGAGACGCGAACTTCTACCTCGGGTTGCAAGGCCAGGAAACGGCCCAGACGCGGCACCAACCAGCGCGTGCCGAACGAGGGCAGGGTGCTCAGCGCGACGACTGGGCGAAGCGAGCGAGCGCGCTGACGCAAGCGCTGATTGGCCTGCTCCAAGCGGGCGAAAATCTGACGCAGCTCGCCGGCCCACGCCTGACCCGAGTCGGTGAGCGCCAGCCGGCGCGGCATACGCCGGAAAAGCGCCGTGCCGAGCTCTGCCTCCAAACTGCGGATTTGATGGCTGACGGCGGTTTGGGTGACGTGCAGATCACGGGCGGCTAGCGTGAAATTGAGCCGCTGTGCGGCCGCGTCGAAGACTTGCAGCGAGTGCAGCGAGGGCAACCGTGGAGTCGCCGGGCTCGCCGAGTCCGAATCAGCCATGATATTTTCTCATGTATCATGGAAAAGATGTGTTGGCGCGCCGCCTAGCGAAGCGTTACCGAAGCGTATGAAGCTCTACCGATTTCGCTACAGTCCTTATGCGCGCAAAGTCCAAATGCTGCTCGATTTGTTGGGCGCCAAGTACGAGCTCGTGGAGGTGTCTTACACCCAGCGGGGCGAGCTCGCCGACCTGACCGGCGGCTACATCCAGGTGCCGGTGTTGCTCACGGATGATGGTCGCGCAATCGTGGAATCACGGGCGATCTGCCAGCACTTGCTGACGGGTCCCGAGGGCGGAAAGCTCCTGCCCGCTCCGCTCGAAGGTCCAATCTGGGCGTATGCGGATTTCGTCGATGGTCCGCTGGAAGACGTGCTGTTTCGCATCGCCTCGCCCGACATTCGCAACGCCTGGTCCAGCGCGGCCGAGCGCGGGTTGTACGTCTACATCAAGGAGCGTAAATTCGGCGCGGGTTGTGTGGACGCTTGGCTACGCGACCGCACGGAGCTCGTTCGGCGCGCGCAATCTCTGCTCGCTCCCACGCTCAAAACACTCGCGCAACGCCGGTTTTTGTTCGGTGACAGGCCTTCGCTCGCGGACGCCGCACTGTACGGGAACTGCGCCATGCTCGAGGAGGCCCAGCCAGCGCTGCTTTCGCAGATCAGCGAAGCCCTTCCGACCTATGCCCGCCGAATCGAAGCCAGCGTTGGCAGCTGAGCTTCAGCTGAACTGTCAGCTCGGTGACAGCTTTGCGGGTTCGCTGCGCGCGGCGCGACGCTTGGGCTTCGCGTCCAGGCCGAATTCGCTGACGAGCGCGGGCGTGGCCGCGAACACGGCCTCGGCCAGCGAACGCGCTTGGCGGACGGCGAGCTCGAGACGCTGCGCTGCGAGGCTTACGGCCTCACGCAGCTCGAGCGCTTGGGCCTCCGGCAAGGGGCGAGGGGCAAGCGCTTCGCGCAAAGTGCGCTCGGAGGTTCTGGCTGCCTCGAGTAGCGGCGGTAGGAACGCATACTCGGGATCGCTGCACAGCCGACGCACGTAGGCCGATTCGGCACGGCGCTCGAACTCCAGCCAAAAATTCTGCGCCGAGCTGCCGGGTCGACGCAGCGCGGCGAAGCGCTGATGCGGAAACAAGGCTTCGACCAAGGGGCCATTGGCCGAGACATTGGCCACGATCGCGTCGAACACGCCTTCGATGGCATCCGCCCAGGCGTTGGACAAGGCTTCGCTCGTCACTTTTCGTGCGCCGGCAAACTCAGGGAGCGGTGCCGCCTCCAGCAGAGCGCGGTGTACTCCCTCGAGCGCGCCGGTGACGCGCTGCGTGGCGGCTTCCAGCCAGCCGCGTTCTTCGGTCGGTTCGTCGTGTGCCGAGTCGAAGTGCGCACTGGCCGCGGTCAGCCGTTCGACGGTCTGGGTCCCGAAGGCAGTGAGGTCTTGTGCTTCCGAAATGCTGAAAGAGCTCATTGGACCGGGTGACCCTAAACACGGCCGCACCTGAGCGGGAAGCCCAAGCGCTCAACCACCGCTGAACAGGGGCAGGTATTCCGAGTAACCCGCGCTCTTCAGCTCTTTTACCGGGATGAAGCGCAGGGACGCCGAGTTGATGCAGTAGCGCAAGCCGCTCGGGGCCGGGCCGTCCTCGAAGACGTGACCGAGGTGGGAGTCTCCGCCTTTAGACCGCACCTCCGTGCGCGAGATGCCCAAGGTGCTGTCCGTGCGCGACACGACGCGCGCGGCTTCCACGGGTCGGGTGAAACTTGGCCAGCCCGTGCCGGAGTCGAACTTGTCGCGCGAGCTGAAGAGCGGCTCACCGGTCACGATGTCGACGTAAAGGCCTTGCTGGTGATTGTTCCAGAATTGGTTCTGGAAGGGCGGTTCGGTGGCCTCACGCTGGGTCACGTCATATTCGAGCGGGTTGAGTCGCTGCTCCAGCTCGGCCTGCGGGGGCTTGGCATAGCTGCGCGAGGAGATCAGGGGGCTGGCGGCGGGCGCGCTCTTCGGTAGGCTGGCCTCCGTACTGCTGGCCGCCGCGTGCTCGCTGCGCTGGCAGCCGGCGAGCGCGAGCATGGTGAGGCTGGCCACGCCCAAAAAGGTGAGCCGAACACTGCGAAGGGTAGGCTGAGACATGTCCCAAGTACGTGCCGGAGCCGCCGTCGGTTACCGGCCGCGTGCGGACAGCCGCTCGGCCCAGGCGCCTACGAGTCGTTTGGTCGACTCATCGTGAACTAGCAGCAGCTCGGTGAGCACGGAGGTGGCGCGCTCGGCTTTCGCCCACGCGGCACGATGACCGAGTGTATCCGGTGCGGTTCTCGCTAGTTCGAGCGCGTCGACTAGCCAAGCGCTCACTTCACGGATGCGATCCAGCTCGCTCGGTTGCGCGCCTTGGTTGTCGCGCACGACGTACAGCGCTCGGGCGATGCCGAGCAAATCACGGACGGTATCTCGAGGCAGTTGTTTCGTGCTCACCGAGCTCGGGTACTGTATTTATGTTCAGTAGTAAATCGATTCGTTTCGCTCCGACAAACGCGGGGGCGGCCGCGTGGCTCGGGCTTTGCGCCGCGCTGCGCTCGCCGCGCCCGCTACCCAAAAAAGGATCGGCGAGCTCGACGTGATATTTATGTTCGGTGGTCGAGAAATCCGATCCGGCGAGCACTACCGATGCAAAAGACTCATCCGCCGAAGTCACGAGTCCGACAGAGTTCGCGTTGATCTGGCTGACGGGGGCATTGGCGGGCACGGCCTTGCCCCTCACCTGGACTGACTCGGAACAGCTGACGATCGGCAGGGACGCCGAGTGCGCGATTCACCTCGCCAATACGGATGTCTCGCGGCGGCACGCGACGCTGCGGCGGAGCAGCAGCGAGCCCGGTTTTTTGATCGCGGATTTGGCCAGTCGGAACGGCACCCGCGTCAACGGTCGCTTGTTGCACAGCGCTCGCCTGCGGGAAAACGACGTCGTGCGTCTGGGCGGCTGCGTATTCGTGGTGAGCGACGCGCTGGGTTCGTTTTCAGAAGTCGCACCCGGTCTGTACGGCTCCGCGAGCTTGAAACGTGCGCTAGCACCCCTGCAATCGGTGGCAAAGAGCGATCTGCCGATCGTGCTCGAAGGCGAGACGGGTACGGGCAAAGAGTTGGTCGCTCGAGCGATCCACACTTTGAGCGGCCGCCCGGGTAAGCTCGTAGCCATCAACTGCGCGGCGCTCCCGCAAGGGCTAGCCGAGGCCGAATTGTTCGGCTACCGGCGTGGCGCATTCACCGGAGCGGAGCGCGCGAGCCCGGGATTTTTTCGCGCTGCCGAAGGCGGAACCTTGCTGCTCGACGAGGCGTCGGATCTGCCGCTCGTGCTCCAGGCCAAACTGCTGCGCGCGCTCGAGCAAAAAGCAGTGCAGCCGCTGGGAGAAGCCCTGCCGGTCCCAGTGGATGTACGCATCGTGGTGGCCGGGCAGAGCTCGCTGTTCGAGGCAGTGAAGCGGCAGCAATTCCGGGCCGATTTGCTGGCGCGGTTGAATGGCATCACCCTGCAATTGCCGCCGCTTCGCGAACGACGACCAGACATCTTGCTGCTCTTCTCGCATTTTTTGCGAGAGCTCCGTCCCGGCGGCATGCCTCGGCTCGAGCCCGAGTTCGTCGAACGGCTCGTCTTGTACGATTGGCCGTTCAATGTGCGCGAGGTGTTGCAGCTCGCCAGGCGGCTGGCCGTGGTGCAGGGCGCCGAGAGCGTGCTGCGTGCGCAGCACTTACCGCGCGAGATGAGCCTTGACGCCGAGTCGAACTCGCCGAATCCGGTCGAACCGGAGGCGCCTTCACCGGTGGCGATCGATCTCGCGAGTTTGCTCGCAGCGCTACGGACAACTGGGGGCAACGTCACGCGGGCCGCGGCACAGCTTGGCGTCACTCGGCAACGCGCCTATCGCTTGCTGGAAGAGCAATCGGTGGATCTTGCGACGCTGTCGGGTCCGCGTCGTTCCAAACGCTAGTCGCTAGCCAATCGCGGACGTCCGCGGACGTCCCGGATCTGCGATCGACTGCGGATGCATTCGGCTCGCTCGCGCTCGAACGGCCGTTTCTGGCTCGCTTAGTACGAGTCGCCTTGCAGGCACGCGCGTTGCAATCCGTCGAGACAGCCGAAAGTCGCCGAAGTCGCCGAATCGTCGAAGTCGGTTGAAATCGATAGGAGAAAAGTCCATGCCCGTATTCCGGAGCGACGCGTTGTTGCGCGCGCTGATGCCCGCCATTCTGATCACGAGCGTTACCCAGCACGCGCATGCACAAGAAGCCGAACCCGCGGAGGAGGACGCCGCCCCGACGGCGCTGACCGCCCCCGCCGCGGCCCCGACCGCATCGAGTGCATCGAGTGCATCGACCACTCCGATCGCGCCGACCACGAAAGCAGCGCAAACCAGCGTAACCACGGTCTCGGGTCCACCAGTCGTCGCCAAGGACAACGGCTGGCGATTCGAATTCAGCGGCTATTTGCGGGCGCCGATGCTGGTTGGCGTCGGTCGACGCGACAATCCATTGCCTGGTCAAAGCTCGACCACGTTCCACTCACCGATCATCCCGGACAGTCAGTACCTGAGCTGGCAAAGCTCTCCACACAACAAGACCGATTGGGCAGAGCTTTACGTGTCGGTAGGCAACTCACTGGCGAAAGGCACCGTCTCTCTACAAGGTTACAATTTCTATCAGGGCTCTTTCAGCGACTCCGTGAAGCAACTCGGGATCTCTGACGGCTACGTCGATCTGACCCCGGACCTGGGCCTCGAGAACGTGCGTCTGTCCCTGCGCGCAGGCGCGTTCTCGAACAAGTATGGCTCAGCCGGTCGCTACGACGCCGGTGAGTACGATACGTACATGTTCGGCCGCGTGCACAACGCTGGCGCAGCATTGCATATCGACTACGATCTCGATGAACAGAACGCGCTCTGGTTCGAATATGGCCTTGGTTTCAAGAAGCCCGACCCGAGCCAATACAACAACACCCGCTTTACCATGCTGCAGCACGTGCATGCCGGTTTCAATCGCGGCAGGAACATTCAGTTCAGCGCGCACTACCTGAACTCATGGGCTCAGGAAGAAGATCGCAACATGGGCACGGATGGGACTTCGGTAACCAATGTTCCGGACGGCAAGATGTGGGTCGCGGGGCTCGATGGACGCTTCGAGATGGGCGCGCTCGGCTACTTGTATACCGCCTATTCCCACGTCGGCCTGAAGGATGCCCTGACAGTGGGGCGCGCAATCGAGGTCATTCATTCGTCGGGTGGCGGTGAGTTCGGATTGGGCGTGGTCGACAACTATTTGGGCCTCAGTTGTGTCGGGCCCGGTGCTGCCAACACTCCGTATTTCAAGGCGGGCGAAGCCTGCAGCAAGGGCAATGGCAGCGTCGATACACTGCTCGCGCAGTACGAATTTAGCCTGACGAATTTTCTGCAGCAGTCGTCCGGTGGCCAAAGATTCTGGGGCGACGGCTCGGACCTGGTACTCAAGCTGTACGGCATGTACAACAAGGTCAAGAGCGACGTGGCCGCCAATGACGGCATTCACAAGCTCAAATTCGGTGCGGATCTCGCGTACTCTGTGTTGCCTTGGCTGACGGCCGGCATGCGCTTCGATCGTCTACAGCCCAACAGCCGGATCGCCGAGCAGTCCTTTGCGATCTTGTCACCCCGCTTGGTGTTCAAATCCAAGTTCGTGACGCGGGAGGCGATTACGCTGCAATACTCGCGCTATCTGTACAATCAGCGCACGTGCCAAACGACCACCACGGGCGTGGAGGAGACGGGGAGTCCGGCAGACAACGCGTATACCAAGGGCCAGGAGTACTGCGTGCAGCCACCGTCCTCAGCGGTTCCCCCGGACGGTTTCGGTTCGACTTATCAAGCGTTTTCTAGCCCCCAACGCGCCGCTCCGACGACGCGCCCCGATCTGAACGTGTTCAAGATCGAGGCGACGATGTGGTGGTGAGGCTCACGCGCGGTTGACGCTGACGTCGCGTTCGAGGCAGGCGACGACCGGTTCGAACGCGAGGCGCCCAGCTTCACTCATGCGCATCAACGCGCGATGTGCCTCGATCATCGTCTGCTGCAGCTCCGCCGCGGACGACGTAGCGGTGACAACCGGGTCTGCACTCGTCGCGAGGAGCCGGGGATCGGGAGGCAGAGGAGCGGGAGGTTGCAGATCGAAGGTTTGATCGAAGCCCATGCTGCGCAACACGACATCGATGTCCTCGTTGTCTGAGATGATGACGCTATTGGGGGCGCCAGTTTCACGCACTTGCTCATTGGCTCGGGCCATCAAACCCAGGTTCGTACTGTCGAGCGACTCGGCAGCCGTTAGGTCGAAGACCAGCCCTGAAACTTGAGTATCGACGAGCAAGTGCTGCAAGAACTGCTGCAGGCCGGGCGCCAATGTGTAGTTGACCGTGCCGAAATAGCGCAGAACGTGGACGCCTTGTCGGGCGGCATGCGTAATGTGACCTAAGGACATGGGTTCTCCTCTCGTTGTATCAACAGCAGTGCGACGTCGTCGCTGAGTCGGGTGCCCTCTTCCAAACCCAAGGCACGTACCAACTGGTCCATGGAGTTGGCCTGGGCGAGTTGATGCGCGAGTTGTTCGCGCCGTTGACGATGCGTCCGCTTCGGTGGCAGTTCGAACACTCCGTCCGAGGCGAGTAGCAGGCGGCCCCCGGGCTGCAAGCGCGCCTCGCCGCCACCGAACACCGCGCTCCCAGGCAGGTTGAGTGGGCGCCCCGCGCACTCGAGCTCGATGGTATCCTGCCCGTTCGACAAGAATGGATATGGAAAGGCCCCGGCGTTCCCGTACACGATTTGCCCGCCCTGCAGGTCCGTTACGGCGTAGAAAAAGGTGACGTGCTTGGCGATTGACAGTGCTTTGAGATCCGCGTCGAGGCCGGCGAGCAATTGCTGCGGTTGCAAGATGGTCTCGTCACCTCGGGTGCGCAGGGCCTCGCGATATTTTCCTACCAACGTGGTCAGGATCGCCGTGACGAAAGCCGAGGCCGCGCCGTGCCCGGCGACGTCCGCCAAATAAAGGCCCGCGAATCGATCGTTCAACGCGAAGTAGTCGAGGAAGTCTCCACTGAGCAGTTGTGAGGGGAAGAGGCGACGCTCACAGCGCAGTGAGCCGAGGCGCAAGCCATCTTCGGGGAGCAGTTGGAACTGAAGCTGTCGAGCGCCCTGTTCGTCGCTGCGCAGCTCATTCAGTGCGGCAGATAGACGCTCGTTCGCGCTGTGTAGGCTTTCACCGTAAGCGCGGTTCTGGCGGAGCAGCGCAGAACGTTCGACACCGCGCCGGACTGCCTGGCGCAGGATTTCGTTGTCGGGCAGCGGTTTGGAGACGAAATCCCAAGCGCCGCGCCGTAGAGCTTCGACCGCGTCGGTCATCGTACCTTGGCCGGACACCACGACCACGGGAGTTTCCGGGTGCTCCGCGACGAGCGTGCTCAGCACCTCGAGACCGTCCATCTCCGGCATGCGCAGATCGAGCAAGACCACCCCGGGCTTTCGTTCGCGACATAGAATGAGCCCCGCCTGGCCGCTTTCGGCTTCTAGCACGAGCGATCCCGTTCGCTCCAGGACCCGGCGAAACGTTCCGCGCACTAATGCGTCGTCATCGATGATCAGCACCGGAGCGTCGTCGTTCATGATCGACCTCG
>Ga0302321_100000710_pt1 | contig 28844 bp, 18 predicted proteins | sample Fen_T0_1_FD_202505 | JGI IMG/M metagenome (GOLD analysis project Ga0302321, IMG submission 202505) | Peat permafrost microbial communities from Stordalen Mire near Abisko, Sweden - Fen_T0_1 | ecosystem: Environmental > Terrestrial > Soil > Wetlands > Permafrost | place: Sweden: Abisko... | reverse complement strand
TGACCGAGCCGTCGGGCTTGCGGAACAGCACGTCGGCGAGGCCGGCGCCCTCGGTGCCGGGCAGAAATCCTGCGACGAACGCGGTCGACGCGTTGATCTCCTTGTTGACCCACAGCGGGCGCCCCGACAGCAGCACGGTGACGACCGGGACGTCGTGGCCGGTGACCTGGGCGAGCACGGCCTGGATCTCGGCGGCGGGGTACTTGCCCTGCTTGCCGAGCGTCATGCTCGCCGTGATGTCGCCGGCGCCCTCGGCGTACGGCGTCTCGCCGACCACCGCGATCACCGCGGCGTACTGCGTGAAGTCCGGGGCGGCCGCGGCGATCTGGGCCGCGGTCGCAAACGCGTCGACCTTGTCCGCGCCGACCGCGGCCTGGATGCCGGCGAGCACGGTATCGCCAACGCCGGCCGGGAAGTCGGCGTTGGTGAGATCGGCGCCCTGCCAGCTGATCGTCCAGCCGCCGGTCTGGGTGGCGAAGCTATCGGCGCCGTTGCCGACGACGAGCAGCCGCTTGGTGGTGGGCACCGCGAGCGGCAGCACGGCGGCGTCGTTCTTCAGCAGCACCAGCGACTCGCGCACGGCCTTGCGGGCGAGATCGCGATGCAGGAGCGCGGCGTCGTTGGCGTCTTGGCGCTGCGACGGCTTCTGCGGCGACGCCAGGAGGCCGGCGCGCGCCTTGACCCGCAGGATGCGGGTGACCGCGTCGTCGATGCGCTCGATCGGGATGTGCTTCGGATCGTCGGCCGGCAGCCCGACCTCGGCGATCGTGTTCGTGATGAAGGCGATGAGATCGCCGCGCGCCGGGATCATGAACAGGTCGATGCCGGCGTTGACCGCCCGGGGACAATCGCTGTTGGTACAACCGACCACCTGGCCGTGGCCGTTCCAGTCGGTGACGGTCAGGCCGTCGAACCCCATCTGGCCCTTCAGCACGTCGGTGATGAGGTACTTGCTGCCGTGGATCTTGCCCTCGGCGGGGTGGTCGCCGGTGCCGCTGTTCCAGCTGTTGAACGAGATCATCACGGTCTGCCCGCCGCCGCGGCCGAGCGCGCCGAAGTAGCCCTGGCCGAAGAGATTGATGAGCTCGCTCTCGGCGTGCTGATTATTGCCCTGATCGACGCCGGCGGTGGTGCCGCCATCGCCGATGAAGTGCTTGGCGGTGGCGAGCACGCCGTGGAGCCGCTTGCCGTCGGCGTCGATCGCGCCGAACCCCTTGAACGCGGCCTCGCCGTACCACCGGACGATCGCCGGGTCCTCGGAGAACCCCTCGTAGGTCCGGCCCCAGCGGTCGTCGCGCACCACCGCCAGCGTCGGGCCGAACGCCCAGTCTTGACCGGTGGCGCGGACCTCCGCCGCGGTGGCCGCGCCGATCTGCTGGACCAGGCACGCGTCGTGCGCCGCGCCCAGGCCGATGTTGTGCGGGAACACCGTCGCGCCGTACACGTTATTGTTGCCGTGCACGGCGTCGATGCCCCACAGCACGGGGATCTTGACGCCGTCGATCGATGGCGACGCATCGAAGTAGGCGTCTGCCATCGCGCGCCAGGCCTGCGCCGAGGCGTGACGCGCGGCGGCCGGCCACGAGCCACCGCCGTTGAGCATCGAGCCGAGGAAGTACGTCGAGACGTCGGCGGGCGACGTGCCGGCGATCTCGCCCTGGACCATCTGGCCGACCTTCTGCGCCAGCGTCATCTTCGCGACGATCCCGGCGACCTGCGCCTCGATGTCGGCGTCCCGCGCGACGGCCGGCTCGAGCGCGGGCCAGCTCGTGTAGGCCGGCGGCAACGCGGGGATCTCGCGACACGCGTCGGCCTGGGGCGCGGTCACGGTGATCTGCAGCGCGGCGTCCGTGGCGCCGGCGCTGTTGGCGGCCGTGACGGTATAGGTCGCGGCGGGCGACGCCGCCGTGGGGGTCCCGCTGATCACGCCGCTCGCGTCGAGGCTCAAGCCACCGGGCAGCGGCGGATTCACCGACCATGACGTCACGGTGCCTGTGACCGCGGGCACATCCGGCGCGATCGCCACGCCCACGGTGGCCGCGAGATCGGCCTGCGCGTAGCTCAGTCCACGCGGGGCGACTTCGCCCGGCGGGGCGGCATCGCCCTGCGGGGCGGCATCGCCCTGCGGGGTGGATGGATTGCTATCGCCGCACGCCAGTGCAGCAAGGGCCACGGCTACGCAAACTGCCCGGCCCACACGATTGAATTTCATCGACGATCCTCTTCAATGTAAGGGGAGACTGACAACCCGCGGGCTGCCTGAGCTCCAAGGAGTAGCAGCCACCGTACTCCAGCACGACGAAACACTGCAATGGGACCGGTAGTCCGTTCTCGGCGTGACGGATCGCGGCAATGCTGCAGTGCGGCTCGAGTCGGCCCACGGCGGCGCGAGGCATCGTCGCCCACCGGAGCGGTGCGCGACGATGGTCCGCTGCGTCACGAGACCGCGCGAGATCGATGAGCCAACCCGCGTGCCGCGCGCGCGGCGATGCGCAGGCGCCGCCCTCGATTGATGAACTGGGCGAGGTGGATTGGCTCGTTGCAATGGCAATGATAGTGGACACGCGAGCCTGCACCCTGGGCGGCGGCCGGGGCAACGCCGCAGGTTTGTTCGCCAAGTTGCCTCCTCCCCCCGCCGCTCCGTCCCGTCGTCGCGCAGTTGCGCAAGCACAGCCCCGATGCCGCGGAACAAGTAGAACGCGCCGCGAGTAGCGTTGCGCATAACATCGCCGAAGGCAGCCGCCGCAGTGGCCGCGATCCCAGACGGTTCTTCGACATGGCGCATGGTAGTGCGGGCGAGATCCGCGGCGCGCTCGATGTCGCGGAGGCGTGGGGTTGGCCGATCGATAGTGGGCCTGCTCGCGCGATCCTCGATCGCGAGATCGGTTTGCTGTATGGCCTGACGCGACGCAGCCGTGAACCGCGGCCGCCGAAGCCAACGAGCACCTGATGTGCACTCATAGATTGACTGCCACGCTTCACGAGGGCCACTGAGAGTCTGCGCGCGCCGTCCGGCGACCAGCATCAAGCCCATGGCGACCCGCCGGCGGTAACCGCCGCCGACGAGTCCAGGAACCACCCAAGGTGGCCGACGACGCGATCGCGGCGGTTCGCCACGGCGACGCGCTGATCTCGGTTCTGTCGGCCTGCCAGGCGGTGCGCCGATCCGGCCGGGCTCCTGACGAGCCAGACCCCGTCACGAGGTGAGAAGCCGGCGCGTCGCCGGCCCCAGGTCAGCTGCGTTGGAGGCTGTAGAGGATGTCGCCGAGCCGATTGCGCTCGGCAGCATTGCTGGACATGACGGGTCCGACAGCAGCCCTGCTGCCACCACCATCCGATCGCTTGGCGGCACCCGCTGCCGCTACCGCCGCCGGCCTCCAGCGATGCGCTGCGGACCGTTTCGCGCTCGATGGCGCCCCTCGGCGACGGATCGGGGGGCGGCCGACTACGTGAGCCCCATCTTGGGCAGCCGGCGGTGCTCCAGACCAGCGTCTCGGGCGCACGCACCAGCGAGCGCTTCGTATCGGTGGATGCGATCTGGGCGAGCGGAGATCGCGTCCGGAGGCTCAACGTTCACGGCCACGTACCACGAAAACCGCGACGACGGCCGTCACGGTCAAGGCCCAGGTCGACGTCGAGCGGACGACGCGCCGCGACGCCCGCGGTAGACTTTGTCCCCGCCTGTCCCGGCCCAGCCCTCCCGAACCCCTTTGATCGACAGTTCTTGATTGATTGAGTTGCATTCGAGACCGGCGCTGCGCGAGAGACAGTCGGACGGGGGGATGGCATGAGGCGAATACCCGCTGCCGCGAGGGCGATCGATGCTATTGTGGGCGTGATGGAAGCTGCTGGTAGGGTCGGCGACTCGCTCGTTGTCTGTGCGAGCCCGATCCCGATGGTTGATCGCCTCGAGCGCGTCCGGCGCTTGGTGCGCGTGTAGGGCCGCCCCCATGGCGGATGGGTGTCCGGGAATCGAGATCTTGATCGATTTCGTGGATGGCCGCGCGGACGCGACCACGCGCGCGATCGTCCGGCGCCACGCGTCGCGTTGCGGTCCCTGCCGCGCGACGCTGGGGGCGCTGGTGCACACCGGCTCGCCGTCGCCGCTTGAGCCAGCGGCCGCGACGCGTGGCGCGGTCGCGTCGCGGCCCTCGATGCTCGCGATCGGCGCGCAGGTCGGCCGCTACGTCATCGCGCGCGAGGTCGGTGCCGGTGGCATGGGCGCGGTCTACGCGGCGCAGGATCCGGAGCTTGGCCGGATGGTCGCGGTCAAGGTGCTGCGGCGGTGGGGCGATCGCTACATGCAATCCCGGCTGCGGCGCGAAGCCCAGGCCATGGCGCGGCTCGCGCATCCGAACGTGGTCGCGGTCCATGACGTGGGCTCGTTCGGGGATCAGATCTTCATCGCGATGGAGTATGTCGAGGGCCAGACCCTGGCGCGCTGGCTGGCGGTGCCGCGCTCGCAGCGCGCCGTGCTCGACGTGTTTCGCGCCGCCGGCGCGGGCCTGGCGGCGGCGCACGCGGCCGGCATCGTGCATCGCGACTTCAAGCCGGAGAACGTGCTGATCGGCAACAACGGCCGGGTCTGCGTTGGTGATTTCGGCCTCGCCCGCGCGGCGAGCCCCCGCGAGATGCCCCCGCCGATCCGCCCGGTGACGGAGCCGCGGCCAGCGGCGGCCGATCCGGCCGAGGTGGGGAGCTCGACCGAGCCGGCGGATCCGGAGCGCTCGCAGCCGGCGCCCGCGGCGTCGGCGCAGCCCGACTTGACGGTGCCCGGCATCCTGGTCGGCACGCCGTACTACATGGCGCCCGAGCTGTACGACGGGGCGCTCGCCGATGAGCGCAGCGATCAGTTCAGCTTCTGCGTGGCGCTGATCACGGCGCTGCGCGGGGAGCGGTTGACCTGCGCCGAGGTGGCCGACGCCGGGGCGCGGGCGACCCGCCTGCGCCTGCTGGTCGGTTCGTGCCGGCTGCCGCGCTGGCTGCGCGCGCCGCTGCAGCGCGGGCTCGCCACCGACCCTGCCGCGCGGTTCGGCTCGGTCGCCGAGCTGCTCGCCGCGTTGACGCCGCCCGATCGCGCGGGCCGCTGGGGCGCGTGGGCGGGCGCCGCCGCGCTGGCCGGCGTCGCGGTGGTGGGCTGGTACGCGATGCACAGCGCGCCCGCGATCGACCAGCGCTGCACCGGCGCCGCGGCGGCGTACGCGGCGACCTGGTCCCCCGATCGCCGCGCCGCGCTCCGGGCGGCGTTCGCGGCGACCCACGCGCTGTTCGCGACCGAGGCGTTCAGCCAGGTCGCCGCCTCGCTCGACCGCTACGCCACCCGGTGGACCGAGGCGCACACGGCGACCTGCCGCGCCACGCGGATCCTCGGCGAGCAGACCGAGGCGATGCTCGAGCTGCGGATGACCTGCCTCGAGCGCCGGCGCCAAGACGCGGCCGCGTTGATCGGCACGCTCGCCACGGCGGACCTGGCGATGCTCACCCGCGCCGTGGGCGCCGCCGCCAGCTTGCCCGACATCGCGGCCTGCGCCGACGTCGCGGCGCTGCAGCAGGTGATCGCGCCGCCGCGCGACGCGGCCACCCGCGCCAGGCTCGCCGCGCTGACCCCGCAGCTCGCCGATGCGCGCGCCAAGTTCGAGACCGGGTCGTACGCGCCCGCCCTGGCGCGGGTCCGGCCGATCGCGGCCGCGGCCCGCGCGCTGAGCTACCGGCCGTTCGAGGCCGAGGCCGACTATCTGCAGGGCGCGCTCGAGGTCGAGCTCGGCGACGCGACCCACGCCGAGCCCACGCTGCAGGCCGCCGTGCTCGCCGCCGAGGCCGGCCGGCACGACGAGATCGCCGCGCGCGCGCGGACCGCGCTGGTCTCGCTGGTAGGCCTTGGCAAGGCCGAGTACGCGCGCGCGCAGGCGATGGCGCCGTTCGCGGCCGCGGCGATCGCGCGGATGGGCGGCGACCCCGACATCGAGTCCGAGCTCGAGGAGGCGCTCGGCGGGATCGCGCACGAGCAGCGCCAGATCGACGTCGCCGCGGAGCACTTCGAGCGCGCGCTGATGATCGAGGAGCGCGCGCACGGCCCCGACGATCCGCGCACCGCGCAGGCGGTCCACGGCATGGGCGTGGCGACCCTGGCGCAGGGCGACCCGGCGCGCGCCGCGGCGTGGTTCGCGCGCGCGCTGGCGATCGACGAGCGCGCGCTGGGGCTCAATCATCCGCAGGTCGCCCGCGAGCTGCATAGCCTGGGCAGCGCCCAGCTCGCCGAGGGCCGGGGCGAGCTCGCGGTCGCCCACCTGCGCCGCGCGCTGGCGATCCGCGAGCTCGCGCTCGGTCCCGATCATCCGATGTACGCGAGCAACCTCTCCGACCTGGCGTGCGCGCTGCGCGCCGAGCACCAGGACGACGAAGCGCTGGCGATCGAGCGCCGCGCGGCCGCGACCAGCGTGCGGGGGACCGGCCCCGATCCTCCAGCGCCGTGACCTGCGCGGGCACGATCTGCCCGGGCGCGCGCGTCCGGGCGCGCGCGGGCGTATGCTCCGGCGCCATGCGCCCTTTGGTTTCACGCGTTGCGATCGCCCTGTCCGCCGTGCTGGTCGTCGCCACGGGCTCTCGCGCGGCTCGCGCCGGTGGCCCGGCCGAGCTGGCGGGGCTCGACGTGGCCTATCCCAAGCTCGACGCCCTGTATCAGGATCTGCATCGCAACCCCGAGCTGTCCACGCACGAGGACCGGACCGCGGCCAAGCTGGCAGCGCAGCTGCGCGAGCTCGGGTTCGAGGTGACCGAGCACGTCGGCGGCGCTGGCGTCGTCGGCGTGCTGCGCAACGGCGCCGGCCCCACGGTGCTGGTTCGCACCGACATGGACGCCCTGCCGGTCAAGGAGCAGACCGGGCTGCCCTACGCGAGCCTGGTGACGACGAAGACCGACGCCGGCGACACCGTGTCGGTGATGCACGCGTGTGGCCACGACATCCACATGACGTCGTGGGTCGGGGCGGCCACGCTGCTCGCCGGGATGAAGCCCCGGTGGCACGGCACGCTGGTCATGGTCGGCCAGCCCGCCGAGGAGCTGGTCAGCGGTGCGCGGTCGATGCTCGACGATGGCTTCTTGACTCGGTTCCCCAGGCCCGACTTCGCGCTCGCGATCCACGACACCGCGGCCCACGCGGCGGGCCAGGTCGGCCTGGCGCCGGGCTACGCGCTGGCCAACACCGACGCGGTCGACATCACGTTCCACGGCAAGGGTGGCCACGGCGCCGCGCCGCAGGCGACGATCGACCCGGTGGTGATGGCGGCGCGCGCGGTCGTGACCTTCCAGACCATCATCGCGCGCGAGCTCAGCCCGCTCGATCCGGCGGTGATCACCGTGGGCACGTTCCACGCGGGCACCAAGCGCAACATCATCCCCGATGACGCGCGGATCGAGCTCACCGTGCGGTCGTACAAGCCCGAGGTCCAGAAGCACCTGCTGGCCTCGATCGCGCGGATCGCCAAGGCCGAAGCAGCGGCCGCGGGCGCGACGCGCGAACCGACGGTGTTCGTCGATCCCAAGCAGTCCGCGCAGGCGCTCTACAACGATCCGGCGCTGATCGAGCGGCTGGGCGGCGCGCTCCGCCGTACGCTCGGCCCGGGCAGCGTCGTGCCGAGCGACCCGATCATGCCGTCGGAGGACTTCGGCGCGTTCGGTCGCGCCGCGCAGATCCCGTCGGCGCTGCTGTGGGTCGGCGCCGTCGAGCCGGCCGCGTTCGCCAGGGCCAAGACCGGCGGGACGTCGCCCCCAGGGCTCCACACGGCCGGCTTCGCGCCCGACCGCGAGCGCACGATCCGCACCGGCGTCTCGGCGATCACGGTGTCGGTGCTCGAGCTGTTCCGCGCGGCGCGCTAGCCGAACGCGCTCCTTGCCCGATCACACGAGCGCGCCGGTCACGGTCTTGCCGCCGCCGATGCCCGCGCCGCCGCGGATGTTGTCGTCGAGGTAGGCCTGCGGCACGCCGAGCCCGCGGCCGAGCGTCTTGGCGAACGAGGGCAGCGAGTCGTCGACCGCGATATCGCCGCTGGTCGAGGCGGCGCCGGTCGCGGAGTCGATGCCCGCGGCGCCGAGATCCTCGCCGAGCGGGACCAGGCCGCCGACGACCATCGACTTGAAGGGCTTGCCGATCACGACCGCGGTGTGGTGATTCGACCAGTGCGAGCGGCCCTGGTTGCCGCCCTGGGCGAGCGAGCGTCCGAACACGTTGAGGGTCGCGAACGTGACCTGGTCGGAGAGGCCGAGCGAGGCGAGGGTCGCGAGCAGGCCGTTGATCGTCGCGACGCCGGTCGGGGTCTCCTTGGCCTCGTTGGCGAGCGCCGGGTCGGAGTGGTTGTCGCCGCCGAACGGGATGCTCATGACGACGACCGGCGAGACCTTCATCTTGATGAGGATCGCCGCGGCGGTGGCCTGATCGTCGGGGCCGTCGGTCTTGATGGCGGCGAGCAGGTTCTGCAGATCTTGCGGGATCTGGCGGACCTGCGCCTGCGAGGTGGCGTATTGGTCGAGGTACTGGCGCTGCACGTTGGTGCCGCCCGCCTTGAGCAGCGCGTTGACGCGATCGAGGTCGGCGTCGCGCAGCTTCTGCAGATCGGTCATGAGGCCGGCCAGCGCGGGCGCCAGGAGCTGGGTCAGCGCGCTCGGCGCGAGCCGCGGCACCGTGGCGCCGGCGTAGCTCACGACCTCGCGGGACAGCGCGATCGGCTGGGCCTGGATCGTGCCGAGCGCGCCCTGCAGGTACTTGGCGTACACCGAGACCGCCATCTCGTTGCCCTTGGTGGCGCCCATCAGCGACATGACCTTCTGCTGATCGGAGTGGTTGTTGGTGCGCGTCGAGTGATGGAAGAACTGGGTGCGGTCGAGCGCGGTCAGCGTCGACCACGGCAGCGCCGCGTTGTAGCGGGTGCCGCCGAGCGTGATCGGCGTCGCCGCCATCGACGCCTGGGTCGGGTGGAGCGGCTGGTTCGGGTAGCTCGCCGGCAGGTCGTAGGTGCCGGGCGCGTTCGCGTTGATCGGATCGCCGGTGCTATCGGTCGACAGCACGAGGAACTGCGCCGGCGGCGGGGGATCGGCCCAGGCGCGCGTCGGGCGCAGCAGGAACTCGATCGGCAGGCCGGTCATGAGCGAGCGCAGGCCGAGGTACGACGAGCCGAACAGCGAGGTCATCAGCAGGCGGCGGCGGGTGATCATGATGGCTCCTAGAGTCCGATTCCGGTGACGAGCGGCGAGGTGCAGGCGAGCACGAAGGTCGAGCTCAGCGCGTCGGCCGGCTTGCCGCCTGCGGCGATCGCCGCGGTGTAGTGTTCGGTGAGCAGCTGCGCCATCGGCGCGGCGCGGTCGTCGGCGGGCGGCAGCCCCATGAGGTTCGCCACGAAGTCGGCGATCGCGGCGTCCTTGCTGGCGCTCTGGTACTTCGCGCCGGCGACGTCGATCACCTGGGCGGCGATGTACTGGCACAGGTTCTCCACGGTCGAGCGGTGGAACAGGCCGGGCGCCCAGACCAGGCTGGGGTTCTCGGCGCCGCGGTTGTAGCCATCGGCCGGGATGTTCGACGACAGCAGCTGGGCCTGCTTGGTCTTCTTGCTCGCCGGCAGGGTGCACGCGTCGATCCCGAGCCGGACCTGCAGCGCCTGGCAGAAGTGGTCGTGGCGCGCCACGCTGACCACGGGATCGCGGTCGGCGAAGGTCTGGGTGTTCTTGGCCGCGGTGACCAGCGGCGAGTTCAACATCTCGCGGACCAGCGTGTGGAAGTTGAGGTTGCTCGCGGTGAACGCGGCGACGATCCGCGTGAACTCGGGGTCGCTCACCGAGCACGGCGCCGAGTTGGCCCACACGCACAGCTTCTGGGCCCACGCACCGGGGAAGAACCCGTGGGTCGCGAGGATCCCTGCCAGCGCGTCGGCGGTGTTGTCGCCGCCCGGCGTGCTGACGCCGCCGAACGTGAACGAGGCGACGTCGTTGCGCTCGGTGGCGTCGAGCTGCTCGTGATAGGTGAGCGAGTAGGTGTGGCGGAAGAACCCGCGCATCGGATCGAGGTTCTTGTGGCACCCGTAGCACACCGAGGTCGGGTCGGCGTGCTGGGTGTTGATCCCGGTCTCGTCGAGCGGCGTGCTCGTGGTCTCGGGGTTGAAGCTGCGGCCGAGCGCGGTGATCAGCGTCTGGTTCGTGGTGACGCGCGCGAGGTTATTGACGTTGGTCGGCCAGTTGGCGAAGAACGAGGGCGTCGTGAAGAACCCGACGCGCGGGACGTCGAGCACGATCGACGTCGCCTTGCGCAGCCTGGGGACGTCGTAGAACAGGTTGATGTTCGACGGATTTGCCGCGGTGGCGGTCGTGATCGTGACGGGCCGCCAGTCCGAGAAGTCGCTCGCGGTGAGGATCGGCGTCAGGTTGTTGATGCCGTAGGAGTTCGGACAGCCGGCGGGGGTGACCGGCGCCTTGCCGAGCGTGCCGTACTGGAGCAGGAACAGGTGCACGCTGGCGTTGCTGTACTGCCCCGAGTGAAAGGTCCGCGGCACGCACTGGCTACCGACCGGGCCCAGCACCGAGGACGGGCCGACCGACCACGACAGGTAGTTGGGGCTCGCCGGGTTGACCGAGTCCTCCAGCGGGATGTGCTTGACCGAGTCGTCGACGGCGGTCCACACGAAGTCCGCGGTGCGCGGCGGCGACAGCTTGTCGCGGTCGTTCTGCTTGTCGTCGCGCAGCCGCACGTCGAGGAACGCGTAGAACTGGACCAGCGCGGTCGTCATCATGAACGTGTGCGTCGTGACGGTCTGATTGAACGGCGCGCCATCCTTCATGATCTGCAGCGCCGTGCGCGCGAAGCCCTCGCGCAGGTTGGGCAGCAGCGCGTCGGGCACGGCGGTCATGTCGCCGATCTGATCGGTGAACGAGTCGCCGGTCATCTGGGTCTGCTGAAACGCGTTGCCGAAGAACTGGATGAGCTTGGTGTCGGCCTCGGGCAACGCCAGCCAGGTGTCGATCAGCGCCGCGAGCTTGCTCGGGTCGGCGTTGACGGCGACGAGCTCGTCGTTGGTCACGGCCAGCCCGGTCAGCAGGTACTTCACCTTCGAGACGTACGACTGCGGGCGGACGGCCTCGAACGGCAGGGGGGCGGGGCCGTTGCCGCCGGCATCGTCGGAGGGATTGCCGGGGCCGGCGTCGCCGGCGCGGGCCGCGTGATCCGAGCTGCACGCGCCGATCGTGGACCCGAGTGCGATCGTGACAAGGAGACTTCGGAACAGCTGTATGTAATGCATAGTAGGGGATCGATCCGACGAGGCCTCACCGCACACGGCGCCACCGTCCGAGACGGGCTGCGGGGGCGGGACAACGGCGCGGTACTTCACGGGGGTGCCTCGACGGTCGCGCGCGATGCGAGCGGCACGCCAAGCACGGTATCCTGCGGTTTCAATTGCTTGGCGGCAGGTCTGCCCAGGTCTGTGGCCCCCAGGTCTCGCCGCTGGGGGGGCCGCGTGCCACAGCCTCTCGCGATTACCTCGGGGTCAATGACCTACACCGGAGGAGCGTGACCACCTGGCGTCACCGGGCGAACGCGCGCCGAAACCGTGACGACCGCGGCGCCGGCGACCAGGGCGGCGGCCGCGACGGCGCCGGCGATCGCGTGATCGCGGTCGTACAGCACCCCGAGCAGGAGGCTGCCCGCCCCCCAGGCGACGCCCCAGACCAGGTAGTAGAGGCCGTAGGCGCGGCCGCGCTCGCCCTGGGGGACGATGGCCGCGATCAGGGCCTTGCCGATCGACTCGGTCGCCGATCGGGTGATCGCCCACAGCGCGACGCCGGCGATCGCGAGGTAGGGGGCCTGCCGGGTCGCGGCGAACACCAGCGGCGCGTAGGCGGCGCCGGCGCCGACGAAGCCGGCCACCACCCCGGCGCCGGTGCCGCCGCGCGCGCGGCTGGCGTCGAACAGATAGCCCGCGGCGAGCGCCGCGACGCCATCGACCGCCATCGCGGCGGAGTAGGCGACCGGGAGCCACGAGCCGGTGAGCACGCGGGCCTTCTCGAGGTGGTAGGCGAGCAGCGGCCAGTCGGCCAGGCCGATCGCGACGAGGGCCACGCCGACGAGGTAGAGCCGGTAGCGCGGCCCGAGCGCGGCCGCCTCACCGGGGGGGCTCGAATCGAGCGCGCGCGGATCGGGGTAGAGCCGCCGCGCGCGGAGCAGCACCGCGAGGGTGATGGCCGCGGGGATCGCGAGCAAGCAGAACGCCCACGCGTAGCCCGAGATGGTCTCGCCGCGCCACGCGAGGACGCCAGCGACCACGAGCGGGCCGGCGAGGCCGCCCGCCTGATCCATGGCCTGGCTGATCGCGAACGCCTTGCCGGCGCCGACGTCGGCCGCGGCGAACGAGGTCAGGGTCGATTTGGCCGGCGACCGCACGGCCTTGCCGAGCCGCTCGAGGCCGACCAGCGCGGCGACCATCGGCCAGCTGCCGGCCAGCGCGAGCAGCGGCACGGCGATGAGGTTGGTGGCGTAGCCCGCGATCGTCAGCGCCCAGTAGCGGCCGGTGCGGTCGGCGAGCGCGCCGCTGGCGTAGCGCAGGCCGTAGCCGAGCGCCTCGCCCGTGCCCGCGACCAGTCCGACCGCGGTCGCGCTCGCGCCGAGCAGCGCGAGGTAGCCGCCGAGCGCGCCCCGCATGCCCTCGTAGCAGAGGTCGGCGAACAGGCTGACCCAGCCGAGCAGGATCACGAAGTGGCGGGCGCGCGCGTGCGCACCCGTCCTGGCGGCGGTTGGGGGCATGGGCTCGCCGAGCGTATCAGGTGTCGCGCAGCCGCGGGTCGATCCACAGCTGGACCAGGTCGACGACCAGGTTGGCGAGCGCGATCGCGGTCGCGCTGACCATGACCACGCCGAGGATCAGCGGAATATCGATCTCGAGGATCGCCTGGAGCACCTCACGGCCCAGGCCCGGCCACGCGAAGATGAACTCGGTGACGACCGCGCCGCCGAGCAGGTAGCCGAGATCGACGCCGACCAGCGTTGCGAGCGGCCCGAGCACGTTGCGCAAGGCGTGGCGGCCGATCACGATTCGCTCGGCGAGCCCCTTGGCGCGCGCGGTGCGCACGTAGTCCTCGCCGAGCTGATCGATGAGCTCGGCGCGCACCACGCGGGCGTAGTAGGCCACGCCGACGGCGGCGAGCGTCATCGCCGGCAGCACCAGGTGGGCGAGCCGGTCCCAGCCGGGGGCGCCATAGCCGCTGATCGGAAACCAGCCCCAGCGGTAGGCGAACACGTAGAGCAGCACCGTGCCGACGAACAGCGGCGGCGCGCTCTGGCCGACCAGGCCGAGCAGGTTGGCCGCGTGGTCCTGCCAGCGGCCGCGGCGCATCGCGGCGACGATGCCGAGCGGCACGCCGAGCACCAGCTGGAACACGATCGCCGCCACCGCGAGCTGCAGCGTCGGCCCCACCCGGCTCGCGATGATCTCGGTGACCGCGCGCTTGCTGCGGTAGCTCTCGCCCAGATCGCCGTGAGCGACGCGGGTGATCCAGCAGCCGTACTGGGCCCAGACGCCGCGATCGAGGCAGTAGTGCGCGCGGACCCGCTGGACCGTGTCCTCGGTCGCGTGCGGCCCCAGCAGCGCCTTGGCCGGATCGGCCGGGATGGCGACCGTGGCGAGGAACGCGGCGGTGACGGCGAACCACACGACGAGGAGCGCCCAGGCGATCCGCCGGACGATCATCCGGATCATGGAGGATCCGCGCGCGGCACGGGCTTGCCGTCGGGGCCGACGTCGAGCCACGCCGAGGTGTAGTCGCGGATCCAGATCGGATGCGGCGCGTAGCCGCGCACGTAGGGCTGGATCACCTCGGTGGTCTGGCTGTGGTAGCTCCAGATCCACGGCGCGTCGTCGTACAGGATGCGCTCGGCGCGGCGGTACAGCGCGGCGCGCCGCGAGGCGTCGAGCTCCTGGCGCGCCTGATCGAGCACGGTGTCGAGCGCCGGGTTCGCGTAGAACGAGGTGTTGGACGAGCCCTCGTCCTTGATCGAGCGCGAGGCGAAGTTGATGTCGAAGAAGTTGCTCGAGTCCGGGTAGTCGGCGAGCCAGCTCGCGTACGAGAACGCCGGGCCGCCGGGCTTGCCGATCGCCGCGCTGTAGGTCGCCCACGCCATGACCGAGATGTGGATCCGGACGCCGACCTCGGCGAGGTCGCTCTGCAGCGAGGCCGCGACCTTCTCGGCTTCCTCGTCGGCGAGCGTGACGTACTCGGCGTCGAACCCGCGGGGGTAGCCGGCCGCGGCCAGCAGCGCGCGCGCCTTGGCGACGTCGTGCGGGTAGGGCGGCAGGTCGGGATCGCGGCCGAGCATCCCGGGCGCCAGGATGCCGTGCGACGGCACGGTGGCGCCGTTGAGCAGCCGGGTCGGGTGGTCCTTGTCGAGCGCATAATTGAGCGCCTGGCGGACGCGGCGATCGGAGAACGGCGCGACCCGCACGTTCATCCGCGAGCCGAACGCGTTCATGCCGACGAGGCGGTGGACGTAGGGCCGCCAGGCCGGCTCGGCCATCACGAACAGGTAGTCCGGCGCGGCGAGCAGCGCCGCCGATTCGAGCTCGCCGCGCTCGAACATCTGGAACTGGGTGTCGCGTGCGATGTTCTCGATCATCACGATCTCGTCGAGGTGGGCCCGCGCCGGATCGTAGTACCGCGGGTTTCGGCGCAGCACGAGCCGGTTGCCTTCGTCCCAGCTCGCGACCTCGAACGGCCCGCTCGCGTCGGGGCGGCGGCGCAGCTGGTCGCCCGCGGCGGCGACGTGCTCGGGGCGCTGCGGCGCGGTGAACGGCATCGCGAGGATCGTCATGAACGCCTGGTCGACGTGGTCGAGCGTGATCACGAGCCGGCCGGCGCCCTCGGTCGCGATCCCGGCGCAGCTCGTCGCCTTGCCGGCGGCGAGGTCCGACGCGCCCGCGATGCTGAACAGGAACGAGGTGAACGGCGAGTCCGGGCTGGTCAGCGCGCGCTCGAGGCTGTACTTGAAGTGCGCCGCGGTGATCGGCGCGCCGTCGCTGAACCGGATGCCGGGGCGCAGCTCGAACACGTAGCGCCGGCCGTCGGGCGAGATCGTCCAGCGCTCGGCGAGCCGGGGGATCAGCTGGATCGCGTGCGGCGCGTAGTCGACGAGCGTATCGAACAGCGGGTGCAGCGCGAAGAACGTCACGTCGTCGAACCCGATCACCGGGTCGAGCGTGCGCAGCTCGTTCTGGATCGCGAACCGCAGGCTGCCGCCGTCGTGGGGCACGGTGGCGCCGGCGGCGCGGAACCGCGGGCCGCGATCCGGCGGGTCGCACGCCGTGGCCGCGATCGCCGCGCCGAGCGCGAGGCCGAACCAGGCCCGGGTCATCGCCGCTCCCTGGCGTCGAGCGCGTCGCGCAGGCCGTCGCCGATCAGGTTGAACCCGACCACGGCGACCAGGATCGCGATGCCCGGCACCAGCACGAGGTGCGGCGCGATCCGGTAGTACGCGCGGCCCTCGTACAGCATGTGACCCCAGGTCGGCGCCGGCGGCGGCGGGCCGAGGCCGAGGTACGACAGCACCGCCTCGGCGAGCAGGTTCTGGGCGAACGCGATCGCGGCGACCGCGATCACCAGGCCGGTCACGTTGGGCAGGAGGTAGCGCACGACGATCCGCGCCGGGCTCGCGCCGATCGCGCGGGCGGCGGTGACCATGTCGCCGCGCGCCAGCACCTGCGCCTTGCCGCGGATCACGCGCGCCATCGTCGTCCAGCTGACCACGCCGATCGTGAGGAACACCGGCGCGCTCGACGACGCGAGCTCGGCCTCGCGGAACAGCGCGGCGAGCAGGATCGCCAGCAGCAGGAACGGAAACGCCTGGACGAGCTCGACCAGCCGCATGAGCACGTTGTCGATGGCGCCGCCGGCGTAGCCCGCGACCAGGCCGACCGCGACGCCGATCGACAGCGCGATCAGCGTGGCGAGCCCCGCGATCGACAGCGACGTCCCGGCGCCGGCGATCACGCGCGCCCACTCGTCGCGGCCGAGCTGATCGGTGCCGAGCACCGCGGTGCGCGACGGCGGGAGCGGCGCGCCCAGCGCGGTCAGCCCATGCTCGACGTCACTGACGAGTGGGTCCTTCGACGACAGCACGGGAGCGAGCAGCGCGATCGCGACGAGCGTCAGGACGACCACGGCGCCGGCCGCGGCGCCGCGGGGAGCGAGCAGGCGCCGGGGCATCCGGTGCAGCATATCGCGCAGCCTCAAGGTGGATGCCATCTTACAGAAGCCGGTGCGGAGTTTCCCGAGCGCGGCCCCACCCCGAGCACGGCCGCACGTGCCGCGGGGCCCGTCGTGCCCGACCGCGCATCCCCGGTGGCACGACCTCGCGGCGTGGACCTCACGATCCCTGCGCGTTGCGCGCGTCGGTGGGCGCCCGACAACCAACCACGTGGTGGGCATCGCGACTGCAGCGCTCGCAGGGATGCCGACAGATTTCCTGACCCTCCTCCAGCGAGATCACGGAGACCTGCAGAAGGGGCTGACCCACCTGATGGACCCGATCTCGACCGTCGCTCAGGTCCGATCGGCGCTCGATGGTGTGCGCCTGGGCCTGACGGCGCACGCCGAGGCCGAGGACATCGTCCTGGCGGGATTCGAGCGGATCACCGGCGTGGAATCGCTGGTCGGGCTGGCGCGGGGGGCCCACCTCGCCCAGGAGCGCGCGCTGTCCGAGCTGGTCACGGCGTGCCCCGGGACGGCGGCCTGGCGGGCGCGGGCGCATCATCTCCGCGATCTGGTCCAGCGCCACGCCGCCCAGGAGGAGCAGTGCCTGCTGCCGGCGCTGCGCGAGCGCGCGCCGCGCGAGCTGTACGACGCGCTGGCCGGCCGGTTCGCGACCGAGCGGCTGCGCCAGCTCGCCATGCTGGCGCCGTCGGCGCCGGTGGGCTTCAGCGACTTCGCGGTGCTCGAGGCCGGCGCGTCCTGACGCGCGCTGGGCTACAGCTCGATCTGCAGGCCGAGCTCGACCACCCGGTTGGGCGGCAAGTTGAAGAACTCGGTGGGGGCACGCGAGTTCTTGGATAGAAACGAGAACATGATCTTGCGCCAGTGCGCCATGCGCGCGTTGCCGCTCGTCAGCAGCGTCTGGCGGCCGAGGTAGTACGTGGTCTCGCTGGCGTTGACCACCAGGCCCTGGCGCTCGCAGCGCGCCAGGATCTTGGGGACGTTGGGCTGCTGCATGAAGCCGACGCGCGCCAGCACGCGGAAGAACCCGTGGCCGAGCTCGCGCACGCTCAGCGACGAGCTGCCGACCACGAACGGGACGTTCTCCGTCGAGATCGACAGCAGCACGACCTGGCGGTGCAGCACCTTGTTGTGCTTGACGTGGTGGAGCAGCACGTTGGGCATGCCATCGGTGCCCGAGGTCATGAACACCGCGGTGCCCGACACGCGCGGCAGCGGGGTCTCGGCGATGTCCGCCAGGAACAGCTCGTCGGGGATCGTCCCGCTCTCCATCTGCTTGGACAGCTCGTGGCGGCCGCGCCACCACGTGGTCATCACCGCGAACGCGCCGACGCCGACCGCGAGCGGGAACCAGCCGCCCGCGGCGATCTTCTCGACGTTGGCGGCGAAGAACGCCAGGTCGATCGTCACGAACGGGATGAACAGCGCGAGCGCGAGGTACAGCGGATACTTCCAGTTGTGCCGGATGACCAGGAAGTAGAGGAACGAGGTGATCGCCATCGTGCCGGTCACCGCGATGCCGTACGCGGCCGCCAGGTTCGAGCTCGAGCGGAACGCGAACACCAGCGCGACGCTGGCGATCATGAGCAGCCAGTTGACCTCGGGGATGTAGATCTGACCCTCGTGCTTGTGCGAGGTATGCACGACGCTGACGCGCGGCAGGTAGCCGAGCTGGACGGCCTGGTTGGTCAGCGAGAACGCGCCGGAGATCAGCGCCTGCGACGCGATCACCGCGGCCATCGTCGCCAGGATCACCATCGGAATTAAGAACGGCGTGCCGCTGATCAGGTCGTAAAATCCATTGGATACGTTGGCGCCGTCCTCGAGAAACAAGGCGCCTTGTCCGAAGTAGTTGAGCAACAGGCCGGGGAACACCACGACCGACCACGCGACGCGGATCGGCGTGCGGCCGAAGTGGCCCATGTCGGCGTACAGCGCCTCGCCGCCGGTGATGCACAGCACCACCGAGCCGAGCAGCAGGAAGCCGCGCCAGCCGTTGCTGGCGAGGAAGCTCACCGCGTGGTGCGGCGAGACCGCCTGGATCACCTCGGGGTGGCGGAGGATGAACGGCAGGCCGGCGGCGCCGATCGCCAGGAACCACAGCAGCATCACCCAGCCGAACACCGCGCCGATCCGGTGGGTGCCGATGCGCTGGACCCAGAACAGGCCGATCAGGATCGCCGCCGAGATCGGCACGACGAGCTCGCCGAACGCCGGGTTCTGCTCCGAGATGCCCTCGACCGCGCCGAGCACGGAGACCGCCGGCGTGATGACGCCGTCGCCGTAGAGCAGGCCTGCGCCGAACAACGCCAGCAGGATCGGGACGGCCAGCTTGGTGCGGCGCGGCTTCTTGTCTTGCTGCTGGACCAGCGCCGCGAGCGCCAGGATGCCGCCTTCGCCCTTGTTGTCGGCGCGCAGCACGAACACCAGGTACTTGAGGACGACGACCAGCATCAACGCCCAGAAGAACAGCGACAGCACGCCGAGCACGTGGTCGGGCGAGTACATGCCGTTCTTGAGCGGGTGCATCGCGTGCTCTTTGGTGCGCGACAGACACTCGCTCATCGCGTACAGCGGCGAGGTGCCGATATCGCCGTAGACCACGCCGAGCGCTCCGAGCGACAGCGCGGCGAGCTCCTGCTTGCCCTGGCCATGGTGCGCGGCGCGGTGACTCCCTGTTGCGCGCTGCGCGCCAGTCACTTCAGAACGTGCTGTATCGTTCATGGCGGGAGACGAGCTCGCCACTCTGGTATCACGGCGCGATCCGCAGAGCTACGCCGCAGCGCGAGGTCTTGGCGTCACCGTGAGGAACGGTTGACAAGACGCCACGTTGCAAGTCAGGTCGACAGGCTACGCCAACTGTGCTTGCGGGGGTCGGTCGCAAGGCGTGATGCAGCGGCTCCGTGACCCTCGCTGGTATTGCCATGTATTGCAGGAGCGCGGCGAACTTGCGTCACCGTGGTCGGTCGTTCATTCTCGCGCGCATGAGATTGCTTTGCTCGATCCTCGTGTTCACCGCCGCCGCGTGCGGTTCCGCGGCTCCGGCCACGTCCACGATGCCCAAAGCTGAGGAGGCCCAGGCCGAGGTCGTGCTGCCCGACGTCCCGTTCGCGCAGCTCGATCATGCGCAGCAGGTCGCGTTCATGAAGCAGAAGGTCATGCCGGTCATGAAGCCGCTGTTTCAGAATCACGACCCGAAGGACTACGAGAAGTTCGGGTGCTCGACGTGCCACGGCGCGGAGGCCAAACACGGCAAGTTCGATATGCCAAACGCCGAGCTGCCCAAGCTCGACTTCAACGACCTCAGCAAGTTCTCGAAGGAAGACCTCGAGTGGATGGGCAAGGAGATCGAGCCGAAGATGGCCGAGCTCCTCAAGCTGCCGCTGTACTCGAAGGACAACCCGACCGGGTTTGGCTGCCTCGGCTGTCACACGCAAGCTGGGAAGTGATCCGCGGCGCCGCGGCGCGTGGGCGGGCGCTCGGGGACGGCGAGCCGCCGATCGCGTGCGCCTGGGCGCACCTGCGTAGGCGCTCGGCCGCGCGGTCGCGATGTACCGGGAACTCCGTCGCTCGCGATCGGCGCCGCGGGGTACGAGCGTTGCAACCGCTGCTGGCATACGCAAAGGGAGCATCCGCATGCCCGAGAACAGCAACAAGAACCCCAAGCCAGGGCAACGCCAGTCCGGCGAGTCGATCAAGCCGCCGAAGCCGGAGGGCGCGGGGGAATCCGTCGGCAACCCCGGTAGCCGCCACGAGGCGGGCAAGCCCGACAAGCTCCGCCACAACAACGCGAGCGAGGAGCTCGAGGATCCGGGCGAGGTCCTCGATCTCGAGGACCTCGAGGAGCTGGACGACGACGACACGATCCGCCGCTGACCTCGTGGCCGTGGCCGGCCCATCTGGCTCGGCGCAAGGACGTGTCGAACGATCGGCGGATCGACAGCTCGTCAAGCCGCGGTCGGCAGGATGATCGTGACGGTCGTGCCGATCCCGCGTTCGCTCTCGATCCGGAACCGGCCGCCGACCGTGCCGACCAGGCGCTGGCACTGGGCGAGGCCCAGGCCGGTGCCGTCGGGGCGGGTCGTGAAGAACGGCGTGCCGACCCGGCTGAGCACCTCGGGCGCCATGCCCACGCCATCGTCGCGGATCTGGAGCTCGAGCATATCCGCGTCGGTGCGCGCGACGATCGAGATCCGGCCGTGCGGCGTGCCCCGCGCGGCGACGGCCTGCGCGCCGTTGGCGACCACGTTGATCAGCACCTGGGTGAGCTCGGTCGCCGACATGCGGACGCGCGGCAGCTCGCCGGGGCCCTCGTAGCCGATCGAGGCGCGCGCCGGGATCGCCAGCTCCTGGCAGACCGCCATCGCGTGCCGGACGATCGGCAGCGGATCCGACGAGGCTTGCAGGCTGCGCGGATCGCGTGGCCGGCCGAGCTCGCGCAGGCCCGAGATCAGCTCGCTCAGGTGCAGGCCCGAGGTCCGCAGATCGGTCGTCACCGGATCGAGATCCTCGACGAGCTCGATCAGCCGGGCGCGCTCAGCCGGGGCGATCGGCGCGTGCAGCAGCGCGTCGTGCAGGATCGGCGCGGCGTTGGCGAGCTCGCGCAAGTGCTCGACGTTGACCAGGAGCGACATCAGCGGCTGCTTGAGATCGTGCACCAGCATGCCGGCGATGCTGCCCAGCGTGGCGAGCCGCTCGGTCTCGAGCAGCCGGCGATGCAGCGCGGCGGAGTCGCGGCTGAAGGTCCAGGCCTCGATCGCCCAGCGCAGCACCTGGATAAGCTCGGTGCGGATCCACGGCTTGATGATGTAGCGGGCGACCAGCCCTTCGTTGATGGCGCGCAGGATCGGATCGACGTCGGCGTAGGCCGTCACGACCATCCGGATCACCTGTGGATAGCGCTCCTTGACGATGCGCAGGAGCTCGTCGCCGGTCATCGCCGGCATGCGCATGTCCGAGACGATCACGGCGACGTCGTGGACCTCGAGGAGCTCGAGCGCCTCGGCGGCGTTCGGTGCAGTGAGGAGGTTGAACTCGGAGCTCAGCGACTGCTCGAAGACGATGCGATTTCCGCGATCATCGTCGACGTACAGCACGAGCGGACCACGAGAGGGGGGCACAGGTTCTGACATGTGGCGCGACCGGGTCGACCGTTCAGCGTCGAGGAGCCGCAATCTTACTAGGCTTGCTGGAAGCGTCCAACGCCGAATAGTTCGGAAGCTCCAGGACAAAACAGCCGCTGCCGCCTCGATCACGGATCTCGAGCACGCCGCCATGGCGGTGCGCGATGTCACGCGCGAGCGACAGCCCGAGGCCGGTGCCGACACCGCTTGGTTTGGTCGTGAAGAACGGCTCGAACACGCGGTCGCGCAGCTGCACAGGCACGCCCCCACCGCTGTCAGACACTTCCACTGTAAAGTTTCCGCCTGAGCTGGACGTGCGAACCTGGACCCAGCCGGTCGCGCCCGCCGCGTACACGGCGTTCTCGATCAGGTTGATGAGCACCTGGATGATCAGGGGGGGCGCACATTTCAGCAGCCCCTGGGGCCCGGTCTCCATCCGGATCGCGACATTCCCGGGATGCGCAAGCGCGACCGCGCGCTGGATCAGATCGCGGACCGGGATCTGACGCAGATCGAGCTCGACCACGCCCTTGCGGAACCCGAGCAGCTGGCGCGATAGAAAGCCGATCTGATCGGCGCAGCTGGTGAGCACGTCGATCAGCTGACCGGCCGGCGTCTCGGGGCGCACCAGGTCGCGCGGCAACAGCGCGGTCAGCGGGCCGACCGCGTTGACGATGCCATTGGCCGGGTTTCTCAGCTCGTGCGCGAGGCCCGCGGTGAGGATGCCCATCGCCGAGAGCTGCTCGGCGCGCTGCAGCCGGACCGCGAGCTCGCGCATGCGGAACTGCGCCCGGATCCGCGCGCGGAGCTCGAGCGGATCGAACGGCTTGGTCACGTAGTCGACGGCGCCTGCCTCGAGCCCCGCCATCCGGGTGCCGAGGTCGAGCATCGCCGACAGCACGATGATCGGCGCCAGCCGATCGCCGGTCAGCTCGCGAAACCGCCGCGACAGCTCGATCCCGTTGATGCCCGGCATATCGACGTCGGTGATCAGCAGCTGCGGCTGGTGCAGCGGCACCAGCTCGAGCGCCGCGCCGCCGTCGTGCGCGATGTGTACGGTGTACTCGTCGGCCAGCACCCGGCCGATCATCTCGGCGAGCCGGGCGTCGTCCTCGGCGAGCAGGATCGTCCCGGCCGAGTAGCCGGGCGGCGTGAACCGCGTGACCGGCGGCGGCGGCGGGGTCGGGCGGGCCGGCGCATCGACCAGCCGGAGCGGCGGCGCGCCCAGCTCGCGCGGCGCCGCGTCGCGGATCACCACGCCCGGCGGCAGCGTGACGCGCAGCTCGCTGCCGGCGCCGGCCGCGCGGGGCAGCGCGACGATCGTGCCGCCGTGCGCCTCGACCAGCTGCTTGGCGACGAACAGGCCCAGGCCGGTGCCCCGGGCCTCGCCGTTGGCGCGCTCGTAGCGGCCGAACAGCCGGCCGTGTAGGTCCTCGCCGATCCCGATGCCGGTATCGAGGACCGAGAGCCGCAGCCCCTCGGGATCGTCGGCCAGCGCGACCTCGACGCGGCCGCCGCGCGGCGTGTACTTGACCGCGTTCGACACCAGGTTCGAGACCACGCGCTCCATCGCGACCGGATCGACGTTGGCGACCAGCGAGGCCGCCGGCGGCCCGGTCAACACCAGCCCGGAGGCCTCGGCGGCGGCGCGCCACGCCGCGACCAGCGCGTGGAGCATCGCGCCGAGATCGGTGCGCTCGGGCAGGATGCGCAGCTTGTCCTCCTGGCCGGCCGCGAGCAGCAGCAGCTCGTCGACCAGGCGCAGCAGCTTGTTGGCCGCGTCGGTCACCGCGCCGAGGTTCTCGTGCGCGCGCGCGTCGAGCACGCCGCCTGCGCGGGCTCGGATGTCGGCGGCGGCCAGGAGGATCAGCGAGAGCGGCGTGCGGATCTCGTGCGTGATGTTGCCGAAGAACCGCTCGCGCGCGCCCTGCGCCTCGCGCAGCTCGACCACGGTGCCGGCGAGCTGGTCGCGCGCCTGGCGCAGCTCGCCGGTCCGCTCGTCGACCACGCGCTCGAGGCCGGCGCGGTAATCGGCGAGCGCTTGGTAGCTGAGCGCGTTCTGCAGCGCCATCGCGACGTTCGGCACGATGAACGCGAGCAGCTCCTCGCGCTCGTCGCGGTTGGCGCCCGGCTTGGGGGCGACCCGCAGCTCGCCGATCACCTCGCCGCCGCGGGCGCCGAGCGCGCGCTCGAGCGGCGGCTCGTGCTGGTCGCTGCCGAACCGGGTCACGCGGGCCGACGCGGGCTCGTCCGAGGTGGTCGCGCGCAGCGCGATCTCGGCCCACGCGAACCCGGCCTCGTCGACCAGCGCCCTGGCGACGGTGTCGAGCGTGCGCGCGAGATCGAGATCGCGCTGCACCAGGTCGTTGACCGTGTGCGCGGTGCGCAGCTGGGTGGCCTGGCGATCGAGCTGCGCCCGCGCGTCCTCGATCTCGAGGTAGCGCTCGATCAGCGTCTCGTGCGCCTCCTTGAGCTCGCGGGCCGCGCTGCGCACGGTGAACGGCCAGATCAGCATCCGCCACACCCGCGCGACCAGCGGCGTGCGCTGCGGGACGGTGATGTGGAACCGGCCGCCGCGCGGCATCGGCTCGAGCTCCACGACGGCCGCCGGGTAGCCGAGCAGCCGCGGCATCTCCTCGAAGTTGCCCTTGGTGATCAGGAAGAAGTCCCAGCAGACCTCGAAGCCGTCAGGGAGCACGAGCTCGATCTCGCACTCGCTGTCGGAGCGCTCCTTGAGCGTGGGCACCACGCAGGTGAACATCTGGTTGCCGGCGCCGGCCCGGGGCTTGGTGAGCCAGCGGTAGAAGTCCATCGTCGAGAACAGCAGGCGGCTGACGACCGACACGAAGCGCAGCGCCGGTGAGCGCATGTACGACCGCCCGACCTCGCGGTACTCCTCGTCCGAGAAGTGCGGCCGCAGGTTGTGCATCACGGCCACGAACTCGTGCCAGTGGATGCGCTCCGCCTTGCTGCGGAGCCGGGCCAGGGTCAGCCCGGTGCCGGCGACCATGACCTCGGGAGGGATGCCCTTGAGCGCCAGCGGGCGCTCGAAGATGCCGAAGATCCGGCACGACACCTCGTTCATCGGCCGCCCCAGCGCATCACGAGCGATCCGAACGTGATGCCGGGGCCGCCTGCGGAGGCCAGCACGAGGTCGCCGTCGCCGAGCGTGCCGGCGCGCTCGGCGAGCGCGAGCCCGACCGGCACGATGGCGGCGAACAGGTACCCGGTCTGGGGGAACGACTCGACGACGCGGGCGTGGCCGAGCCCGGCGTGGTCCTGGACCACGCGCAGGAGCCACGGCGTGCCCTGGTGGATCGCGAAGAAATCGATGTCGCGCGCGGTGAGCTCGGCGCTCGCCAGCACGGCGTCGATGCTCTCCTTGAGCACGTCCGCGGTCGACAGGAACACGTCGCGCATCTGGATCGGATCGGCCACGTGGACCACGCCACGCCCCGGCTCGGACCACGCGCCGCCCGGGACGCTGGCGACCAGCGTTCTCGGGAACCGGCCGTCGCAGTGGTGGGCCGCGGTGACGATGCCGTGGCCGTCGGCGACTCTCCCGACCACGACGGCGGTGGCGCCGTCGCCGAACAGCGGCGAGATCGGATCGTCGCGATCGACCGAGCGCACGACGCCGCACGACTGCACCAGCAGCGCGAGCTTCGCGCTGCCCGAGGCGATCATCGCCTGGGCGAGCGTGAGCTGCATGAGGAACGAGTAGGTCGCCGCGCTGGTCTCCAGCGCGAAGCACCGGCGCGGTAGGCCGAGGCGGTGGTGGAGCTCGGTCGCCGGATTGCCCAGCAGGACGTCCGGCAACACCGTGCTGGTGAGCAGCAGGTCGATCTCGCCGGGCGCCACGCCGGCACGCACGATCGCGTCGCGCGCGGCATGCTCGGCCATGTCCAGCACGGTCATGTCGTCGGCCATGACGTGGCGCGACACCGCGCCCTGAAACGGATCGACGGCTTGCGCGGCGAGCGCCTGCACCACGCGGGCGGCGCCCGGCGTCAACGGGCCTGCCGGCGGCGGCGCGCGCCTGGCGGTCTGCCAGCGCGCGACCACGTCGCGCGGCCACCAGTCGTTGCCGCGCACCTGCGGGGGGAGATAGAGCGCGACGCCGAGAATGCCGACGCTGGTGTCCATTGAATACTCCACGACGGACCCCCGGGACTCTACCCGCAACGGGGGGCGGCAGACAGCGCCAAACCCTACGGAGCGGCAGCGCCACGCGCGGGGACCAGCGACGCGACGCGCTCGCGGCGCGGCAGCTTGACGTCGGGATCGATCTGGATCTCGACCACGATCGGCCCGGGCGCGTTGCGCAAGAGCTCGCGCGCCGCGTGGATCTGGCCGGGCCGCTCGACGCGCAGGGTGGTGGCCCCGAGGCCGCGTGCGACGCCACACACATCGAGCGGATCGGTCGGGAACTCGGGAGTTCGGCCGAACAGCGTGCGGTGGCCGTTCTCGACCATGCCGAGCCGCTGGTCGTTGAACACGAACACGCGCAGCGGCAAGCGCTCGGCGACCGCGGTGGCGATCTCGAACGCGTTCATCGCGAAGCAGCCGTCGCCGACGATCACCGCGATCATCCGATCTGGGAACGCGAGCTGCGCGCCGATCGCCGCGCCGATCGACTGGCCCATCGAGCCCAGGCCCGTCATCGCGATGAACGCGTCGGGCAGCTGGGTCTCGAGGTAGTGGACCGCGAACATGAAGTGCTCGCCGGAGTCGATCGCGTACACCGCGTCGGCCGGCAGCGCGGCCTGGAGCTCGATCACCGCGTCGTGGGCCGCGATCCGGTCGGACCGGCTCGACGGCGACAGTACGTGGCGCTCGACCCCGCCGGGCAGCGCGCGCAACCTAAGCGCGGCGTCGCTGCCGAGTCGCTCGGTGAGCCCGTCGAGCAGCTGGCCGGCCGAGGCGACGATCGCGTGGGTCGGCAGGTAGCTCTTGCCGATCTGGCGGGCGTCGATGTCGACGTGGATCAGCGCGCGGCGCGCCTGGAGGTGCGACGAGAACCCATCGGTCGCCAGATCGCCAAGGCTCGTGCCGATCGCCAGCACGACGTCGACGCCGGTCTCGAGGTAGCGCTGCGACGAGCGATGGCCGCCGGGGCCGAGCACCCCGAGCGACAGCGGGTGGCCCTCGGGGAACACGCCCTTGCCCTTGGGAGTGGTCGCGACCGGGCAGGCGAGCCGCTCGGCCAGCGCGCGTAGCTGGGCGGGGACGCCGGCGCCGCGGACCCCGCTGCCGGCGAGGATCAGCGGGCGCTGGGCGTCGCGCAGCAGCGCGGCGATCTCGTCGAGCAGCTCGCCGTCGATCGCCGTGGCCTGGGTCTGGGTCTCGGCGATCCGCGGCCGGGCGATCGGCGCGACCGTGACGTCGAGCGGCAGCGTGAGCAGCACCGGTCCGGGGCGCCCCGCGAGCGCGGTGGCGAACGCGCTGCGCAGCATGTGCGGTAATGTGCTCACCCGCGGCAGCTCGGCCGCGAGCTTGGTGATCGGGCGCGCCATCTCGACGATCTGGAGGCCGTGCGACGAGCCGTCCTGCAGCACGCCCTTGCCCTGCATCGGCCGCGACACCTCGCCGACCAGCACCACGACCGGCAGGCCGTCCATCCAGGCCGAGGCCAGGCCGGTCAGCGCGTTGAGCACGCCCGGCCCGGAGGTCACCGCGACCACGGCGAGCTTACCGGTGGTACGCGCGTAGCCCGCCGCGGCGAACATCGCCCCGGACTCGTGGCGAGTGATGATCATGCGCAGATCGGTATCGAGCAGCGCGTCGTGGACCGGTGAGATCGCGCCGCCCGGCAGGCCGAACACGAACTCGACTCCCGCCTCGGCCAGCATGGCGACCAGTAGATCGGCGCCGCGCATCATCGGTGCCGGGGCCGGGGCCGGGGCCCGCGCGACCTCCTCGATCAGCGCGGTCAGGTCGATCGGCTTGGCGATCGCTCGCCTGGCGCCGGCGAGCCGCGCCGCGCGCTCGAGCTCGGGGGTCAAAGCAGGGCTCGCGAGCACGACGTGGACGTCCGCGGTCTCGGGGTTGCTCGTGATCCGGCGGCACGCCTCGATGCCGTCGAGGCCCGGCATCATCGTGTCCAGGATGATGAGGTCGGGCTTGACCGCGCCGACCGCGATCATGGCGTCGATCGCGTTGTCGGCGACGGTCACCTCGACATCGTGCTGGTCGCGCAACACGCGTTCGATCGCGCGGAGTGCCATCCGGTCGTCATCGACCACCAGCATCCGCAGCGCCCTGGAATCACTTGCTTGACGACGATCCGCCGATGGTACGAACGGCACCTTACGTCGGCTTATACTCCCATTTGTCCGGAGCTGGATGTGTAATTCTGGCTCCAGCAGCGTTATTTGCGGGTACCGCGCAATCGTTGGCCGCACTACAACGTGAAGTGACTGTGGTTCTCAATGCTGCTTTGAGCGCAACAGCCGAGCATCAAATTATCGCGACCTCGACCTGCGTGGGCGCGAGCACGCGTTCGGCGTCCCGGGGGTCGAGCTCGACCAGGAAGCCGCGCGCACCTCCGTTGATGTAGATGCGCGGCAACGCCAGGATCGTCGCCTGCATGTAGATCGGCATCGCGCGCCGTAGTCCGAACGGCGATGTCCCCCCGACCTGATAGCCGGAGTGCCGATCGGCGACCTCCGGCGTGCACGGCGCGACCGATTTGGTGCCGATCGCGCGCGCCAGCTGCTTGACCGACACCTCGCGGTCGCCATGCATGAGGATGCACAGCGGCGCGCCGGTCTCGGTCTCGAAGATCAGCGTCTTGATGACCAGGTGCTCGGGGACGCCGAGCGCGACGCTCGAGGCGTGGGTCCCGCCGTGGGCCTGCCACGGGTAGAGGTGCGGCACGAAGCCGACGCCGGCGGCACGGAGCGCACGGACCGCCATGGTGACCGGGGGCTTGGGCACCCCGTGATGATAAGGTAACACTTGTGGCTTGATGCAAGCCCACGATCTGTCTGAACACGTCCATCACGAGGACGAGGACGATCACAATCGGGGAGGGGAGCGCCGGACGCGCTGGGTCGTCGCGATCACGGCCGTGACGATGGTCGGCGAGTTGATCGTCGGCCGGCTGACCGGCTCGGTGGCGCTGTCCGCCGACGGCTGGCACATGGGAACCCACGTCGGGGCGCTCGGCCTCACGCTGGCGGCGTACTGGTACGCCCGCACGCGCGCCGGGCACGACGCGTTCAGCTTCGGCACCGGCAAGGTCTACGCGCTCGCCGGCTACACCAGCGGTGTGCTGCTGACGCTCGTGGCGCTGTGGATGGTCAAGGAGGGCACCGAGCACCTCATCACACACCCCGAGGTCGACTACGGTGAGGCGCTGCCGGTCGCGCTGGTCGGGCTCCTGTCGAACCTGGTGTCGGCGTACCTCCTGAGTCGAAATCACCAGGATGGCCGTGGCCATCACCACGGCAGTCACGCTCACGGCGGTCACGGTCACCCGG
>Ga0302321_100000709_pt1 | contig 28862 bp, 27 predicted proteins | sample Fen_T0_1_FD_202505 | JGI IMG/M metagenome (GOLD analysis project Ga0302321, IMG submission 202505) | Peat permafrost microbial communities from Stordalen Mire near Abisko, Sweden - Fen_T0_1 | ecosystem: Environmental > Terrestrial > Soil > Wetlands > Permafrost | place: Sweden: Abisko... | reverse complement strand
CTGTTGATAATGGTACAACACCAACTGATAATGGTACTGATAATGGTACTACCCCTATATCAAATGGTACAAATATAACACCAACAACAATAGTTAATGGTGGAAGTATACAGACTGCTATTGACAATGCAAAAACTGGAGATGTTATACAAGTCAATGGTGGCACATATTCAGGATTCACTATAAATAAAGGTATTGTGCTTATAGGAAATGGTATAGTGAATATAAACTCACCAGTAACCATTACAGGTAGTGGTGCAACTTTAAATGGATTCACAATACTCAAACAAGACTATGCACTTACAATAACAAGTGTAAATAATGTGAGTATATTAAATAATGTTATAAATAGCCAACTGAATGGATTGATGAGTACAGGGACATGTAACAATCTACTTGTAGCATATAATCACTTCATAGGATATGACCAGTTATATGGTAATAACATAGCATTTGAATCAGTAGTATCCAATTCTGTTGTTAGAGATAATTATATGGAAGGGGCAGAATTTTGTCTACTCTTTGATAAGGCAAGTACAAATGATATAGTATCAGGGAATACTATGATGCAATATGGAAATCTTGTACACCCAGGAGACCCTATTGTAACAGAAGGAGTAGGTTTTTATACAGTAGATGGTTCAACTAACTTCCAAATACTAAACAATACTATAATAAATAGTAGAGATGCAATAGCACTACAACAAATAGGTAGTGGAACATCAAGTGGATTCTTAGTACAAGGAAATATTGTAAAAGATAGTTTGAATGGTATTTGGATGACTGTAAATAATAGTATATTCAAAGACAACACATTAATCAATAATACAAATAGTATAGACCTAACAGGTACAGGCAATTTAATAGAATATAATACAATGACTGGAAGTAAAAATTGTGATGTAGCACTAACAACTTCTAAGAGTACAGATGTAAATACTTTAATGGGTAACATAATAGATGGAAGTCCATTATATTATAATGTAGGCTCTGGCAAAGTAGTAGGAGAATAAGTATGGCAGATAGAGATATAAGTAATTTTGGTGGTACAATATTACAGGCAATATTCCTTGATATGTATACCAAACAGTTTAAACCAAATCCAAGTGCAAAAAAGATATACCTAAATAGTAAAAGTTTAAAAGGAGATTATCTAACTAGGACTAAGTATCAGGCACTTCTTAATATATGGATTAGATGGAGAAATGCTCATGGTGGAAAGAGACCTAAGTATATAACTATTAATAAGGTTAATCCACCAATTAGTAAGGCTGGTAGAATACAATCAGCCTGTGAAAAAACATTAGGTAAAACCTTTACTACAATTAGAGTGTTTTGTGAAGATTGTAGGGGTAGAGGTTATTCCTTTTATGAGGGAGATGTTAAAAAACTTGCTCAGGAAGAACTGCTTAGGAATGTTAATTGTGCAGATGCAACTCAGTTATTAGTGCAGTTAGCCAGAGAGATGGGATATGAGGCAAGATATTGTCATGTATATTGTAAGAAGTCTGGTGGACATATCTATGCAGAATTAAGAGGTAAAGAACTTGGTAGTAAATGGATAAGAGTAGATTTAGCAGCTATGCTTTCCAGTAGAAGTAAGGCTCAGTTTGGACATGGTTGGTGTTTTGATGTACCAATTAGTTCATATAATGATCCTTGGCTAGTTTTAGATAATGGGAAAAGTTAATCCCATTATTTTTTTTAATTATAATAGAAAAGTTTATATAGTAGAACTTTTCAGTGAACCTACCTTTAATGTTTGTTGGGTGTACTAGTAGAGAGAGGTTTATAAAAGAGTGGGGGGCTGTTACATAATCATACCTCTCCTTCCCCCAAAACAAAAAAACTAAGCCCCCCATTCATTAAAATAAAAAACAGGTGATTAGTATAGAAAATACTGAGAAGATGACTACACCAGCAAAGGACAAACTCATCAAGTTTGCATCATCACTCTCTGAATTACAGGGAGTATTTGAGACAACAGAGAATGATATGTACTTTGATAAAGTAGAAGTCTCAGAGGTAATGGAAGAGTCAATTGCTAGGACTTGTCTAAACATTTTAGTATCACTTGTAAATCAGGATATGCAAATAACTTCAAAGAATGCCAAACTAGAAAAGGCAATTGTGAAGTTTAATAGGAAGGCTCAGATTAAGAGGAAGATGGATTCTATTGTTTTTAATCAATTAGGCTATGGCACTGGGGTGATTTTTTTTGATGTAACTGTGCCTAAAATTAAAATATATGACAATGAAACTATTGAAATAATACACAACCCATTAGCAGATGAATTTGAAGGACTCTGGCAACAAGCACAATACTTAGACCCAGAAGAATTAAAGAAAGGATTTAGACATCTTAAATGGGTAAGGGAATATATTAAACCAGATAACTTACTTATTATACCAGGAATTGGAAGAGGATATGGAGAGTCATTATTAAGACCAGCCATACCCTATGTGACAGCCAAAAGAGAACTTGTTAGTTCATTATATGATTTGGTGAGAAGACTTGGACTTTTAACTGTTATAGGAGTAGAATTGCCAGGAGACATATCAGATGACTCTGTTGATGAATATTTAAAACAGATAGAGGATATGATACATAAAGCCGCAGCAAACACAACCTGGATATTACCTAAAGAGACAGTAGTAGAAGGTGTAAGAGGTTCTGGTGAAGCAAGAATTATAGAATCAGTAAAGACTATAATAGAATTGCTAGATGAAGAAATAAGAAAATGTGTATTTGTACCAGATACTTTTCTAACAAGTCTAAGTGCTAACAGGGCAACAGCAAAAGAACAGAGATATATGATTGCCAGTATGATACAGCATGTAAGAGATTTGATAGAAGAGGCTTTAAGAACATTATATGACCAAGTATTAATCTATGAAGGATTTAACCCTGATATAGATGAATATGATTTTAGTTGGGGCAATATAAATATGCCTGAACCAGAAGCACTATTTACATTCTTAACAAGTGCAATAGATCAGAAGATAGTAGAGCCAGATGAAGTAAGAGCATTCCTAAATCTTGGAAGTATGTCACCAGCATTGGCAAAACTACAAAAGGCTATGAATAAACAGATTTTAAATCCACCAAAGCCAGTAGTTGCACCAACAGGTGAAGCTAAACCAAGTCAAGTATTAAGTGATAATAAAGGAGGTGGACAAAATGGTCAAGCAAGTACAAGGACAATTCAACCTAGACAAAATCCTATCAGATAAGAGGAGAAGTCCTAAACAGTTTGTCCTACCCTCAGATAGAGATATTCTGATAACAGACCAGCATACTGAAAGAACCAAACAAGGAGACATTATGAGGTATACTAGGGTTGTTGGGGTAGCAGAAAATGTAGAAGTACATGATGGCAAATTAGAATTTGACTGGATACCAACAGACCCAGGTATGAAGAACTTAATAGATAATAGTAAACATCCTACTAAGTTATTCAAATATAGCCCTGAACATGTAGCCCAAAATCCCTCAGAAACATATCCTCAGGGTGAAACTGGACTATTAAGGTCAATAGCAATTACCAATATAGCAAATGATGAAGATGCTATAACAACAAAGATTAAAAATACAGCACTTAAAATATTTAAAGGTGATGAAGAGATGAAAGAAGAAGATATTAAGTCAATGATTGACTCAAAAGTTGCAGAAGAAGTAGCTCCATTTAAAGAGAGGGCAGAATTACTGGACAAACTTGAAGGTGTCATTGGTAAAGTAGATAAAATAGATATGGAAAAACTTGATGAAGTTATTGGTATGATACCAAATCTCCAGAAGATTCCAGAGTTAGAAAAGAATATTAGAACAGTAGTTAAGGATGATTCAGATGAGTGGGAAACTCTTGTCAAAAATGTAAAACTTAATGGTGGATTAGAAGAAGAGACTTTACAGAAAATGTCAATCTCTGAACTAAGAGCATTAGACCAGAGATTTGCAAAGAACAGCCCTGGTGCTGGACAAAGTAACTCTAATGAACCAGAAGATATAGTTGCTCAGATTAATGCAGAGTATGGAACTCACATTGGAGAAAAAGCAGAATAAGGTGATTAAAAATGACAGCAATAGGAATTACAGATGTTGGGGAAGTTATATACAAAGGTGAGGCATTACATGCAGCAGCTATTGTTACAGCAGGCTCAACAGTCACAAAAGGAAATCTATTAAAGATTTCATCTGGTGCAGATACAGTAGAACCAGCAACAGCAGCAGCAAAGATATGTGGAATAGCCCTCTATGATGCAGCAGCAGGAGAAGAGGTTACTTACGCAATACCATCCTCAGACTTTATGGTCAGAGCAGTATTAGCAGAAAGTCAGACAATAGCAAAAGGTGACAGCCTATGTGCAGCCACATCAAGTATAAGTGGAGTAACTTATCTTGGACAAGTTGGCAAACAAGCAGATGCAACATTTGGTGGAACATACTCAGCCTCAGATGATGCTGGTCTTTTAACACAGATTAAAGGATTTGTTGGATTTGCTGCTGAAACTATTAGTACAAGTGCTGACCAAAACAAAGTTATTAAGGTAATACTCAAAGGAGCAAGTTTATAAAGGTGATTAAAAATGGCAGCAGCAACATATTCAGATTTAAAAGTATTCCACCCAGAATTTATCAGGGTGATGTTTAATGAGATTAGACCTCCAGTAAGGCTATACCAATCAATATTCAGGAATCCAACAGCAATGGGATTATATTCATTCAGTCAAGGTAAATTTGATGACCCATTTGCAATGTTACCACCAGTAGAGGAACTGGAAGATGCAAAGTCAATGTTTGCAGACCAGGGAATTGAAGACTACAAACTCCAACAGTACAGAGGATTTGTAGATGTATCAAATAAGGTTATCAGACAGTTTGTTAATGCAAACAATATGCCTGGACTTATACAAAACTTACAAGACAGATATGCTATGGTTCTCAGAGAAGGATTTGAGAACACTATGGAATATACATGTTTCAAAGCAATGGATGACAAAGCAGTTCTAAACACCAACACTAAGGATTGGTCAGCAGCTATCTCATCAACCACAGCAGATGATGTTTTACATGATTTACAGAAGGCAAGACAGAATCTTATGACTAACCAGAGGACTATTGCTACAACCTGTATATTAAATGCAGAGGCAGAGTCTGATATAATCATGAGAAAAGACCTTGCAAACAGACTATACTTACAGACTAACAGTGACTTAGAAACTGGTAGTATTGGTAGAATGTTAGGTATGGACTTTATAACCCAGCCACAGTCAGGAATGTATACTGATTCTGATGGTAATGCAATAAACTTCTTCCAGCCAAGTAGTGCAAACAAACCATTAGCTTATGTCTTAAACCCAGAAATGTTTGGATACCCAGTGGTCTTTGGAGCACCAGAGTTCAATGTTACTGAAAACTATGATAAGGATTCAGTTAGAATCTATGTTAATGCAGCAGCTGGATTTGTTTACAGATACCCAGAAGTTGAAAAGATAACCTGTTAATTTAGGGGGATATTAGAATGGCAAAAGAGATTATTGTTTTAGAAAGATTAAACTATGATGGAATAGTTTATCAAGTTGGAGATACTATTGATGTAGATGTAGACCCAGACATTCTAAAAGAACTTAAAAGATTAAAAGCAGTAAAATGATGAAGGGGTGGATGTGAATGACAGTTACAGTAGATGATGTTAAGAAGTTACTGCCTAACTATGCTAACTTAAATGATGACCAAATAGAAAGTGCTATACAAATAGCTAGAGGTTATCTGTCAGGTGTAAATGCTGACTGGGTTACTCATGCAGAGGCAGATTCAGCATTACTACTAGCATCTGCTTCATTCACCTTAAAAGCCCATTTCCCTCAGTCAGTAAATACATTCACAGCATTAGATAATCAGGTTGCTGATATACTAGCAAGTATGTGGTCTTCCTCTAATATGCAAAAGAATAAAAATATGTTTACTGGATGTGTTGGAAAAAGACATGAAAACTGTGATAATGCAAAATATATAATTGCTACACCTAAAAAGTATATGGCAAGATGTAGTCAGGGTAGAGGATTTACAAGGTACTAAAAAAGTATGATGTTAATGGCAAAGGTTAATACTGCAAAAAGTGCAATGTGGATTAGCCAAAAAATATCAACAAGCAAAGGCTTATGTCAGAAGATAAATACAAATGTAGCCCTGCCCATGTTTAGAATGTTACAAGTCAGAGCACCAGTATTCAGAGGATTGTTAAGAAAACAGATGATTATACAAGCAACATCAACTGGCAATGTAGCAATTTCATGGATAAGATTCCCAACAGCAGATCCAGATAGTGGAAAGCCCTATGCTTGGTATGCAGAGAATGGAAGAGGAGCCATACATGGAAAGGTAAGCCCAAGAATGAGATACTTTGCAAGTCCAGAAAATAAGTTAATGTATAAAGATAGTCCAGGATTAGTGTTTAGAACAGATGTAGCAGCAGCACATCCATCATTCTTTATAAGAGACACATTAGCAATGCATAGAGGGATAGTAGGTATGATAGCAAGTAAAGAGGTGGCAGCATGGGTCAGAATTTAACTAACTTATATGATGCCCTAATAGAAATGGTACAAAAAGAAATGCCATTAGTTGCCATGTGCAAAAGTGATATAACAGAATTTGAAATCCACCCAGCAATAGGATTTGGACTGCCAGGCATAACACCCACAGATTTAGTAAGTGGAGAAGATATGGTACAACTCAAAATCCAAGTAGTGATAGAACATTATGGTGGAGGAGCACAGGCAGTTGAGGCTGTTCTACAAATGTATGAAGACCTAAACACCCTCATAAATACAAAACTAAAAACATACCTAGACAATCATCATGTAAACTATGCATATCCAAAACTAGACCTATTCCAACAAAACATGTCAGTAGCAGACCAATCAATAAGAGGGTTAATAGGCAACTTAAATATTATAATAGAATTAAGAGAAAATATAACAAGGTGAATTAGAATGGCAGATTTAGTACAAGGAAAAAATGAATATTTATACTTCTTCATCCAAAGAAAACTGGAAAATGTAGGCTCAGATACTACAATTACAAGTAAGAAGTTTACAGTAAATAAGTTTCCAATAGCAAACAGTGCATTAGATGGTGTAGCAATTGCAGCAAAAGATGTACAATGTTTTGAAGGAGATGCACTAAGGACAAACCTGGTTTCAATACCAGTATCAGCAATAAATGCTAAAACAGGAGAAATAACACTTACCAATTCAATAACAGCAAAGAAGAATGTATATTGTACCTATTGGTATGAATATGGTAATGTGGCTTATGCAACAGAATACAGTGCAACAACCACACTTAACACAAAAGACATAACACCAGTATCAAGTCCATCAGCACTCACATTAGAAACTGACTATAAATATGAAGGCAGTATCAAAATGTATGATGATACAGACTTAGAAAATGCTTTGATGTTAGGAGTAGACCAGACAGATGATACTGTTGGTGGAAAACTAGCAAGAAGTGCACAGATACCAGCACCATCACATCACTGTATTACTAAGAAGATAAGAGGAACAGCAGTTAGTTACCAAGCATTCCAAAACTTTAAAATGAACAGTTTAGAAGATGCAACTAAAGGTGGAGACCTAAGAGAGAAATCATTCAAATTTAATATGGATGATTTAATCAGAAGTTATACACCACCAACTGGCTCAATAATGTTATAAATATAAGAAGGAGAGGTTATATTATGGTTAAGAAGAAAGAAGATAATATTAAGATTACAGATGAGTTACTAGAGCAGATTCAACCACTAAGGGGTAGGGTGTTTAAACACTTTATGAAGATGAGTGGAGAAGATGAAGATGAAAGTACTAATATGATGTTTGGAGTATTTGTGAAAGAATCACTAATACCATTAGGATTAGAAATAGATGACCCCTATGAAGATTTAACCTTACAAGACTTTTCAGCAGTCATGGCTAAGGTTATGGAGGTCAATAATATGGATGAGTTATTTCAAACTATTGAGCGACTCACAAGGTATACCCCAAAATAATCCAGACAACACACAAATGAATGAGAAAGAGAGGGAGTTGTTACTTAGAATAAAGGAGATAGGTAGAGAAACAGCAGAAGATACAGGGGTAGGTCTTATAACTCCTGAAACTATGCCTAATGCCTATTTTAATGTTCTATGTTATTTTATTGCATATAAAACAGGAACCTCTCTTAAACATATAATGGATATGAATCTATTTGATTTTATATCTTATATGTATATCATAAAAGAATTATCACCAGAGAACTCTGATAATCCAAATAATCCACAGGAAAAAGAGTTAATGAATACAATAGGAGGATAATATATGCCAGGCTTACAAAACCAAGTAGATATACAAATTACCAGCACATTCAACCCTGCTGGATTTGTTGCAGCAAAAGAGGCATTAGCAACTCTAAATACTACTGTTTCAAAAACTGCTACTGGTATGAGTAAAGCCACTGGTGTAACAAAAGCAGCAGCAACAGCCTTTGGTAACTATGCAAACTTTGCCAAAGGTGCAACATCTGCTGTACAGGAATGTAGGACTGCCACTGTCAATCTTGGCAATGGTATGACCATGATGGGTAGTTCCATCAAAAATGCCAATGAATCAATGGCAATGGTCAGTAGAAGTGCAAGTGAGGGTGGACAGGCTATGGTAGCAATGGCTTCCAAAGGGGAGCAATCTACTAGTAGAATGGGAAGTGCCATGAGTGGTCTTAAAGGCTACATGGGTGGACTTATAAAACAGACTATATCAGTTGGAGACATATTTGGTTTCTATATTGGTATGATGGCAGTTAATGCTGTCTATGGACTTACTATTGGTATGTCTAAACTCAGAAATGAGATGGAAACTACTTTTGAATATATGGGTAAGTCCACTAAGGATACAGAGAAGTTTAGTAATGATATTACACTTTGGGCTGCTAGTCAGCCTAAACTATCTATTGCTGGTGTATATCAGATGGCAAGGGTACAGGCTATGTCAGGTGCCACCCTTGACCAGATAGATAGATGGAAACAGACATGGGGAGATGTTCAGGCAATAGGTGCCAGTCTCCTTGATTTAAGTCCAGAAGCAGCAGCAGAGAGGGTCGGCCCAGCTATTACAGAAGCAGTAGAGGGTAGGTATAAAAGATTGACTACTCTGACAGGTATAACTACTACTCAGTTTAAAAAGGCAGCAGCAGATATGGGCATATCAGCCCAAGACCTACAAGGTAACTATGACAATACAATGAAGGTATTGCAGAGTGAACTTGTAACTAAGCATTTGGCTGGTGTAGCTGGTAAACTAACCAGTTTTGCAGATGCCTGGGATTACATGTCACAGATAATAGGTGCCAAATCTAGTATGGCATTAGGTACAAGCATAGGTAGTCTTGCCCCATTAATCAAAGGACTAGGAGATGTACTCTTAAACATTCCAGGGCCGATGTTCCTGTTAGTAGAGGCATTTATAGCACTTGTAGGTATCATACTTGTAGGTATGCCAATAATAGCATCACTTGTAAGCTCATTCAGTATATTAGGAGCAGCCTTTGAACCAATCAGTACAAGGATAGACACCCTAAAAATGAACTGGGCAAACTATGAAGAAGTAGGTGGAAGTGTAATAGCAGAGAACACAGCCATCATGGAAAGTTTTGCAGCAATGGATAGTGAAATGGGTGCATTAAATGCACAAGGAGCATTAACAAAGAATGCAGCCAGTAGCCTACAAGCACCAATGAGTACAATGGAAGGTAAACAGGTAACAAGAACTGTTAAATGGGGTGCAGATGATGCCCCTATGATAAGATACTTCCAAACAGCAGATGCTGGTACAAGTGTATTAGGAACTAAACTAGAAGGTGTAGGTAAAGACATTGAAAGGAACACCCAGGGCATAGGTAGATTTGGTGGTACAACCAAATCACAACTATCAGGAACCACAGGTGTCTTTAGTAAGATGAGTGGTGGACTTAAAGGTGTAGGTTCAGGTATCATGGGAATAGTATCTGGTATAGGTGCTATGGGCAAAGCCATGATAATGTTCTTATTAACAGACCCTATTGGATGGATTATATTAATAATAGCAGCCATAGTGGCTATAATAACAATTACAGGCAGTTGGGGAAAAGTAATCAACTGGCTAAAAGGAATATGGGCTGGACTAGAAAAAGCATTAGGTGGAGTATGGAAGAGCATAGTTGCTGGCTCAACAGCAACAGGTTCAGCAATACAAACATGGAAAGGTTGGGGAGTTATATTAGCATGGATAACAAATGCATGGAACCAATTATATGCTGCACTGAAATGGGTCTGGGGAATGTACCAGCCATTAATCAATATAAAAATGAATCCAGCCTTTAAAGATGCAGTATTACAATTATCAGCAGCATGGAATACAGTTAAATTATCACTTAAATCAGCATGGACAGCATTACAACCAGCACTTAAAGAATTAGGTGCAGCATTTGGTGAATTATATACAGCAATATTCCCAGTATCAGATGCAATAAATAAAACAGCAAACACATCTAAAAAGGGTGCACAGGGTTTCAATCCTATGTATACAGTTATTAAAATAATTGTGGATGTTATTAAACTATTTGCATGGGGTATGATCCATATAACTATTCCAGCAATTAAATTGATGGTACCTGTTATTAAGGCAATAATATTTGTATTTAAAGAATTAATACTTGGATTAACATGGCTCATACAAGGATGGAGAAGATTAGACCAGATATTAAAACCAGTAGGCGGAGCAATAGTCTTATTAGGAGGCCCATTTGGCTTTATTATAAGTTTGGTGATGCAGTTATGGCATTGGATAACTGGTAACAGTCCAGGATTAGTTCCAGCATTCTTACAACTCTTAGCAATTGCAGGAGCAGTATTCCCAGCCATACAGAGTATTATTGGTGGGGCTATAAGTGCTGGAATATCAATAGTAATGAGTTTTGTATCCAGAGTAGTATCATACTTCTCAACACTCCCAGGAAGGATATATAGTGCCTTAGCATCTATAAAGGATGAGATAATAGCACAACTCCAAGCAGCCTATGATGGTGCAATGAGTTGGGTAGCCAAGTTTGTAGATATAGGTACAAAGATAAAAGACTATGTTGTGAATGGTATAAAATCTGCACTGGGTATATCAAGTCCTTCTAAGGTTACTATGGGATTAGGTGAAGAGATAAGTAAAGGACTTTATCAGGGAATGAGTAACTGGGTAACAAAGAATGCTAAGGACTTTACAGGTGCAGCAGCAGGTGGAATATTAGATTCACTTAAACAATTAGATAGTGCATTCCAATCATTCAGTTACAAATTCTATTACAACAGCCTACAAGGAGTTACACAAACCCTTAAAACCATGAGTGGAAACTGTTCAGATGCAGCAGATGCCTTTATGAGTATGGCATCTAATGCAGGTATAGCAACAACTAAAATCCATACAATGGTTAATGGTATAGGACATTATGTGGTAGGCTTACCTCAATTTGGTATATGGACTGACCCATCAGGTATACTTGGACATGGATATAGGGCTTTGGGTACTGGTGGTATAGGTGGTGCACCTAATATTATAGTTAATCAGAGTGGTAATAATATACAAAGTAGTGTGGATAGTAAGCAAATGGCAAATGATACAGCAAGAAGAATATTACAAAGTGTGAGGTTTGGAATATGAAGATAAATACTTATCAATTAACTTATGACCCAATGGGTTTATCAGAGAGTTACACTCCTGATTTTAGTGAGCAACAAGTACCCTTTGGAGATAACATAGTCTATGATAAACACTCTGTAATGGTTGAATACTCATTTGACATGGTATTACTAAATGATGAAATCAATGATATAACAGGAATGCTAGAACAATCAAGACTTTGCCACATGGACTTTGATGAAATGCATGGCTTCTTTTATGTGAAGAAGTTTGACAAAACATGGGTTAAAATGATTGATGATGTAAGGATTGCATCCTATACTGTTGATGGATACTATCTTGGTCACAGACCCTACCTCAAACTATCATGGTTCCACAACCATCACAAAACAGACTATGCAGTGCCAGTATTAAATGAGACACTAGTACCAGTAGATTATGTATCCAGAATATCACAACAGGCAAGTTATGAATTATGGGGTACAGATGGAGGATTATACTACTTTGACAGTCCACCAGGGAAGATAAAGTTTAAAGCAGATGATGACATCTTTATGAATGGATGTATACATGCAAATACCTTTGATAACACATTAGATATGAGTACATATACTAATTGGTTTACCCAGAATGTATCAACAGGTGGAGATACAAAGGGTAATACTGCTGGATTTTACAGAATAGAAGGTGAGAGGACTTATGTAAATTATACAAACCTTTTAAGTGTAATACATTCAACAGCATCAGATTCAACAGGATATAGTATATTTGGTCAAAATACTTCTGAAAATCTATTACCATCATCATGTGATGCAGAAAATGGTCTTGTTAATCAGGTAGGTGCTCAGGGAAGTTGTACCATAAGTAATAGTACAGATTATGCATATTTAGGTACACATAGTTTTAAATGTATAACAGGCAATGTAGCCACCAATGAGGGTTTATTAATGTATCCTATGAATCAGGTAAACCCATCAAGTGGATATTCTGGTGGTGCTTTTGTAAGAGGGAGTGGAACAGTATATGCAGTTATACAATGTTATGATTTTAGAGGCAACTGGTTAAGACAGATGGTAGGTAGTCCAGTAACTTTATCAAGTAGTTGGCAGAGAATATATACCAGTCAGACACTTGGTTCAGATGTATACCAGACATTAATAGGTATAATAACAAGTACTAAACAAGCAGCCACTTTCTATGTAGATTGCTTGTCATTTAACAGAGGATTAAGTATACATAATTATATGTCTGGTACAACACCAGCAACAGAATTTTCACTAATAAAGGCACCAGTATACCAGAAAAGGATAATGTACTTAAATGGTACACCAGTGCAGACAGATTATCTGGCAATGTTTAATGATGGGATAACAGATGTTATATATGATGCTGGAACAGCAGCAGAGTTCTCAGATTATGATACAATAAATACCCATATAACTATGGCTCATAGTGTTGGATTAAAGATACATGTAGCATTAAATCCTTGGTACAAAATAAATGGGGCAACATTTTTAGACCCAGGAGTTACAAACAATCAAATAAATACAGTAAATGCTTATGTGAGTCTGTTTAGTAAATGTCCAGGATTAGATGGGGCAACCACATCAGGAGACTATTTCTATCCTGGTATGTGGCAAAATAAGGGAGATGCAGCACAAAGGGCAACCTTGAATAGTGTATGTCAGCAGATAAATGATGGTATACATGGACAAGATCCAAGTGCAACATGGAGTATCATGTTAAATGATAATCTTGGATTAAATAGTGCATATCTGGTAGACCTAAGAAATTATACAGACTTTATAATAGCAGATATACCAAGAGGATGGGATGATTCCCTATTTGCTATGATTAACAGATTTGATGACTTCTTTAATATAGCACAGAAAAATGTAACAGATGAAGTCACATGGATATTACCACTATTCAGTACCTATGGAGACCCAGCAAATAAAGGCACAACCATAACAGCAGACCTTATACAATGGAGGGATATGTACTTCCTTGGTAAACTAAATGGTGCAGGGTATGTAGTGAGTGGATGGCCATATACTAATGCTCCAATGACATATCAGAGGCTTGCAGTTGAAGGAGAAGAGTCAATAGGATATATAACCTCTGGATTTAGTGGAAGTGAAGGCATACAATATACTGATATGGGATATTCAAGTGGTGGAAACCATAATTACTCAACTTACTCACTTGGAATGAGTGGTACATCTGTTGGTACAATGTATGCAAACAGAGTAATAAATGGTACACATGATGGAACATGGAAAAGGTGGGATTCAGGATATGGAGTTCCATCAGGAAATATCTTCTCCTCACTAAGTCTAAATAGCCAGAAAACAGTAGCATTTATTGATAAGATGATGGTATGGGATGGATATGGCTATGTGGGTGCTGCATGGATACCTGGACAGGAAACAAACAGACCCTATGCTATTATAGGAGATAATACATTATTTGGTGCAGATAGTAGACTTGTATATGATACAAATACTAAGTATAATGGACTTGGAAGTATAAGAGTAGACTGTATAGGCACAGGCGGAAATGAAGGTGTAGCATTTGTAGGTGAAAATTTAACACCAGGATTAAGTTACACAGCAAGTTTAAAAGTCTATGCCCCAAACCTTGCAACATATAATACAATGGCAACAGATGGAGCAAACTATACAGCCATAAATAATTATACAGGCACAGGTGGATGGCAAACAGTCACACAAACAGGTTCAGTACAATCAAATGGACTATTATACTTCTTAGTATACTATCCAAATAATACAATACAACAAAGTATAGCAGTAGATTATCTAATGTTAAATGAGGGTGTAACCCCATTACCAACTTGGACACCATCACTCAAAACATTAACATTTAGACCAATGAAAGACCAAGTATACTATAATAAGAAAACAGATGATGATATAGTTATAAACAATAAACTGTTTTATTTCCAATTCCACAAAGGAGACCCAGATAAAAGTTGTTCAATATATGACTATACAGGTAGGAAAGTTTTAATATTATCTGATGAAACAGATAATGTACTTAGTGATGACTTTAACATGGAATTAGACCCATTTGAAACAATAGTAGAAACAGGAAACTCAAAATATACAATCAAATTAGGTATGGAGTTCTTTGAACTATCCAGTATAGGCACACCAATAAGATACCCTCAGAAGAGATTTGCAGTAGCAACAAGTCCATTCTGTGCTTATGGATATCAAGAAGCAATACAGATACAATCATCAACAATGGTATTAGATAGGTCACTCAGTATATATCCATCACAGATAAACTATTCAGAAACTCCTAGTTTTATGCATTGGACACCAACAGAAACGGTATCATTTGAGACAATAACAAGTAGTAAGAATGTACATCCAAGTGATGGATTTAATGATGAGACATATAAGAACTTTATAGGAATATCAGGATTCACACCACAACTATATACAAGCACAACAGCAACATGTCTTAATATGACAAGACCAACAGATGGGGCAACCTATGGTGGAACAGCAAACTATAATAAGGGTAAATATGGTAGTAGGAATAGTTGGTATATTAAAAATGTAAATGGTATGAAATATACTGTATATGGTATGATAAATAATAGTAGTAATAGCCTTGGAAGTAGTTTTGACTTCTGGATTGATGGAGTAACCAAAGGAATAGTAACAGTAGGTGCAGGTACATATAGTAGATTTGTACATTTAGGAGATTATATTGCTAATGGAGCAACACAAACATTTACCTTCACACCAAAGGATAAAACAACATATACAGGATTCCATTACATATTAATAGTACCTAAGAGTGGAGGATTTAGTTGGGATAGTATTACAAGTACAAGTCCATATAGGCTGAGAGAGTTAGCATTGAGTGACATAAAGATGTCATTTGAGGTAGGAGATTAAATGACTAAGGTAAGATTTGGATTAGAAAATATACAATTTAATAAGAGGGGGCAACATAATGCTTCTGATTATGAAGATGTAGATTTTGCATCATGGTCTTTGAAAAGACAGACAGATGAACTATCCACATTAGACTTTGAACTCTTATACCCTATTGAATGGATAGATGAAGATTCTGAGACAGGACTTAAATGTACTATTGGTGATGAGGTAGGATTATTTGCATCATTTGGTAATGAAGATGGAACAGACATTAAAAGGTTTGGAGGATATATTACAGGCATAACTGGTAATATAAGTGCTGATGGTGTACCAAGTATAAGTATAACAGCAGCAGATTTTAGACTGGCTCTTAAAAATAAGATAGTCTTTAAAGATTCATACTATCTTGCACCAAAACTCTTAAACACATTAGAAATAAATATAGGTACATATACTCAGGCAAACAGTTTACATGACTCAGCAGTAGCATTATGTTCATTGGTTGGATTCACAGACTTCTCATTATTAGAAAGTCCATATCTATTCCTATATACTGGTTCAAAGGATATACTAAGAGACACTGGCTCAACATCAACATGTACTATTGTATCAAGTTGGGGCGTATCTTCAAAGTTTCAGGGTTCAACAAAGAAGACAGCCAAGTCATATAGATTTACAACAAATACAAGTGATGCATTTGCTGGATGGACACTCTATGATAATACCACAGGATTTGACTTAATGGACTACCCATACTTCTCAAACTATTTCTACTGGGGAAATGCCTCAAAAGCAGCATGGGGATATAGATTTGTAATCAATGGACAAAACTATTATGTACCATACAGTTCAAGTTTAAACCATTACTCAGATGGAATATTATTACCAAGACAGGTAGCAAAAAAGAAATCAGCATGGCAACAAGAGATATTACCAATAAAGGATTTAATGGATGCAAACTATCCAAATACCTCATATACTTGTACCCATGTAGGTGTAGTAGCACAACCAGCATATACAGGATATGGTGGAAACTTTTATTTAGATTATGCTGGTATGTTAGATAAAGACCAAACAGCAACAAAGGTATTATCATATACCTATGAAGATGCACTAGCACTTACAAATGATATAGCCAAACAATGTAATCATAAGTTTAAAATTAATCCATATATGCAACCAATAATAAAACCTAACACAGATTGTATAAGTAATATGAGTGTTATTGAAGGTGAAAATCTTATAAGTGCAGAGACTAAATTTGATGATTCAGAATTGATAAACAATAAAATAGTACTTGCAAATATTGGAGAAACCAAACATATCACAGGCATGGCAGTAGAACCAAGAGGGATAACATATAATGGTGAATATTGTAATGTAGAAGAAACAACAGATTATACAACTACTGATACTGTTAAGAAATATGCAGAAGACCAGGTAAAGGAAAATGGTTGGGTCAAACCTTCAATATCAGTCAATGTACTTCCAAGTTTTGATTATGAAGAAGGAGATATATTATATTGTTATATACCAAGTCTTGGAATAGAACAGAGTCTTGAAATTAGTAGTGTATCAATTGATAGTGATGGTACTTGTAGTTTAGAACTTGGAAGACCAGAAACTACATTAGCGTGGTTTTTAAAGAACTTAGCAGACAAACAGAAAACAGGCACAACAACAGCAATGAATAGTATAAACGCAATACCAAAAACATTAGTAGATAGTCAATTTATGGATATACAAAATAGTCCAGATGGTATATTAGTTTATAGTGGCAAAGATTTAGTTATTGAAGGTGTAGATCTGGCACATGGTGTTATAACAGATGAATTATTAGATGACCCATCAATACCTTGGAATTTTGTATCCAACACTAGACAATTTTTATTAAATCAGCAGATATGGTGTGGTGAATGGAATAATGGTCAGAGTGAAAATTTAAACCTCTGGGCTTGTACCCAAGATGATTCAGGTGTTACATTATATTCTGCTGATACTGTTGGACAGGGGTGGATGAATATACCAATAGGTGTCAATATAAATGCAACCAATAGTACAGGAGTAAAAAAGGTAAATGTATATTATACATTAGGTAATAGTGGAGTAAACCTGGCTGCTGGACTTGATGGATATATTTGGATGGATTATATGCTATGTTCAGAATATACCCCCTATGATGGATACTTAACAAACTATACTGGAACACAATTGGTGGCATACCATAATAGTTCATCAGGAGAAAGATTAGCATCAACACCAGGAAACTATATGACAACATGGAATATAAGTACAGGTGATATGGTAAATGGCGAAATGATGGACTTAGCACATTACTATCTTGTATTACAACCTGGTGGACTTGGTGGAGGATATATAAAAATAACAAAGGTAGAAGTAATCTATGGTACAACAAACAATTTAACAGGTGACTAAGATGGTAGTAAGTGAAAATTCAATAACAAATACATTAGATTATAATCTAATACAACACTCAGAAGCATTATCAACAAGTCCAGTTATTGGATTTAACTTCAATGGATTAGATGGTGGAAATGTAGATGAATATTTATTGAAGTTTGATGTGGCTCTACCAGCAGGCACAAATCAGATGTTTTATATATATTTAAATATAAATAATGACTGGGCAGCACATTATAGGACAAATTACCATACACAGGGATGGAATGGTACAAATGTACATACAGTAGCAACAGATACAGGTTCAGGAGCATTTATATTAGCCACAAGTCAAATAGCACACACATTTGGTGCATTTAAAGGGTGGGTGAAATTTTCCCCACAAATAACAAATGATGAAAAAGTTGGATATGTATGGCATGGAGATGGAATGGACATAGAATCAGAAGTACAATTTAAATATGGTACAGGAGAATGGTACAAAACCACATCAACTGGAATGTATATACCAACAACATCAGCAACTCAATGTCAAATCTTTATTGGTGGTGCATCAGTTCAACCAACAATGTGGGGAACAGTTAATTTATATGAACATAGGAGAGATTGGTTATGAAGATAAGAACCATTAGTAAGGTATCTAAGAGGGTGCCAAGGATTATATATGATGACCCAAACTATCCTATAAAATCAGATGTAATAGAAAGAGATGACCCAACCAAAGCAAAAGGCATAGATTATAAAGGAACAGGTGGACAGGCAGCCAGTGGTTCGGGTTCCAACTGCACAGGTGGTGCTAAAAAGAATGCAACATATAGACTCTGCTATTTAAGGAAATGGTTAAAAAGTTCAGGAATAAAATATTATTATTATACAGGTCATAAATATACACCCCAACAGGTAATAAGTAAAAAGAAGGGAAACTGTTGTGACCTAAGCAGAATGTGTGCATCAATACTAAAAAGTAGTTCACTACCTACTAAGACTGCTGGATATCCAGTAAACAATGTAAGATATTGTGTAGGCAATATAACATATAATGGAGACACAGTAAGACATGCATGGTTAGAAATATTAACAAGTACAACACAATCAGGAGCAAATACAGTAACCTGCACAGGTCAAGATAGTTGTGGAAGAAGTAAATATAAAAAACAAAAAACAACAAAAACATATCTAAACCATTGCTGTATGTGTGGAGCAAGTAGTTTAGCATGTACAAGTAGAGTACCAGAAAAAGAAATCCATTGTAATAGTTGTGGAGCAGACTATTGTGTAGTGGATGGATATGAGAAGAGTGGAAAGTTTAAATGTAAATTAAAAGGTGCAAGTCAAGAAATAGAAACTTGGAAAACCTTTGACCCTACAAGTTATATCACCAGCACATCAGATAAACTATTAGGTAAAAGTGCTGGAACAGTAACACATAAATCAACAAGTACAAACCCTTGTTAAATAAAATGGAGAAGTGAGAAAATGGATAGAACAGTAGAAATGGAAATAATAGCAGTAATAGCAGTCTTAGCAGTAGTTGGAGCATACTTTGGACAATTTAATATCCTCCAATTAGTAGCAGTAGGACTTATAGGATACCTAAGTCATGACTTAGTTAATTCAGATGACCAACCAGCAATTGAAGATGATAAAGTAGCATAAAACTATAATAGGGGTGGCAATGATTAAAGAGTTGTTTAAATTGTACAGGCGTACAATGTTGATAACAGGCTTCCTCAAAAGTACAATTGGTACAGGATTAATCAGTCTTGGACTTACAACAATATTTGTAGCCTATACTGCTGCCCCAGGCATGTATCCAGACCATACACCATTAATAGGTATTATACTTTTGATAGGTGGTGTACTTACATACTACTCAGGAGACCTATACAACATTAGCCAAAGTGAAAAACTAGAAGTACTAAGATTAAAGAAAGCATCAGACATAGTAGACTATAAAATAAACCAGGAAAAGGACAGACTTGCAGAAGAAGTATTGAAAAAGGCAGAAAGAGAGAAAGAAAAGATTGACATAGATGTAGCAAGACAACTAAGAGATATAAGAGATGGTATATGTGCAGACCTAAATCAAATGGCAAATGGAGATATGGATTTAGAATACTGTGGAACACACAAAGGCAACAAACAACTTGAATATGTAAGATACCCTGATGGTACACCAGTAGCAGAGATAATACAGATAGGTATTAATAAATTAAAACTAGTAAATGAAACAGTTACAATACCAATGTTAAAAGATTATTGTAATGATTTATATGACATTGGATTGATAACAAAAAATAAATTAAATGAGTGTATAGACAAACTAAATGAAGAGTGATATATTATGGCAGAGGAAAAACTGACAGTGGAGTTTGTAGATAAACCAAAAAAAACCCAACAGCCCATAGATAAAGTTATTATGGACTCTCTGGATAAGGTGGCAAGGTTTATGAATGAAGATATTGATGCTGTCATAGAATATATAGATGTTAATAATATACCAGTACATTTTATTACTGCTGGTAAAAGGATTGACATGCACCCTGCCAGAGTTTATCTGATGACAGTACCCAAGACAATGAGAGATATTGTACAAATCAAAAAGTTAATGGATACAGAGGATGATGATTTAGATACCTTCTTTACAGACAACAAGTGATGAGAATGATAATCCACTTTACAGATTTTGGTATGTTCTTTGAACCTACTAATTTGGAAGAGAGAAATAATATGGCAGAAGTGTTTATGGAAAAAATATATGATACAATTTACAAAGAGAATGGTCTTTGGAAACATAAAGGTATGGATGCTGTATGTGATTTAATCATGTGTGTATGTAAGGAGAATGGTATACCAATAAAAGTTAAGTATAAACCATCAATTGATATACTTGGTATGCAACTAAAAGATAAAGATATGAAATATTTACCAATAATATTAAAAGAGTTTAAAAAAAGATATAGAAAAGGTGATTAAAAATGGGCTCAATGAGTGATTATTATGAATTAATTGTACTAGATACCATGACAGGTAAAAACCCTAGTACAACAAGGTACATAGCATTATGTACATCAGCACCAACAGACGCAAGTACAGGTAGTACAATAGTAGAGCCTTCTGGACAGAACTATTCCAGAAAGAGTACAGCAGCAGCAGACTGGAACAGTGCAAGTGCAGGTTCAACCTCAAATGCAAACACAATAACATTTGCAACACCATCAGGCAGTTGGGGTACAGCAACCCATTGGTGCCTCTGTGATGCAGCAACAACTGGTAATGTACTCTGTTGGGGGGCACTAGGAACAAGTATGGGTATAGGTGCAAATGCAGTTGTATCATTTGCTGGTGGAGCAATAACAGTAACATTAGACTAAATAAATTCAGAGGGGATAAGTTATGGCAATAGCAAATTATGATGGTATAATATCAGCCAGGTCAGCAGGGGGTGATGATGACATCTTCTGGACTAAAACAACCAGTAGAACACCAGGAGCAGCGGGGCAATGGTATGCTCTTGCTCCAAGTGCAGGTTATCCAGCAGCGGCATCATTTAACGCCACAAAAACATCAGGAGCATTAGTAGATAGTACAAATGCTGGTGCACTACCAATAAAAGCATCTACAAGTCAGGATGCATATTTACTAACAGAGGGAGTGACTGTATCCTCAGTATCTGGATTTTCTGCTATCATGTTTGCAGATGTTGTCTGGGCTTGTACAGCAGATACAAGCAGTGCATGGGGTTCAGTATCAAGTTTCCCAAGTTTAACAAGATATACAGATGGTAAAGGATTACAGATAGCAGGATGGGCAACAGTGGCAACAGCAGCCACACTATCACCAACAGTAACATATACTGCACCAGAAGGTTCAGGTCATACAACAACATTAACTACCCCATCAACAACAGTGGTGGCACAATGTGTGCCCAACACATCCTATGCACCATTTTCTCCATTAGCATCAGGAGATACAGGTGTCACTGCTATTACAAATGTAGCATTCAATGCTACTGCAACAGGAAACTTTACATTAGCAATAATTAAACCATTAGCAGTGGTTCCAACAGTTGCAGCAAACTCCTATGTAGAAAGGGACAGTACAACTCAGATAGATAGTTTAATAAAGTTGCCAAGGGGTTCAGATAATAAATTCCCAGCAATAATGATGTTTGGATTTGCTGGTGGAACATCTGCCTGTGCAACACAGGGTGGATTTGTAAGGAAAGTTAATTCAGCATAAATATAGGAACACAATATGTTAGTATATGGTTCAGGAGCAGGATTTTACTCAATAAATGGTGGAGGCTTAGGCAGTGTGAACCTTATGGGTGCAACTGCCCTAAATAGAACCAGCACAGTATCAGGCAGATTCCAATTAACTATTAATAATGATAAATATGTACCTTTTACTGTAAACTCAACTAATGTAATTTTAAGAGGCATATCACAAAGCACATCAAATGTACCAAATGCAACATTAACAGTTAAATATCCACTAACAGGTTCATCAGGAAACACAATGGTTGTACCTGATGCAACCTTAACAGTAGGAGGTGTTGGTGCAGAATTGCTTACTGTGAATGAGCAAGGAGTAGAAACTGACCTCTCTGATTTTGATTCTTATAACTGTACATTAACAAGAGATACAACCCAACATTATAGTGGGAGTGCAAGTGCAAAGGGAGTAGCAACTGATGCTTTTGCCCAAATAATGTATTATGGTTCACCAACAGGATTTACACCAGGTGAAAGTTATATTTCCAAAGCATGGGTTAGAGCAGATGTTGGAACTCTTGCAGCCCAACAAATTTCTATTATTTTTGAGTGGCTTGTTGGTGGAGCCCATTTATCTTATGATTATGTTCCAGTCAATGTTAGTGATTTTGGAGAACTCACATGGCACTATCTCCAATATACATCCATTGTCCCAGCGACTGCTGATGGACTTATTGTAAGTATTTCATTCTTTGGGGATGTTAATGATATTTTTTGGTATGATTCTGGAAGTTTAAAAGAAGTTACTGGCACAGAGACTGATAATTTAACAGGCTCATCTGCCATTGTATCTAATGTACCAAATTGTAGTTTATCAGTTAAATATACATGTACAGGCTCATCTGCCATTGTATCTAATGTACCAAATTGTAGTTTATCAGTTAAATATACATGTACAGGCTCATCAACTATACAGTCAAGTGCAAGTGGTAACTTATCAAATACCTATGTATGTGTTGGTTCAAGTGCAGTCACATCTAATGTACCAAGTATTAGTTTAAGTGATAAATATAATTTAACTGCCACTGATGTGGTAATACAGAGTAATGTACCTAATGCTACATTAACAAGTACCCTTACAGGTTCAAGTACAGTCACATCTACTGCAACTGCTAATATATCAGTTAAATATGTATGTACAGGTTCAAGTGCAGTCACATCTAATGTACCAAACATTAACCTATCAACTACTTATCCATGTACAGGTTCAGCATCAATACAAAGTAATGTACCTAATATTAGTTTAAGTGATAACTATATATTAACAGGTACAAGTGCAATTGTAAGTAATGTACCTGATACAAGTTTAAGTGATAAAGATACTTTAACAGGCACATCAAGTATACAGTCAAGTGCAAGTGCAAATTTAACTAATAAATATAACTTAACTGCAACTGATGTAGCAATACAAAGTAATGTACCTAATGCTAATGAAACTGTGGGCTTAACAGGTTCATCATCTATAACATCTACTGTAACTGCTAATATATCAGTTAAATATAGTTGTACAGGCTCATCAACTATACAGTCAAGTACTAGTGCTAACTTAACAAATAAGTATGTATGTGTTGGTTCAAGTGCAGTCACATCTAATGTGCCAAATATAAATCTTACCAATAAATATATATGTACAGGTACATCAACTATACAATCAAATGTACCAAATGCTACTTTAACTGTTGTAAATCCAGATGTAGATTCTTTAACAGGCACATCAACTATATTATCAAATGTGCCTAATATTAACCTTAGTGATGTATATCCACTTGTAGGCACAGCAAGTATACAATCTGGTTTAACTGCAAGTTTAACTAATAAGTATGGATGTGTGGGTACAAGTACAGGAGTTTCAAGTGTTACTAATGCCACATTAACCCAACTTTATGCATGTATATCAACAGTTTCATGCATATCAAATGTAGTAGATACAACACTAAATAACAACTACATATTAACAACAAACTCAGTAAGTATACATTCAAGTGTAGCAGATGCTATATTAAGTACATGTCCGCCACTAATAGGCACATCATCAATAACAAGTACAACCACAGCATCACTTAGTGATAAGTATGCCCTGGGAGGTTCTAGTGCAATTGCAATGAATGTGCCACTAGCCACATTAACAGTTATACAGGCAGATATTGATAGTTTAACAGGCTCATCACATATAACATCAAGTACAAGTGGAAACCTAACAACTAAACATAATCTAATAGGTACAAGTGATATTGAATTAAGTGCAAGTGCAACATTAAAAACATGTCCAGATGGAGTAGCATCAACAAGTATACATAGTAATGTACCAACTGCCCTATTATCTGAAACATACCCATTAACAAGTATAGTAAATGCACAGTCTAATGTAATAGATGCAACATTACTACAAAGTTATGATTTATATGGTGAATCAGATATAGTAAGTGAAGTATTTGGAAGCATAGTAGAATCAGTATATATTTATGGAGTGCATACAAGTTTAAAAGTTGTATCACCAAGTACAAAGATAGGTGTAGATATGAAATATAAAACAAAAATTAATATAAGAACTTATAAAACTATATTGACTGTGGTGATGGAATGATAATAAATAGTGGAAAAAGTTTTGACCTAGTATATGACTTTTTAGATAAGAATGATATTGAATGTACTCCTGAAACTTTTACATATAGAATATTAAATGATAAAGGCCAAGAAGTAATAAAAGAAGGCTCATTAGTAATAGAAGAGAAAGAGACAACTGCAATATTACCATTAACAGTAGAAGATAATACTGTAACAGAGTCTGAAAAAAGAAGAGTAGCAGTAGAATGGACAATAAATGGTGGAGAAGATGGTGACAGCCCAGTCTTCACATATAATATAGAAAAGGTGTGATTATGAAAATTAAAGGAACAGGTTGGATAAGAGAAGGAAGAGTAGATGAAGATTATAGTTTAGACCATCCTAAACTTGCAAAGATGACAGCATACCTAAGAGGATTAGGAATAGCAGATACAATAGATTTAAGACCCTATGATACTCCCATTAAAGACCAGGGAGACTTAGGTAGTTGCACAGCAAATGCAGTAGGTTCAGATATAGAATTTATAGAGAAACATCAGACCCAGAATTTTGTAACAGCATCAAGACTATTCATATACTATGTAACAAGAGTAATGCTTGAAGGTTCAACTGGTGATGTGGGTGCTACAATTAAGGACACTATTAAGAGTGTAGTACAATATGGTGTATGCCCAGAAGCAGATTGGCCATATATAGATAAAGAATTAGATATTAAACCATCTAAGAAATGCTTTGATGAAGCAGTAGCCTATGAGGCTCTAACTTATGCTAGCCCAACCAATGTAACAGATATACAAACATTAGTAAATGGTGGAATACCAGTAGTTATAGGATTTGATGTATATGAATCCTTTGAAAACATAACAAGTAATGGGGTCATGCCCACACCTAAAAGTACTGAATCATATTTAGGTGGACATGCAGTTAAAATAGTAGGATACAAGAAGATTGGTACAAAATTATACTTCATAGTTAAAAATAGTTGGGGTACAAGTTGGGGAGATAAAGGTTATTTCTATATGCCATTCACCTACTTCACAAAGACTATGGGTGGCTCACCATGTACAGATGATTATTGGTCAGTACTAACAGATGCATATATAAACAATCCAACACCAGCACCAGCACCAGCACCAACCCCAAGTGACTGTCAGCAATACAAGGACTTAATTAATAGACTTAGGAATGATATGGTGGGTTTTTAAAGAGGATTAGAGAGTTATGGTAAACAGGAAACAACTCAAAGAACTCAAATCCCACATCAAAACTGATGAGGAATGGGAGTTATTTGAATGGCTAACAGGACATGAACTTGATGAAGGACAAAAGAAGGTCTGGAAAGATAGTGTAGATGTTAAGGGTCTGAGGAGACAGGTTATACTAGCACATAGAGGCTATGGTAAATCCTGGTTAGAGGGGGCACATAGATTCATTAAAATGATAACACAAAATGCCTGGGAGTCATATACTGTTTACCCCAAAAGAGAGCAAGCAATGTACTCACTTGGGTACACTAAGGCCTTTATACAATCTAATCCTTACACAAATTGGATGAGTAAGAAGGCTAAGAATTGGGGAGAGACTAAAATAATGCTCCCCAACAATTCCTTCTCATTTGTCATATCCCCTAGTAGTAGAACAGCTACTGGTTATCATGTAGACTGGGGATACTGTGGAGAAGCAGCAAGATGGGCAGATGACTGGGATGAGATATTTAACTCAGCCATAGTGCCAATGACAAATAGGAAACAAGGAGTTATATGGATGACCTCATCTGCTTATGGTGAGAGAGGATTTTTCCATAAAGAGTTTCAAAAAGGTGATAATGAATTAAGAAAAACTTATCAGTTTGATGTAGACTCCACACCCATATATAATGCAATGGACAAGGCAATGTTTCTAGATGACCTAGGTATGATGCTATACAGACAAGAATATCAGTGCCAGTTTTTAGGTTCAGCAGAAACATATATTCAATTATACTTGATAAATAAACAGAGTAGACAAATACCTCAGATAAAATGGATGGATGTGGTAAATGGTTTTGAAAAAGTAGACTACCTTGGCATAGACCCAGGAAAAACCTTTGATAAATTTGGTATTGTAGGTATTAATAAGATAAAAGATGGAAAAAATGAGATAGTATTATATGAAGAACTAAAAAATGATGCATATACCACAATGACAAACCAATTAGCACAGGCACAGGAACACAATCCTACAATGAAAGTATGGCAAGAAGCAACAGGAAACCAGATAATGTTTCTAGAATGGTTACAAAGTGCTGGAGTAAATGTAAGTGGAGTAAACTTTGGAAGTGCAGAAAAAGAAGAATATTACCAGAAATTTGAAAGAAACCTAAGACAAGGTAGGATATATTTACCTGTTAATAATGACTTATGTATGAGTCAGGTTAAATATATACCCTTTAAAAATGTGGGCACACATACACAATTCCCTGATGAAAAAATAGGTGGGCATCATGCATTACATGCCCTTGTATCAATAGGGATAGGCAGTGAAATGGGAAGGTTTGGGATAAGATCACTCTAATCCACCATCCCTAAATATCCTCCTTCTAAATATAGGTTCTGGAACATTTTCTTCAACATTTAAATCAGCAGACCAGTCAATACTTCCAACATTATTTGATGAACCATAATGTCCTAATGTCCTAACACCATCAATCAACCTTTCACCATCACTATTAAAGTAATAGGTTGGCTGTGCTTGTAGACTATCATACCATTGTTGCATACTTTCAATTGATACTGGGTCATACTTTATTGTTGTATAGTTTTCAAAATATATTCTGAAACTATTATAGTCTATTTTAGTTATAGGCTCTGGTAATTTACAAATCTCCCAAAATTTAAGAGCATCATAAAAGACTGTTTCTTTACTACTTATTTTATTAAACAATCCATGCATCTCTTTATCATTTAAGCCCATAAATTCTTGGAAGACTTTAAGTCTCTCAGTCAAATCCAGTTTATCCTGTGTTTCTGCTAATAGATAACATTCTTTTCTAGAGGATTCCTCTGCCATCTTAATACACATACCAATTATTTTAACATAAGTCTTATATACTGAACTGTGCATTCTCTGAGGCATAACTCTAAACTCTAATGTAGCATTACCACTATCATAACCTGAATATCTTAATGTACTCCTCCTACTTCTCATAAACAATTGATGTACCATTTTTGCTTCATATTTATATATAGGGTCTATCTTATTACCTAAAGCCCATCTAAGTTCTCTCTGACTAAACTTATCATAACTATCTCTCTGTTCATAGTGTCTCTGAGCCTCTATTAAAGTATCATACCTTGGAAGGTTAAGTCTTTCATGTACAAGTCCATTTTTATGTGCCCTTCTTATCTGATCTAATGGTTCATCAAATGCTTTCATGATAAGGAATAGATTAGTTGGATTTTTAACATTTGAGACATGGACATGTATAGCACTAGGTGATGTATTCTTAATAGGCATATTAAGGTCTAACAACCTTTCCTTTGTTTTTCTCATAAACTCATATACATCATTCAAACAATTTAAAGGATTAGATATAACCTCAAAACCACCTTCACTCATTAATGAACCATCATAGGCAACCTTCTGAACATCTAATCCAGCCTCTATCAATCTCAGGTCTATCCAATCATTACTATATTCCCTATCACATTCAAATTCCATCTCAACACCAAATCTCATAGGAAAGTCATCAGCACTTACACTTATAGGCTCAACCTCATCTCCATTAGGATATAGGTCATGTACCATCATCATAAATGCAAGTTTATCATCTATACCTCTCCTATCCAAATATTCAGATGCTAATCCCTTCTCCTCCTTACTAACCTCTACCATGAACCAACTATCATCATCTGCTGCAATTCTACCCCACCAATTGGCTAACATCTTCTGTAATTCCATATCACCCTTTACCTGGTCTTTTTCTATAAACCAGAGATAG
>Ga0302321_100000708_pt1 | contig 28911 bp, 26 predicted proteins | sample Fen_T0_1_FD_202505 | JGI IMG/M metagenome (GOLD analysis project Ga0302321, IMG submission 202505) | Peat permafrost microbial communities from Stordalen Mire near Abisko, Sweden - Fen_T0_1 | ecosystem: Environmental > Terrestrial > Soil > Wetlands > Permafrost | place: Sweden: Abisko... | reverse complement strand
TAGGTAAGCCGGGTTGTCAAATACGACCCCGCCCTTGGCGCGCAACACGCAAGTCATTTCGTGCTCGACCGAGTCCTTGCTGTAGTTGCAGTACGGTGCCGAACGCCATTCAGCCACGAGCCGATGAGTGTTCGGTAACTTGACCGTGAGTTCATATTTTCCGGGCTCAAGCGAGTAGAAGATCTTCCGGTTCTGCTCAAGTGGCAGCGCTTCAGGCGTAACCTTACGCACAACATCGACCGTAAACTCTTGCGCCACCAGGCCCGCGCGAGCAATCACCGTGGCGGTGCCGACCAACTTCGGCACAAGCTCGCTCCTACTTGGGAAGAGCACGCCGGTGTTCTTCGAACTGAGCAAGAGTTCGATGCCGTCGAGTTCTTGCCCACCCTTACCGAGGACGCGGATCCGAGGCTTGAAAGCACCCGCTGTCAGTTCTACGCGCCCTACATTCGAAGCATCGACCTTCTCGACCAACCGGCACTTCAATGGCGCGGAACGCGTGTTGGGGCCAAGTGTCAATTGCACGCTGCCGTCGCCGCTACGCAGGCAGTTGAGTGTGCCTTGTTGAGTGACCTTGGCGAGTCCGTCGGGGACCACCTTGAATGGGTACTCATCGGTTCCGGTCGTGACGTGACGCTCCTTGTCCAGCGTGCGAACCGTGACCTTGATTGGGTCGGTCGACGCCACCACTTCGGTTGACTCAACGCGGAAATCGTGGGGGACTTCTTGGCGCGAGCATGCGAGCGGTGCGGTAGCTAACAGGAGCAAGTGAGAGGCAACTGAGAGGGGGCGATACGCCATGAGAGGATTTCACTCTGGAGTGAGTAGGTGGTATTGTTGCCAAACTGGGCGGGCCGTCGTGGCCTTGGTGGGCATGCCGCGTCAGGGTCCTGATACTTCGGCGCCTCCAATTTCGCACGATTCTGCCCAGTTCCACCAAGTACCGACTCAAAATGCTCCGTTCGGACGTACGACCTTATCGCGTGGGACTAAATGAGCGGGACCGTTCACGCGAAAGTCAGTTCGCTCGCTTGCGGGGCCTATGGTATCAGCGTCGCCCGGTATAAGAGCGATGACCGAGACTGCAATTATCATTGGTGCGGGCCCAGCAGGCCTCACTGCGGCCTACGAACTGCTGACGCGCACCGACATTGAGGTCGTAGTGCTCGAACGCAGTGACTTCATTGGCGGGATCTCGCGGACGGTCAATTACAAGGGCAACCGGATGGACATCGGCGGCCACCGATTCTTCTCCAAGTCCGATCGTGTGATGAAGTGGTGGCGAGACATCATGCCTGTCGAACCACCGGGGCCGAATCCACCACTGCACGATCGGCTGCTTGTGCCAACGTCGACTGAGCCGCTACAGATGCTTGAGCGCGAACGCGTTTCAAGGATTTACTACCTGCGGCGGTTCTTCGACTATCCAGTCAAGCTCAACGTCAACACGCTCAAGAATCTCGGGCCAGTACGCATTGCCAAAATGGGGCTTGCCTACCTGCATGCGCGCGTGGCACCGCGGCCGTCAGAAGTTACGCTTGAAGATTTTCTGGTTAATCGGTTTGGCACAGAGCTCTACCGTACCTTCTTCAAGGACTATACTGAGAAGGTTTGGGGTGTCCCCTGTGACCAAATAAAAAGCGAATGGGGCGCACAGCGCATCAAGGGGCTATCGGTAACGTCTGCAATCGTACACGCGCTGCGTTCGATGTTGGGCCTCGACCGCGGTTCGATCCAGCAGAAGAACGTCGAAACCACGCTCATCGAGCGCTTCTTGTACCCGAAGTATGGCCCGGGGCAGCTCTGGGAAGAAGTCGCGCGACGCATTCAGGAGCGCGGCGCACGCCGAGTCATGAACGCGAAGGTCATTGGCCTCACCCAGCTTGCCAATGGACAGCATGAAGTCACTGCAATCGATGCTACGACTGGCGAGACCAGCCGGTACGAAGGAAAATACGTCTTCTCGACCATGCCCGTGGACGAACTTATCGCCGCGATGGGCGATGGAGTACCCGCGCCAGTGCGACGCGTGGCAGGCGGGCTACCGTACCGCGATTTCATCACTGCGGGCCTGCTCGTTCCCCGGCTCAAGATCAAGAACCAGACCAAGATCCCGACGCTCAATGAGCTCGTGCCGGACAATTGGATCTACGTCCAAGAAAACACAGTAAAGCTCGGTCGGTTGCAGTTGTTCCAGAACTGGAGCCCCTACATGGTCAAAGACGCCAACCACGTTTGGCTCGGGCTCGAATATTTCTGCAATCGCGGAGACGAACTCTGGAACATGACAGATGAGGAGTTTCTGCGATTTTCTGCCGAGGAACTGGCAAGCATTGGCATCATTGACTCAGGTGACGTCGTCGATGGCACGGTGATTCACGTCGAAAAGACTTACCCCGCGTATTTCGGTACTTACGACGAGTTTTCGGTGGTTCGCGACTACACGGATGCCATCGACAACCTATTTTTGATCGGCCGCAATGGCATGCACCGCTACAACAACGCCGACCACTCGATGCTAACGGCTATGACCGCAGTCGATAACATCATCGCTCAGCGCCAAGACAAGAAGAATATCTGGGATGTCAATACCGAGCAAGAGTACCACGAAGAGAAGTGACGAGTGGCACTCGACCAGCGGCGTGGCTTCCCTATCGGTCGGGATGGCGGTTAGGGATCCGGCGGCGTTGCTGCGTACGCTGTTGCTCGATCGCGCAAGTTCAGGTCTCGTTCAGTTTTTTCGATACGGATTGGTCGGCGGAGTAGCATTCCTGTGTGACTTCTCTACCCTGCGCATTGCGACTCACACCTTTGGGCTGCATTATCTGCTTTCGGCGGCGCTCGGGTTCTTTATCGGCTTGCTTGTCAACTATGGCCTGAGCGTGCGTTGGGTATTCGACGGCAGCAAAATCTCGAGTCCGTCGGTGCAATTTGGCGTGTTCGCCTTGGTGGGCGTCTTAGGGCTGCTGATCAATGAGCTGGTGATGTGGTGGCTCACTGGTGGTGTGGGGTTACACTATCTAGTGTCTAAAATCGTCGCTGCCGTCTTGGTGTACTTATGGAACTTCTCGGCCAGAAAGGTGCTGATCTTTTGAATGGCACCTTGCAGGACGTAACGCCTAAAACCAAAGGTTCAGCAGCGGTTCCGATGGTGCGCGCCGAGCTGTCAGTCACGGTTTTGGCGGTTGGTATTGTCTTCGTGGGCGTTTACTTGTGCTTTCGTGACCTCGCGCTGACGGGGCTCACGTGGGACGAGTGGATGGATTACAGCATTGCCCGGGACTTCGTCCAAAATCAGTCATTTCTCACCAATCACGACGATCCGTCACAGGCTAGACTCTCTCACCTACTGGCAGCGGCGTCCTTCGCGCTGTTGGGTGAATCATACTTTGCCTTCAAGTTGCCATTCGTTTTGGCTGGGCTGCTCGGCGGCGCAGCACTGTGGCGGTTTCTGTCGAGTCAGGTCCGACCTGTGGTGGCGGTACTGGCCGCTGCAATGTACTTTACCTGTCCCTACGTGCTTGCCGCGTCGCGCACGGGTGCGACCGCTGGTGACGCGTTGGTGCTGGTCACGACGATGGGGTTCGTCATCACGCTCTATCGGTGGATTCAGACCAACCGATTCTTTCCTTATGGCCTGGCGTGCGGCATCGTCTGCGGGCTTGGGATTGGTGCGAAGTGGACCAACGCAGTATGGTTTGGCTCGGTAGGCCTGGCCTGGTTGTTCGAGATAAGGCGTCAGCGACGCCGGCTTTTCGATGGCCCGGTATGGGCCGGGGTGTTGGCGCATCAATGGGTCGCTGTCGCATTGGCGTTCTTCGCGTCGCCGACCTTGATGTTGGGCTACGTTTTCGTGAAGAATGCGCTGAACCATTCGCTGATGTTTACCGGGATGGCGTTGCTCCAATTCGGCAAGTTGCGAGCCCAAGCTCCTTGGTACTACATTCCCGCAGTTCTCGTGGCTAAGTTCGCGATCCCGCAGCTCATCGTCTTTGGTTACGAACTACTGTTGATGCTTGTCCTTTGGGCAAAACCGCGGAGAAAGCTCGGTCTGTTACCGGTCATCTGTCTGCTTTCGATGTTCCCGATGGTGCCGCTGGCGACCAAGGGGTTTCAGAATGCACATTACTACCTCGGTTCAGTGCCAGCCGTGATGATCCTTTCCGCGCTGGCGATCGAGCGCTGGCTGCGACGGCGTAGTGCACTCGGGCGGCGTTTGATTTTGGCACTCGCAGCCCTGACCGCAACGGCTCAGCTTGGGACGGCCATTTGGCTCTCGCCAGACTATTTGCTTGCGGGACGACAGTTCGGAAAATTCTTCTACAGCCAGTTTTCGGGGCCTGTGGTGAACCATTGCCAAGGGTTGCCGTTCGCGCTGCGCGAGATGAACCGCCTCATTGGCGAACCGGAAGCACCGAAGCGCGCCCACCTGCTTCGCAGCTGCCTGGGCGTCATGGACCATGCGATCGCGCACGGCCCAGTCGTATCGTTGATTCCCGTGACGCCCTATCCCACGACTGGGGCAAAATGGGAGCATTTCCTGATTATTCCCGGCTCCTTCGACTACGACAACCTGGGCGAAGCTGAACAACAGCGCTTTACGACGATGAAAGAAACCGCGACCGCGGACTGCAACCGGGTGGGTCGACATTCCGAGGATTTCGAGCTTTGGTGGTGCCCGGCGCGATGACGCTGGCAAATGCTGGTTTCTTGGTCAGCTATTGCTTCTTTTGCGGCGGTTCATCAACTGGAATGGCGACCTCGCAGCAGTCGCCCTCTTTGGTCAACTTGCAGGCAATTGGCAGCTCTTCGTCCGGCGAAAGCTCGAACCCCTGAGCCTCCCACTCGCATTCGTCGACCGTGAAGTGCACCGTGCCGATCGGGATGGTAAATGTCGCGGTCTGTCCGCCCGGAGCGGCGAACACCCCAGAGATTGGCACATTGTTGACCCGGAACCGGAAGTGCAGCGAGTCGCCATGCTTCAGCGGATCCGAGGTGACGACGATACGCGACTTTCGATTGCTGCTGCCCACCACTGAGGTTGTCGACTCGAACGGCTTTGCTTCGTCCCAGTCTTTGGTTGGGCTGCGCTTCTTGTCGGACCTCGATTCCGAGTTCCCGCCTGCGCGGGTCGCCGATGAATCGCTTGCGGCGTGCGCTCTTGCCTGCTGGTTGCTGGGGGCGGCGCAGCCGACAAGACTAGTGCAGAGGCCAAGAGTGATAAGGCCGTAACGCATGGGGGTGCTCTCCGGGCTTCGAGGAAAACTGCCGGCGACTATACGCCGGCTCGCGTCGCGAGCGAACCCAGCCGTCGCCGCTTGGCCCAGACAGCAAGAAAAGGCCCGAAATGGATGGGATGAGCGCGCACTTTTCTCCCGACACCCGCAGCGGAATTCTTGGGTCCCGGCGCATCGCCTCCGGAAAGGTGCGTGAGCTCCCTGGTGAAGGCGCCCGTCGCGCTGTTGTGGCGAGGCTCGACGGGTGGCATGCCGGTAGTAGGGGAATGTGGCCACACCACCGTGCATTTGACATCCCCCCGCATTCGACGAAACACTTGCGAATGCCCGGCAACGGCCCTCCCAAGCTTACATGTACTTTCCGAGCCGGGCGGAGTTCAGGACCCACATGTTTAGACTAGTGAGCGTATCGGCGGTTATTCTTGCGACAGTCGGATGCAACACGGATGGCGCGGTAATAGCGCCTTCGATTGGCGGCACGGCTAACACCTTCGGTGGCAACGGCAACGGCGGCACCACCGTGCAGCAACAAGGTGGCACCAATGCGCAGGGCGGTGTAGCGAACAACGGTGGCACGACTGCCAATAGCGGCGGCTCACCTGTTGGTGGCGTCACGGGTAACATGGGCGGCAAGGCGACTGGTGGCACGACAACCGCTCAGGGCGGCAAGGCGACTGGTGGTACGACAACCGCTCAGGGCGGCAACTCGAATGGCGGTGCGGGTGGCGTTCTTGCCACAGGTGGTACCACGAGCAAGGGTGGCAGCTCGAGTGGCGGTGCTGGCGGCAACATGACTACAGGCGGTAGTGCGACTGGCGGCACTGCAGTCGGAGGCAACGCAACTGGTGGCACTGCGACAGCTGGTGGCACGGCAGGTGTCGGCGGCACGTCCAGCGCTGGCAACTCCGGGTTCATTCCCGTGCCGAGTAGCGCGAATACGACCAACTTCGATCCTGCCGCTTGGTATGCGGGTTGGAAGACCAAGTTCTACGTTGACTGTGGTAGCGGCCAGGCGCGAATTGCGGCTGGTGCGGGCAGCGCGCAAACCTTCTCGGAGGGCATTGGCTACGGCATGTTGCTAGCGGCGGCGAATGACGATCGCGATGCTCTTGACAAGCTTTGGGCGTACTACCAGGGGCATCTTGATCCGAATGGGCTGATGAATTGGCAGATCAACGGCTGCACCGCCGAAGCTTGGGGCAATTACGCCGCGACCGACGGCGACGAAGACGTGGCGATGGCATTGGTACAAGCTGACGCGAAGTGGGGTGGTTACACGACCGCTGCCAAGGGTTTGATCGCGAAGATTAAACAATTTGAAACCTCGCAGACCACGACGCCTACCTATTTGCGGCCGGGTGATGCGACGAACAATGGTGGCAAGGGTGAAAGCGTCGTCAATCCTTCGTATTTTGCGCCAGGCTATTGGCGAGTGTGGGCGACGTACACGGGTGATGCGTCGTGGAATCAGTTGGTGACCGACGCCTACGCCATGTTGGCTAAGTGGCAAGCGCTTACGATTTCTAACTACACGAACCTGGTTCCAGATTGGGGCAAATCTGACGGCACGAACCCAAATGGTGGTGGCTACTACTACGATGCTTGTCGTACGCCCTGGCGTGTGGCGACCGACTATGTGTGGTTCGGCACGCCCGAGGCCAAGACGTTCCTCACCAACATCAGTACTTTCGTCGATGCTCGCGGTGGCATCGCGAGCACTCCGTTCGACAAAAATAGCGCGTTCCTCGGCGCCTTTGCGCTCTCTGGCATGGCCGTCAGCCAAGCCAAGGCCGACACTTACCTGAATGCGTGGTTGTCGACACAGATGGACGACGCACCCTATTTCCAGGGTTCGCTGCGCGGGCTATATCTGCTCGTGGCGAACAACAAGTTCGCTAAGGGGATGTAGTCAAATCTGAATTGGGTCGGGGCCCCGTGGTCACGTCGAGAGACGCTGGCTGCGGGGTCTTTAGCTCGCATGACAAGCTCTGCTTGGTGGCGTTCGACTCGTCAATGATGGCCAACGCAGTCCTCCACCGGTTGACGCGAGATTTCGAAGTGGTCATCGACGACATCAGCCACAGTAGCGACGCCGAATTGCGTGATCGTCCTCGGCTGACTTACGGATGCCGGCCTCGTTGTCTCACTCAGACCAAAGGGTCCCGTAGCATTGCGTTTCACTGCCACGGCGGCGGAAATTCCATTTCCGTGTTTGTTTCGAACAAAACGCGAACTAAACGTCCAAGTCGATCTCGACGTCGTGGGGCAATGTGCCGCGCGGAGCGCGCAGGTAGACGAAGGGTGAATAGGCGAGCAGGTTGGACACGCGCGACATGTAGATGTCGGCGTAGTGTTCGATCTGGCGCGCCAGGTAACTCTTGTCGCCACCAGCGCGCATCAATTGGCCCCATCGTTCGTTGACGAGTTGGCTCGAGCGTGAGGCTAGGGGAGCAATGCGTGCGTCGAGTTCGACCAATTGTTGGCGCAGTGGCTCTTGTCGGGCACGCAGCTGCTCTTCGCCGGGCACGTGTCTTTTTGCGTGAGCGGCGCGGCCACGTTGCAGGGCCAGGCGCAATTGGGAGTACTCATGTTCGAGTAGAGCCTTTTTTTGCATCAAGTGGTCGAGCGCGCGCTGCTCCGGGGCAAAGTCGCGCAATTGGCGCAATTCGGTCTCGAGTTCACGCACGACTAGCGCCGTGCGCCAGCGCAGTAGATCCTTGGAGGCGTGAACGTCGGCGAAGATGTGGTCGCCCATGTAGAGAATGTCGTCGCCACGCAAGTCGAGGCTTCGTTCTATCAGGCGCGCATTGCCGCCGACGTAGACGTGGCCCAATTCGAGCTTGCCCCAATGGGGACGCAGAAGGCCCGAATCGTCCACGAGGTGAAAGGCCGGACTCGTTCCGGAGAAGAACGAGGGTTTGCGGGCTTGGACGATGATGAGCGAGAACAGGTCCCGAAAGGTGCGACCGACGGGCATGAATCGATCGATGACGTAGCTCATCATCGCTCGGGTGTATTCCCATTCGGAATTGGTAATCAACAGCAGCCTTTTGCCAGCTTGTTCGAGATCGAGCAGTGCCTGAACGAGTTCCTCGTCGAGGACCACGTAACGCTCGGGCTGTGCGACGATTTCGGACTTGAGAGCGCCCTCGAGGTGCGCGGCGTCGAGGGCGTCGCGCACTGTCGTCGACAGACTCTGGTAGCTGAGACCGGGCTTGAGTTTGCCGGCGTCGAGCAGATCGACCATTTGAAGGTACAGGCAGGATTGCGAAAGCGAGAAGAGAGTGTCGAGGAACTCCCAGCGCGGTCCCGGTAGATCGAGCGGCAAATTGCCGTAGGTGTCGCGCACCTGATTAAAATCGAGCATTTTTGTGCCGTGGCACGCGTTGCGCACGTGCCCGAAGCGGTTCACCTTGACCAGGTTCCCGAGCTCGGTATCCATAATCAGACCGAGGGAAATCAGCGAGCGCTCAAAAGTCAGCTCAGCCACGGGCCAGCCTTGGCTGAGCAGGCTCGCGCGTGCGAAATCGAAGGCCCGCTGTTCCCACACCTCGGTGGCGTAATGCACCAACGTGTAATCCATGTCGAAACCGACCGCCTCAATCGAGCGCAAATTCAAAGTGCGGTTGCAGAATAAGCGGCGTTCGAGCGGCGGGAGCTGACGCGAGGGGACGTGCAGATTCATCGGTGCGTTGTTCGCCACCGCAGGGTGTTCTCAGCGGCCATTGAATTTACGATACTTGAGCCTAGACATCGATACCAGCGCGCCGCCGAGCCGCGGCAGGTAGCGGTGGCATTATGCGTGTCGGCCTTGCGGCGTCTCGGCGTTACCGCGGCTCGAAAGACAAAAATCCCTACATTTGCTTATGGCTTGCCCAGCCAGAGTCAGGCGACTAGGGTTTTGTTCTGTTATGTTCGGCCACCGAACCGTTGTCCTGCTCGTCACAACTGCGGCCAGTTTGTTTGGCAGTGCTGCGGGCGGAGCCGAGCCGAATGACGCGCCACCGGAATCGGCGCGTGCAACCGATACGCCGAACGTCCGCGAACGGGCGAAGGCATTCTACGAAGAGGGGCTCAAGGCCTACCGCGCCGGTAAGTACTCCGATGCGATCGACAAGTTGCTTGAGGCCGAGCGCGTGATGCCCAATGTCGCGTTCTCCTACAATATTGCCTTGGTCTACGAGGCCATGGGGGACGAGCGCAGCGCGTTGCGTTGGCTGCGCGGCTATTTGCGCCAGAGTGCGGCTGGCACCGATCAAGCGGCAACGCTGGGCAAGCTGCGAAAATTCGAGTCACATTTGCAGGCGAAGGGCATGCAGCAGGTGAGTGTTCTGTCGCGGCCATCTGGTGCCACGGTCAAGATCGATGGGATCGCGATGGTGGGGATCACGCCGTTCACGGCCGAGCTGAGTCCTGGCAGTCACGTGGCGACCTTGACGCTGGACGGCTACGAATTGGTGCAGCGTCCCTTCGAGTTGCGCCCCGATCGCTCGATGGACGTTGAAGTACCGATGGTGGCACAGAAGGCCCCACTTGCCCTAACGCCCGCCCCAAATGTAACTTCCGCAACTGCAACGCCGAGCGAAAAGCCGCTGGTCGCGGTCACGCCCGCGACGCAACCAGCGCCAACTGAGAAGCGAGTGGCAGCGAAGGTGAAGCCCTTTACGTGGTCCACGTTGGGCGTGGGTAGCGTATTGCTCGGTGGCGCCCTGGCTTTCGAAATCAAACGCCGTGTCAACGAGAGTGATGCCAGAAGTGCACCACAATCCGAGTACTTCGAGCGTTACGATCAAGCGGAGTCGGCCAAGCGCACGTCGCGTGTTTTAGTTGTGGCGGGGTCGGGTGTGGCATTGGTGGGGTTGGGGTTTCTCACGTATGATCTGACTCGCCGTGATCCGGTGCGGACGGTCACGATTGGGAACTGCCAACTGGGCGGCTTCTGTGCCGGCATTGCCGGGCACTTCTAGATGGCGAGCAACGAGAAGTTCACTCGGTGCTTCTACCGGCCAAGCCGCCGACCACCGGGCTCTATCCCTCTAGGCGCTCCGTTCGCAGCACCCGCGACTGCCTTTTGATCTGCAACTTGGCCAGGGCATGTTCGATTATCGCCATGACCTGTCCGCTCGGGGCGAGTCAGTTGAACTGTGCCAGTACCTACAGTTCCCCCAGTATCTGGCGTTTCGTTATTCGGCGCGGGCGGGAGCAGGGCTCAGGCTCTATAATGGCGGGTGAGCATGGCCGTGGACACTCGTCAGCTTGGGTTGGTTGAATCCGAACGCTTGATCGAGCTTGCAGCCGGCAGTGGGGGGTCGCCGGACGAAACCAATCCATTGGCACTCGCCTACAAGCCTGGCGACCTCATTGCCGGCAAATATCGTTTGGTTCGCCTGATTGGTCGTGGTGGCATGGGGGTCGTGTGGGAAGCGCACAGTGACGCGCTCGACATTCGTGTTGCGGTCAAGTTGATCCATCAGTTTACCGGTTGCAGCGATGATCAACAGCGATTGCTGCTTGAGGCTAAGGCGGCGGCGCGCTTGGTCGATCCGGGTGTGGTGCGCGTATTCGACTGCGGCGAAACCTTGAACGGTGATCCGTACATTGTCATGGAGTTGCTCGAGGGTGAGGATTTGGCAACTCGCCTCGACGAGCGTGGGCGGTTGAAGGCAATTGAAGCGGTGCGCACGTTGTTACCCATCCTTCGTGCGCTCGGGACGGCGCATGCCGCCAATGTCGTGCACCGCGACGTGAAACCAGAAAATGTATTTTTTACCAAATCAGGGACGGGCGAGGAACAGCCCAAGCTGCTCGATTTTGGCATAGCTAAAATGGACATGCCTTGGGAAAAGCGCCTGACCCAGGCCGGTTCAGCGCTGGGCAGCCCAAACTACATGTCGCCCGAGCAAGCGCGCGGCGAGGAAGTCGACGGCCGCTGCGACGTTTGGGGTTTCTGCGTCGTTATGTACGAAGCCATTGCTGGTGAGCTGCCTTTCGACGGCAATAGTTACAATGCGGTCATGCACGCGATCCTCTCGGCGCGGGTAACACCGTTCCCCGAGCTCGGGATTGAAGAACCTGAACTTTGGGCGATATTGGCGCGCGGATTCGAACGTGAGACCGCTCTGCGTTGGCAGACCTGCGCCGCGCTGGCCGATGTCTTAGTGAATTGGCTTATCGAGCGCGGCGTGCAGCACGACGTTAGCGGAGTGTCGTTGCTTGCGACCAGAACCAACTATCGTGCTAGCCATGTCAGGACGCTAGAGTCGGTCAGGCCAGCCAAAATCGAGCGAGAGCGGTCGCCGTTGTACGACAGCTCGCTTGCGCAAACCGGGCCCAGGTCTTCGGAAAGTCAGCTTGCCTTCTGGGGTCGGCGTCCGCGTTGGTTCGTTCCTTTGGTGTCAGCGCTTGCGCTACTCGGTTTGCTGCTGACTGTTTGGCGAATCTTACCTCGACCTTTCGCCGAGTCGTCGAAAACGACGCTGGACACCAAGTCGGCCCGCGCTGCCGAGCAGGCCCAGCCGATACGGGCCGAGGCACCATTGCCGGTTGGGCAAGTAGTTCCAGCGTTGCCAGAAGCCGCGCCAACAGCCGCGCCAACAGCCGCGCCAACAGCCGGTACGGGCCGGGTGTCGCGAGTCTCTGCAGCCAAGTCTTCCGCCAAAAAACAGTCAGAATCGGCCAAGGGCGAGCCCTTCAAGAGTCCCTTCGATTGACCCGAAGGCGTGGTATGGTCCGCCGCCATGCGACTACTCGTGGTCATTCCCGCCTTCAACGAGGAGAAAAGCCTTCCCGCGTTGTTGAGTGAGTTGGCGGCATTGCCGCCGCGCGAGTCACTCGAGGTAGCGGTGGCCGTAGTCGACGACGCCTCGCGCGATCGCACGGCAAAGGTCGCCCGCGACGCGGGGGTGCGGGTGCTTCGGCTCTGCCGCAACCTTGGCATTGGAGGTGCGGTTCAAACTGGTCTGAAGTTGGCGCAGCGTGAGGGCTATGACTTTGCGGTGCAGATGGATGGCGATGGGCAACACCCTCCGGCTGAACTCGGCAAGTTGCTCAGTGCGATCGAGCAGGTACCCGCTCCAGACATCGTGATTGGGAGTCGTTACGTCGCGCGTGAGGGGTTCCAATCGACGCCACTGCGGCGGCTTGGGATTCAATGGTTGCGATTGCTCTTGAAAGTGGTCATCGGTTCCAATGCTTCCGATCCAACCTCCGGTTACCGCCTGTACGGTCCGCGGGCGTTGCGCTTGTTTGCGCAGTCCTATCCCCATGACTATCCCGAGCCAGAAGCGCTCGTATTGGCTCATGCTGCGGGTTTGCGCGTAGTGGAAACTCCAGTCGTGATGTGTGAGCGCCAGGGTGGGCAGAGCAGCATAAAGAATTTGCAGGCGCCTTACTATATGCTGAAGGTTACTATCGCGGTACTGCTCGCGTTTGCGCGCAGTTGGCATCGCGCTACCAATAGTCTGTGAGCCACGGATGCAACAGTTCGAACAATACTGGATATTTGCCGCTTTCTGCCTGGTGATTACCACGGCGCTACTGCGCTTGGTACTCAGGGATCGCATCACGTTGCAGAGTAGCCTCTGGCTCTTCTTGTTGCTGGTGGGGCTGCTCGTCCTGGCTGTTGCACCGAATCTCACCGCCATAGTCGCCCATGCCATGGGGTTCGTGCTGCCATCGAACTTCTTCTTCGCCCTGGCTGTAAGCGCGCTACTGCTGCTGCACGTGCACACCTTGGTCACCCTCTCGCGCACCGAGCTTCGTTCCATCACGCTAACGCAGGAGATAGCGCTACTACGCGAGCAACTCGAGCGCCAGCCTGTACTGCCCAACGGGCGCCTGCCTACGCTGCCGCCGGATAGCCTCGGTTCCTTCGAGACCCGCGCGGCCGATGCGCCAGGGCAACCTTTATGAGCAGCGCATTCATTATCGTCACCTACCGAGGCAAACCTTATCTGGAAGCCTTGTTTGCGACCCTCAAGCGCCACACGGACTTGACGGACAATCGGATCATCGTGGTCGAGAATGGCTCCGGTGACGGTACACTCGAAGAATTGCAGCGTGTTACCTCTGGCCTCGATAATGTCGAGATCTTGCCGCTAACGTCGAATCGTGGTTTCGCCGGGGGCAACAATGTTGGCATCGCTCGCGCCCGTGAACTCGGGTCAGAATTTGTCGTTCTGCTCAACCAAGATCTGGAACTCTCCGAAGGTTGGTTGCCGCCTCTTCTGGAAGTCATGAGCGAGCGGCCCTTGGTCGCCGCGGCGCAACCGCTGATCCTGCTTCATTCCGAGCCCGAGCTCGTCAATACCGCCGGCAACCACCTGCATTTCTGTGGTTTCGGTTACTGTGGTGGCTACCGAAAGCCACTTGAAAGTCTGCCTGACCTGCAGTCGGTGACTTCGGTGGCATTCGCCTCCGGAGCTGCCTTGATGTTGCGCATGAGCGCCCTCGACCAGACCGGGTACTTCGATGAGTCGTTGTTTCTCTACCACGAGGACTGCGAGTTGCAGATTCGGTTGCGAGAGCTGGGCTACGATTGTGTGCTTGCACCACGCGCCCGGGTCTATCACAAATACACCGCGAGCTTTTCGGCGCAGAAGTATGCCTTGCTCGATCGCAATCGCTGGTTGGTGCTGCTGAAGCACTGGCCGCTCTGGCGCCTCATCGTGGCCGCGCCAGCCCTTTTTGGGACGGAACTGGCTGTGCTTGCCTTCGCAGCCAAGGGTGGTTGGCTGACAGCAAAGCTAGGAACCTATGGCGCAGTCGCAAAGCAGCTGCCCTCGGTCTATCGCGACCGTCGGCGACTCCAACGGCGGCGTTCAAGTCATGCGACGGACGGTGCCGTGCTGACAGGCAACATGTCCTTCGACGGTTTGGAGCATCCACTGATCACCCACTTTGCCAATCCACTGCTTTCGGCCTACTGGGGCTTCGCTCGACGAGTACTGAAGGTGCGCTAGCGCCGCTGGGGTCTTGGTCGCACACTCAGCTGGGCTTCTGATTGATGAGGAACATCCCAACCAGAAGCAGCAGCAGTCCCCCGAACTGCACCCAGGTCGTTCGTTCGCCAAGCCAAAACCGCCCGATGGCGAACATCGCCAGGTAACCAAGCCCACCGAGGAGCGGAAGCGCACGGCTGAGTTCGAAGTGGGCGAGGACGTACATCCAACAGACGACTCCGACACCGCTCAGAGCGCACCCGCCGATAACCATGGGTGAGAAGATCAGCGACAGCAAGTGATGCCGGAACACCTCGTCAATCGCGATGCCGGCCGCAGCCACACGGCGTGTCACTCCCAACCGCAGCACTGCCTGCCCTGCCATGGAGAACGAGAGCGTCAGCAACATTCCTGCCAGGATCTTCAGACTCGACATCTTCCCCAGCCTTGAACTGCAGCGCGAAGGAAATCAAGGGTGGTCCGTCAACCGGGGCACCGAATAGGCGCAAAGGGTAGCGGATCACCGCTCAACGAGCCATCGAGCGCTCGGCCGATCCAGCGTGCGTTCTCGGGGGCTTCTTGGGGGCGCGAGTCACTGGACCCAGTTACTGCCCGCCGTTGCGGTGAGCCAAGTCTTGGTCAAGGTGCCGAAATCGGTGAGTGTCGTCAAGGCAGTGTTCGAGAACAGATTTGGCGTCCAAGAATTGTCAGCCACCCAAGCGGTCCAGCTGACGCCATTGCCATCGACGAGAGTCCTGAAGTCGCTGCCCCAAGTGGCACTAGAGGTGCCGAGATTCTGATCGCTCCCGTTGAGAATATAGCCCCACTCAGTGAAGAACACGGGCACCTTGGCAACCGCGGTGGCGACCTGCTGCTTGAATGCGGCATTCCAGTTGCCCGGGTAGACGTGCGCTGTATAAGCCAGATTCGTGCCTGTCAAGGGAGAGGTTGCGGCATCGCCGGGCTTCTGATCCCAATTCATTGAGGGTACGATGACAATGTTGTTCGGCGCGGACGTGCGAATAGCGTCAACCCAAGCCTGAGCTCGCGTCTTGAATGTGGCCCAATTCGTGCTGGTATCGACGGGTTCATTATACGGCTCGTACAGCACGTTGGTGTAGCTGGCGAACTTGGCGGCCATGTACGTCCAGAACGTCGTTGCATCGATTGCGGATTGCCCGCTAGTGTTGTCGATTTGGTGGTAATCAATGATGACGTACATCCCCTTGTTGGTGGCATAGTCCACTGCAGGCTTGAGGATTTTCGTGACGTACTCGTCGTTGGTGAGCGCCGTTTGCGTGCCGCCGGCAGTTCCGATGGGAAACGGCGCAGGCGAGTTGAATGCCGCGCCACCGGTGTTGAAGCAAGTGCGCGGATAGACCGGAAAACGAATGACGTGAGGCGTCATGCCGGCTTCTGTAAGCTTGTCGATGCGTGCGGTGATTCCAGCTGAACTCTGACTGCTGTAGGCCCAGAGCGTGCCAATGTCCGGAAGCGAGGCGCCGCGCAGCACGATGGTCCTTCCGTTGGGATCCTTGATGGCAGGCCCTTCGGTATGTAGGGCAGGCAATCCCGCGCTGCCGGCGTTGCCGCCTGCGCCGGTGGTTCCGCCGGTGCTCGTAGCGCCGCCTGCCGTCGGTGTTCCGCCGGTGCTCGTAGCGCCGCCGCCTGCCGTCGGCATGCCGCCGGTGGCTTTGCTGCCGCCGGTTGCGGCCGTCGGTGTTCCGCCGGTGGCTTTGGCTCCCCCCGTCGTCGCGTTCGTTCCGCCAGTAGTGACTGCCGTAGACGCAGTGCCTCCGGTTCCATCGGCTGGCGAAGTACTACCGCCACTGGTGCCGGTAGTACTTGAGCCACCCAGAGTAGCCCCGCCGACTCCTTGAGTTCCGCCAGACGGACCAGCGATTGAGCCATTGCCGTCCGAGCAGCCAACGAATTCGAGACCCAGTGTGAAGACACCCATCACGAAAACGAAGGAACGAAGAGTGCGCTTTGCCATTCGCGAAAACTTCGCACAATTGCTGTCGCGTGCCAGTGCTAAATCGTCGATTTAGTTCGAACTAAATCGGTTTAGGTTGCAATAATCTGCGGGCGAGGGGGGTACCGTCAAAGCAGTATCACTTGTAGCGAAAATGCCCAGCGCCTAACCCAGCAGTGCCCGCTGGATGCGAATGCGCAGTGATGGTCGCGGTTCGTCAGCAACGGCAATGGTCGCGCTGTGCACGAGCGATGCAAAAAGGGCAAGGTCGGCGCTGACGAGGTGACCAATCGTGACTCGCCTTACGATGAAGTCACCGACATCATGCAGGTCGAGGCGTCCAGCTTCGTATCGTTGTTTTAGATCCGAAAGTTCTGCCGTCAGTCCACGGTGCATCTGTGCATGCTTCTCGTGTTCGAGTGTGGGGCAACCGAGTTCCAAAAGAATGGCTTCTTCGGAACTGAAGTGACTTTCCAAGCTGTTGGACAGAAGATTGATGCGGTCGAGTGACTCGGAGCGAGTGCTTTGTGGTGCGGACAAGATCAGGTTATTCGCTAGCCGGAACAACTCGGCGTGTTCCGCGTCGATAGTTGGGTGATTCACCAGGAACTGATCGCCCCAGACCAAAATAAACGGAGCGGACTGCTCATCATTTGAGGCGTTCGAGCGCATGCGGTTACGTCCGGCGTGCTTCGCCTCGTAGAGTAACTCGTCGGCACGAGCAATCCAACGCGACGCAGTCTCGCTAGAATGCATTTGCGCTACCCCGAGGCTTACCGTCACTGTTCCAACCACGTCGAAGGGTTCCTCAGCCACGATTTGGCGAATCTTTTCGGCGAGTACCTCGGCACCGGAAATCGGCGTACACGGTGTCAAGATCGCAAACTCTTCACCCCCCCAACGTGCGATGCTGTCGGTGTCGCGCAAGCGGTGTGCAACGCGGCGTGTCAAGTTGACCAACACTGAATCACCGACTTGATGCCCATATCTGTCGTTGATACGCTTGAAGTGGTCGACGTCGAAGAGAATCAGCGAGACGGGGATCCCGTAGCGTTTGGCGCGAGCGGCTTCAGCGTCCGCTTGCTGTTCGAACTGCCGACGATTGCCGATCCCAGTGAGGCGGTCCGTGGCAATCAGCTGTTCCAACTCGCGTTGGTTGGCGCGCAGGCTGCGGATCTCGTTGCTCAGTAGCGTTACCATGTCGTCAAAATTGCTACCAAACTGTGCCAAGGGGCCGTTCAGTAGCCCGCAACGCGCCAGTTTGTCACCGCGAGCGATGGCGAGCGCGGTGTCGCTCAGGCGACGCAATTGTTCGGCCGAGCGCAGGTGGCGTACGACCATCGCGACGAGTGCCACCAATGCAACCAACTGTGACGCAGCCACAAACGCGAATAGCGGCCATGAGCCCCTGAGCCGTTCAGCCATGGTTTGCACGAGTTGTGCAAGCCAGTCCGGGCACGCCAACGCAGCTCCGCTTACCTGCGCCTTCGCAGTGAGCCAGCTGATGTTGGATAGGTTAGATGTCACGGCATTCTTGATCCAGTACGGCCGAGCCGCGAGGGAGGTTGCGGGGCGCAGCCCAAGTGAGTGCGGCCGAGTGCGACACGTATGGCTGGCGTAGCCACGTATTCCGGTCACTTGGAAGGCTATTTCTCGCCAAGCCGGACTGCGAGCTGATGTGCGCAGTCGTCCAAGCCTTCAACATCGTGGGCTCACCAAGGTCGTTCACCGTGGCGCTGTTGCGGCTCGCTCATCGCGGTGCGTGTCGTGACGAATCGCTTGTTGCTCAACGCGTGATGACAGCGGATAGCGGGCATTGTGGTCTCGACCTCTTTCGCCAGCACCACTCGACGATCGATTTGGTGTTGCTTGATCTGACGATGCCCGAGCTTTCCGGGGCGGAAGTATTGCATGACCTTGGCCGGATTCGTCACGACGTCAATGGCGTGGTAACGAGTGGGTTTCATCCGTCCAATGCCGCAGATTTGCACAAGCTCCCCAATGTCCTCGGTTTTCTCGAAAAACCTCACACCATGGCCAATCTCGAAGCCATCGAGGCGACGTTGTTATCCAACTGACCAGGCTCGGTTCGGGCGTGGCTAGCCGTTGCAGCCCGGTGTGGAAGTCGCCCACTCTGTTGGCGCCAATGGAGGGCGTACTGGGGCACCCGGTGCGTGAGCTTCTGGCCAGCTATGGCAGTCCAGGGCTCGTGTGTGCGCCATTCTTGCGCATTACCGCCCATGCCCCAAGCGTGCAATGGCTGTGCTCCGAGCTGCGGCGCACCCGAGACTTGCCGCTGTCGATGCAGCTACTTGGCAACCATGCCGCTCACTTGGCGCTTGCCGCCCGCGTGTTGTCCGATGCCGGTGCCGATGTCGTTGATCTCAATCTTGGCTGTCCGGTACGCCAAATTGCTAGAAAGGGGGTTGGCTCGGGCATGTTGGGGGATCTCGACGCCATCTATCACGTGGTATCAGCCATGCGCGCGGCTTGCAGTACGACCTTGAGCGTCAAGATCCGTGCGGGCATCGACAATTCGGACAACTTGCTGTCGATTGCCAAGGCGATCGAAGCGGCTGGGGCCGACTTTCTGGTCTTGCACCCGCGCACACGCCATGAAGGCTATTCTGGCGTCGCGGATTGGAGTCTTGTGCGTCGTATAAAATCCGAGCTTACCATTCCCGTGGTTGGAAACGGTGATCTTTGGTATGCCGCTGACGCGTTGCGGCTCATGCAGTCGTCAGGCGCCGATGCCATCATGATCGGCCGCGGTGCCTTAAGAAATCCGTTCATCTTTCGCCAGATCGAAGAACTGCGCCAAGGGCAGGTCCCATTCGTACCCAATGGGCACGACATCGTGGAACATATCGAGCAGCTTTCTGCCACGCTGTGGGTCGAACACGAACGCACGCGAAGCGGTTCGACAGGTTCACTCAAGCGCGAACGAGCGCAAAGTGGTCCAATCGGTTCAATCAAGGAACACGCGAGGTGGGTCCTACGCGCCGCGCCCGCGTCGGTGCGCTTGGTGTTGTGGGACCGGGCGAAACGCTCAGCGAGCGTCAGCGAAATTCTAGAGGCCATACGGCCGCTTCGCGAGCTTTCGACGATGGATTTGGCTTCAGACGGCCCCCTGCGCTTCGAAATGACGCCGGCCAATCCGGGCTGAGGTTGGCGCGGAATTGACTGGCGAGGGAGCTTGCGGCGGATAAGGTTGAGTCCTTCCATGACCAACGTAAGCCCGGCACACGGCTCGCCGGATCTGCCTGAACCAACGACGTCGCCGGTTGAGTCCACGACTGGAGCCGACGTTGAGCATTGCATTCGCGTGCTCGCTGCACTCGTGTCAGAGCCGAAGGCATTGGCGCAGATCCCGGAAGAGCGACGGCGCGAGCTCTTGATCTTGGCTGGCAAGCTGTCGCGGCCTTTGCGTCACGAACGCGAGCGAGTGACCAAGGCCATTCGGCGCTATCAACGCAAAATCGACCAAAGGGCAGATCTCGAACTGAGACAGGCGACCCAGATCCGCGATGCGCGAGCTGTACCTGGCGTGAACGAGTCCGCAACCAGGCTGTTGCCCAGACTCGCAACCGAACCCAGAAGGGCTGATAGCTTTGCAGAAGAGCGGGAGCTCAAGTTTGCTCAGAATTGCTACATCTGCAAGCGCGACTACACCGAACTGCACCACTTCTACGATTCAATGTGTCCCGACTGCGCGGAATTGAACTACCGTAAGCGGACTCAAACGGCCAACCTTGATGGTCGGATCGCCTTGGTTACAGGCGCCAGAATCAAGATCGGCTATCACATCAGCCTAATGCTGTTGCGCGCCGGCGCCCGAGTCGTTGCGACGACGCGGTTTCCCAACGATGCGGCCGCGCGCTATGCGCGCGAGCCAGACTACGAAGCGTGGCGTGCTCGGCTGACGCTCTATGGGCTCGATCTGCGGTTTTGCCCGAGCGTTGAGCTATTCGCGTCGCATTTGCTCGAAAGTCTCCCGCGGTTGGACTTTCTTATCAACAATGCGGCGCAGACGGTCCATCGCCCCAACGGTTTCTTTGCCCACCTCAGGCCATTCGAGGATACCCCAATCGAGCAACTGCCCGAGCAAGTCAGACCACTTTTGGCCATGCATCACGAGCTAGCCAAACAGCATCAGCTGACGCGGGGCGAAGCGCCGGACGCTTCACCCATCGTGGCAACTGCAGGTTTGGGCGTCGCGCTACCGAGCCTATTCGGTCCAGCTGCCACGGTCGGTGACGAGGATCGAATCCATTTCCCGCCCGGACGGTTCGATGCTGACGGGCAGCAGCTCGACTTGCGCCACAACAACAGTTGGCGGATGAAGGCGGCCGACGTCTCTACCCCGGAGCTCATCGAGGTTCATCTAGTCAACGCCATCGCTCCCTTCATTCTCGTGGCCAGGTCGAAGGAGCTCATGGCGCGTACGCCCACCGGCGACAAGCACGTGGTGAACGTTTCGGCCATGGAGGGAGTGTTTGCTCGGTACACCAAGTCGGATCGCCACCCGCACACGAACATGGCCAAGGCGTCGCTCAACATGCTGACGCGCACCGCGGCGAAAGACTACGTGCTTGACGGGATCCACATGAATTCCGTCGACACCGGTTGGGTCACCGACGAGGATCCGCACCCCCACGCGCAGCGCAAGCAGCGCGAGTATGACTTTAGCCCGCCGCTTGACGCCATCGATGGGGCCGCACGGGTCTGCGATCCGATCTTTACCGGCTTTCAAACTGGGGAACACCCCTACGGCCAGTTCTTCAAGGATTATCGACCGTCAGCGTGGTGACAGCGGACGCGGCTAGTTTTTTTGCTATTCTGCCTGCCGTGGCCAGCACCCAGCTTTCCTTCGATTCTCGCACTGCCCATCGGATCTGGTTGGCGGAGCAAGCGGCATTGCCGCGCGGCTTCCGCGTTGGGACCACGCGATTTGATTTCGTGCCGTTCGAGGTGTCAAAGCCCGCCAAGATGACGTTGACTCTCATCGCGTTGGAGCGCCCGTCGCCTGATTTTGGCGCGCTCTTCACCAAGAACGCGTTTCCCGGGGCGCCGATCAAGATCGGCCGCCAGCGTCTTGAGTCAGCCGGGCTTGGGGCGATCCTGGTCAACAACAAGATCTCCAATGTCTGTGCACCAGGGGGAGTGGAGACCAGTGAGCGGCTGTGTCGCGAAATAGCGGGTCTGCTCGGCATGCCCGAGACGGCCATATTGCCGAGTTCAACTGGGGTTATCGGCTGGCGGCTGCCCGAGAAGGCAATGGTAGCGGCATTGCCTCAGCTCATACGTCAGCTCGCTCCCGGATCAGTATTGCCCGCGGCCGAGGGGATAGTTACAACTGACCTCTACCCGAAGATTCGCCGGGCGGATTTGGGCAGCGGAAGCATCGTTGGGATCGCCAAGGGGGCCGGAATGATCGAGCCCAATCTGGCCACAATGCTTGTCTACATCTTGACCGATATCGCGCTTCCACGGCAGGCATTGCGCGAGATGTTGGCCCGGGCAGTTGACCGCAGTTTCAATCGCATGAGTATCGACAGCGATACGAGTACCTCGGACACGGTGGTGCTTGTGAGCTCGGGGGCTGCGCCCGCGGTCGACTTGGGCGACTTCGAGCAAGCCTTGAATCAGATCTGTGCGGATCTGGCAGAAGACGTGGTGCGCAATGGCGAAGGGGTGCGTCACGTGATCCGCGTAACGGTACAGCGCGCTCCGAATGAAGCCCTGGCACGGGCGATTGGCAAGGCGGTCGTCAATGCTCCGCTCTTCAAGTGTGCGGTTGCCGGCAACGATCCGAATGTTGGCAGGCTGGTTCAAGCAGTGGGCAAATACCTTGGAGCTCACGGTGCCGCGCTCGATCTATCGAACACCTGTATGCGTCTCGGCGGGATCCCGATCGTCGAGCGCGGCGAGTTTTTCCTCGAGCCGAGCAAGGAACAGGCACTGGTCGAGCACTTGAAGGCCGCAGAATTGTATGCGAGCGCTCCCACCAGCGATGGGGTGTTTGCTCCGCCCGTTGACTATCCGCGACATGAACGCGTGGTCGAAGTCGAGGTCGACCTTGCGGCAGGCGCTGCTCAATCCACCGTGCTTGGCGCGGATCTCACCCACGAATACGTGAGCGAGAACGCGGACTATCGCAGCTAACCCGGGGTACCTCGACGCCGCCCGTGCGCGAAATCGGCGCGCTTGACGAACTCGGCGTAGCTTTCGAGCAGCCTTGAGCCAATGGTCGAAGTTTCCACGAGCGACAGGCCAGCTGCAATGGCCTCGATGGTGGACATGCCGTCGCTGCGGGGTGGCTGCCGCAACCGAAGCGGGGCCACTTCCGGCGGCTGAAGCGCCAACTGGGGCAAGCGGTGCAGCGCCTCAATCCGCTTGTACATCCGTTTGGCGCGGCGAAAACTCGCGTCGAGCACCACGAGGCAACGTGGAGCCGGCCCGGTGGGCGCCGGGTTTGGCCCCGGGTAGAGCAGCCACGATCTACCTCCGGGGAGCGCGGCTTCGTCAAAGGGCATGTCCGGGCCGACGTCCACTATTCTGCAATTGGGCAAGATCAAAGCCGCGAGTCGGCCGGTATTGCTCATCACGTGTTGCTCGGTCACGTGACGAATGACGAGGACTTCGGTGCATGTGTCGACAATCGGTAACCAAGCGCAAATGCACTGCGGCAACTTCAAGTAGCAGCGGGAACACATCCCCCGAAAATCGCTGGGCGTTCGCGAGCGCATGCGCCAAGAGGTATACCGCATTTGAGTACGAGCAACTCGTGCGATGAAAAAGTGCAATATCAGTACTAGCGGGGCACTTGGTGTCACGAGGTGCCTGGCATCTCAAGCGGATCCGACGTAGAGTCCGGCCGTGCCCAGCCAAAGGAACCACCCTGGTCAAGATCCAGCCAAACACCGGTCGCGTCGCAAGCGGGCGATCGCCGTTACCGCATTGGTAATATTGGCTGGCCTACTCGTTGCGGTAAGCTGCAGTAGCCAACCCACCTATAGTTGCGGGGCTGGGCGACCCTGCAGCTGCCAAAATGAATTCTCAGGTGAATGCTACGTTGGCTGCAACGGCGACAATTGCTCGATGGATTGTTCCCAGACCGGCGTTTCGTGCGGCACGATTTGCGGCAATGGTTGCAACGCGACGTGCCACGACACCCCACAATGCAGCCATTCGTGCGGCGATCACTGCACCCTCGACTGCTACGGCACGCCAGTGTGCGGAGGGATTTGCGGCGCGGATTGCCAATACACCTGCCACGATCTAAGCACGTGCGGAGTACGGGTTGGACCGGGCAGTACGGTGACTTGTCGCAGCGTTGGGGAGTGTAACGTCGAGTGCGAGGCGGCGTGTACGGTGACCTGTCAGAATGCGGACAACAACTGCAATATCACCTGCCTCGCCAGCAACTTGAGCAAGAAGTATCCCGATGGCACCTACCGCTGTCCATAGAGGGCTTATGAAATACAAACAAGTCACCGCCATGAGGTTGTTTGTGGCAGGCTCTGGGGTGTTTTGCTGCTCAATGCTCAGCAGCACCGCATTCGCCCAAAGCACGATCCGGCAACCGGGTGCCCACCCTGACTACATGGCTGAGCTCGAGCCGCACCTTTCATTCGGAGTTTTCGAGCCGCCGGGGCGACCCACTGGCATGGGCATTGGTGCGGGCCTTCGCTTGACGATCCCCATCCTCAAAAATGGTTTCGTGCCTACGATCAATAATTCGGTTGGAATCAGCTTTGGCTTCGACTGGGTGCACTACGACGGTGATGATGGTCCGTCGCTTGGTTACTGTGCCTCGCGCGTTCCTGCGCCTGGCAACACCACGGTATGCACCTCTCTCGCAGGGCCCCTCGGGGGGCCGTCGAACTACCTGTATTTCCCTGGCGCCATGCAGTGGAATTTCTGGTTTTCTGACAAATTCTCCGCCTTCGGTGAACCCGGTTTGGCGCTTTATTACGAAAAAGCACAGTACGAACCCCATGGAAGCGTCGGCGCTGTGCCGATGCTCGCCGTTGGTGGGCGTTGGCACTTCCTGCGGCTGGCAACGCTGACGCTGCGCGTTGGGTATCCGGTCATGTCGCTCGGCGTGTCGATGATGTTCTAGCGTGCAGCGAAGAAGGCACGGCCAGGACGCAAATGTCGAGCCACCGCGCTCGGCCCAGGCTAGCATCCGTGCATGACTTCGATATCCGTCGACGCGTCGAGCTGCAATCGATGTGGGGCCTGTGTTGCGGATTGTCCAACCACCGCGATGCAATTGGTGGGTTCCGAAGCCGTATCCATTGATGCCACTCGCTGTATCGATTGTGGCCATTGCGGCGCGGTGTGTGTGCCGGGTGCCATCGGATCGACCCTGGGCGAGTTCCTAACTTGGCAAGCACCCGAGCTCAGCGCCGGGTCAGCCAAGGCCTTTCTCGCCGGGCGTCGTTCGGTACGGCGGTATCGCGAAGCACCGGTGTCACGCGCGACGCTAGCCGAGGTGATATCGATTGGCTCGTATGCGCCAACGGCATCCAATGCCCAGGACGTTCAGGCGCGCGTGTTTACCGACAGTGGCGTTTTCGAGCTGGCGAAACTGGTAAACGACTATTACCGCTGGTTCGATCGGTTGCTCAAGCGGCGCTGGCTCTGGCCGCTGCTCTACTTCACTGCTGCCCGCCCCTACCTCGGCAACCCGCGCAAGCTGGATGGGATTCGGGAGAAGGTGAGGCGCTTCGATCAAGAACACGATTGGCTCTTCTTTCACGCGCCCGCTGTGGTCATGTTGACGGCGCCGCGCCAGCACCGGAGTTTTGGTCGCGTCAACTGCGTGATTGCGGCTGAGCGCATGATGCAATACGCCGCGGCGCTGGGGCTAGGCAGCTGCATGATCGGTTACGCCGAGGTTGCGTTGCGTCAGCGTCGGGCCATTGCCGTGGCCGTCGGCATTGCCAGCGAGCAAGAGCCGCACGTGCTTTTCACATTGGGGATCCCGGCGGTTCAATACCGGCGCTTGCCCGTGCGGCGAGCTACGCCAGTGATTTGGGATCAGCCAACGGCGTCGGTTACGCCAAAGGCTGGTGAAGGCATGTTGCAATAGTCCGCTGTTGCAACGTTTCGCCGCGGCCAATAGGCCGACGGAGATCTATCGCGGCGCCTCTGCTTCGAGTATGCGTGATTGATTGCGGCCGGCCTCTGTGAGAAATTAGCCGTCTCTCGCGCCCTCTCCTCCGAGTTACTACCATGAACTATCGCAACGCATCCTTGGTCGGCAGCGCCACGCTTTTGTTTTGTTTGGGCGTCGTGGGTTGCAGCAACAGTGACAGCGGACCCGCTTTTAGCGGGCAGGGTGGCATGAGCTCGAGCGGTACCGGCGGCGTCGCCACCAGCACAGCGGGTGGAGCGAGTCCTTCCGGTGGCGCGACGGCTTCTGGCGGACAGGTAACGCAGGGAGGCAGTAGTAGCCAAGGCGGCGCGCAAACAGGCGGCACGAGTCGAGGTGGTGCAGCAACCGGTGGCGCGGCTACGGGTGGTGCGGCAACGGGCGGCGCAGCCATGGGTGGTGCAGCGACGGGCGGCGCAGCCACGGGTGGTGCAGTAACCGGCGGCGCGGCAACAGGGGGAAGCCTGGCCGAGGGGGGTGCCACGTCGAGCCCCGTTGTCCCAACTAAAGTCACCGACGCTGACTACCGCTTTACTATGACGGCCTGCAACAACGTCGTCATGGACGTCAACCCGCAAATTGGGGCAAGAGTCACCAAACTCGCAATTGGCAGCACTAACGTGATCAATCCCTACACTTGTACAACGTACAGCACGAGCTCGACCGCGGCATGCCCTAACAATGCCGGATCCACGTTCTGGACGAGTCCACAGAGTGCCTGGGACGGCAATGCGAGCACTACTGGCGATTGGCCGCCAGTGCCTGAAGTGGATGGAAGTGCCTACACACCCAGTATTACCAGCAGTAACCACTTGGTCGCCACGGGAACCGCCAATTCATCCCTCGGTGCTAGCGTTACCAAGGACTTCTCGGCTGACGCGGGTACGTGTTGGGTCACGCTGCTCTACACGATCAAAGCCACCAAGGCGATTCAGGTTGCTCCCTGGGAAATTACGCGCGTTCCGCGTGGTGGAATCGCGCTATTCCCACTGGGCGACAGCGCGAAATTGGCTCCAGGTCCATTGGCTTCGTATACGACTACAAGCACGACGACCACTCCGAGTGTTGTCTGGTTCGACGATTCATCGAAGGCAGCTAGCAACGTGAGTGGCTCCAAGTTGGTTGCGGACGGCGCAAGCGGTTGGTTCGCCTATGCTCTTGGTGGGAATCTCTTCGTCAAGAAGTATCCTGACGTGCTACCTGCAGCATTCGCGACGGGTGAAGGTGACGTTGAAGTCTATGCGGACACCTCGGGTTACTTGGAGCTTGAAGTGCAAGGCGCGTATACTTCGCTTGCGTCGGGCGCAAGCTTACCGTGGACGGTACAATGGCGCGTCGTTGCCATCCCAAGCAGCGTGACCGTGGCTGTTGGTAGCTCGAGTCTTGTGACGTTCGTGCAACAGCAAGTTGCCATGTGACCAATTCAGGCTTCTGGCTGACGAGCTGACGCTGGACATCGCCCAACCGCAAACGGCGCCCTTGCACCGTGCGGTTTGGACTAAATGCATGCGAGTATCGCCACCCGTGTTGCTCGACCGTGCCTTGGTGATTGGACCGCATACAAGAATACAGCGCGGGTGAACCGGGTATGTCTTCAGTCCGTCTCGAAAGTCCGCGCGCAGGAAGCGTACGCGTCGGGTTCGCCTACTGGGCCCCGCGGTGAAACCACTCCAGTTGGTTGCGGGCGATGGCAGGCACGGTTGCTTTTGGCGCGGAGCCACCAACGCGAGCGCTGGACGACGCACTGCGCGGAATAGGAAGTGCAACGTGCTCACGTAACCATTGCGCATTGCAGCGTTCCACACGTGAGCCCGATCCCTTGCCTGAGCGGAGAGGAAGGGTTGAAAGGGGGGCTGCTTTGTGATGTCAGGTATCAGTGAGGGATGGCCGGCAGCAGCCGAAAGTGCCAGGGAAGAGGAAAGCGTTGAGAACTTTTTCACACGAAATGCGAACTTGCTGAAACGATGGCCCCGCTGATGTGTCAGCGATGCGGCTGAAGCGGTGAGTTCGGGGCAAACCGGTCGACAAAATGCAGCGGCACGCGCCAGGGCAAGAAGCTTTGTGAATCTGTCGCGCTATTGTGGGTAGAATGAGTCGTGTTGAACGCAGCAAGCAGGGCTGCCCCAGACTTTGGGAGAAAATGATGCCTATCACCCACCAACGCACGTTCGCCATGGCGGCCCCCTTGTTCTGCATAGTGGCCCTGTACTCCTCCACTTCGCTTGCCGATAACCCCATCGTACAGTCCAGCTACACGGCGGACCCCGCTCCCATGGTGTACGAAGACAGATTGTACCTCTACACGTCCCACGATGAGGACGTCACGGTCAGCAACTTTTACACCATGAACGACTGGCATCTGTACTCCACCGTCGACATGGTGAACTGGAAGGACCACGGCACGCCCGCGGGCCTCAAGAACTTCAAATGGGGAACCGACAGTGCTTGGGCCCCACAGTGTGTCGCGCGAAATGGCAAGTTTTATCTGTACGTGCCGCTGAACAACAACACCGGCGCGAGGATCGGTGTGGCCGTAGCGACGGATCCCGCAGGCCCGTTCACGGACCCAATCGGGAAAGAGTTGGTCTCGAACGGATCCATGGCCATTGACCCGACGGTGTTCATCGACGATGACGGGCAGGCATACCTGTACTGGGGCAATGGCAACCTCCGGTTCGTGAAGTTGAACTCGGACATGATCAGCACTTCGGGCAGCGTCACATCCAACGTGGCGATGAACGGATTCACCGAGGGGCCGTGGTTCTACAAGCGCGGGTCACTCTACTACCTCGTTTATGCCGGGAGCAGCGAGAAGATCAGCTATGCGACCAGCAATGCCCCGGCAGGTCCCTGGACTTATAAGGGCGACGTCATGGGCGCCCCTACGATCGCCACCAATCACCCTGGCGTAGTCGACTTCAAGGGTCACTCGTATTTCTTCTATCACAACGGCACATTGCCGGGCGGCGGAAGCTTCAAGCGTTCAGTGTGCGTTGAGGAGTTCACTTACGGCACCGATGGCAGCATTCCGAAGATTAGTATGTCCACGGCAGGTCCAACCGCCTTGGCAACGCTCAATCCGTACGATCGCACCGAAGCTGAGACGATCGCTTGGGGATCCGGAATCAAGACCGAGGTGTGCAGTGAAGGCGGTATGGACGTTACGGCCATCACCAGTGGTGACTACATCAAAGTGAAGAACGTCGACTTTGGTACGGGTGCAACCTCGTTTACTGCGAGGGTAGCCGCGACAGCAAGCGGCGGAAGTATCCAGATCCGCCTCGGCAGTCAGACTGGCACGCTCGTAGGGACCTGTACCGTTCCAGCCACTGGGGGCAATCAGACTTGGGCCGATTCGACCTGTGCGATTAGCGGTGCTTCCGGCACAAAGGACCTATTTTTCGTGTTCGCGGGCAGTGCCTTCAACTTCAACCATTGGCAATTCACAGGCTCGGGCAGTGTGAGTGCTGGAACTGGCGGCACTGGCAGCACGTCGACAAGCGGCGGCGCCGCAGGCTCAGGTGCAACGACGGGAGCGGGTGGTACAAAAGCAACCGGCGGTATTTCGAGCTTAGGTGGTTACAAGGCGACCGGTGG
>Ga0302321_100000705_pt1 | contig 28962 bp, 20 predicted proteins | sample Fen_T0_1_FD_202505 | JGI IMG/M metagenome (GOLD analysis project Ga0302321, IMG submission 202505) | Peat permafrost microbial communities from Stordalen Mire near Abisko, Sweden - Fen_T0_1 | ecosystem: Environmental > Terrestrial > Soil > Wetlands > Permafrost | place: Sweden: Abisko... | reverse complement strand
TTCAGCGGCTACCCGGTCAAGCTGTTCGGCATGACGCTGCCCGCGTGGGGGCACAACGACCCGGCGCTGAAGAATTTTTTCAGCGCGTCGCATTTCGTGACCAGCTGGGTGCTGCTGGCGGCCGTGGCGCTGCACGTTGCCGGCGCGCTCAAGCACGCGTTGATCGACCGCGACGGATTGCTGTCGCGAATGGGTATAGGAACCAGAAGATAGGATTTTGCGGCCGATTTGCCCGGGATCAACGCGCTCGGCGCGTGCGGCGTGTAGATTGGAAACTTCGAATCCTGTGCAGGAGGACATCGTGTTCTGCCGGATGCTGGTTGCCATGGCGCTGGCGGTTGCCGCGATTCCCGACGCGCAGGCCGGCGGTGAGGTCGTCGGATGTCCGGCCGACAGCGAGGCGGTGGCGGCGGCCGCTGCGGCGGTCTCCGACGGAACGTTTACCCGGCCGGAAGCGGGCGTGCCCCAGGCGAAGCGCACGTCGTGCGGACTCTACGCCACGGCGCAGGACGCCTACGACATGGTGAAGGAGGCGCCGGCGAAGGTGCTGTTCATCGATGTACGGACGCCTGCCGAATTGCAGTTCATTGGCATGCCGACATTGGTCGATGCGAATGTTCCGGTGCTGCTGCCGACGTCGCCGCCGCAGTGGGATGAGGTCAACTCGACGTTCAAGCTGGCCCCCAACCCGAAGTTCGTCGAAGGCGTGGACGCGCGCCTGGCGCGCAAGGGTCTGACGCGAGACGACCAGGTGATCCTGATATGCCAGGGCGGCGTGCGCGCGGCTCGCGCAGCCAACTTGCTGACGCAGGCCGGCTATGCCAAGGTCTACACGACGATCGACGGGTTCGAAGGCGACCCCGCGGTCGACGGGCCGCACAAGGGCGAGCGCATCGTCAACGGCTGGCGCAATGCAGGCTTGCCGTGGACCAACCGGCTCGACCGCGCGAAAATGTACGGACTGGACTGAACGGCGCGGCTCGCGCACTCCCTGGATTGGGTGGCAGAATGGCGACAAAGGCGGACTCGGTTTCGGGATGACTCGCATCAACTTCGTGGAGGCGGCAGTGGCGGAGCGCGGAGCGGCAACGAAGGGCAAGGTGGCGAAGACGGTCGCCGGCGCCGACGACGTCGAGTTGAAGGCGACGATCCCGCACAAGCAGATCCATTGGGGACTGCGGCGCTACAACCTGACCAGTTCCAACGATCAGGAACGCCACATCTACTTCTTCGACACGCCAGATCTGGAGCTCTTCCATGCCGGCATCGTCCTGCGTGCGCGGCGCATCATCGGCGGCGATCACGACAGCACGGTCAAGCTGCGGCCGGTGGATCCGGCCAAAGTCCCGGCCCAATGGAAGAAGTACGCCGGGTTCAAGATTGAGGCCGACGCCGGAGAAGGCGGCGTGGTCAAGTCCGCGTCGCTGACGATGCCGGTCGCCAAGGGGGTAATCAAGCGCATCGCGGAAGGAAAGCTGGGTGTCGCTGCCCTGTTCGCCGAGGAGCAGCGACGGTTCCTGCTGGAAATGATGAAACTCGAAGTCGACCTCGCGCGCCTGCTGATCATGGGCCCGATGCAGGCGCAGCGCTGGAAGTTCAGCGATCCTGCGCTGCCGTGGCCGATCACCGCCGAACTCTGGCGGCGGGACGACGGCGAATTGATCTTCGAGGCATCGATCAAGGCTCCTGTCGAGCAGGCCGCCGTCGCGGCGGGAGGCTTCCTGGCGCACCTGGCCGAGATCGGCGCCGAGCGCGATCATGCGCAGGAAGCCAAGACGCGATGGGCGCTGGAACACTACGCGGGCAAGTCGCGCCGCAAGGCGACCAAGCCCGATGGCAGGAAGTCGGCGGCGCCGGTCACCACGACGCGGTCGACGTCGGCGACGGCGAAGAAAACGAAAGTGAAGAGGGCCGGAAGGAAGGTCGCAGCCAGGAAATCGGCGAAGGCCTCCTGACGTCCGCGCTACCCCGCCGCGTCGAGTACCGCGGCGGTTTCGTCGAAGTGCCCCTCGCGCGCCATGTCGGCAGCGGTCTTGCCCCGGTTGTCCTTCAATTGGGGCTTCGCCCCGGCCGCGAGCAATGACTTCACCGTAGCCGTCTTGCCGAAGCCCGCCGCCCACATCAGCGCGGTGAGGTCGTTGTTGTAGACGGCATTCGGGTTCACTCCACGACTGATCAGTAACTCCACGATCTCGGTGCTGCCTGCGCCGGCGGCATAGGTCATGGCGTTCTTTTGCAGCCGGTCGAGCGCGGCGACGTTGGCGCCCTTGTCCAGCAACTGCTTCGCCATGCCGGTCTGCCCGTTGAACGCCGCGGCCATCAGAGGCGTTATTCCGTTGACTGCCGCGAGGTTCACGTCCGCGCCGGCGGCGAGCACCTTCTGAGCGAGGTCGACCTGGTTGTTCTTGAGCAGGATCACCAGTGCGCTCTCGCCCAGGCGGTTGCGCGAGTTGACGTTGGCGCCCGAATCCAGGCCACGCGCGATGCCTGCGGCGTCGGCATTGCGCGCGGCGACCAGGAAACGCGCATTGATCGATAGGTTGTCGTCGGCGACCGGTTGCGCGAGGGAGCCGCAAGTCAGGAATAGCGTCGGCAGCAGGAAGACAATGGCTCGCAGATGCACGGGAATCCTTTTCAGACCGAAAATGACGCGCTGCACAACGACCGATTCGTTGCGGCGACGTAGGAAAAGTACTATAAACGAGTCCGCGACGAAGCGGTCCGACCTTTGGCCAATCGCTCTCGACGGCGCTGGAAATCCGAAACGACAAGAATCCTGGGAGGGAGCGAATGCGTAATCCATTGAGAATTACCGGCCTCGGAATCGCCACAGTCGTTGCGGTGGCGTGCGGCCTGCCAGCAAGTGCGCAGGAAATCAGCGGTGGCGCGACGACGACGGCCAGGGCGATGACGAGAATTCCCAACGTTTCTCAGGCCGCGCTAAGCAATGCCGCCAAGGACAAGAACAACTGGCTGCATTCGAACGGCAGCTACGAGCAGACCCGCTATTACACCGGCGAGCAGATCACCGCCGACAACGTCGCTGCGCTTGCGCCGGCGTTCGTCTTCCAGACCGCGGTGCTCGAGTCGATGGAGACTGCGCCTATCGTCGTCGATGGCGTGATGTTCCTCACGACCTCGTTCAATCACGTCTATGCGATCGACGCGGCGACCGGCGAGGAATACTGGCACTACAAGCACAAGCTCGGCCCGATCGTGACGGTTTGCTGCGGCAACAACAACCGCGGCGTGGCGATCGAAGGCGGCAGGCTGTTCATGGGCACGATCGACGCCAAGCTCCTCGCGCTCGACGCCAAGACTGGCAAGGTTCTATGGGAGACGCAGATCGCCGATCCGGAGAAGGGCTACTCGGAAACGATGGCGCCCACGGTTATCGACGGCAAGGTGCTGATCGGCACCAACGGCGGTGAGTACGGCGTCCGCGGCTTCGTCAAGGCCTTCAGCGCGGCGGACGGCAAGCTGCTCTGGACGTTCAATACGATTCCCGAAAAAGGCCATGAAGGCGTCTGGGCGGTCAATGACGCGACCGGTCGCGACATGCACCGCGACATCGCGGCGGAAAAGGCCGCCTTGGCCAAGGACGGGGGCGGCTTCTACCAGACGTTGGGCGGCGGCGTGTGGATGACGCCGGCGATCGACACGACGACACGCACGGTGTTCTTCGTCGTCGGCAATCCGTCGCCGGACCTGTATGGCGCTATCCGTCCCGGCGACAACCTGTACACCGATTCGATGGTCGCCATCGATCTCGACACCGGTGCGTACAAGTGGCACTCCCAGTACATCGCCCACGATGTGTGGGACCTGGACGCCGTCAGCCCGCCGATCCTGACGCGGGCGAAGGATGCCAGTGGCAAGATGGTCGACGTCGTGATCCATGGCGGCAAGACCGGCCACATCTACGTCCACGACCGCGCCACCGGCAAGGTGATCCGGTTCTCGGAGGCGATGGTCCCGCAGGAGAACATGTGGGTGTTGCCGACCAAGGAAGGCGCGCGGATGCTGCCGGGCGCCAACGGCGGCGTCGAATGGTCGCCGATGGCCGTCAATCCGCGCCTGCGGTTGGCCTTCGCGGCGAACCTGCACCAGCCGATGACCTACCACGTCGAGGCGTCGCCGTATCCGGGCGGCAAGCTGTGGCTGGGCGGCGCGTTCAAGACCATTCCCAGCGAAGAGCAGTCGGGGCGCTTGGTCGCGGTGAACCTCGACACGGGCAAGGTGGCGTGGTCCGTGAAGACGCCGCAGCCGCTGATAGGCGGCGTGCTCGCTACGTCGAGCGACCTCGTGTTCAACGGTGAAGCCAACGGCTGGTTCAAGGCGTTCCATGCGACGGACGGCAAGGAACTCTGGAAGTACTACCTCGGCGCAGGCGTGAATGCACCGGCCGTGACCTACCGGGTCGGCAGCACGCAGTACGTCGCGGTCGCCGCAGGTGGTAATAACCAAATCGACTCCAAGCGCGGCAACAGCGTATTCGTCTTCAAGCTGATCGGTGGCGAGAAGCCGGTCACTAGCGAGAAGAAGCCGACGCGTTAACCAGTTCAGCAAGCATGCGCGGCCACTCCGTCGGTGGGAGTGGCCGTTTTCTTTTGTGAAATCTCTTTTACGTTTCCATGCTCAAATTTCTCGCCGTCGTTTGCGTCCCTTTCGCTCTGGCCATGGGCAATCCTGTATGGGCTCAGAGCGACGCGGCCGGAGCCAAGCTCGCCGAGCAGTGCGTCGAGTGCCACGGGCCTGGCGGCAATTCCCAGAATCCGGATTACCCCGTCCTGGCCGGGCAATCGTGGCGCTACATCTACATCCAGCTGAAGGACTTCAAGGAGGGTCGGCGCACCGACCCGGTCATGTCCGCGATGGCCGCCAGACTTTCCCGCGACGATATGATCGCGCTGGGCAATTACTTCGCCGCGGTCAAGCCGCTGCCTATCGAATTCAAGGCCGACGCCGCCAAGGTCGAGGCGGGCCGCAAGATCTCCGACGCGGTGCTCTGCCCGATGTGCCATCTGGGGGGCTTCGTGGGCCAGAACGAAATCCCGAAGGTTGCCGGGCAGTATCCGCAGTACATCAGGAAGCAACTCCTCGACTTCCGAGCGAAGCGCCGCACCAACGACGCCGGCAACATGACCAGCGTCGCGGGGACGCTCTCCGACGACGACATCGAGAACCTGACGCAATACATCGCCAATCTTTGACGCGCCTGCAGTAATTCGCAGCCTTCGCGAGACGCGGTAATGCGGTGTCCATTGCGGTGCGCATTGCCCTGCATAGTCGCGCGCAGTATGCTTGCCTGTCTGCCCCAATCGCCACAAACCGCCCGCGCCGCACGATTGTCCAGGCCGCACGGCGTCACCCGAAGGAGGAACTCGTGTCCGTCAAGCTATCGTTGACCGTCAATGGCAAGGTCGTGACCGCGGAAGTCGATCCGCGAACGCTGTTGGTCGAATTCCTGCGCAACCAACTAGCATTGACCGGCACGCACGTGGGCTGCGACACTGGCCAGTGCGGCGCATGCACAATCCACCTCGACGGACGCGCCGTCAAGGCGTGCAACATGCTTGCGGCGCAAGCCAACGGCGCTGCCGTCGTCACCATCGAGGGCCTCGCCGCGGCCGACGGCGCGATGCATCCGATGCAGGCGGCGTTCAAGGAGTGCCACGGGCTGCAATGCGGGTTCTGCACGCCGGGTATGGTGATGAGCGCCATCGACCTCGTGGAGCGAAATCCGAAGGCCGACGAGCAGGCGATCCGCGAAGGGCTGGAAGGCAACTTCTGCCGCTGCACCGGTTACCACAACATCGTCCGCGCGGTGCAAGTCGGTGCCACCGCGATGGGCAAATAGGGGGCAACCATGGGAGCAACAGACCAGGGTGTGATCGGCCAATCGATACGGCGCAAGGAGGACGTGCGCTTCCTGACGGGCGCGGGGCAGTACACCGACGACGTCACCTTCGCGCATCAGGCCATCGGGTATTTCCTGCGGTCGCCGCACGCGCACGCGAAGATTCGCAGCATCGAATTGACGAAGGCAAGGGCCGCGCCGGGCGTCGTCGCGATCTTCACTGGCGCGGACCTGACCGGCGTGAACGGCCTACCCTGCGGTTGGCTCATCACGGGTTCCGACGGCAAACCGATGAACGAGCCGCCGCATCCGGTCCTCGCGCAGGGCAAGGTACGGCACGTCGGCGACCAGGTGGCGCTGGTGATCGCGGAGACGCTGCACCAGGCCAAGGACGCAGCGGAATTGATCGACGTCGACTACGAGGTGCTGCCGTCGGTAATCAATTGCGTCGAGGCGCTGAACCCTGGCGCGCCGCTGATCCACGACCAGGCGCCCGGCAACAAGTGCTATACATGGGCGCTGGGCGACAAGGCGGCGGTCGATGCCGCATTTGCCAAGGCCGCCACGGTCTCTAAGCTCGACATCGTCAACAACCGGCTGATCCCCAATGCGATCGAGCCGCGCGCGGCGGTGGCGTCGTACAGCCGCGCCGACGATTCGTACACGCTGTATGTCGCCAACCAGAATCCGCACGTCGAGCGGCTGCTGATGACGGCGTTCGTGCTCGGACTTCCGGAAAGCAAGGTGCGCGTGATCGCCCCCGACGTTGGCGGTGGCTTCGGCTCCAAGATTTATCTTTACGCCGAAGAGACGGCGCTGGTGTGGGCGTCGAAGAAGGTGAACCGCCCGATCAAGTGGGCCGCCGACCGCAGCGAGGCGTTCCTTACCGACGCGCACGGTCGCGACCACGTGACGCACGTCGAACTGGCGCTGGACAAGGACGGCAGGTTCCTGGCGCTGCGCGTCCAGACAACCGCCAACATGGGTGCCTACCTGTCGACGTTCTCGACCTGCATTCCGACGATCCTATACGCCACGCTGCTCGCCGGCCAGTACACGACGCCCGCCATCTTCTGCGAGGTCACGGCGTCGTTCACCAACACGGCGCCGGTCGACGCGTATCGCGGGGCGGGCCGGCCCGAGGCGACGTTCGTCGTCGAGCGTATCGTCCACCAGGCGGCGGTCGATACGGGGATCGCGCAGGACGAAATCCGTCGGCGCAATTTCATCCGCAAGTTCCCGTATGCGACGCCGGTCGCGCTGACCTACGACATCGGCAACTACGACGCCACGCTCGACGACGCGATGAAGGTCGCCGACGTGGCCGGGTTCCCGGCGCGCAAGGCGGCGGCGGCCAAGCGCGGCATGCTGCGGGGCTTGGGCTACGCGTCCTACATCGAAGCATGCGGCCTCGCGCCGTCGAACGTCGCCGGCGCGCTAGGCGCGCGCGCGGGCTTGTTCGAGGCGGGGCAGGTACGGGTCAATCCGACGGGAAGCGTGACGGTGTTTACGGGCTCGCATAGCCACGGACAGGGCCACGAGACCACATTCGCGCAAATCGTCGCCGGCCGGCTTGGCATCGACATCGGCAACGTCGAGGTCGTGCACGGCGACACCGGACGCATTCCGTTCGGCATGGGCACGTATGGTTCACGTTCGCTGTCGGTAGGCGGCACCGCCATCGTCAAGGCGCTCGACAAGGTCATCGCCAAAGGCAAGAAGATCGCCGCGCACCTGCTCGAGGCGGCGGAGGCCGATATCGAGTTCAAGGACGGCAAGTTCACCGTGGCCGGCACCGATCGCAGCAAGGCGTTCGCTGAGGTGTCGCTCGCTGCGTACGTGCCGCACAACTATCCGCTGGACAAGCTGGAGCCCGGTCTCGACGAAACGGCGTTCTACGACCCGACCAACTTCACGTACCCGGCCGGCACGCACATCTGCGAGGTCGAGGTCGATCCGGAGACCGGCGTGGTGAAGGTCGTCAACTTCACGGCATCGGACGACTTCGGCAACATCATCAATCCGATGATCGTCGCCGGGCAGGTCCACGGCGGCCTGACGCAGGGCATTGGCCAGGCGCTGCTCGAAGCCTGCGTGTACGACGCAGACAGCGGGCAGTTGCTGACCGGCAGCTACATGGATTACGCCATGCCGCGCGCCGACGACGTGCCGTCCTTCAAGGTGTCCACGCAGGTCACGCCGTGCACGCACAATCCGCTCGGCGCCAAGGGCTGCGGCGAGGCCGGTGCGATCGGCGCGCCGGCGGCGATGATGAATGCAGTGCACGATGCGCTGGCGGCAGTCGGCGTCAAGCGCATCGACATGCCGGCGTCGCCGCACCGCGTCTGGCAAGCCATCCAATCGGCCCGCACGTAAAGGAGCACGCCATGTACTCATTCGAACTGCACAAGGCCGATTCCGTCGCCAATGCCGCCGCTTTGCTGGCGCAAACGGGGGGCAAGCCGCTGGCCGGCGGCCAGAGTCTTGTCGCCGCAATGAAGATGCGGCTGTCCGTGCCGGGCGCGCTGGTCGACCTGTCCGGCGTGCCGGAGCTGAAAGGCATCCGCAAGGAAGGCGACACCATCGTGATCGGCGCCATGACGCGGCATGCGGAAGTCGGCGCATCCGATGTTGTAAAGAAATCGATCCCGGCGCTTAGCGGCCTGGCGGAAGGCATCGGCGACCGGCAGGTGCGCAACATGGGCACGTTGGGCGGCGCGCTGGCCAACAACGATCCCGCCGCGTGCTATCCGGCCGCGGTGCTGGGCCTGGGCGCGACGGTCAATACCAACAAGCGCAAGATTGCTGCCGACGATTTCTTCAAGGGCATGTACGAAACCGCGCTTGCCGACGGTGAACTGATCACGTCGGTCAGCTTCCCGATTCCGAAGAGAGCGGCCTACGTGAAGTTTCCGCAGCCGGCATCGCGTTTTGCCCTTGTAGGCGTGTTCGTCGCGCAGACGCCGGGCGGCGTGCGCGTGGCGGTGACCGGCGCGGCCCCGTCGGTGCATCGTTCCAAGGCGATGGAGGAGGCGCTGACGAAGAGCTTCACGGCGGATGCTGCCAAGGCCGTGAAGATCAATGCGGCCGGGCTGAACGGCGACCTGCACGGTTCTCCGGCATACCGTGCGCATCTCGTTTCGGTGCTTGCGGCGCGTGCAGTGACGGCGGCTGGATAGCCATCGTGCGTGCCGGGCGCCTTGACCGGCGCCCGTCCGACCTGTCTCTTCCGCGCAACGAAAGACGGAGTATCGGTTGAACAGGCGCCATGCGGGAATCGTGCTGCTCGGCCTGCTGGCCGCCAGCACCTTGCCGGCCGTCGCCAATGCGCAGCAGCCGGGCAAGGTGTATCGCATCGGCTACCTCAGCGCGCCGTCCCGCGAGTCCGTGTCGCGCGGAGTCGAGGCATTCCTGATGGCGCTGCGCGACTTGGGCTGGGTCGAGGGCCGAAACGTCGTCGTCGAATTCCGGTGGGCGGATGGCAAGGTCGAGCGATTGCCCGATCTTGCGGCTGAACTGGTACGCCTCAAGGTTGATGTCATCGTCGCGCCGGCAGGCTCGGCCGTGCAGGCGGCAAAGAACGCGACCAGCTCCATTCCGATCGTGATGATCTTCCCGAACGATCCCGTCGCCAGTGGACTGGTCGCCAGCCTGGCACGGCCGGGGGGCAACGTCACCGGCACCACGTTCACTTCCGGCCCAGAGATCTTCGGCAAACAGCTGCAGCTCCTCAAGGAGGCGGTCCCTCGCGCCTTGCGCGTGGCTGTCCTCGGCAACCCGTCGGACCCCGAGTGGGCTTCGCATATGTCGGAGGTCGATGCCGCTGCGCGCGCAATGGGTCTTAAACTGCAACGCGTCGAAGTACGCGGGCCCGAGGAGTTCGACGCCGCGTTCGCTGCCATGGCACGGGAGCGGGCGGAGGCGCTTCTGGTCGCCGGCGGCTCGACGTTTCTGGTGAATCGAGCGCAGCTCGCCGAACTCGCGCTGAAGGCCCGCTTGCCGACCATGTTCAGCTTCCGGGAAAACGTCCAGTCCGGCGGGCTCATGGCCTACGCGGTGAACATGGCCGACTTCGTCGGACACGCCGCGGTGTATGTGGACAGGATCCTCAAGGGCGCGAAGCCCGCCGACCTACCCGTGGAGCGGCCGACCAAGTTCGAGCTGGTCATCAATCTGAAGACGGCCAAGGCGCTCGGGCTGACAATGCCACCGGCGCTGCTGCAGCGCGCGGACGAGGTGATCAAGTAGCGTCATTGCCGCGAACGCACCCATCGTGATCGCCCAATGTCCAGAGAGGCGGATGCCGCACCCCGACGTTCGACTCGCGCAGGCGGAATTCGGTTAGGCTAGGGGGCAGTGAACACCTCCGCGCATCGACGTCCAAGCTACCACCGAGAAATCGACGTAAAGCCGAGCATGCGCAGTTATGCGCTCAAGGCACTGCTGCGATTGACGATGGGCAAGCAGCTCGCGGACAACGCCGATGTGGCCGCGCTCCGGCGCCGTTATGAAAGGCTCGACGCGCGACAGTTCAAGGTCGGCCTGCCGGTCGAGCGCACGCCGACGGAAACGGGTGGCGTCCCCGGCGAATGGATCGTTGCGCCCGAAACGTTGCGCGAGCGCGTGATTCTGTACCTGCACGGCGGCTCCTTTGCATTCCGCTTTCCCAATGCGCACGCTTCGCTTGCAGCGCGCCTGTGTCGCCGACTGGGAGCAAGGGCGCTAATTCCCGATTACCGGCTCGCCCCGGAACATCCGTATCCGGCGGCGCCGGATGACTGTCACGCCGCCTATCGCGGTCTGCTGGCGGAGGGCGTCGATCCGAAGAACATTGTGCTGGCCGGCGACTCGGCGGGCGGCAATCTGGTGCTGGTGACGCTGTGCCGGGTTCGTGCCGCAGGCGAGCCGCTGCCCGCCTGCGCCGTATTGTTGTCTCCGGCGCTGGACTGCACGATGGAAAGTCCGAGTATGACCACGTTCGACGGGCATGACCCGATGATCCGGCGGGCGAGCCTCCTCGTGCTGCGACGCCACTACGTGCCGCCCCAGTTCATGTTCACGAATCCCGACGTCTCGCCGATGTTCGCGGACTTTCGCGGCCTGCCGCCGCTATTCTTCCAGGTGGGCAGCACCGAATTGCTCCGCGACGAGGCGACGCGCGCTGCCAACAAGGCCTTTGCATCGGACGTCGACGTCGAGCTCGAACTCTGGCCCGGCGCCACACACGTGTTCCAGCTGGCCGAGTTCCTGCCCGAGGCGAGGCTGGCGGTCGAGCACATCGTGCGCTTCGTCAGGATGCGCGCTGGCTGGCCGGACGCGTTGCGGTAACATCAGCGGTCTAATGCCGCCACCCGGATGCGATGTTCCTGTCGCCCGCCGTCCGGTGCAAGGAGTGCCGATGCGCATCGAGAACGAGGTAAAGCTGGACTTCAAGGACGTGCTGATCCGCCCCAAGCGCAGTACGCTGTCGACCCGTTCTAACGTCGACGTCTCGCGCGAATTTCGTTTCCGGCACGCGCAGGTCGACTACCACGGCGTGCCGATCATCGCGTCCAACATGGATACGACGGGCACATTCGCGATGGCGCGCGCGCTGGACGCATTCCTGCTGTCGACCGCATTGCACAAGCATTACGCGGTGGACGAACTCGTCGCTTTCTTCAACGGACTCGAGCGCAAGTCCGCGGCGTTCTATTCGATGGGCATTGCGCCTGCGGACGAGGAGAAGTTCGACCGCGTGATGGAGGCCACGGGGAGTGGCGCCGATGCGGCGGTCCGCTACGTTTGCATCGACGTAGCCAACGGCTATACCGAAGGCTTCGTGCGCCTGGTCGCCAGGATCCGCGAGCGTCATCCGCACCTCGTCATCATGGCTGGCAACGTCGTCACGGGCGAGATGACCGAGGAACTGATCCTCTCGGGCGCGGACATCGTCAAGGTGGGCATCGGTCCCGGCTCGGTGTGCACGACGCGCAAGATGACCGGCGTCGGCTACCCGCAGCTGTCCGCGATCGTCGACTGCGCCGACGCAGCGCACGGGCTCGAGGGCCACATCTGCGCGGACGGTGGCTGCACGACGCCGGGCGATGTCGCCAAGGCCTTCGGCGGCGGTGCGGATTTCGTGATGCTGGGCGGCATGTTCGCCGGCCACGACGAATGCGCCGGCGACGTCGTCGAGCGCGACGGCCGGAAGTTCCAGCGCTTCTACGGCATGAGCAGCCGGCTCGCGATGGAAAGGTACGCGGGCGGCGTTGCTCAGTACCGCGCCGCCGAGGGCAGAGAGGTTCTCGTGCCCTGCCGCGGACCGGTGGAGGCAACGGCGCAGGAGATACTGGGCGGCGTGCGCTCGGCGTGCACGTATGTTGGCGCGCGGCGGCTGCGCGAGCTGTCCAAGCGAACGACGTTCGTGCGCGTGTCGCAGCAGGCCAACGAAGTTTTCGGACCTGCATAGCGGGTCCAAGGGTGGGCCGACGCCGCCACAATTGATATCCTACATGTCGCTCGACCCACAAAGTCCTCCGATGACCGCGCAACGCACGATTCCTGCCACCGTCGATGCCACGCTCGAACTGTTGACCGCGCAAGACTATGTCGCGGACCGCCGTCTCGCCACGGCCGTCTTCCTGGCGCTCAAGCTGCAGCGGCCGCTGTTCCTCGAGGGCGAGGCTGGTGTTGGCAAGACGGAGATCGCCAAGGTGCTGGCGTCTGGCCTCGCCCGGCCGCTGGTTCGGCTGCAGTGCTACGAGGGCCTCGACACGTCCTCCGCGGTGTACGAATGGAACTATCCGCGGCAGATGATCGAAATCCGGCTGGCAGAGGCCGCGGGCACGGTCGCCCGAGACGACCTGTCGCGCGACATCTTCGCGCCGCGGTTCCTGCTGAAGCGGCCGCTGCTGCAGGCGATCGATCCGGACGATGGCATCGCCCCGGTGCTACTGATCGACGAGCTCGACCGCACCGACGAGCCGTTCGAGGCGTACCTGCTGGAAGTGCTGTCCGACTTCCAGGTGTCGATTCCCGAACTGGGTCCGATCGTCGCCACGTCACCTCCGATCGTCGTCATCACGTCGAACCGGACGCGCGAGATCCACGACGCGATCAAGCGCCGCTGCCTCTATCATTGGGTCGACTATCCCGATGCGCTGCGCGAGCTCTCGATCCTGCGCCGCAAGTGCCCGCGTGCGCCGGAAACGCTGGCGCGAGAGGTCGTCGCGTTCACGCAGCGCCTGCGCTCGATGGACCTGTTCAAGGCGCCGGGCATCGCGGAGACGCTGGACTGGGCGGAGGCGCTGCTGACACTGGATCGCGTCGCGCTTGACCCGGCCACGGTCGCCGACACGCTGGGCGTGCTGCTGAAGTACCAGGACGACGTGGGTGCGATCACGAAAGAAGTTGCCGAAAGGCTGGTCGCCGAAGTCCAGGCCGAAGGCATCGCGCTGTGAATATGCTCGCCACGCGCAACAGCGTTACGATGTTGCCCCGGGGATTTCTCGCCGACAATGTGCTGCACTTCGTGCGCGTGCTGCGTGCCGCAGGCATGCCGGTCGGGCCGGCCAAGGTGATCGATGCCATCGCCGCCATCGAAGCGGTAGGTGTGATGAACAAGACGGACTTTCGCGAAGCGCTGGCCGCCGTGCTTGTCTCTCGCCACGACCAGATCGCGCTGTTCGAACAGGCATTCGACGTGTTCTGGCGCAATCCCAAGCTGCTCGAAAAGATGGTGTCCGCACTGCTGCCGCGCGTCTACAGCCGTGCAGACAACACGCCCGAGCCGCCGGAACTGCCGTCGCGGCTCGCGCAGGCGATGCGGCCTCCGAAGCCGCCGGAGGCCCGGCCCAACGACGAGGATGAAGTCGAACTCGACGCGGCCTTCACGTTTTCGCCGCGCGAAGTGCTGCAGGCCAAGGATTTCGCGACGATGACGGCCGACGAACTGGCGCAGGTCAAGACGATGCTCGCGCGCCTGAAGCTGCCGCTGCCCGAGTTGCCGGTGCGGCGCACGCGAGCCGCGGTGCGCGGCCACCGCATCGATCTTCGCGCTACGTTGCGCGGCATGACCGGCGCAGCCGGCGCCGTCGCGCCGCTGGCGTTCCGGGCGCGCGTACGACGCACGCCGCCGCTGGTCGTGCTCTGCGACATCTCCGGTTCGATGGACCGCTACGCCCGGATGCTGCTGCATTTCCTCCACGCGATCACCAACGACCGCCACCGCGTGCACACGCTGGTGTTCGGCACGCGCCTGACCAATATCACGCGTCACTTGAAGCACCGCGACGTCGATATCGCGCTGGAGCGCGTGACGGAATCGGTGCAGGATTGGGCCGGCGGCACGCGGATCGGCGCCAGCCTGGGTGAATTCAATCGCCGCTGGTCCCGGCGATTGCTCGGCCAGAACGCGGTGGTCCTGCTGATCAGCGATGGCCTCGACGCGGAATCCGGCGAGGGCCTCGAATTCGAGGTCGAACGCCTGGCGAAGTCGTGTGCGCGACTGGTCTGGCTGAACCCGCTGCTGCGCTATCCGGGATTCGAGGCGCGGCCCGCGGGCATCCGCGCCATGCTGCCGCACGTCGACGATTTCCTGCCCGTCCACAATCTCGCCAGCCTGACCGGGCTCGCCACGGCGTTGTCGCGGCCGACGCCGCGCGCTCGCGCGGCCACGGGACTCGCAGCCTGATTGCAAACCGAGGCGCAAAGGACTTACGATGGAAATGACCAACACCCGTCTCGTGCCAGCTCCCGTCGATGTGGTGTGGCGGGCGCTCAACGATCCCGCGGCGCTGAAGGCCTGCATCCCGGGGTGCGAATCGCTCGAGCGCACGGGAGAGGACGAATGGCAGGCCACGCTGGCTGCGCGGGTGGGCCCGGTCTCGGCGAAATTCAGCGGCAGGATGCGCATGATGGACAGCACGCCACCTACCGGCTATACGCTCAAATTCGAAGGACAGGGCGGGGCGGCAGGATTCGCCAACGGCGAGGCACGGGTTACGTTGGCGCCCGCGCCACAGGACCAGACCACGCTCACCTACGTCGCCAAGGCGCAGGTTGGCGGAAAGCTCGCGCAGATCGGTTCGCGGCTGATCGACGGCGCAGCAGCAAAGCTTGCCGACGATTTCTTCGAGAAGTTCGGCGCCCAGTTTGCACCGGCGCCTGCTGGGGACGTGAAGCCGACGGTTCCTCAACCGGGCGCGAGCACGTTTGCCGGCGCGCCTTGGATACGCTATGTGGCGCTCGCCATCATCATCGCCATCATAGTGTGGTTGTATCTTCGTGGCGGCGTGCGGTTTTGAGTCTGCGGACGCGCGCCGGCGCAGCGGAGGGTGCTCATGGATAGCGTCGATCTGGAAGTACTGAAGCGCAGTGCCGCGTGGATTGACGAAGGTCGTCCGGTGCTGCTGGTCACGGTCGTCAAGACGTGGGGCAGTTCGCCGCGGCCCGAAGGTGCGATGCTCGCGGTGCGCGACGACGGCATCGTCGTGGGGTCGGTTTCCGGCGGGTGCATCGAGGACGACATCATCGATCGCACGCGGCGGCTGGGCATGAAGCAGACCCGCAGCGAGGCCGTCACCTACGGCGTGTCGGCGGACGAGGCGCGCCGTTTCGGATTGCCCTGCGGCGGCACGATACAGCTGGTGCTGGAGCCGCTGACGCGGGATTCCGGCATTCGCGCTCTGCTGCGCGAAATCGAGGCAGGCCATCTCGTTGCGCGCAGGCTGGATCTTCTTACCGGCTTGGCAACGCTGCATCCAGCGCAGGCGGTGGACGGCCTCGTCTTCGACGGCACGACGCTGACGACGATCCACGGCCCACGGTACCGGATGCTCGTGATCGGCGCGTCGCAATTGTCGAAGTACCTGGCGCAGATCGCAGTCGGCCTTGGGTACCAGGTCACGATCTGCGACCCGCGCGACGAATACACCGAAACGTGGGACATCCCCGGCGTCGAGGTGGTGCGGACGATGCCCGACGACACGGTGCGCGCCATGCGCCTGGACGAGCGCTGCGCGGTGGTTGCGCTGACGCACGACCCGAAGCTCGACGATCTGGCGCTGATGGAGGCATTGAAGTCGCCGGCGTTCTACGTCGGCGCGCTGGGGTCGCGCGCCAACAACGCCAAGCGGCGCGAGCGGCTGCTCGATTTCGACGTCGGGGCCGACGAGATCGCCCGACTGCACGGTCCCATCGGCCTTTACATCGGCAGCCGCACCCCACCGGAAATCGCGGTGTCGATACTGGCCGAGATCACGGCCGTGAAGAACGGCGTTGCGCTCCCGGCTGTCGCCACGGTGGCCGCGGCGAAGGAACATATCGCGCCGTCGGACGCGTGCCCTGTCTAGACCGGCGCGATTCGTCAAGGATCGGGGCTCTATGGTAAGGTTGCGGAATTTTTACGCTTCGAGGTTGCATGCCCGTCCCGTTCCGCGGTAATCCGCACGACAGCCCCCCCCTCAGCCCGCACTTCCACGCACCCTCCAATTCCTCGCTACGCGCAGCAGTCCGCGCGGGGCGGAAATTGCTTGGTTCGGTTGCGCTCGTGTTCGCCATGGCCACGGGGACCTGCGTTGATTCCGTTCTGGCGCAGACGGCGGACGCGCCTGTGGCGCCGGCCGAAACCAAACCGGCGGCGCCCGTCGAAGTGAGGCCCGCCGAATCGCCGGCCAAGATCAACTTCGAGCCCGCCAACCCGTGGGACGCCCCCGAGCCTTGGCGCACCGACCGGTTCTACTTCCAGTTCGCGTTCTACACGTGGCACTTCCATTACGACTCGGACCATCAGCAGTCCTATCTCTTCGACTCTGAATATCATTTCAAGGAAACATGGCTGGGCGGGCAGTGGATCGCAGGACTGGCACTGTTCCAGAATTCGTTCGGCCAGTTCTCGCAATACTACTTCGGCGGGCTGGTATGGCGGCCGATCGAGTCGGAACAGCCGTTCTACGTAAAGCTCACGGCCGGCCCGCTGCACGGCTACACCGGGCAGTACCAGAACAAGTTGCCGTTCAACAGCTCGTCCGGCTGGGCGCCGGCGATCATCCCCGGCGTCGGCTACTGCGTGATGAAGCGCTATTGCGGCGAATTCGTGCTGCTCGGCGGCAATGCGGCGTTGTTTACGGTCGGCGTGACCGTACCCTAGCTTCGCGTGTGAAGTGCCCCCGCGCAACCTAATGGAGTTGCGCCGGCTTCAGCTGCGCCAGGTCGACCGTGACGAAAACGAGTGCGGAATCACCGCTGTAGACCGGCGCCGCGTCGGCCGGTCTCGCGGCGACGAGGCCGCGCGCTTCGGCGGCATCGGGGAGCGCCGAGCGCTCGTAAACGATGACCTTCGGCGAAGCTGCCGCGTCGAATTCAATTTCAACCGCAACGTCGCGTGTACCCGCGCCCCAGTAGCGGGTGATGACAGGAACGGTTCCATTGAGCCTCGCGGAGTCGGCCACTTGCTGATTGTCGAACCTTAGCGATTTGACGCCGGAATCCGGCGGGAAGCCCAGGCCAACGAGGAACCCGCCGCGGCCGCTGCGCAGCGTTCCATGCACAACGATGGTTCCGCCGTTCGTCGACATTTCGCGCAGCGTCAGCGTCGGGGCGGGAAGAGCCTGATCCGTCGCCGGCTTGAGGCGCCCCGTGGCCTCGATCAGTCCGAACTGGCGAAAGCGCTCGTCGTGCGCAGGAAACCCCTGGGCATTGAGGAATGCCTCGTCCGGCGAGCCTTCAAAGCCGATCAGCCAACACGGCGCAGCAGCCTTGTCGTCGTAGTAGACGATGTTGAGCCCGCGCGGATGGTCCGGCGCATAGGCGGGCGTCTGGCACGCGACGGCGGTCGCGCCAATAACGACCACCGCACATATCGCGGCCGGTAACCGCGCGGATCGACCGTCCATGGCGAACAGCGGAACGAGTGCCAGCACGAATGGAAGGAGCGCCATGATCTTGTATTGCGTGAGGTCGAAGCCGAGTACCAGCTCCAGCGCGAGCACGAAGCTCATCCAGAAAAATGCTGCCAGCGCAAAGCCGAGCCACGCCGCAACCGTCAGCAGTTGCGGTGTCCGCCTAAGCAGCGTCTCGATGCATCCAGCGACGGCAAATCCGAACGCGGGCCAGACGAAAGGATAGGAGGCGCCGGGAACGTAGATGGCGACAGCGAGGGCGAGCAATGCCAGCACGAGCCAATTGACCAGCAGCAGCGCGCGTACATCTGCGCGTCCACCGGTGATTGCCGCGATACCGGTGGCCACGAGCATTGCCGCCGCGACGATCGCGACGCGCGCCGGCCACGGTTGCGGGTGATCGAGCGGATGCACGCCGGGCCAGATTCCCAGTGGCCACGAAAGCAGCCAGCCGACCGCGAACAACGCCAGCGCCACGGCGATGCACGCCGCGACCGCCCAGGTGCCCGATTTCCGCGAAAACGCCGATCGATGCACGCCGATGAGGGCGAGGATGCCCAGCAACGCGACCGCGGCAGCCGGCACATTGAGCACCGCCGGCCACACCACCAGCGCACGGCCGAAGACGTCGAAGTAACTCGCGTCGGAAGATGATTTCAGCGTGTCGAGATCGGTATCGGCGAGCGCGGCTGCGACCTCATAGGCGTGCTCGCCATGATGCTGCAACGATCGGGCGTCGATGTAACGCAGGCTGTCGCGCTGCGAATGATAGAGCGATGCCGAACTCGAGTAGGCGAAATTGAAGCCACCGAGCCCGCGCCGGCGATAGATGCTGAAATCCGTGTCGTTGGGCAGCAGGCGATAGACTTCATAGCTGACCGAATTGGCGGACGGCCGCGTCACGGCCTTCGCGAAGAGGTCCATCAGCCTGGCGTTGCCGGACCCGGTCTCGAACATCAGGCTGGGACCGGACGCGCCGCGCGCCTCGACGTTCACGACGGCGCCGACGCGCGGCATCAGCGGGTGATGCTCGGCAAAGGCGGTCGCGCCGCGCAGGCCCGTTTCCTCGCCGTCGGTGACGAGGAAGATCACATCGTTCCTGGTCGGCCGGGACGCAAAGACGCGCGCGAGCTCGACCAGTACCGCGGCGCCGGCGCCGTCGTCGCTCGTACCCGGGCCGGCGGGCACGCTGTCGTAGTGTGCCGTCGCCAGTACCGCTTTGCCACCATCGGTGCCCTTATGCACGGCGATGATGTTCTCGACGGTCGTGCAGCCCGGGTAACGATCGGTGGCGACACACGAAAGGGCAGCCTGCACCTCCGGCTCGTAACCGGCGGACCTGAGCTCGGCGACGATGCGGTCGCGCACGACGGCGTTTTGAGGCGTGCCGGCAATGTGCGGCGTCTGCTCCTGCAGCATCCGTGACAGCGTGGCGAACGCTCGCGGTCGGGAGAACGCCGTATTCGCACTGCCGTCGGGTGCGACCAGTTGCGATTGCCAGAGGTAGAGGAGGATTGCCGTGATCGCTACCACGACCTGCAGTCGTCCAAGTGCTCCCAATCGGCCCGCCAACATCGTCGCCCTCCCGAAGTTTGGCGATGGTAGACCGTTTTCCGCGGTTATGGACGCACCGGCCCGCCGGATTCGTCGTTCAGTGCCTTGGCAGCGTGAATGCGAAAGTCGAACCGGTGCCGGGCGTACTCGTCACCCGGATCCTACCGCCATGCAGCTCGACGAATTTGCGGGAGATGGCCAGCCCGAGTCCGGTGCCCTCGATCTTCTTCGATGCCGATCCCACCTGCCGGAATTCATCGAACACGGTCTCCAGATCCTCCGGCGCGATGCCCACACCTGTGTCCGTCACGGAGACCTCGACCATGACATCGGCGACACGGGTCGTGATCTCGATTGCGCCGCCTTCGGGTGTGAATTTGAGTGCATTCGAAAGCAGATTGAGCAGCACCTGCTTCACCTTGCGCTCGTCGGCATGGATCGTCGTCACCTCGTCATCGATTGCGCAACTCAGCCGGATGCCGCGCCGTTCGGCGCGTTCCCGCACCAGCGTGAGCGTGTTGCCGATAGCCGTGCCGAGATCGAATTCGGCCAGGTCGAGTTCCATGCGTCCGGCCTCGATCTTGGACAGGTCGAGAATCTCGTTGATGAGTGACAGGAGGTGCCGGCCGGACTCGGTGATGTCCCGCACATATTCGGACTGCTTTTCGTTCATCTCGCCGAACAGCCGCTCGGACAGGACTTCCGAAAAACCGATAATTGCGTTGAGGGGCGTGCGCAGCTCGTGCGACATGTTGGCCAGGAATTCGCTCTTGTGCTGGCTCGCAACCTCGAGCTGCCGGCCCTTCAATTCGATTTCCCGGAAAAGCCGCGCATTCTGGATCGCCAGCGCGGACTGGGTGGCAAAGGTCTTAAGTAGCGCGATTACATCCGCGTCGAATTCGCCGGGGCTCTTGCGATTCACCGCCAACCCACCCAGCAAATGGTTGTCGCGCGTCAGCGGCACCACCAGCAGCGAGCGGAACCCCAGGCGGAGCAGCTTCTCGCGGACACGGCTCTGGTAGCTGCCCTCGTCCCGGATATCCTTGATCTGCACCGGCTCTCCGGTCACCAGCATCTGTCCGAGCGCGCCTTCGCCCTTCCGGATCGGCGTGGCGCGCAGCGCGGCGACCAGGTCGTCAGGCAGGCGGTCTGCCGTGTGCAGATAGAATTCCTCGCGCACCTCGTCATATTCGTAGATCGAGCCCCCATCCATGCCAGAGAGTTCCGTGGCGCGGGAGACGATCGTGGAAAGCACTGTTTCGAGGTCGAGCGTCGAGCTGACGGCCTGCCCGACGTCGCCGAGCGCGCGCAGCTCGCCGACGGATCGCGTGAGCTGCGTCGTCCGCGCCTCCAGTTCGTTGAAAAGCCGCACGTTCTCGATGGCAATCACCGCCTGGTCGGCGAACGTCTGGAGCAGTGGGATGATCGCATCGGCGAATGGGCCGGGTTCCTGTCGCCACACGGCGATGGCGCCTATCGGGTTCTCTTCGCGTAACAGGGGCACGGCAATGACGCTGCGCAAGCCAAGCGCGCGGGCGGATTCCAGCTCTCCATAATCCGGATCGCCATGAATATCCGGAATCGCGACGATGCTGCGGGTCAGGATGGCGCGCGCGGTTGCGCTGATATGGCTTGGCTGTCGCGGGAAGGAATTGCGGATTGCTTCCGTCCCTTCCGGGTGCACGTTGGCGAGGGCTTGGAGTTCGATCAACCTGCCGTCGAACGTGGAAACGATCGCCGAGCTGGCGCGACACAGTCGCAATGCCGCTGCGGCTATCGTTTCGAATACCGGCTGTACATCCGTCCGGGAACTGCTGATCACCCGCAGGATGTCACTGGTCGCCGTCTGCTGTTCCAGCGCCTCGGTGAGGTCCCGGTTACGAGCCTCGAGTTCCTTAAACAGCCGCACGTTTTCAATGGCGATTACGGCCTGGTCGGCAAAGGTCTTGAGGAGCCCGACCTGCTTGTCGTCGTAGACGCCCGGCTCGGCCCGGCCAATGCCGATCGCGCCGATGGGAACGCCTTCGCGCAGCAGGGGAACGCCGATTGCGCTGCGGAACTGCTCCGACGCGTTCGCGACATCGTATTCCGGGTCGGCCAGCGAATCGGGAATCATCGCCACGGACCGCGTCTCGATCGCGCGAGCGGTTGCGGTGCTGCGTCCGCGCGGCCTCGGATAGCGCTGGCGCATCCGTTGTGCCGTCTCCTCGCTCACGTTGGCGGAGGCGGTGAGCCGGATCGTGTCGCCGTCCAGGGTGGTGACGATGGCCGAGTTTGCGCGGCACAGCTTGAGCGCCGAGGCGGCTATGGTGTCGAACACCGGCTTTACGTCCGTTGGCGAGGTACTGATTACCCTCAGGATTTCACTGGTCGCCGTCTGCTGCTCCAGCGCTTCGGTGAGGTCCGTATTGCGAACCTCCAATTCGCTGAATAGCCGTACGTTCTCGATCGCGATCACAGCCTGGTCGGCAAACGTCTTCAGCAGGTCGATCTGGGAATCCGGGAACGGTCTTGGCACGTCGCGATAAACGGTGATCGTGCCGATGGGCTGCCCGTCGCGCATCATTGGCACGGAAAGCGCGCTGCGAAAGTCGGCCCTCTTGGCAACATTGAGGTAGACGTATTCCGGGTCTTCGCGAATGTCGGGAATGTGCACGATGCGACCGGTCAGTATCGCGCGCTGGCTGGCGCCCCCGCGGTTCGGCACGCAGGGATACGCCGTGCGGAACGCGGCCACGCCTTCGGCACCGAGGTTCTGCAGCGCTCCAATATGAATTTGTTCGCCGTCGAAACGGAGGAGGGCGCTGAACACGCCGTCGCACAGGCGCAACGCGTTGGCGGCGATGGTTTCGAACACCGGCTGCACGTCGGTTGGCGAACTGCTGATCACGCGCAGGATCTCGCCGGTTGCCGTCTGCTGCTCGAGCGCTTCCTGCGTCGCACGGAACAGGCGGACATTCGCGATGGCGATCGCGGCTTGCGTGGCGAAGGTCTCCACCAGGGCAACGTGGTCCGGTGCGAAGAGCTCCGGCTCGCGGCGCCAGAGGAGGATCGAGCCATAGGCACCGCCGTCACGCATGAGCGGAACGGCCAGGAAGGCCCGAATTCCAGACTCCTTCGCGTTCGCGCGCGCGTCCGGATACACAGTATCGAGCAGTGGCACGACATCCGCGTGGTGGATAGTCACGCGATCGATCGTGGCGCGGCCCGTAACCGACGTCCGCCGCAACGCAACGGCATGCGCAGGGATGGACGGTTCACCGTCGATCGAATAGTCGGCCACCGGGCGCAACGTGTCGCCGTCCACGAGAAATATCCGCGCGAAAGGCGAGCGGCAAAGGTGGCACGCCTGTTGGGCGACGGCGTCCAGCGTGGGTTGCACGTCGTTGGGCGATGCGGCCATCACGCGCAGGATCTCGGCCGTCGCCGCCTGCTGCGCCAACGCGTCAGTGAGTCGTTGCTCGACCGTGCGTTTTTCGTCGCGCGCGCGCGGGCGCGACCGCGACCGCTTGGCGGCGGGCGCCCTCGCCCCGGCCTTGGCCTTGGCGGTTTTCGCCTCCCCTTCCATCGGCCCTCCTTGCCCGGGCTGTGCGGTTCGTGCAGGCCCCGACAGGCTAGGCGAATGTGCGCTGCCTAGCAAGTGTCATGCGGAGCGTCAGTGAAAGTCCCGCGAGTGCGTCGGCAGCGATCCCAATAGCGGCGAGAGGTCCACCAGCCGCCCGGCGAGCAGGTGGACGACGATGCCTTCGCGCTCGACGCGGCCATACACGCCCATCAGTCGCGCACCCAGCAGCTCACGGCGCTGGCGGTCGGAGAGGTCGCGCCAGACGATGACGTTGGTGGCGCCCGTCTCGTCCTCGAGCGTGACGAACATGACGCCGCTCGCGGTATCGGGCCGCTGCCGGCCGATGACGATGCCGGCCGTGCGCACGATGCGTCCGTGCGGCACGTCGCGGACCTCGGCCGAAGTGAGGAGCCGCCGCGCGCGCAACTGCCCGCGCAGCAGTGCCAGCGGGTGCCGGCCCAAGGTGAGACCCAGCGCGCGGTAGTCGGCGACGATGTCCTGGCCTTCCGTCGGCGCGGGAAGGTTGGCTGCGGCCTCGTCGAACGTGCTGCCGGAAAGCAGCGGCGGCAGCTTCTCCACGCCGGCGACGTCCCACACCGCCGCATGCCGGTGGCCGGCGAGCGCGCCCAATGCACCGGCGGCAGCGAGCACGCTCAAGTCATGCCGGTTGAGTTGCGCGCGATGGGCGAGATCGGCCACGTGCGCGAAGGGTGCGACGGCGCGCGCGGCGGCGATGCGCTGCGCGCTGACCTCTTGCAAGCCGCTGACCATACGTAACCCCAAGCGCAGCGCGTCCTGCTCGAGCGCGCAATCCCATTCGCTGACCGTGACGTCGACGGGCAGGACCGCAACACCGTGCTTGCGCGCATCCTGCACGAGCTGCGCCGGCGCATAGAAGCCCATCGGCAGCGAATTGAGCAGCGCGCCGCAGAATGCCGCGGGCTCGTAGCGCTTCAGCCACGCCGACACGTAGACCAGCAGCGCGAACGATGCCGAGTGCGACTCCGGGAAGCCGTATTCGCCGAAGCCCAGGATCTGTTGGTAGATCTGCCGCGCGAACGTTTCCGCATAACCGCGCGCGCCCATCCCGTCGACCAGCCGCTGCTCGAATTTCTCGAGGCCGCCCTTGCGCCGCCAAGCCGCCATCGAGCGCCGCAGGTGATCGGCCTCGCCCGGCGTGAAGCCCGCCGCGACGATCGCGAGCTGCATCACCTGCTCCTGGAAAATCGGTATGCCCAGCGTGCGTTCCAGTACGCCCTTGACCGCGGCGCTGGGATAGGTGACCGGTTCCAGGCCCTGCCGTCGCTTGAGGTAAGGGTGCACCATGCCGCCCTGGATGGGGCCTGGGCGGACGATGGCGACCTCGACGACCAGGTCGTAGAAGCACGCGGGCTTCAAGCGCGGCAGCATCGACTGCTGCGCGCGCGATTCGATCTGGAACACGCCCACGGTGTCGGCGCGCTGGCACATCGCGTAGACCTCGGGGTCCTCGGCCGGGATGTCCTGCATGCGCAGCTCGTGGCCGTCGCGTTGCGAGACCATGGCCAGACAGCGCCGGATGGCCGAGAGCATCCCCAGCGCCAGGCAGTCGACCTTGAGCAGCCCCAGCGCATCGAGGTCGTCCTTGTCCCACTGAATGACCGTGCGGTCGGCCATCGCGGCATTCTCGACCGGCACCATCCGTTCCAGCAGGTCGCGCGCGATGACGAACCCGCCAACGTGCTGCGACAGGTGGCGCGGGAAGCGCTGCAGGTCGCCCGCGAGGGCCACCAGCCGAGCGATCAGCGGATTGTCCGGATCGAAGCCGGCCTCGCGGATCCGGACCGGATCGATCTTGCGGCCATCCCACCATGCGAAGACGCCGGTCAGCCGTTCGACCTGCGCCAGGTCGAGGCCGAGCGCCTTGCCGACGTCGCGCACCGCGCTCTTCGGCCGGTAGGTGATGAGCGTCGCGGCCAGCGCGGCGCGCTCGCGGCCGTACTTCCTGTAGACGTACTGCATCACCTCCTCGCGCCGCTGGTGCTCGAAGTCGACGTCGATGTCGGGCGGCTCGTTGCGCTCGCGGCTGATGAAGCGCTCGAACAGCATGCTCATCCGCGACGGGTCGACCTCGGTGATACCCAGCGCGTAGCACACGGCCGAATTGGCCGCCGAGCCGCGGCCCTGGCACAGGATGTCCCGCGAGCGTGCGAACGCGACGATGTCATGAACCGTGAGGAAGTAGGGCTCGTATTTCAGCTCGGCGATCAGTGCGAGCTCGTAGTCGATGAGGTCGCGGACGTCCGGCTTGACCGGCGCGTCGCCGTACCGCCGCAGCAGTCCTTCGTCGACCAGTTCGCGCAGGTGCGAGGCCAGCGTGGCGCCGGCGGGGACCAGTTCCTCCGGATATTCGTAGCGCAATTCGTCCAGCGAGAACGTGCAGCGTTCGGTGAGGTCGAGCGTCGCGTCGGTCAGTTCGCGCGGATAGAGCGTCGCCAGGCGCGCGCGCGAGCGCAGGTGGCGCTCGCCGTTGGGGAACAGCGCGTAGCCGCATTCGGCGAGCGGCGTGCGCAACCGGATGGCGGTGAGCGTGTCCTGCAATGCGCGCCGTGCCCGCGCGTGCATGTGGACGTCGCCCGCCGCGACGAGGGGGAGGCCGGTCGCCTGCGCGAGTGCTTGCAGGCGGGCGAGCCGCGCGCGGTCGCCGGAGCGCGCCAGCAGCGCTGCGGCGATCCACGCGCGGCCCGGGAACGCGTCAGCGAACCAGCGCGCGTCGGTGGCCGTCGGCTCGCCCGCGGGCGGCACCCACAGCGCGAGGCAGCGCGGGGCCAGTGCCACGACATCGTCACGGGTCAGCGCGTAGCTGCCCTTGGTCGCATTGCGCCGGCCGCGCGTGATCAGCTGCGCCAAGTCGCCGTAGGTCGCGCGGTCGATGGCGTACAGCACGAGCTTCAAGCTATCAGCCAGCGTGAACTCGCTGCCGATCACGAACTTCAGGTCGGCATCCTTCGCGGCAAGATGCGCGCGGACGACGCCGGCCACCGAACATTCATCAGTCAGCGCGAGCGCGGCATATCCCAGCGCCTGCGCGCGTTCCACCAACTCCTCCGGGTGCGACGCGCCGCGCAGGAAGGAAAAGTTGGAGAGGCAGTGGAGTTCGGCGTACGGCGGAAGCATGGCGGCGCACCAGGTCGGCAACGGCAGGATAGTATACCGTATATTTGTACGGTAATCATCGGTTTTGCGATCGCCGCCGGAGTAGAATTCAGCACGGCTTCCAATCTTCGTCAGGCCCGCAAATGCAACGTTACTGCGCTTTCGCGATGATCCTTGCTCTAGGCGCCTGCATTCCGATTGCGCCGGTTCTGGTCTACCTGCCTGCGGACCTGCCTAGCGCAATGCAAGGAGGATGCCCGAGCTCCTACATGGCTCGGTTGCTCGACCAGGATGGCGTAGCTCTCGACCTCCTGGTATACCCAGAGGAAGGGCAGTTTAGCGGCCGGTTATCGCTGGATATTCCCCGCGGACGGAACGCAGCAATTCTGAAGGACTATGGCATGACGATATACCGTCCCGCTCCTTTGGGACCGTTAACCGCTTTGCTCGAATGCAGCGCGTATCCACGGTTGGACCCGCGGGATCCGCCTCGCAGGGACTGCAGGTTCGTTGCGCACCTGTCCGAGGGGAGCGAACTCGTCGTGAATTTTCCTCCGGTTGAAATCAATGGTTCCCGCTACGACCTCAGTCCAATGCGCTTTTCGCTGCAGAAGAGACCGGCCGTTTGTTGGATAAGCGCATGACTTCGCTGCGGTCGGCAGCGCTCCGCGGAACGCCGCCGCCTGCCACGACTTAACTGCTTACCGTGCGTTCTTCCACATTCACCTGGACAGCGAGTCGGTCGAGCGCGCTGCTCACGGCCTGCGCGTACCGGTTGCCCCATTCCGAATCCCGCTGAAAGTGCTGCTCCCCGGCGGCGTCTGCGATACCCAGGATCCTGTCCAGCAAAAGTATCTTGCCGGTCGGTCGGGTTGGCTCGCAGCCAAACTGTTCATAAGTGTGTTCCAGCCATTCCCGCGCCCGCACTTGAGCCGTCGCATCGGAGGCGAAGGGAACGTTATATTCGATCGTGAGATTGGGGCCGAAGCGAATGCTGACTTGGGCGTTCATGGGTTTCCTTCGGGGGTGCCGAGAATGCATTTTACGCCGCGGCCCGTCGAGAATCGTGACTACGTTGGGTCGCGCTTCCCAGTCTCTCATACTCTGTCCGAATGGACAGACGTAACGTATTGCAGCTCCACAGCTAGCGCAATACTATGCAGTTCGATTGCACCGAAAGGTACCTCGGACTTGACGTCGACAACCACTCATCATTTCCCACGGTAAACTAGGCGCTACTTTCCATTGGTAGCTCCCAATGCCCCACGTCGGCCAGCTCCGCTATGAATTCGACCGCTTCTACCGCTACGCCGAACTCACGGAGCTGCTGCACGCATTCGCGCGCGAGCATTCCGACTTGGTCGGCATCGATTCGATCGGCAGGAGCTTCGAGGGCCGCGATATCTGGGTGGCGACGGTCACCAACGGCAAGACGGGCGCGGCCGCGGACAAGCCGGCCTTCTGGGTGGACGGCAACATCCATGCGACGGAAGTAGCTGCATCCGCCGCGGGCCTGTACTTCCTGCACACGTTGGTCACGCAATACGGCAAGGACGCCGACGTGACGCGCGCGCTCGACACTCGCGCGTTCTACATCTGCCCGCGCCTGAATCCCGATGGCGCCGAATGGGCGCTGGCCGACAAACCGAAGTGGATCCGCTCGAGCACCCGGCCGTATCCGTATGACGAGGAGGACATCGAGGGCCTGACCGTCGAGGACATCGACGGCAATGGCCGCATCCTGCAGATGCGCCTGCCCGACGCGAACGGGCTGTGGAAGACGCATCCGGACGACCCGCGCCTGATGATCCGCCGCGATCCGACAGAGACCGGAGGTACCTACTACAGGCTGCTGCCCGAGGGCCGCCTCGACGACTACGACGGCTTCACATTGCGGGTCAAGAAGCGTCCCCAGGGACTCGATCTGAACCGCAATTTCCCGGGTTCCTGGCGGCAGGAGTTCGAGCAGATGGGCGCCGGCCCTTATCCGACGTCGGAGCCCGAGGTCCGCGCCGTCGTCGACTTCATCACGCGCCACACCAACATCACCGGCGGCACGGCGTTCCACACGTGGAGCGGCGTGCTGTTGCGTCCGTTCGACAACCAGCCCGACGACGCGATGCCGGCCGAGGACCTGTGGACCTACCAGACGATCGGCAAGAAGGGCAGTGAGCTGACCGGCTACCCGGCCATCTCGGTCTACCACGACTTCCGCTATCACCCGAAGTCGGTGATCGGCGCGACGTTCCTGTGGGCGTTCGAGCACCTGGGCATCCTCGCCTGGGTGGTGGAGATCTGGGCGCCGATGCGCGAGGCCGGCATCGAGAACTACAAGTACATCGACTGGTTCCGCGACCATCCACCCGACGACGACTTGAAGCTCATCCGCTGGAGCGACGAGAAGCTGGGCGGCGCCGCGCATGCCGGATGGCGGCCCTTCGACCACCCGCAGCTGGGCAAGGTCGAAGTCGGCGGCTGGGACCGCTTCAACGCGTTCTCCAATCCGCCGCCGCAATGCCTCGAACGCGAGCTCGCACGCTTTCCGAAGTGGTTGATCTGGCACGCGCTGATCTCGCCGAAGCTCGAGCTGGTCCACGCCGGCGCCACCGACGCGGGCGGCGGCAACTACAAAGTCACGTTCGTCGTACAGAACACGGGCTGGCTGCCGTCGTACGTTTCCAAGCGCGCGCTCGAGCGCAAGATCGTCCGCGGGCTGATCGCCGAGATCACGCTGCCGGTCGGTGCGACGCTGGTGCAGGGACTGCCGCGCGTCGATGCCGGGCAACTCGAGGGCAAGGCGTACAAGCACACCGGCGTCTCGTTCTGGCCCGAGCCCAATCCGACCGACGACCGCGTCAAGGTGGAGTGGATCGTCAAGGGTCGCGCGGGAGACAACGTCGACTTGGTCGCCAGGCACGAGCGTGCGGGGACGGTGCGGGTCGCGGTCAAGCTGGGTTAGGTTCGAC
>Ga0302321_100000704_pt1 | contig 29010 bp, 26 predicted proteins | sample Fen_T0_1_FD_202505 | JGI IMG/M metagenome (GOLD analysis project Ga0302321, IMG submission 202505) | Peat permafrost microbial communities from Stordalen Mire near Abisko, Sweden - Fen_T0_1 | ecosystem: Environmental > Terrestrial > Soil > Wetlands > Permafrost | place: Sweden: Abisko... | reverse complement strand
CATCAGAAACACTGTGCCCATCGTCAGCATGACCATTATCAGCCACCTCGGCGATAATACGGCGATTATCGATGCGAAGCGTCAGGCGGTGTTTTCCGGGTGCGACGATTCCTAAATCGAAAACGTGAGGCACAACCAAACTATGCTTCGCCGCAAAAGGTTGCTCGTCGAGCCACACACAGGTTTCCCAGTGGGCCCGTTCCAGGAAAAGAACAACACGACGATTTTGCCAAGACACAGGAATATCGATATCATGCTGATACCATGCGGCGCCGAGATAGTGTTTGGGCGGTTGCGAGAGGAACGGGACTTTGACCTTACCGGGCTGAGAGAAATGTTCGCGAAGTTCAGGGGACTGAAGCTTCCACCAACTATCCCCAAGGCCTAAGACCCAAGGCGTTGAGGGCGAGATGTCGTTGCCGTAACCTTGGGCCTGAAGAATCCCAGGTAGCTGAATGCGTTCAGCGAGGTCTCGTTTAAACCATTCTTCCTTGATTCCGTCCCCCAGTGGCAACTGCGCGCCAAATCGTTTATCCCCAGCCTCGCGTTGTTCGGCGGCGCGGTCTAACGAGAAACGCCACTCTCCAGCAAGGGAAACGGTCTCGTTCTGAGAAGCAACGAGGCTGGAAATGGTGCAAAACAGGAAAATGAACTGCAGACGTAGGCTCATAGTTACCGGCCGTATCGCGGCCTTCTTCGATAAATGCAAAGCCTGGAATTTTAGCGAGCCGAGTCTGTTTGCTCTTGCTTGACATCGATGAGCCAAGATGGCCCCGCAGTTCACGATCTGGCCGCGCGGAAACGTCGTCGCTTTTTAAACGCGTTTTAGTGCACGCCCTCAAATGAGAAACCGGTCGCTGCTGATGCGTCCTTTTGTAGATTAGTCGCGGTCCGATCCGGTTTCAGCCAATCTTGGGAAGCGCCCGGCTTGGATCGGGGACACGCAACGGCCGTTCGAAGGAGGTGAGAGGCAGTTTACTGCAATTATCTGGCAATCCGAACCGGTCTGGACGGCCTCGATCTAGGCAAGTAGCTGTTCGGCGGTCGTTAGAGCCGATTCGGCGATTGTCAGTGGCTTTCCGGTTACTGTCAGCGAGAGTTTAACGACTGTCAGCGACCGTTTGGCCACTGTCAGTCTCAATTAAACCGCCGCAGTCTCAGTCTGGTGAGTGTCAGCGGCCTTCCAGCGACTGTCAGCCGGTGTTTGGCGAGTGTCAGCGCGGGTTTGGTGACCGTCAGCGCGGGTTTGGCGATTGTTAGTCCCAATTCAACCACCGTCAGTCTCAATTCAACGACTGTCAGCGGCTATTCAGCGACGGTCAGCGCGAGTTTAAGGACTGTCAGCAGTCGCTCGGAGGCTGTCAGGATCAGTTCGGCAACCGTCAGCGGCCGTTCGGAGACTGTCAGCGGGAGGTCGGTGGATGTCACGCGCTCCCCGATCAATCCTCTTCGCTATTCTATAAAAGGTAACCAACAAACCGAAGGCTCCAAGCAAACCCCAGTCACCTCGTTCTCTTTGTTTTCTTCTGTTCAATGGATCGGAACGCAAAGTCCGCAAAGGAATGCCCTGAGGCAATAATCACCAAGAAACGTTTCTTTCTTTGCGTTCCTTGGCGACCTTCGTGTTCAAAAGTCTTTTCGCATGCTCTGCGGTAAAATTTAACCAAACAAATACCTCTAGCCCTTTTCAGCGCGGTGGCTGTGAGGGCCGTAGGGATTGCACGCTGTTAGGGCTTTCCGCCGTAGGTCACGAAATCGTCCAACTCGAGCCAGTCGAACCAGGTGGCAATATCTTCGCGGTGCGGCGCATTTTTGCGATGGACGTCGTTAAAAAATGCCCGCGTATCCGGCGGTGTCGGGGTGAGGTTTTCAAACCAAGTCGACCAAGATGCGATCTCCGAAGCATGCCGCATAGGCTGAAGATTCGCCATCACGTAGGCGAGCAGTTCGCTGTCGGATTTGCCGGCCTTCACCTGTTCCAAGAAGCCGTCGGGGTTGACGCCCGTGAACGAAAAGAACCGCTGGTCGATTGGACAATTGTAGTGAAATTCGCCGCCCTTGTCGGCCGCGACCGCACGGGCTTTGTCGATCAAGCGCGGAAGTTGAACAAAGCCTCCCAGGCGAGTGCGCGGACTACGCGGAGGATGGCGGGTTAAATCGGGCGCTTGGTAATTAACAGAGCCTGTCGCGTTGGGCGCTGGCTGTGTGTAGGCAGATTGAAGAGTTGAGGACATTTTAGCGGATGGGTTTCGTCGTGAAAAAATCGGGACTGCCAAAACGTTAATCGATAATGTGCGTCCCGCCAGCCGAGCAGCCCGAATTCAGGCAGACAAATTTTGGTTCAGACAGAATCAATAAAATCCACAAAATACGGATTTCATTTTAGCCATTCGGTTCATTCTGTCTCAATCCTCCCCCACTGCTTGCAGTCAAACCAGCCAAGACCTTCTCACTGCGTCTTCCACGCCTCATAGCCGCCGTGCAGACTCTGCGCGTTTGTGAAATTGTGGCGCTGGCGCAAAACCTCCAACGCTTTCAAGCTCCGCATCCCGTGCGCGCAATAAATTACGGTCGGCCGTTTCGGATCGAGAGTCGCCACCACATCCTTGGCCGAACTATTCGTCAGGAGTCCAAGCGGAATATGCGCCGACGGCTGAATCGCACCCATCGCTCGCTCCCAATCCTCACGCACATCGATTATTTGGACCGCGTTAAGTTTTGTTCGAAGTTCCGGGATGTCGATTTCGTCGTTGGTAGATTGCATGTCCGGCAATAAACAAGTTTTGCCGTAATTTTCGAGCGGCAGTTCGTGAATTTCTCGGTTTCGTGGATCGGCCGCGAGTTTCACCGTGCGCGATGTCACGGTGAGCGAATCCCAGAGCAACAATCTGCCGCTCAACGGCTCGCCGATTCCTGTCAGGAGCTTGATTGCTTCCGTCGCTTGGATAGTGCCGATCAAACCAGGCAGTACGCCCAGCACGCCTGCTTCCACGCAATTAGGCACTGATCCTGGTTCCGGCGGTTCTGGGAAAAGGCACCGATACGTCGGCCCGCCCTGCCAGTTGAAGACGCTCGCCTGCCCTTCAAAGCCTTGGATCGCGCCGTAGACAAACGGTTTTCCCGCCATCACGCACGCATCGTTCACGAGGTAGCGCGTGGAGAAATTATCCGAACCATCGACCACTATGTCGACGTCACGCAAGTGTTCGAGGGCGTTGTCGCGCGTAAAGCGCTCTAAAATCGCGACGGTCTTAATGAGGGGATTAAGAGCCCGCAACCGCCGCGCCGCCGCCTCCGCTTTCGGCTGGCCTGCATCGTCAGTTGTGTAAAGCACCTGTCGTTGAAGATTAGATACGTCGACACGATCGGCATCCATGATCATGATATGTCCGACACCCGCCGCCGCCAGATACAGCAGGGCCGGGCACCCTAGCCCACCTGCGCCAATTACGAGCACGCGTCCACGCTTCAGTTTCTCCTGCGCTTCAGGGCCAAAGCCCGCCAGTGAAAGATGGCGGGCATAGCGTGAAAGTTCATCAGACGAAAAGGACATAAAACAAATTAACCCAGATGCGCAGAGAACAGGGAGCGCTTAAGGCTACTCCTCTGTGCCCTCTGTCTCTCAGTGGTTCAAAATAGATCATGCTGAAATGGCGTGGCCGTCGTACGCCGCATCCCAGTCTTTCCAAACCGGTTCGTAACCCTGGCTACGCAGGTAAGCCGCGACCTCGTCGCACGAACGTTCGTCGCTGATCTGAAACTGCTCCAGCGTTTCCTCATTTCCCGCATAGCCGCCGGGATTGGTCCGCACGCCTGCGCTCATCGTTGTGATTCCTAGGCGGATCGCATGGTTGCGGAACTCAGGACGTTCACGCGTCGAAAGCGTAAGCTCCACTTCACGACTAAACAAACGGTAAGCACAAAATGCTTGAACCAAATCTCGCTCGGTAGTGGGCACGATCTCGATCTCCGCGCCTGCATGCGGACGCAGTCGGGGAAAAGAGAGGCTATAGCGCGTCCGCCAATAATGTTTTTCCATGTAACGCAGATGCAACCCGGTGAACCAAGCATCCGTGCGCCAGTCGCTCAAACCATAGAGCGCACCGAGTCCGATCTTCTTCAGGCCCGCGCGTCCTAACCGGTCCGGTGTCTCCAACCGCCAAGCCATGTCGGCTTTTGGACCTTTCAAATGATGTAGCTTATAGGCGGCAGGATCGTAGGTTTCCTGATAAACGATCACCGCGCTCAACCCGGCTTGCGCGAGCGCCGCGTAATCTTCTTCGCTGATGGGCTGAACTTCCATCGACAGGCTCGCAAACGAGGAGCGTAAAACCTGAAGCGCATTCAGGAAATAGTCGCGACTGGCGCGCTTGGATTCACCGGTGACAAAAAGCACGTGTTGAATGCCACGCGCCTGCAACACCTCGGCGTCGGCGCGGATTTCGTCGTCGTTAAGAATTTTTCGTGGAATCTTGTTTTGCGCGCTGAAGCCGCAATACGTGCAGACGTTGCTACAAACATTCGTGAGGTACAGCGGCGCAAACAGCTGCATAGTGCGACCGAACCTTTCCACCGTACGACGGTGGCTAAGCTGCGCCATCTCCTCGAGAAAAGGCGCGGCTGCAGGAGACAACAGCGCTTGAAGATCATCCAAATCGAGCCCGGCATTCACACGTCCCAGCGCACACCTAACGTCGGCCTCGGTCTTTGCGTCGATCGTACGTGTCGTCGCGGCAAAATCATGCTGCTTCCAAACGTCGACGAAGCTCATGCGCTCACCTCGCTCAAAAATGCGGTCAACGGTGATGTCGCGTGAGCAATCGGCTTTGTCGATGATGCCGCGAGCCCGGCCTCAAAGGCTAGCCGGCCTGCCTCGACGCCGAGCTTGAAGGCAAGCCCCATGGCAGTCGGATCAATCGCAGCAGCGATGGCCGTGTTCACCAACACTGCATCCGCGCCCATTTCCATAGCGGCCGCAGCATGTGACGGCGTACCCAAACCAGCGTCGATCACCACAGGAATGTTACTCTGAGCAATAATGATCTCCAAAAACACCCGCGACTCGAGACCGCGATTGCTGCCGATTGGCGCTCCCAGCGGCATGACCGCGGCGCAGCCCGCCTCTTCGAGCTGCTTGCAAAGCACCGGGTCGGCGTGCACGTACGGAAGCACGATGAAACCCCGCTTCACCAACTCCTGTGCCGCCTTCAGAGTCTCGATCGGGTCGGGCATAAGATATTTCGGATCAGGATGAATCTCGAGTTTCACCCAATTCGTCTCCAACGCTTCACGCGCAAGTTCCGCGGCGAGTACTGCCTCTTTCGCATCGCGCACGCCGGAAGTATTCGGCATGAGCCGGTAACGACCCCGATCGAGATGCGAGAGAATTTCGTCCGCAGCACCTTCCGTGTGGACCCGCCGCAACGCGACGGTGACAAGTTCCGTGCCCGATGCCGCGAGGCTATCCGACATAGCCACGCCCGAGCTGTATTTGCCGGTGCCCAAAAAGAGGCGGGAGGAAAATTCTGTTCTGCCTATAACCAGTGATCTTGAGTTCATCGTTGTCTAGAGAGAGGGCGTCTCGCGGGTCCAAGCCGCGGCGTACGTCCGAAAATTGGTCTCGATGCCGCCATCGCGAAACAAACCAGCCGACACCGCCACGCCTGCCGCACCCGTAGCACGCACCGCCGGAAGATCGATCGGGGTCATGCCTCCGATCACCCACACAGGCAAACCATCAAGCATCGCCACGAGCAAACGCACGCCGTCCTCGCCGAGCACGGGCGAAAGATTTTTTTTGGTACTTGTGTAACGCCACGGGCCAACTCCCACGTAATCGAGACAATTGGAAGTGATCGCCCGCGCAGCATCGTCAGAGTTGTTCACCGTCCCTCCGAGCAATAGACTGCGTCCGAGCCGACGACGCGCACTCAGCCAGTCTTCATCCAATTTTCCGAGATGAACCCCATCGGCTTCCGAGGCCAACGCAACCTCCACACTGTCATTAATAATACACACCGCGCCGTGTTCACGGCAAACGCTCACCACTTCCCGCGCGACCGAGGTCCAAGCTTCCAGCGTCGCACCTTTATGCCGGAGCTGAATCCAACGGGCACCCGCCTCACACAAACGCGCAGCCTGTTCCTCATGCGACAGAGCAAGGCCGTCCTGCGTGATACACATGACCGCGTATTTGTGAGGCTCAAGTAGCATAGCTCGATAAGGATTGTTGCAGCTGATCGAAGACTTTTATCGGCGAAATGGCCTGCCACAGCGAACCCAGCACCGCCACACCATCGAAACCTAGCTCGATGGCCTGCATGCAGTTTTCGGGCGTAATGCCTCCCAGCCCAATGACCTTGGTGGTACGTTGATGTTCGGTTCGTCGAGAGAGCAACGCAGAGACTCCCCCGAGGTCGGCATTCGGAACATACCCCACCTTCGAGATCGACGGAAAGATCGGACTGAAAAATACCGAATTGAAAATTCCGAGCGCGAGTCCGAGCGATTCCAACGTGTGGCACGAGCGACTCGCGCAAAGGAAAGGACGGACCTCTGAGCCATCTGAAGACCGCGGCACACCTGGTGGTCGCGCTTTATCCTCAGAATCCTTCCAATGCACGCCACCGCAGCCGAGTTCCTCCGCCAATTTGTGATGTTGATGCACAACCACTCGCGAGCGCCATTGCGCAGGCACTACGCGTATGAAATTACGCAGCGCTTGTTCATCCCACGACGGTTTGCGCAGGTGATATCGCTCAAGCCCAGCGGCGAAAAGCTCCGCCATGACCGCATGCTCGCGCGGTTCGTAGGTCTCGGGCGATAGGACGACGAGTTTCATCCCGAATCAGAAGTTGACCGCAGCAGACACAGAGAACGCCGAGGGAAAACCTGGATCCGCGCTCTGCGAGCTCTGTGTTCTCTGCGGTTCATATTTCATCCTCCTTGGGTAGCTTGGATCACCAGCACACGGTCACCGTCGCTCAGCGTCTGCGTAAGCCAAGACGAACGCGTAACAACGTGATCATTCAAAGCAACCGCGACGCCGCGCTTGGCTGTGTGGCCAAGTTCAGCCAGCAAGTCCTGGAGCGTCGCGTGGTCCGCGACGACGTGCGTCTTATCGTTCACGCGCAGGTTCATTTCGCCGTGTAGATTTCTGCGCCTTGTTTTCGGAACTCCTCGGCCTTTGCCTGAAGGCCAGCGATGACAGCTTCGTTTTCGCCGACGTTCTGCGCATCGGCGAACTTGCGAACATCCTCGGTGATTTTCATCGAGCAAAACTGCGGTCCACACATCGAGCAGAAGTGGGCGGTCTTCGCGCTTTCTTGGGGCAGCGTTGCGTCGTGATATTCGCGCGCGCGTTCCGGATCAAGACCGAGGTTGAACTGATCCTCCCAGCGAAACTCGAAACGGGCTTTCGAAAGCGCGTTGTCGCGGTACTGCGCCGCCGGATGACCTTTGGCGAGATCGGCGGCATGTGCGGCGATCTTGTAGGCGATGACGCCAGCGCGAACATCTTCCTTGTTAGGAAGACCGAGATGTTCCTTAGGCGTCACGTAGCAGAGCATCGCGCAGCCATGCCAGCCGATCATCGTCGCGCCGATCGCACTCGTGATGTGGTCATAGCCGGGGGCGATATCGGTCGTCAATGGCCCGAGCGTGTAGAACGGCGCCTCCTGGCACCACTCGAGCTGCTTCTGCATATTTTCCGGAATCATGTGCATCGGCACGTGCCCCGGGCCTTCGTTCATCACCTGAACGTCCTGTTTCCAGGCGCGCGTCGTGAGTTCGCCTTGCGTGAGCAATTCACCGAATTGGGCATCGTCGTTCGCGTCAGCGATAGATCCCGGACGCAAACCATCGCCTATCGAGAATGAAACGTCGTAGGCCGCCATGATCTCGCAAATGTCGTCCCAATGCGTGTAGAGGAAGTTTTCTTTGTGATGAGAGAGACACCACTTCGCCATGATCGAACCGCCGCGCGACACGATGCCGGTCATGCGTCGCGCCGTCAGCGGTATGTAGCGCAGGAGCACTCCGGCATGGATCGTGAAGTAGTCCACGCCCTGCTCGGCTTGTTCAATCAGCGTGTCGCGAAAGATTTCCCAAGTCAGTTCCTCGGGGCGGCCGCCGACTTTTTCTAGCGCTTGGTAAATCGGAACGGTGCCAACCGGCACGGGGCAATTGCGCAAAATCCATTCGCGCGTTTGGTGGATATTTTTGCCCGTAGAGAGATCCATCAAGGTGTCGCCGCCCCACTTCACCGACCAGCGCATCTTCTCAACCTCTTCGTCGATCGACGAGGCTACCGCGCTGTTGCCAATGTTCGTGTTAATCTTCACCAGGAAATTGCGGCCGATAATCATCGGTTCGGCTTCGGGGTGATTGATATTGAGCGGGATGATCGCCCGTCCACGGGCGACTTCACTGCGGACGAACTCCGGTGTGATTTCGCGCGGAATCGCCGCGCCGAAGTTCTGCCCGAGATGCTGGCGGAAAAGCGAATTCCGCGGTCCCTGTTCCGTCATTTCAAGAAGTTCGCGCGCGCTTTGCAGACGCATGTTCTCGCGGATCGCCACGTATTCCATCTCAGGCGTGATAACGCCGCGCTTGGCGTAGTGCATCTGCGTCACGCAAGCGCCTGGCTTTGCACGCAGCGTCGTACGTCCCGCGCGATCAAATGGCCGCAACGGATTGCGTTTCCCTTCTTGCTCGGCTTGAGCTCGCATTTTTTCCGAGAGGTAGCCATCGTCGATCGGCATTACAGCGCGACCCGCGATTTCCTGCACGTCTGCACGCTCGCGGATCCACTCTGCACGCAGGGTCGGCACGCCGCGGGTCGCGTCACCACGAAAGTCGGCATCGCCCCACGCCCCGGAAGTGTCGTACACACGCACAGAATCATTTGGGATTTCGGTGCCGTTGGGCAAATTTGTCGGCGAAAGCGCAATCTCTCGCATGGGCACGCGCAAGTCAGGACGGGAGCCTGGCAGATAAACACGACGCGATGCTGGGAAACAACGGTGACCGGCGGAGCTGTTATCAGAGTTCGAGGATGGCATATGCTTTTATGTTTTGCGCTCGACGCCGCCGATCAGGTCGCAAGTTCCGTCGCTTTCGCGCACGGTTCCTGTTTTCCCTACGGCGGTGTTAAGCGCATCAGGTTCGAAGACTTTAGAGGCCGATCTTGCCCCAATCTCAGCCCGGAGCTCCGGGCTCGCCTAAACGAGGTGAAGGCATACCAAGGATGCGAGCGGCTCATTTTTTCAACTCAAATCATTCAATTGTGGGAGCAATCCCCGCAATTGCTCGTCATGCTCCACGCCTTCGTTCATACCCTCGCTGATACACCGTAGTCGTATTCAGCGCAACCCTACCCCTATGAAAACGTGTCTCCTTCTCTCGTTGCTTCTGCTTTTAGCGTCATTCGGCTCCCGGATCGCTTTTGCCGCAGATATTCCCCCCGGGCATCAGTCGACTTATGTTATCGTCCACGGCGCGTGGGGAGGCGGCTGGGCCTTCAAGGAAATCGACCGATTACTGACGGCCGACGGCAACTGCGTTTACCGCCCCACTCTGACCGGCCTCGGCGAGAAAAGCCACCTCGCGCGCGCCGACATAAACCTCAGCACGCATATCACTGACATTGTAAACGTGATTCTATGGGAGGATCTGCACGACGTCGTCCTGGTAGGGCACAGCTACGGCGGAATGGTGATCACAGGCGTGATCGATCGCGTCCCTGATCGCATCAAACGCGTCGTTTATCTCGATGCCTTGGTTCCGGAAAACGGCGAAAGCTGGCAAACTTTGCGCCCCTCCCCGCCGGCAGACATAAAGGCCGTGAATGGATTCTATGTTCCACCCTGGGTGAAGGATTTCTCGGCCAAACCACCGCACGACATGCCTCATCCGGCGGCGACTTACACCGAGCCTGTGACTCTCACCCATTCGACCCCGCCAAAAATACCAACCACCTACATACTCACAGTCGACGAAGGCAAACAGCCCGAAGACGACGGGTTCTTTTCCTCTTATCAACGGGCAAAGAAATACGGTTGGGAAACGGTTATCATGACCGGTGACCACAACGTCCAATGGTCGAAACCGAAAGAGTTGGTCACCTTGCTCGAAACTAAAACCGGCCAGGCTAGCCGGTAAAACCCGGCCAAGCGACTGCACTTAAAGTTTGAGGTCCGGGGGGCACCCGCTGCTCGCGTGTCCGCGCGGGCGCCCCCTCCCGAACCGTCAGAACCGGTCAACAGCCCGGCTCGTATAACTTTTATTGCATCGAGCACGCATCAAGTTCGATTTCGAACAGCAAATCATCGCGACAAATATCGCAGTGCACCGGCACTACGGGCATGGCCTCGAGCGCATGGTCCCTCAACCAGCGTTGAAAGAATTTCTGGTCGGCCGCGTGCTTAAAATAAGCCGTGGCCCGCGTGACGTCTCCGAAGCCTAGGCCGCAGGGACGCAACATCGCTTCCACCACCTGCATCGTGAGCGCGATCTGTTTCACCACGTCGCCTAGCCACATTGTTTTTCCGCCCGGCTCGATGCTGGCGGTGCCTGAGACAAGCAGTCGTTTGCGGCCACCCGAACTTATTTCCATCGCCCGACTGAAGGAGCTGCCATACGCCGGCGCGGGACACTGCAACGGCGATGCGATTTCGCGCACCGTCACGCCAGATGAAACCGGAACCACCGCCCATGCTCCGAAGGTCAGAGCAGCGCCGCGTGGATTACGTCCGCGTACAGCAGTACTCGCGGGAAGCGAGCCGAAACGAAATTTTTGCTTCGCGTAAAACGCCGTGCGCACTCGATTGAAATCGTCGTACCACGCGAGGATCTCGTCGTTGTAGAACCACGTGCGCGCGATGTCGCCGAAGGAAAAACCGGCCTCGCGCAAAGCTTGTTCAGCCGATTTGAAAAACTGTTCACATTGCGCAGCTCGCGGCAGTAACACCTCGGTCGGTGTCAGACCCGCGAGTAGACAATGCCGTGCTCCCCCTTCCTGGAACACAGAGCCAACCACCCGATCATTGATTACGATCCGTTTAACTTCCACACTCCGATCGATCAGGAATAGCTGCACCCCTGCAATTTTCTCGCCAGTGCAACTGGCGCCCTCGATCCACATTAAAGGAAAATCGATTCCGCCCAGACCTCGCTTCAATTCTCGTCCCCATTCCGCACTAGCCTCAACTGTACCGTACACCATCGCCATGAGCACCGTCGCTTTGTGTCGGGTGATTTCGTCGCAGACACGCCGCACAAAAGATGTCACCGATTCGCGAAGGAGTGGCTCGATTTTAACCACTAACTCAGTCGGAATGGTCGCGGGGCGAAGACTTTCGTTATACATCGTAAGAGGAAAAAATTTCAGAAGGCATTTTCGCCTTATCGAACAACTTCCAACCAACAGACGAAACCAACCTGAGGAAAGTTACCCCGCACCGGGTGTTTACCCTAGTTCAAGGATCAAATCGGGCCCATTTGTCGTAAAAAAACAGTGCATGACCACTGGACCCTCCATCGCACTAAACCCATAGAGACAACGGCCGTAATTAACCTTATTATTACGGTAACGATGAAACGCTCCCGCCTTCTGCTCATCCTTCTGTTCCCGACGTTAATCTTCGGCGCTGCGCAAATGCCGGAAAAGATTCGATTCGACGGAATGGAAGAGCAACTCATGGCCACGCCGCTTGAAAATTTGTGGAACGACGAGCATCCCAAACCCGCCACCCTCACTCAGACAAGTCTCGCTTGCTGGCGCGGCTACGTCGGTACGTGGGAAATCATCAACGGTAAACTCCACCTTCTGCGCCTCGAGCGCCATGAGATCAAACCTAGGGACGAGTCGTTTGTAGAACAGACCGTCAATCTCCCCCTAGCGCCTCTTCTCGGTAAAGAAGGTCCTGTCCCTGCCGACTGGTTCTCAGGTGTACTTCGAGTCGCGCGAGGAAACGTCATCGTCCAAGTCAATGCCGGCTACGCCTCAGTTTACGAAGAGGATGTTTTCTTCATCGTAGAACATGGCAAAATCGTTTCGCGCCGTGTGATTAAAAACGACCTAGCCTCCGTCACATCTGAAAGTGATCTAGCCTGGCGCGAGTTTTCACGCATAAGCGCCACGGGCGCGGTCAGAGCGGCCCTACCAGAAGAGGCTCAAGAGGCCGAGCAGGGCAACTGGCTAGGTCAACCGGAACTCGCCGCACGGCGAGCCGAGTTACTAAAAAACAAAACCAGTTTCGAAGTACGCGGTATCCGTTGTCCAGGTAAGCTCTGGTTCCCTAACCAAAACGGAGCCGACGTTTTTTACCCACTCGACACAACGGGCCTTCAAAACCTTCCCGCAACCGGCCAAGCCATCGAAGCGACCTGCACGTTGGTTGAAGTCGACAATTGCCTCTGCCTTGTCGCCTCTGAAATTATTGAGCTTCCTCCCGGCTTAGCCATCCAACGCAGTAAGCCGCTCTAAGATAAAGAGCTCACGAGCAAGTTCCGGAGCTTTGCAGAATCCGCCCAAACCGACCCGGTCGAAACGAGTTTCGACGCCACCAACGCGCCTCGAAGCGAGCTACGGGATTAACAATCTGCCTTATCCGCCGCACTCCGCTTTCCTGAGTTCCCGGTCGAATCCGCCTCCTCGTCCGAATTTGTGTTGATTCCTCTCCTCCCTTCTCGGGTAAAACAAATGCACGCTTCTGCAACAAAACGCCTGCAAACGCTCTCCCTCATGACCTTGAAAGTGAAACGCCTCGACCCCGCCGCCAAGATGCCTATCCGCACCACGATCGGAGCAAGTTGCTTCGACGTCCATGCGCTGACGGACGGAACGATTCCCCCGAAGTCCCGCGCCCTCGTTCGCACCGGCCTCGCCGTCTCCGTCGAGCACGGCTTCGAAGTGCAAGTGCGCTCACGCAGCGGACTCGCGTTGAAACAAGGCGTCTTCGTGCTCAACTCCCCCGGGACCGTTGATTCCGATTACCGCGGCGAAGTCGGTATCATTCTGATGAACCTCGGCGACGATGTTTTCACCTACAAGGCCGGCGATCGCATCGCACAACTTGGCGTTTATCCCGTGATCATGTGCGACGCGCAACTCGTCGAAACCCTCGACGATACCGCCCGCAGTTCCGGCGGCTTCGGCAGCACCGGGCGATAGATCAGCGGCGCCGCAGCACCGTTTAAAATTTTCAAAAAAAACTGAACAAAATCCGCGGCAAGCACGTCTTCAATGAGCCGACCAAATCATTGCTACATGCGCCATGTGCCGAGCCTTTATATTTATATTCACACTACTCACGTTAGCCGGATGCGCCGAACCTATCACCCCCTATCAACCCAAGGGATATGACAGTTATTCCTTCGGCTACCGATCTGAACCACGCGACGATCCTCGCGACTGCGCTGTGACGTTTTTCGGCACTGAGAAATCTTCGCCAGAGCTTGTCCGAGATTATGCCTACCTGCGCGCAGCAGAAATCGCCAGAGAGCGAGGCTTTTCACGCTTTGCAGTACTGAGCGACACTGACGTCACCCGTTTACTACCAGTGGCCGATGGTCCGCCTATTCCCGGAATGCAGGGCAGTCCGTATCAAGACCGCCCTTTTAGCTCTGGTGAGCTCATGGGCGCAGCAACCCAGCCTGACCGAAGCAGCTTAACTCGGCAATCCTCTCCCACACGCACCGTCCCGGCACCAGCATCTAGGCTGTTTATTCAATGCCTCGATGAAGGCCAAAAGCCTAAACTCCCCGGGCAAATTTACGTTGCCGATGAAATGATCGCAAAACTCAGAGCAAAATACCGAATCAAGCCAAACTCCTAAATCTCGCGGCGACTGCCCAGCTCTCGAATCTTGGCGAAACTATATTCCGTCGGGATCCGTTTACAGGTACGCAACTGAGGTGCTCCGATATTAGGCTGAGATCCTCTGCCTGAGTTCGAAAACCTCAACTCCGGGAAGTGTGAGGAGCAATTGGTTTGCGCCGACTCTCGGCATGGGAAAAGCCTCGATATGCGGGAACCAGACAATTTCTCGTCCACGCTTTCGCACTTCGAGCTCATAACTGCGTCGGACCTTTGCCAGTTCGTCAGACGCCGTTTGCGCGGCATCGTTATCAAGCACGACCAACATATCGATGTACTCTTCATTGGTGGCAGTGAGCGGTTCTGCTGCCGAAATCATCCCCCGCAAAATATATCTTGAAGCCATGGCGAGAGATAATCAGGCCTGCGTAATCGCAGCAAGATAGGGGGGCCTCGACGTTTACCTTTGGCTGAGTAGAAGATCTACCCTGCTTTGGCAACCGCCCACCATGGCTGAACGGAAATCACCGTGTCCGATCGGTAGAAGTCTATATTGAATCTAAATTCTAGAGTTAACCCGAAATCCAAAGAGCTCCACAGATTAGCTACTAGGCTTGGTTACAAGGAGCGAGGCGTTGAGGCCGGGTAAACGCTCGGAAAACTCTTCGGACTCGTCGGTCTGGCGCAGGGCGCGCTGCACCATGCCCATCTTCGCGTCGAGGTTGTCGACCATCGATACCAACACGGCTTCGGGGGTGGCGGCGTAAACGGCCGCGCCCCACTCCGGTTCTCCTTGATGACTGAGAATGATGTGTTCGAGCCGTTCGAGAAGATCGGGCGCGAGCTTGGCCTTGAGGCCGGCTTTGCGCACGAGCTGGTAGCCAAGGACGACGTGGCCTTGCAGAATCCCTTTGCGGCTGCGGCGCGTGGAGAGCGCGCCTTCGTACTCCGTAGTTTTGCCTGTATCGTGTAACAGGATACCAGTCATCGTCAGGTCGGCGTGAACTTCGGGATAAAGTGGCAACAGCGCCTTGGCCGCACGCGCCATGTGCAACGTATGCTCGAGCAGACCGTGACGATAGGCGTGGTGCATTTGCACGGCGGCGGGCGCTGTGCGGAAGGAATCGCCAATCTCCTCAAAGACCGCGCGAGCAGTCATGCGCAATTCGTCGTGTTTGATCGCATCGATGAAGGTGCCAAACTCGGTCCACATCGCAACCGGATCTTCCGGCGCAGCTTCAACGAGGTTATCCATCACGCCCGGCGCACCGAGTTCGTCGTCGGAAAGCGCGGCGATTTTTCCTAGCTTCGGCGAAAGACGGCCTTGGTAGTAATCGAGTTTGCCTAAAATACGGATTGCCGAACCTTCAGGCAGAGACTTTATGAGTTCGAAATGGGGATGATCGCCAAATACGGTACAAGAAAACGAACCGGTGCGATCGCCGAGTTCAATGCTCACGAACACGTTCCCATTTGAAGCAGTCTTGCTGGTTAACCGACGCAAGAGCAGCACGCTGGCGAAAGGCTGGCCGACGCTGTTTTCTAGCGCCTTGAGCTGGCGCACGGAGAGGGACGCATCTTCAGGCATGATCTTTTACGAGTTGAGTGAAAGCTTTGAAAAAAGGGTGTTTTACGTCCTGTAACATTGAGTAAAATACGGTCTCGGATGGGAGGATGTACACGTGATTGCGGGCACGCAGCGCATCGAGGCACACCTTCGCATCGTCGGGCCGACGTGCGCTCACAGCGTCGGAAAGAATCGTGACTTGTAGCTGTGCGTCGAGAGCATCAAGGGCGGTTTGATAGATGCAAATCGAGGTCTCGAGGCCACAGATGATCAGGTGTTCGACGTCCATAGCGCGAACGGCGTCGCGAATTCCGTCGTCGGCCATCGCCGAGAAATTTTTCTTGCCGAACTGTTTCGCATCAGGAGCGAGTTTGAGCAACTCAGGCACCGTGCCACCGAGTTTCTGCGGCACCTGCTCGGTAAATACCACGGGAATACCGAAGCCCTTGGCGGCTTGAACAGCGAAACTGCAGCGCTTGAACAATTGCGGACCGTCAACGACGGATTTTAGAAATACCGGCTGCAGGTCCACGCACATCAGCAGCGCACCAGAAAAAGGAGAAAAAGTGTCGGCCATATTGGAGGAAGTTGAAGCTCGCAGAACCTACGGATCGTAGCGTTTGCGCGCTTTGACCTGCACGAAACGTTTTTCGGGCAAAATGTAGGCAGTAAGAAATCCGCCCATCACGCAAGCTGTGTCGATACCCACCGACCACTTGAGCTTGTAGATCTCCGGACGCGGCGTGTGACCATATACTACAAATGGAGGGCCGTTCCACAGGTCGGCCCAGGCTGGACAGTCCTCAGCGTCAGCACGTTTGCGCGGCTTGCCGTCGCGATCGATCATTTGAATCCGCGTGACAACATTAGCGGGTTGTTTTTGCCACGGTTCGTTCGGGAGAAAACCGCCGTGCACAAAGACCGTGTTCAATTCCTCAATATAATAGGTGAGCAGCATCCCTTCGAGATACGACCAGTCCTCCGCGCGCAGCTTCTGAAGAGTCGCAGCGTCGGGTTCCTTGAGAAGGGAGGCATCCTTCGTCTTGCGATAATTGAGTAGGCGCAATTCGTGGTTACCCAGAAGCGAGATAGCTTTGTGGCCTCGGGCCAGATCGAGGACTTTGAGTGAGTCCGGGCCACGATTGACCAGATCTCCCAGAAGTACGAGTCGGTCGTCCTTGGTAAGGGCGAGGCGTTCAAGCAGTTCAGCGAACTCTTGATAACAGCCGTGGATGTCTCCGATGGCGATGATGCGTCCGTTCATTCAGCTTGCGGGAAATTGGCTAGCCTCGGCGCCGACGACAAGTAAACAAGTACGAATGGAATTGCAGCTACAGCCTCTCGCCACCGCCTGCTATGTATCGGGTCAGCCTTTCGTGGACGGCCATCGCGTCGCCAGTCACCTGGTGAATCTCAAAACTGGCGAGATCATGCGCTACGATCTGCTCGAGTCCGAATCGGCCAAATTTACCGCCGACGGCCCGATCGTCTGCCGCTGGATACAGGTTTTCAAAACACGTCGCGCCAATGAAAATCCCGACCGCGCGCTCAAACTCACGGCAGAAACGCTCTTCATTACATTGGCCGATCCCGCCGCCGAAATGACAACCGACAGCACCCGGCTCGTGCAATTCCTCGCGCTCATGCTCGAACGGAAACGCGTTCTGCGCCCAAAAGGCCGCACCTCAGACGGCGCGCGCAATGTTTACGAACACGCCAAGACTAAACAGCTTTTCGAGGTCCCCGTGGGCGAACTCACGCCAGAATTTTTCATCCAAGTGCAAGCTCAGCTCAGCGTGCTGGTCGGCGAGCCGAAAGCGAAACCCGAAGCGGGTAACGTACCCGCGCCCGTCGATCCAGCGCCCTCCCCTGCGCCGACTGAGTCGACAGCGGGATGAGCAGCCGATTCAAAAGCCGCATCTTAAGGGATGCGGCTACGGGCACGTTGATTTAGCACATGATAAAAAGTGTTCGCGCCCTGAACGTAGCCGCGTCCCGTAAGACGCAGCCCGCTTGACCGAACTATTTAACCTTGGTTGATGGCTTTGCCCTGGGACTACCTGCAGGATTCCATGAAGCGCGAATCTGTTCAGCACGAGCAGTGATTTTGTTTGTTGTGCTGTTGGTAGCGGGCTGTTCGGCAATTTTACCAGGGATCTCGGGCGCGATGTTCAGCTCCTGCAGGCGCCGGAACACGGGCTCCAATGCGCGCGCTTCATCGCGGAAGAAGAGGCTGCCGCGCACGCGCACAAACGTCCATCCAAGGCGTTCGAGCACAGCCTGGCGTTCGAGATCCTCTTGGAGCTTTTCCGGACTGTGGAACTGTTCGCCATCACACTCGATCGCAAGCCTGCTACCATTGCCGATCACGACTAAGTCGATCGCGTATGCGCCCGCTTGGTATTGCGGCAAGACATGGTAACCGCGATCCACGAGCATGGCCTGGACTCCGTCTTCGAAGCTTTTGGCCCGAGAGTTGTTACTCGTTGCGCGCTTTTTTAGGTCCTGTTCCCACGACTTCGGATTGAGCGCGTGCTCGATAATGCGACGTCGGTAGTCAGCGGGTTGCAGGTCCACTTCATGATTAAGGGAGTGAACGACCCACATCTGATTGCGGGCGCGGCTGGCAGCAACGTTGAAGCGTTTCTTAAAGATCTTCTTTGGCCCTTCTTGACGGATCGGAAGCGGCGGACGTCCTGCAGGTGCGTCAACGACCGACACAAACATCACATCACGCTCATCTCCTTGGAACTGCGCGGAGTCACCGCAGAGTATCTGGCGACGGCGATATTCGGTCGGCTCGAGGCGTTGCCGCAGAATGCTATCGATCTTTAACGCCTGCTTATCTCCAACAAGTGAAACGACACCAAACGTCATCGGCTCACCTGCATCGTTTTTGGCGTATTCAGGCTGCTCGATTGCCGCGCAGATCAGCGATGCAACCGCCTCCGCCTCGACGTCGTTGACGTTTTCACCGCTATTGCGTCCATCTGGAACCCGATGTGCGACAACGTGCGGACTCAGCGGAATCACTGAGGTTTCGCGCAGAGGTTTCACCTCGCCCTTGTAGGAAAGCGCGTTGCTGAACGCGATGATGTCGGGCGCGCAACGGAAGTGCTCGGTCAGTCGGATTACACTGCCAAAGGCAATCTGTGCTAATTCATACACAGAGGTTTCTCCGTCGTAGAGTTCTTTGTGCGGCACGGATTCGAGAAAAACACGAATGAGCTTTCCAATCTCGCTCGAGTCGATGCCGACCGCCACAGGGGTAACCTGCTCGTCGTCGCCGACCACGATCGCCTGCTTGCCGAGATAGAGCGCAAACAGCGACGTCGGATCGCATTGGCTGGCCTCGTCGATGATAACTACGTCGAAACGCGTGCGGCGTGGATCGAATGTTTCCGCAACTTCAACCAACGGCATTATCCAAACAGGTACAGCGTCTTTAGCCGAAGACATTTCCCGTCGGGCAGCTGTCCGTAGCTCGGCATCGCGCACACCTTTGCCGGTTTTCGTGAGTTTGTTCCGCATCGCGCTAAAAGCACCCAGCGCTTGTTTTTGGGTATCGCCAGTCTGCTGAATCTGTTTCAACCAGGTACGTTTCTCAACGAGTTGCGCCGTGACGTCGAGGAGCTGATGTGTGAGCCGCTCGATGCGTTGCTGCAACTGGTCAAGTGAAACACCGGCGCGGCGGTCGAGTTCGTCGTGAAGCTGGCGCCATTCCCAAGCAGACAGAGGATCACCCGTCGGTCGTGAGTCGGCATGACTGGGCAAACGATTTTCAACGGCCGAAGCCCAAGCTGCCGCTGATTTTGTCAAGCGATCGAGCAAGTCGGCACGGCGGGCGAGGTCCGGTTCCAAGGCTTTTAGGCGCAGAAGCTCGCGATATTCGGTTTTATAATCCGCAACGTGGTTGCCCGTCAGGGCTTCGCGTAGATGCCGAGTGACGTGTGCCTCAGGTCTCGGCGTGCTAACCAGTTTCTGCCGCCAACCGTCGAGTTTGCCATTGAGCTGACGCTTGCGCAGCCAACGACTGCGCGCTTGGAGGATAGTGCCTAGTTCGCCAAGGATAGCTTTGCGGATTCGGCGGAGCTGCGCGTTTTCGCCAGCTTCAGGCGGAGTGGAGTTGAGAAACGTTCCCCAATAAAAACCGAGCCGGTCGAACTGCGCTTCAAGGGGCTGCCAGACCGTCGTCTGCCAATCGAGGCAACTCTGAATCTGCGGGACGAATTGTTTACAGACTTTTTCAGGTTGATCGCTGAGTTCAGCGCTAGCGAGGCCGCCGTTGCAGGCCATCTGGCGTTCCCACCTTTGGACTAGTTCGTTACGCACGTGACGCATACGAAGAAGCGCGCGGACTGCTTGCACTTGGGTGAGATCGTTCAAGTCTAACGGGCGGCCGTTGACACGCACTTGCTCTTGAAACTCGTGGCATTGCCGCTTGGTCAGCTTGGTCATCAAACCGAAGGAGTGCCCTGCCTCACGATGGCGGATGATTTCATCAACGATGGTAAGTAATTCGTGCGGCTCGCGCTTGTCGGCGATCATCGGGCCGTGCTCCATCACGAGTGTGTGGCACTCGTGAACTTCGTTCCACGTCGATTCGATTTTTTGCACCAGCGATTCCCATTCGCGACGGGCGATGTTGCCATCCCGCCCTGCCTGGATCGCGAGCAATTGCCATGGCTTGCAGTCACGGAGAAACTCGATGGTTCGGCTGGCTAGTTCGAGCATGCGATCAAACTCGGCGAGTTCGCCAGGTTCTCGCAAGTTGTCCCAAAGCTCATCGCGCAACCGCAAGTTATGCCCAGCCAGGGCGTTGAGTTCGTCTATCGCGTCGTTAAATTCCTGCGGTGTCGGCAGAGATGCCACATCAGGCCGAAACGCACAGAGAGCCCGTTCATCTTCCGCGTTTATTCGGGCATTGGTCTGATAAAGTTCGACAATCTCAGCGTGAGAAAGAGGAAGGGGTGCCCCAAGTTCGACCGGGCTGGGAATCCAATCGGAAATGCCGACTCCTTCTTTAACCTGACGCGCAGCATCAATCGGGCGAATCGCTTTCTCGCCCAAGATAACATCGCGAATTTCGTCTTGGCGCGCATCGAGCAAATTTTTACGGGCAGAACGCAACGCTTCCAAAATACGCATGCGTTCGCCGTGCAGATGTCGCGCATCACGTTCGAGCAACCCGCCATCCTGACTTAAACGAACGTGGATTTTCTGCACTGCCGATTGCAGCTCCTCTTGGCTCTGTTTGTCGTTTTGAAGTACGCTGATGCAAAGTGGCTGGAGTGGTTCGACGACTTTCTGCCGGAGCACCCGCAGTGCCTTGGGCGTGTGCGCTGTCACGAGCACGCGTTTGCCCTGGGCTAAAAAATGCCCGAGTAAATTAGCGATCGTGTGTGTCTTGCCGGTGCCCGGAGGTCCTTGCACAAGCACGCAATCACGTTTCGCCAGCTGCTTGGCGATTTCGAGTTGTTCTCGATTGGCAGGTTTGCTCAACAAAACGTCCTCATCCTCGTTGCCGACAGAAAGTCCAGCGCCAATCAAACCGGTCGAGATTTCTGGGCTGCGGGTTTTCAACCCGAGAATTTGTAGCAGCGACGGCGGGAAATCTGTGCGCGTGGCGATATCTTCCAGCACCAGATCAAAGATATTTTCCGGGCCGGTACGCCGCTCACGCATGAAAATGACGGGCTGACGCTGGAGCGTGGGAATTCGTTCGGTTGCAAAAGGCGCAATCGAAGCGCGTGCTTGATCGTCCGAGGCGAGAAATACCCCGCGGCTCGGGAAAAGGCCTTGGATGAGACGACGGAAAAATCCACTGGTGTCTTCATCGCTGAGCGGAGCGAACTCAGTTTTTTTCAACTCTTCAACGCAGCGGGCGATTTGCTGCGTGTCGGCCTTCGGCAAGGCTTGCAGGAATTCAAGATAGAGCTCGGGCTGTAGTTCGCGTTTACGAAAAATGAACTGCGGCTGCACCTTCTCCGGATAAAATTCGAGCTCCAGTTTTTGCAGCAAAATCGGGTGGCGGAACTCACCGTGTTCGTCAGGACAACTTAACAAGCCGTCACCGACAAGGAGTTCGACGCGCTCACCTTCGCGTTCTTGCGCGCCGTACCACGCGTATGCAGTTTCAAAGAGCGCCAGCGCCTCACGCGCAGCACGATCACTGGCCTGCCACAGAGCGCGTTGCTCCTGCCACTGACGTAACGCGGCGGGCCGTCGCGCATCAGCATGAAAATGCTCAACACTAGGCTGGCCACTAGCGCCGGTGAGATTGCGTGAACTCTGCGCTTCGACCTTGCCCGAGAAATCTTTCCACTCCGGTAACAACCACTCCGATAAAATCGGCGGCGGCTCCGGACAAGGGGTAGTCGCAGGACGCTGTAGCCGAAGAACGATGTCGTTGTCCTCAAAGTTGTCCTCCGCTTTCGGGACTTCGCGAAATAATTCGACCGACGGATGTGCAGGTAATTTTTCCAACCAAATCACTCCGGGCTGTTGAGCAATATCACGCACCGGCGGATAACGCAGATCCGAATACGCCTTCAGGAACTCAAATAACTTCGTCAGGCGCTCGCGTGCAGGCCGCAGGCTCTCGTTTGCTTCCGGATTCTTGGGAGCAAAATTTTCTGTAGAGGGTTGGAGGTCCGGTGCCGATTGCATAGTATAAAGGCCGCGCCCCATCATGGGTCGTTTCTTGGCGTTGAGGTGGGCAAGTAGACCAGCAAGGTCAGCCTCGGTGCCATTCATTGTCGTAACGATGACGTAAACAACGTCAGCCCGCCGTTTATCCCCACCCGCCGGGCAGAGAAATTCTAACCCGTTAGATAAGTTATCCTTGGCCCCGATATCTCCGCGAGCTCAGCGATTCGGCTGTAACCGAGTGCATGGAAAGGAGTGGCAATCTTTACGTCACCGCTTCTGCCAACAGCACGATTCTCTGCATCAAAACGACCGTCTCCGGGACAACACTTGCTGTGACGCACGGAGCGGTGGCATCAGGTCACGCAGGGAGCGAATGCCGCCTCGAATAAGCCCCCCAAGAACACCGCTTTAACGAACCTCGCCATATCGCTATCGAGCCAACCGACGCCAGCCCCAGATGACCGCCACGGGGTAACCAGCCGCCGCAAAGAAGATTGTTCTTCTCGAAGGGTAACCTTCTCGCATTGGTGCGGGCAGAGGGAGTCGAACCCTCCTCTCATGCTTGGGAAGCACGCATAATACCGATATACTATGCCCGCGAGAGGTTGCGCTGGATAAAAACTGTCCGCGTGCTTGCGGCAATCCTGAACTTTGCGTCACGGCCAAATTAGCAGCCCTAAACAGGGATTCTGCTTGGGACAGCGCGTTCAACGATACTCGCGACGGCCATCGAGAGCGCTCTTGAGCGTCACCGAATCAGCGTAGAGTACGCCACCGCCGCTTGGCAGGCCGAAGCCGATGCGCGAAACTTTCACGCCGCGCTCAGCCGGGATATGTTGGGTGAGATAATGGCAAGTCGCCTCGCCTTCGACATCGTTCGAAAGCGCAAGGATGAGCTCACGCACCTCACCCGATTCAATCCGGGCCAGGAGTGACGGCAGATTGAGGTCGTTTGGACCTACACCTTGGATTGGCGAAAGTTTGCCGTGCAAAACGTGATATACGCCGCGATAGGCGCCCGAGCGCTCCAGTGCGACGAGATCGGGCACTTGCTCGACCACGCAAACAACGGACTGATCGCGACGCTCGTCAGCGCAGAGCGCGCAACGTTCGCCTTCGGCTAGATTGCCGCAGCGGTCGCAGCGCCGCACCGATTTCGCTGCTTCCTCCAAAGCCTCGACAAGAGCTGGTAACCGCGCAGGTTTTTCCACGAGCAGGTGGAGCGCAATGCGTTCCGACGAGCGGAAACCGAGGCCCGGAAGTTGCTTTAGGTGCTTCTGAAGCTTTTCAAAAGCGGGCGTCATGCAAATGTAGAAAGTGGAATGATGAATCAAGAATGTCGGAACGCACCATCATGAGCGACCGGCAAAACTCTTCATTCAACATGCTCATCATAATTGTCTCACATCATTCCAGGCATTTGGAAGGCCGAAGTGACCTTCTGCATCTCGGCTTCGTTTTGCTCTTTGGCCTGTTTAGCAGCGTCCTGCACAGCACCGAGGATCGTATCAGAGACGACCTTGACGTCTTCCTTGAGAAACTCGGGATCAAGCGTGAGCGTGAGGAATTTACCCGCACCGTTGATCTTCACTTTAACGGCGCCGCCACCGCTCGTGATTTCAAGCTCTTTGGCTTCGAGCTGGGTTTGGAGCGTCTCGATCTGACGCTGCATTTTCTGGGCTTGTTTGAGGAGTTTACCGACGCCGGCCATGGGATTTAGTGGGTTTGGATTTTAGAAATGAAGCAGAGATTAGCCAACAAACTGGTAAGGCGAGGTGTCCGTGCCGAGCCGAAACAATACGGCTCGTCTGAACGATTCGGTCTATCTGAATTTGCGGCGAACTTAAAATGCTTGGCTGACCAGTCGCTCGCAACCGCAGAAATTCTTCAAGCCTCAAGTAAAGGCCGGTATCCAGCTCGAAAATCCGGATAGCGCGGGCGCCAACCTAGCACAGCCTTGATTTTGTCGTTCGTGATGACGCGATCCGGAGTCACAGCGCGTCGTCCAGCTGTCGCTTCGCCGGTGAAACGCGGTGCAGGTTGCCCAATTCTCTCTGCGAGCCAGGTAACGACCTCGGATTTCGGCACTGCAGTATCATCAGCAACGTTAAAAATTTCATTGGCGATCCCCGACGGCGCGGCAAACGCCGCTATGATCGCTGCAACGATGTCATCGCGATGAATAAGGTTGAGGCGATGCGCTCCTCGCCCGCCAATTTCGGTTTCGCCGTTACGGAGTTGGTCGAGCAAATGGTGGCGTCTAGGCCCATAAATACCCGCCAGTCGCAAAATAAACCAGCGGGCGAAAACCGCTCGTGCATTTTCGCGCAGCAGGTTTTCCGCTTCCAACAAAACCGCTGATGTGCCCACGGCGCCCTCAATTGACGCGTTTTCGTCGACGCGCGCACCTCCACTTTGTGGATACACCGAAGTGCTGCTGGTATAAATAAGAGTGCCGATAGAACCCTGCGTGGCTGCCCAAGCCAGAATTGAGCGCATTCCCTCCACGTAGCTTCGACGATAGCCATCGATCCCGTCGCCCCCGGAGCTCACGCAATTGAGAACAAAATCGACAGGTCCGGAGATTTTCTTGTGCCACGCGTCAGATGAAAGGTCGTCGATGACGACGTCACAACCTTCAGCTGCAAGAGCGGAGACCTTGGCCGGATTGCGCGTCAGCGCTGTAACGCGAGCACCGAGTCCGCCGCCCACCGCTGCCGCCACGGCGCCGCCAACGTATCCAGCGCCGAAAACGACGAGATGTTTTCCTTTGAAAAAACCAGGTGCAAGTGCGGCCATCTTTGGTACTTTAATACCATGCCCACGGTTCTCGTCATTTTGCCAGAGGGTTTTGAAGAAATCGAAGCCATCGCGCCTATCGACTTGCTGCGCCGCGCTGGCGCCGAAGTGACCATCGCCGCGCTGGGCGCGAGTCCCCACGTGACGGGACGCTGCCATATCACCATGCACGCGGACACGACGCTCGGCGCTGTCGCAGAAAAACCGCACGACCTCATCTTTCTACCCGGCGGACCCGGCGTCCTTAACCTCCACGCCGATATCCGCGTGCGCGATCTCGTGCGCCATCAAGCTGATTCCGGTCGCTGGGTCGCCGCGATTTGCGCTGCGCCAACCGTTCTGAACGACGCCGGTCTGCTCGCAGGCCGCCGCTACACCGCCCATTTTTCGGTCGCGAAAGAACTCACGCAAATCCTCAAAGATGAGCGCGTGGTTGTGGACGGCAAAATCATCACTTCGCGCGGTGCCGGAACGGCGCTGGATCTAGGCTTTGTGCTGGTCGAAATGCTGTTTTCTGCGGAAAAAGCCCGAGAAATCGCTGCGTCCATCTGCGCCTAATAGGAGTTTGGCCTGCTGTAGGCCTCGAAACGCTTTTTCAGAAGGGTTTCTCGGCCTCTCCGGTTGCCGCTCGGCTACGTTTTATTTTTTTAGGGGTATTTAACCAGTCGGACTTTGAGCCGATGTTGCCTTAAGCCTCTTTATCATGTGGCTTTACAGGTGTGACGCACTCCGCGTTTGTCACGCTTTCCCCCTTAGCTTTGACCACGCTCAACCCCTCAGCTGTTCGTCGCCTCGACCGAAGTGACGGAGCGAAGCTTTCCCAATATGTGCGGAATCGCCGGATTTATTAGCCAAGAACAACCGTCTTACCTCCGTCGCGCGGCGGTGGAGCGTATGTGCACCGCTATGCAACGTCGAGGACCCGACGATAGCGGGATTTACTCGTCGGTCACAGCGACCCTAGGCATGCGTCGGCTGGCGATCTTTGATCCGGCAAACGGCCAACAGCCGATGAGCACTGCCGATGGCCGCTATCAGATCGTTTTCAACGGAGCTATTTACAATTTCCGTGAATTACGCGCCGCGTTAGAATCATCAGGAACTAATTTCCGTACCCAATGTGATACCGAAGTTTTGCTGATGGCCTATGTTCAGTGGGGAGTCCAATGCCTGCGCAGGCTGCGCGGGATGTTCGCTTTTGCTATTTGGGACGCACAAGAACATTTGCTCTTCCTCGCGCGCGATCCGTTCGGCATCAAACCGCTCTACTATGCGCACGATGGCGCCACCTTGCTTTTTGCGTCCGAACTCAACGCCCTCGTCACCTCAGGAGTCGTGCCCATCGCAATCGATCCGACCGCGCTCAACGCTTCCCTCTCCTATCTCGCAGTACCTGCGCCCCGAACCATCTACAAGGGATTGCTCAGCTTACGCCCAGGCGAGTGTGCAATCTACAAAGGCGACAATCTCGCGATTCGCACTTATTGGAGTTTTCGTGATGCGATCGAATCGGACTCCGAGACCTGCCGCTCACAAAAAAAATTCCATCGAGAACTACGTTCCCGCCTCGAAGATTCCATCCGCGCACACTCACTGGCCGACGTGCCGGTCGGCGCTTTTCTCTCCGGCGGGCTCGATTCCAGCGCAGTCGTCGCGTTGATGCAGCGGACTGGAAGTACAAAACTTAAAACGTTTTCAATCGGCTTTAGTGAGTCCGCCTATTCGGAAGCCGCCGAAGCCGAGGAGTCCGCGAAATATTTTGGAACTGAACATCAGACGCACGTGCTGACTGGCGAACAAGTCGCAAGGGACATTGAGTCTATTATCGCGTCCTACGACCAGCCAACCGGCGACGCCATTAATTCCTACTACGTCAGCCAAATCGCCCGCGCCGGTGGTGTGACGGTCGCGCTTTCCGGTCTCGGTGGCGACGAACTTTTTGGCGGGTATCCCTGGTTTAAGACCACCCCCAAGCTCGCTCGCTGGCTGCCCTGGTGGCGACGTATGCCCAGCCCGGTCCGCGACCTTGTCTTGGCTCGCCTCAAACGGGGCGATTCACGCGAGCAAAAGCTCGCTGACTTTCTGCGTCACGCGCGCAACATCCACGAGCTCGCCGCGCTGCAACGCCGCAATTTCTCCGAAGCCGCTCGTCGCAATCTGCTCAACGGCGAAGTGCACTACACGCCGCACCCAGAGCTCACTCATTTGCCGGCCGAGCTGGAAGATGCCGATCCAACCGAAATCGTCAGCGCCTGGGAACTGCGCACCTACATGGCCGACGTGTTGCTACGCGACAGCGACGTCATGAGCATGCGCCATTCCCTCGAGTTGCGCGTACCGTTTGTTGACCGCCCGCTCATCGAATGGCTCTGGAGCCAAAGGACGCGTTTCAAACACACATCGGGCCAGCCCAAACACGCTCTCGCCACCGCGGTGCACGATCTTTTACCGCCAGCCATCGCCAAACGCCCTAAACGTGGCTTCACGTTGCCGCTTGAACAATGGATGCGCGGGCCATTGCGCCCATTTCTTGAGGAGACGTTTACGTTAGCCAATATCACCCGCAGCGGACTCTTCAATGGCGCGGGCGTGCAGGGTCGCTGGCAAAGCTTCATCACTGGCGACGATCCGCGCGAGTGGTCGCGCGTGTGGACGCTCGCCATCGCTGTTGCCTTCGTCAATCGCACACGCCAACCTTTCATTACCCCAACATGAACACACTGCTTTTGGCCCCGGAGTTGTTCGCCAGCGAGGGAGGAATCCCACGCATTTTGCGCCTTTATCTCAAAGCCCTGTGCGAGCTGAGCGAACCAGCCGGCAACGTCATGGCCGTATCGCTCAATGACGCCTCTTTCGACTCGCGCGAACTACGACGCTATTCCAATAAACGTCTCGCCGACTGGGCGGCCTGCGATCGCAGCAAAATGCGTTTCATCAAAGCTGCTCGTCGCATGAGCGCCACTGCGGATCTCATCGTTTGCGGTCACATCGGACAATTGCCCGTCGCGTGGGCAATGCGCAAATTGCGGCGAAAACCTTTTAAATATACGCTGATCGCTCACGGCATCGAAGTCTGGCGGCCCTTCAATCGTCTCGAAATCCTCGCGCTCCGCGGAGCAGACCGCATCTGGTGCGTCAGCGAGTATACCCGACGCGAACTTCTGCGGAACTGCAAAATTCCACTAACCACCACCGCAGTGCTGCCTAACGCTCTAGACCCCTATCTGCATGTACTCGAACCAGCCCCCAGCGTTACAGAGTATGACATCCTTACTATCTCGCGCCTAAACAACTCCGACAGCTACAAAGGTATCGATCACCTCATCGAAGCGCTGCCGGTAATTCGACGCGAGATTCCTGCCGCTCGCTTGCGCATCGTAGGACGTGGCGACGATCTCCCTCGTCTGCACGAAATCGCCGGACGTCTCCACCTCACCAGGGCAGTCGAGTTCCTCGGCTACGTCAGCGACGACGAACTCAAACGCGAACTAAAAGCCTGCCGGCTTTTCGCTCTCCCGAGCCAAAAAGAAGGCTTCGGCCTCGTATTTCTCGAAGCCATGATCCACGGCAAACCTTGCCTCGGCGCGAGAGACGGCGGCATTCCTGAGGTCATCACGCCTGAGACTGGTATGCTGGTAAGCTATGGCCGCGTTCCAGAGCTCGCCGGCGTCTGCGTGGACGCGCTTCGTCGCATCTGGGATCCAGCCGTCATCCAAACCCGAGCCAACGAATTTTCGTATTCGCGCTTTCGCGACAAACTCACCTCGCTGATCCCCATCTCAGCTTGAGCGAAACAACCAGCCAACAACGCCCTGCGGCCCTCATCATCGAGGCGGGTCGCACCGAACGCCATTACTGGCGTGATCTCTGGCGTTACCGTGAACTCCTCGGCTTCCTCGCATGGAGGGACGTCAAGGTTCGTTACAAACAAGCCGTGCTCGGTGTCGCTTGGGCGGTAGTTCAGCCAACAATACAAACGTTTCTACTAACCTTTGTATTTCACAAACTCGCGCGCATGCCTTCCGGCAACATTTCGGATAGTCAGTATCCGTTACTTGTACTCGCCGGTTTGTTACCGTGGCAGTTGTTTTCCGGCGCCTTCAGTGGCGCAGGCAACAGCCTTGTCAGCAACTCGCACCTGATTTCCAAAGTGTATTTTCCGCGGCTGATTGTC
>Ga0302321_100000703_pt1 | contig 29019 bp, 23 predicted proteins | sample Fen_T0_1_FD_202505 | JGI IMG/M metagenome (GOLD analysis project Ga0302321, IMG submission 202505) | Peat permafrost microbial communities from Stordalen Mire near Abisko, Sweden - Fen_T0_1 | ecosystem: Environmental > Terrestrial > Soil > Wetlands > Permafrost | place: Sweden: Abisko... | reverse complement strand
TGGGCGGCGGCATTCCGCTATCCAGCGAAACGCGCACGAGCTCGACCGGGCCTTTCACCAGTTACTTCCTGGGTATGACCACCCCGGATTTTCGCTCACTGGCGGTCGTGCGCTTCGCCCCGCGGAGATAGCCATCGCCCCCGCTGAACGATTTCAGAGTGCGATCAGAAGATGCGTTCGCGTACGTAAATCTGATCACCCGCTTGGAGCGGCACGTCCGGTGCGCGGCCCTCGCTAATCTCGTCCACGTTCACCTCGACCGTTTGCTGACCCTTACTGGTCTTGCGAGTCAGGCTCACGTGCGCGCCACTCGCCACCGCGGTCAGCCCGCCCGCTTGCGAGATGGCTTGGATCATGGACATGCCCGGCAAGAGCGGATAGCTACCCGGTTTGGAGACCTGACCGAGCAGCGTCACGTGTCGACTGGCGTACTCTTTGACCTGCACGACGACGCTCGGATCGGACAGCACTTTTTCGGCAATCAAGCGCTCGCGCACCAGGCGCGCGACTTGTTGCGCCTCGAGATCGGCGACCTTGAGCGTGTGCACGTACGGGAAATCCACTGTGCCGTCGGAGGCCACCTGATACTCGTGCGGCAGATCCTTCTCACCGACAATCTCCAGCGTGAAGGTGTCTCCCGGACCGAGCACGTAGCGCTCGGTAGGCGGAGCCAAATTGCTGCGAGGACCGCCGTGGCTCGAAGCGCAGGCAGACACGAAGACAATGAAGAGACACAGCCAGCCGCGGATGAAACTTTGCATCCAACGATACGTTACTCGCGTCATGAAGGTCGGTTTACAGGAACCAGCGCGCGCCGAGAAAGGCTTGCCAGCGTCGGTAAGCAAGGGCATCGCCACCCGGGTCCATGGGATCCGCCTTGATAACGACCCCGGTAATGTTCTGGTCGTAGTTGACGGTCGCATTGAGCCCGAACGTGTTGCTCAGCCGATATTCACCGAACAGCCCCACGTCCACACGTTGCTCGGAAAACGAGTCGTGCTGTTTGCTTCCGTTCGCGTAATACGACTCGGGGAACATCACGTTGGAGATGCCCGCTGTCAGGCTGGTCACGAACATGCCGCCGAGCAGGTAGGACACGCCCGCATAGCCGCGATCCCTTTGAAAGAAGTTACCCAAGTAGCTGTTGGAGACGTCCCGCATATAACCAAGCGTGGCGTACGAGAGGCCGACTGGCGCTGAGCCAGCGTTCATCGCGTCGCCGCCGCCGCTGATAAACCACTTGAGTTCCGCTTGACCCGTAACCGAGTCGAACTGCTGCTGGGGCTGATTGGCGCGCTGATCGTAAAATGTTCCGGCCCACCCAACCAGCGCGAGCAGCGCCAAGCGCGAGGTAATTAGGCCGTTCATGCCGATGCTCGAGCGCACAATGGCGCCGTTGTTCTGAGAACCGGGATTGGGGTAATTCACCCAGGTGTAGCTGCCGTCGTAAAGCAACGCGGTACGCGGCAGAAAACGCCAACGACCGCGCATGTTGACGGCGTTCGTGTAGTTGTTCAGACCTGAGAAGTTAGACTTCTCGAAGTAGTTGTAATTGAACTCATAGCCCAAGCGCCAGTCAAACAGGCCTCCACCTGGACGCCACGTCGCGCCAGCGCCAGCACGGAAGCTGTCCCGGTCGAACGCGTCCGACGGGTCTGGATTATTGGACGGTTGCCCCTGGCGGACGAAACCGAGATAGGTGTCCGCGCCGACGCGACCAGTCGGCAAAAAATTCAGCAAGAGATCCGCGCCCATGTCCACATGGCGCTGATCGGCGAACTGGCTGGAGTACTTCGAATTCGCTGCGATCAGCTCATTATAGGAGAGGTACGCACCCGACCTGAGGGTCACCGACTGTGACCCTGGCGCCCCGTTGGCCTCGCGTCGCTGGACCCCAAGCGTCGACAGGGTGCCGGATAGGGTGGCTCGCAGCCGATAGGCCGAGAGCGGATCTTCCGAGGGCGCACGTAAGAAATAGTTGGAGTCGTAGCCAACTTCGCCCGAGACGCCCGGATGGAATTCCAGGTTGCCGACGCGAACGCCGATCCCCTCACCGAACTTGCGATCGGCAAGCCAAGGTTGGGCCTGAGCGTGGGCCTCGAGCGAAATAGCGCCGAGGAGCACTGTCGCCGCAAGCGTAAGGCAGAACTTCATGGGACCGATCGGTTCTTCGGGGGGGGATGGGGAGCGGGGAGAAAGCCGGTCGGCGTTACTTGGTCGGACTGCTCAGCGTCGGGGGCAGCGACACCAGTGGGTCCGTCGGAAAATTCGTGGTGTCTGTATCAGGAATCGTCGGATCGATGCTGACTGTCACGGTCGACTCACCGATGAAGCCAGTCTCTTCACCAATGCATTGATTGGCTTCCGAGACTAACGCCGAGGAACGATCCTTGAGCACCTGTACGATCGTGAACTCGTGCTTCGCGCGATCGGCATCGTTGTGACTCGCAGCGGCTTCTAAGGTTTCGATGCGGCCCGCGGCGGTGCTCACTGCGACGTGGATCTGGCTGAGCTTGTCGCTCAAGCAGAGCGTCTTCACGACGTCGTGCTTTTGCTTGGCATCGCTGGCTTGGCGCTGAACGGCTGCCGCGTCGTTGTCCATCATCGGCTTGAAGGCACGTGCACGCTGCAACATTTGCGCAGGCGTCAGGTTCACGTCTTGTTGCGAATCGACTCCGACCGCGGCCGGCGGAGCTTCACCGTTTTGAGCGAGCGCCACACCAAAGCAACTCAGCACTGCTCCAGCTGCTAGAAATGCCCACGCTTTTGTTGTCGGTCGCATTTTGTAAACCAAGCCTCCCTCGAAGAATCAGAACAGAGCCGGTGTCAGTATATGAACCTACAATTTCTGTGTCAACGCAGTGCGTCTCACAAAAAGAGCTTCTATTTCCAGCGCTTCAGCCATTCGGCCGACGCAAAAATGCCACTCCCCAGAAGTCCGGGGAGTGCGTAAGCGGTCAGGTGCGCGAAGCGACCCCTATGTTCAGAGTGCGGTACTCACCCTCTATTGCTTCACGAAGGTGACGGGCACCGAAATCACAGCGCTACCGCCCTCGGGCGCATCGAACTGAGCGGCCTGGGCGCGAGCCTTCACGCAGGCCACTACCGACGCGGGTAAAGTGCCGGACGAACCACTGACACCAGTCACCTCACCGCCCGCTCCAACGCGAATCGTCAGCGTGATATTGCCGGCCGCATCGGGATTTTCAGCCAGACCTCGCTGGTAGCAAGAGCGGAAACCGGCGCGCATCCCAGCCACGACGCGTGAAGCGTTACCCACGGTGCCGCCGCTGACGTTCGCCCCGCCGACGTTGGCGTTCCCCTTGGGCCCAGCGACTTTGACTCCAGCCCCAGTTCCTTCGGTGCCCGTCGTGCGGCCGCTGGAACCGATTCCAGCCAGAGTACCACCCATGCCGGGGCGGATCGCACCGCCACCGGAACCTAGCTTCAAGTCACCCGTTCCAGCACCGACGCCGGCACTGCTGGCCGCGGCCTGGTCCAGAGCATTGGTCGCGACCTCGCTGCCCTTCAACACGCCGGCGGTCGCCGGACCGCTGCTCGCCAAAGCACCGAGCGTTTGCATCTCGAGTTGGTCGAGTTCGTTGTGGAGCGCGGCGGCTTGCTTGTCACTCATCTGCCCCGCAGGCGCTTTGGGCCCCGCGGGCGCATTGTTGCTCGGGGCCGGAGCCTTTTCCGGGGTCTTCTCGGCCTTCGCGCTTTCGTCTGGCTTCTCTTCTGGCTTGTCCTCGACCGGCGGTGGTGGCGGCAAACTCTTCAGCGAGTCGATGACCCCAGCGACGCTCAGCTCATCGTCGACGACCGGATCTAGCCAGTCCGAGTAGATCGAACCAAGCAGAAGAAAGTGAAACAGGAACGAGATGGCGGCGATGATCGTCGTGTTCCAATCGATCGAACTCGCGCCGCGCAATACAGCCACCGGCAGCTGCGGCTTCGGTTGAATCGGCGGGGGTGCCACAAACTGGAAGAGGAACGTGGTGTCGCCAATCACGACCTTGCCGCGCGAATCCTCGGTCAGCCGAATTTGATACGCGCCCTGTGAGGTGCGGCGTGCTTGACCCTTGAGCACCGTGAGATCCGAAATGCCCGTCGGCAGCGCGATGCGCCCAGTCATGCCGTCGAGGAAGTTCAGGTGGTAGTCGTTGCCCACCAGCTCGAACACGCGAAAGGTCGCGGGCACGGTCGAGGTCGCAATCACGAACATGTTCTTTTCGCTAGGACCAACGGTGACGTGCGTGCGCTGTTTGATGATCCGCTCTTCCGAAACCCGCCCGGCTTGCACTACGCCGATGCGCAGAACCTTTGGACCGGTTGCGGCAACGGCCCGCATCACCGCTGTCATCTGTCCGGGGCGTTGCGAAGAGCCTGCGCCTGGTTGCTGGAACCCTTGGGTCATTGAAGCTTCCTCTTTACGTCACGGCAGAACAGCACCGGCTCGACCGCATGACATCGGACACCGGCAAGCGAGAGTCGTTCCCACGATCTACGGAAGAGTAGCCCGCATCGGTCTCCGCGCGAAAGTAGTTCCCCAAGGAATCTTTCAACGTTCCCGCCGCACTCTCGGGCCCGCTAGCGAATCGCCCTGGCGCAGCGATTCAAGCGAAGTGCCCAGTGCCTTTCCGGTCTCACGAGACGATCGATCCCATTCCGAGCGAATTGCGGCACTCCGCCGCTTGGCCACGCGGCCGACGGTCAGCACGCCCGCGGCACCGAGCAAGCCGCCGGCCCCGCATGCCAAGAGTCTCAACACGCGCTCGCTCGAGGAATGCGCGCTCGCGCTGGCACCAATGTAGCCAAAGAGCGCCAACGCTGTGCCGCTCGCCAAGCAAATTCGCGTCAAGGCCACAAAGCGCGCGGGCAACAGGCTGAGTTCGAAGGACACATCGGACAGCCGTCGGTTCAAGTCAGCGATCGCGGCGCGCCGAACCCGCTCGGAATCTGGCGCGTTCGCACCGACTTCGGCAAGCAGTTCGCCAAGCAACGCGGCCGGCTCCGGCGCAGTCAACCGTCGGAGAAGGCGCAGCAATCGTAGCGCGAGCAGCGAACAGAACGCGGCCACCAGCCAGGCGAGGGCGAGTTCCCAGCTCAAGCTCAGAAAGGATCGTTATAGATCGCCTTCTCGATGCGATCCAAAAACGGCTGACGCAGTTCGGCGAGCGTCAATTTCGGTTGGATGCGGCTCACGTCGACCGCGGCAATTGGCTTTTGCACACGGCCGACGATCGTCACCTCGCTGATCGTCACGACGCGCCCCTTCTTTTGAGCGAAGGCATTGACCGACGAGAGCAGCACCGCCAACAGCAAACCCGAACGAGCACTAACGACTAACAAATTGTTCATTTAGTGGCTCCAGTGGCGGGTGCGAACGTGGCGGAGGGTGCGGCCGGCGCTTTCGTCGCCGGTGCCGCTGCACCGGGAGCCGCTGCAGCAGGCGGAGCCGCTGCAGCAGGCGGAGCCGCTGCAGCAGGTGGAGCCGCTGCAGCATCCGCAGATTCTGCCGCCTTGGCCTCGAGCAACGCCTTCTTGGTCTTGGCGCGGGTGATCAACTCGTCGGTGTCGTCCGGGGTCCCACCAGCCACGCGCGGCTTCATCTTCTTGTATTGGTTCAGTTCATCGATCGCGGTATCGGCGGCCTGGCCCGGCGAAACGCCGGGAAAATTATCGGTGAACAAGTACAAGAGACCGAGGTTGTAGTGTACCTGTGCGATGCTCGGATCTCGCTTCTTGACCCATTCGAATTCGCGCTTCGCGTCTGCGGGTCGACCGAGCAGGCGATAAGCGTCCCCCAAATCGAGGTGTGCGATGACGTTGTCTGCGTCGTACTTCAAGGCGGGCTCGAGCAGTTGCTGCGCGTCCGCCGCATTGCCCGACTCCAGATAATAGGACGACAGCTGCACGCGCGCTTCGACTAGATCGGGACGCAACTCAAGCGCCTTTTGCAACTCTTGGATAGCGGGTCCGCGCAGGCCCTGCTCCTTGTAGATCAGGCCGCGGATCAGGCGCGCTTCCGCGTTATTCTTGTCGCGCGGTGGGTTCTCTTCGCCGTAGCCATCCAGGATGCCCTTCAGCGCGTATAACGCCAAATCCAAACGACGCGAGCGGTAGTGGTCGCGTGCCAGCGTGACCATTGCGGGACGGTAATCGGGATTTAGCTTGAGCGCTTCTTGGGCCAAGCGCTGAGCCTCACCTGAATTACCCTGAATCGACTTGACCTCTGCCAGCGCGGCGGAGACCGCAGCACTCTTCGGCATTTGCGCTTGGCGTTGATTCAGAAAATCGGTGGCGTCGTCCGGCTTACCAGTGTGCGCAAGGAGCACCGCGTAAGCGACGATCGCCGGCTCGTAATCGGCGACGATCGTCGTGGCCTGCCGGTAGGCGGTGAGCGCCCCGGATGTCTCGTTGGTACGTTCGCGCACCACGCCCAATGAGTAGAACGCCTGATAGGCCTTGGCATCAGCCTGCGTTGCTTGCGTGAATTGGTTCTTCGCCCCGGCCAGATCGCCCTTCTTGAACGCGTCCATCCCGGCTGAGTAAGCCGCAGCCGCCGCCGCGTTCATCTTCGGGCGATTGTTGGCCGCGTCGACGTTCGTTGGCGCATCCGGGATGCCAAACTGAGCGCCCGCTGGCGCTGCCTCCCCGGTACTGGGCGACGGAGCCGCGCTACCTTCTTGGCCGGGCGTCGCCGCACCCTTGCCGGCTGTGGCGCCACCGCCGCAAGCCACGCTAGCGAGGCTTGCCGCGAGCGTGAGGGCCGAAATGAGGCGAGGAGTGCATTGCCTAATCGTGAAGCGCGTCATAGTGCTCACCAACCTCATTGCACGAATGCCGGCAACGGCGCAGGCAGGCCCTGCGGGGGTGACGCCGTTGCTTGACCCGGGCGCATGCGCGGGAACATCCCGGCCGAGTAGTTCAGGTCTTTGATCGTGCTGGTGTATTGTTGCATCTTGGCCTCGCCGATCACGTCCGTGAAGAACGCCAAACGTCGAATGGCGCGCGTGACTTCCGGGTTCGACACGCTGTAGCGCTTGGCCAAAACGACCGCGTTACCGTAGCGGTCGACCATGATCTGATCGGCGCTGTTGAGCTCTTGGTCGCGACGATCGCGCCAGGCGTTCTGCACCTTGACTCGAAGCGCATCCGCTTTTTCCTGCAAGTCCGGATTGTCGCTGTTCTCCGCCTTCTTCAAGACTGCCTCGGTTTTGGCATCGAAGATTTTCAGCTGCGGTGCGCGAGTGTTGTACAGACCGGTGCGCAGAGAGTCATACAGCGAACCTTGACGCGCGATCGCTGCAGTCGTCCATTCAGGCGAGACGTAGGTATCGACGACGTGCTGCAGTTTGTCGTAGCGCTTCTTGGCCTCACCGGCATCCTTTTGGTACTCGGCCACTACCTCGACGGAAGTGCCCTTGTAGTGGTGGAAGCCCGCCTCGTAGTCGAACGTGCGCGCGAGATCTTGATCGAGCTCGGTGAACTCGGCCTCCGCGGCCATGCCCGCCTCGCGTGAACCGAGTGCGCTGTTCTTGCCGCCTTCGGTCGGTGCCAAGCGCTTCCACTTGTCGAACGCCGCGATCGTGCTGTCCCACCACTTGTCGGTATCGCCTGCGGCTACCGCTTTGCGTGTCTTGGCGCTGTAGTAGGCCGCTTGCACCACGTATTGGGCAGCAGCGTCTTTGCCCTTGTTGGCAGCATAGTAGTCATCCATGGCGCGCTGTGCGCCGCGGCGCGCGTTGGCGTTCGCGCCTTCGTCCGCGCTGTATTGGTCCCAGCGCTTCAGCTCGGCGCTGGCCACGATGAAATCGGCTTCGGCAATTTCTTTGGGCGAGGCACCGAGCGCCTGGAAACGCTCACGGGCGCGAGTCATGCCACCGCGATCGCCCAAGCTCGCGTACAACGACAGCGCCTGCCGCGCCGCGTTACGGCGATCGGCTTGGGCAAAATGAGTGTTGTTACTGATCTTGTCGTAGGTTTCTGCCGCGCGCGGATAGTTGAAAAACAGCACGTAGGCGCCGGCCAGGGCGTCATACGCACCTTGCAAGTATTTGACGCGCTCTTCGTATTTCTTAGGCTGTGCAACCACCGGCGGCTTGGCTTTCGCGTCGCCGTTCTGCAGCTTGTTCAGCGTCTGCTCGTTGCCGTATCGCGAGATGAACAGCTCGTACATGCTGATGGCTTTGTCGTATTCGCCAACCTGCTTGTACGCGAACGCACCGTTCATCGCGGCTTCCGGGGCTTCGTCGCGGTCCGGGGCCGCGTCGAGCGCAACCTTGTAGGCTGCCGCAGCCTCACGCCATTTCTTCGCGCGCTCCGGACCGTCCGGCATCTTCTGCGCTTCCTCGTACAATTTTCGCGCGTCCAAGTAGGCCACGCCCTGTTTGACGGGCTTCCTGATACTATCCTCGGCCTTTTGCGTCTCCGCGTTGAAGGCGCAGCTCTTGCCTTCGGCGAGCTTGCGGCTCTCGTCCGCATTGCCCTCGAAGTTGCTCATACTGATTAGCTTCTCCCAGGACTTGTAGCCCCACTCGTTGACACCGCAGTACTGGTCGTAGAGGGGCCGGAAGCGCTTCCGGGCGTCGTCGAAGTTGCCATATACGAAGAACAGATCGGCCGATTGGAACGAGTACAGAAGGCCATTCTTTTGCGGATCGCGGTCGAGCGCGATCCGATCGTTGTACTCGTCGCGCGCCTTCACCGCGTCCAGCACCTGAGGCGGCATCGGATCCTTCACCACCTTGCGCGAGTCCCCTTCCCCGTCGAAGTGGACCTCGCTGCGCTTTTCGAGGCCCTGCGCACCTTTGCTGTCGTCGAACTTGCGGTACTCGTCTTCCAGCACCTTCTCGGCGAGCGTCACCACGTCATAGGCGGCGGGCTGTAGGTATTTGTCGTCTTCGTTCGAGTCTCGCACGGCGACGGCGCTGTCGTGTGCCGATTTGATCTCTTCGGGCGTCGGCGATTTCCCGATCGCGATCTGCAAGACGACCACCCAGTAGCGCGCGTCCGCGAGCCAATAGCGGCTCTCGTAAGCGTCCATTGCGGTCGGATCTTGTTCCAGGTACGCGCTCCAGCCAGTTTCGGCCAGACGATACTCGGCGATCGATTTTTCGAGTAGGGCATGCTGCTCACCAGCGTCGTTCAGCTCGAGCGCCTTCTCGTAGTAGCCGCGCGCAAAGTTGGTGTGGTCCGCGGCGGCACGCTTCAAGCCACCCTTCACGAGCTGTTCCGCGGTCTGCAGCGCTTCGGGATCATCCTTGTTGGCGTCGACCCACGGCGTGGTGCCCACGTAAGCCGCCAACTTAGTGCGCGCCTCGAGCGCCTTTCCGGCGTACTCGGCGCGCGCGGCGGAACCGTCCGGCGCCAAGCGAGAGAGCTGGTCGTACAGTTCCGCGACTTTGTTCTGCATCACCGGCGCGTCGCGGTTCATCGGGAACTTCCGGAGCGTGAGCTCCAGCATCGCGACCGCGTTCCGGTTTTGGGTGATCTCGATGTACTCTTGCGCGAGCGCTTTGTAGATCTCGACCGTCCACTTTTGATCTTGCGGTACCAGCGCTGGGTCTTGAACGCGTTGGATCGCGACCGCCATCTTATTCTCTGCGGCGACCGGATCAGTCTCGGTGTCGAGCACGTCGTTGCGCGGGATGTACGGTAGGTCAGGTGGCGGACCGTCGAAGTCGACGTAGGTCAGCGAGCCTGCGATATAAGTGTAGGCCTCGGAGCGGAAATCCGCGCCCGGATCACCGGTCTTGGCTTCCTGCTCGTCAGCGTAGTGGAGCAACTTGACGAACCACTCGACCGCGGTCTTGTAGCGCTGCTGCTTGTAATAAGTCCAAGCCTGCTTGTACATCGCGACGCCGAAGATCGGAGGCTTCTTGAACTCCATCGAGTGGTCGTACGCACTAACCGCTCGATTCAAATTGTACGGGCCACCATGCGGGTCGATCTGATCGAAATGGAAGTTGCCTAGTTGCCACCAGATTTCAGCAAGGTAGCGCGGGTCCTCGCCGGCGGCATCCACCTTCTGTGGCAACGGCTTGCAGCCGTCGTACGGGTCGGAAAAAACGCGTTCTTCGCCGTCGGCGACCGCTCGCGCGACCCCGGCCTTGGGCGCGGCCGCTTTGCCTTTGCCTTTGCCATTGCGACCGACCTGATCGAGGGGGACCGGGTTCTTGTTGTACCAGTCTTGCCAAAACTTATCGTCGTGGTCCTGCGGCAGCGGGTCCAGCGCGATCTTTCCGGCGTCTTTCGGATCGTCCTTGACCGTGTAGCGATTCGAGCAGACGAGCGACCGCCACGCTTGTTGGCCCTCTTCGATTCGCCCAGCGTCCGTGTAGCCGTGACCCAAGTAGTAGTGAACGGCGGCGATTTCTTCGTAACGCGGGAACTCCTTGATCAGGCGGCGGTACATGGCCAGCGCCGGTTCGAGCGCGGTGGTCAAATCAGCATCGTTGTTCGAGCGTGCCCGCTCTTCGTACAGGGCACCCAAGCGGAACATCGCATCCGGGGTCGAGCGCGGATCGGCGTTTTCGCCGCTGTAGCGTTCGACGAAGCGCTCCAGGCGGGCAATCGCCTCCTGGCGCGCGTCGTCCAGCCCGTGTTTCTCTTCAGTGATCTCGCGATCGAGTGCGGTCAGCACGCGCTGCCTGCGCTGCTCGTAGTGATGACGCACGATCATGGTCAGGTTGCGCCGGAAGTCCTTGGAGCCCGCCTCGTACTCGCGCGCCTCCTGCTGCAAGATGCCGAACGCCTTCAACTGCGCGGCATTGGGTGCCGGCGGAGGTGGCGCTTGTTTGCGCAGCTTGGGCGTGCCCGTTGAGATGACGGTGGACGGGCCGGCAGTGGGTGCCGAGCTCGCGCTGACCGTGCGCGAACTCGCACTGGCCGCTGGCGCGGCGCTGGCCGTAGCCGCGGCGTTGACCGTAGGCGCGGTGTTGGCCGTAGGCGCGGCGTTGGCCGTAGGTGCGGCGTTGGCCGTAGGTGCGGCGTTGGCCGTAGGCGCGGCCGTTTGGCTGCGTGCCACTTCGGACGACGTGAGCGATGCGGCGACCAGGGCGGCTGCCGTCAAAAGCCCGGAGCTGAGACTGCGATTCATGGCTGTTCCTCCGCGTCGTCGAGCACTTCGCGGAGCTCGTCGTTCAAAGTCTGTTCTTCGCGCGCCCGCTCGCGTTGCAGGTTGCGCACGCGCAACGCTTGCTCTTCCCGCACCTCCCACGCTTCTTGCACGATGCCCACATCGGCGCGCAGGACGATGCTCTTCAAGCGATCGCGCACTAGGCTGAAGTTCTTCATGGCGATCTCGCCGACCAACAGTCGTGCTTGTTGGTCCAGACCGTCGAGGTTCTGCGCGTAGCCTTCGACAAGGGCAATCTCTTGCGAGATCTTGTCGCGCAAGCCGTTGGCCTGTTCGATCGCCTGCTGCTCGTACTTCGCCCGTTGCACGTCCAGCGCAGCATCGTCATTGTCGGCTCTCGACAAGAGCGGCTGGATCGATTTCGCGTACGCAGCCGCGTCCGAAGAATCTTGCCCGGCAGCGAGCAGAAGGACCTCGCGCGCCAGCAGCTCACGGAAACGTTTTCGAATGTCTTGATCGTCGATATAGCGCTGATCACCGAAGCCGATCTGCGCCTTTCCTACTTCGATCGCGCCGCGAAATTCCTCGATCTTCTTGTGGTACGTGACCAAGTCCCGCTCGTTGGCTTCGATTTCGAGCTGGAAGCGCGCCCGGCTCTGCGGGTCGGACGTCACGCCGTGCTTGTCGGCTTCGTTCATCACCCGGTGCAAGCCGTTGACGATCGCGTTCAGCTTATCGGCCTCGATGGTCAGCTCTTGCATGGCTTGTGAGGCCTTGGACCACTGAGTGTCACCGGATTCGTCGCGGCGCATGAATTCGCCCTCGGTCACCGGCATCCAAGCGAGCCGTTTCATCAAGGCGCGCCGCTCGCTACGCACGCTGGCGAGCTCACCACTTCCTCCGCCGTTGGCCACGTCGTCGATGCCCTCGGCCAGGGTGCCGCGCGCGCGGGCCAGCTTGTTCGACAAGCTGAATACTTGTTGCAGTTGGACTTGGATCTCCGGGAAGGCTTTGACGCGCGAGGAAACGGACAGCACCGCGTTCAACTTGGACGCAAGCTTGCGTGAATTCTTGATCAGCGCACGCGACCGCGAGACGTCGTCGATCACGCCAAAAACATGCTGATCCTCGGCCTGATCGCGCGCCCAATCCAGCACCACCTTGGGTAGCTTGTCGTCCGAGGTGGCGCCGAAGTCGTCCGCGGTCAACTTGTCGTAATAGACCGCTGGATCGCTGGTCGACTTAAGGAAACTGTCCAGCTGTTGACGGATCGGATCGAAGTGGCCAGACACGTCCTTGTATAGCCCGAGAGCGTTCTGAAACTCACCCGCGCGCAACATCAAGTCGGCGCGGAGCAGCGAGCCGTCAGCCAACTCTAGGTTGTTCGGATCGGTGATGGTCAGCACTTCCAGCGCGCGCTGCGCTCGTTCGAAATCACCCAGGCGCACGTACACCCAGGCCAGCTCGTAGAGCATCGTCGAGAACTCGGGTGAGCCGCGGTCGACGTGGCTGTAGGCTTCGGCAGCCTCCACGTAGTCGTCGCCCTCGTGAAACAAGCGGCCGATAGCCATCCACGCCAGATCGACCACGTGCCGCGTGTCGGCGGTTGTGGCGGGCATGCGGGTGACCTTTCGGAACTGCTCGATGGCCTGGGTGAAACGGATGTCTGGGGCGGCTGCCGGCTTAGCCGCGCCCGGCACCGCCGCTGCCGGTGCAGGCGCCGCAGCCAAGGTTTCTTTCATCAGCACCACGCCGAGTAGGTACTGCGCTTGCAGCGTATACTGCGACCCCACGGGCACCGAGTTCACAGCCGATTTGGCCGCGCCATAGTCGTGCCGGGCGTACAGGGCCTTGGCCCGGGCATAGGCCAGCGAGCCAGATTTATCGGTTTGCGGGACGCCATCGAGCCGAGCGAACACGTAGTCCAGGCTCGGCAGATCGTCGGTGCGGAGCGCGATGTCGACCAGGCGGCTGAGCGAACGCCCGAGATACTCCGAGTACGCGGGGCGCGCGACGTGATCCAGCACATCGCGGTAGTGGCGCCGCCCTGACAGGTATTGCCGAGATTGAAAGTACGCTTCGCCGATCAGGAAAGACGCATCTGCGTAGTCTGCCTCCGACGCCTTACCCTGGCGATTGAGCTCGAGCACTTTGCTCAGGATGTCGATCGCGGCATCGTAGTTCTTGGCGTGCAGCAGCATGTCCGCGTTTGCGATGCGGACGGCCGGCGTGGCCGGGGGCTCACGGAACTTCGACTGCGGCGGCGGCTTGCCGATCTCGGCTTCGACGCCCTGAATCGCGGTGGTTGCGCGGCCCTGGGCCTCGGACGTGCTGAGGGCTAGGCTCGGGCGGGAAAAGAACAAAGCCAAGCCGACCGCGGCGAGTTCACCGCTCCGGAGCGGTCGCTTGCGCATCACTTGCCTCCCGTGCCCACCGAAATTGTGGCGTTGGTCGAGGCGGGAGTGCCCGAAGCTGCGGCGGGGGTCGCGCCGTCGGTGGTGGCGGTGCCCGAGCGAACGTTCTCGGTGAAGCGAATCGCCGGACGGTCCGTGAGGTCGGTGGTCACGTCACCTTTCTCCCAGGCGATCACGTCGAGTTTGAGCGTCTTGCCCTCGGTGATGGTGAAGGAATGGCTGGACGGCACCTTGAACTTATAACCCTTGAGGTATGAGAACACGCCGTAGCCGTTACCGCGCAACTGAAGCACGATTTGCACGGTATGGTCGCCTGGCGGGATCGAGCCGATGAAGATCGGGATGTCCTTCTGATTGGCGAGCGGAGCGTCGTCTGCTTCGTCCTGCTTGTTGTACTGAACCGCGCCATCCAGCACGAACAGCGCGCCAGTCAGGCGAAACGCGCTGCTTAGGTCGTTGCGAAAGGTAATCTCGGCGCGCGCGCCGCCGGCGCCACCCGAGAGGATGGTGTCACTCAGCAGGCTGAGCCGGGTGTGGCTGCGACGAATCTGTTCTTTCAGTTCGTCGATGTGCTGCTCGAGGTCTCGCAGGCGGACCACGTAAGTCGAGCCGTCCATCCCTGCAGTTGCCGCAGGGCTTGCGCCAGCCGCAGCTGGGCTCGTCGGTGCGGGCGTCGCAGCAGCCGGAGCTGCCGTAGACGGTGTGGACACAGGAGCGGCGGAGGTGGGCGCCGCAGCGCTCGCACTCGGCGTCGCTGCCGCCTTCTCGGCGGGCTTTGCGCTGGCGGCAGGAGCCGACGCAGCAGGGGCAGCTTTGGCACTGCTCGCCGGCGTCTGCGCTTGGACGGCGGACGCTAACGAAATAATTCCCGCGACTGCGGACAACCAAAAGGCTTTGCTAAGGCGCATCACTACCCTCAATCTCTGTGCAGAGGAGAATCGACACCGGCGACTTTTGTCCCCGGCAGCAAGACTCGAGCGTCGAATGGAGCCCCAAGCTCCGGCCGGCATCTTCCTCTGCGCGAGCCTTCCCGCCAAGTCGGATTTTCACACTTCTTCGCGGGGTTGCGCGAGCCGGGGGGCAGCACCCCCGGCCCGCGCAGCGCGCCTACAATTCGGTCACACCATTCAGGACGGCCAGCGACATCGACCCGCCGGCCCGCCGTTCGCAGCCAAGAGTCGGCCGGGCGCCGGACCGCTGAATCGCTCAGGAAATGCTGTGTCCTTGCGGGAAACACGGGCCGAGCGCTACGGTTGGAAGACCGGATCGGACCGCAGATCGAACGCCGCCATGGGACGTAAATATTGGGCAACGGCCCTGACCTCAGACGGAGGCCTCATCCCAAGCAACGAGCGCCCTGCCGCCTGCCGGCGAGAGTGAATTCCCCAATGGCGGCCGTGCAGGGCGATGCAACGGACGAAATGCTCATGGTGCGCTACCAGAGAGGCGAGCGCAAAGCGTTCGTGGAACTCGTGCGTCGGCATAACCGCTCGATATACAATTTTGTCTTACGACAACTTCGCGTGCCATCGGTCGCAGAGGATGTGACCCAGGACGTCTTCATGCGCTTGGTACAGAACGCCGCCGAGTTCAAACACGAAGCGCGCTTCTTGACCTGGCTGTACACCATCGCGCGAAATCTGTGCATCGATCAACTGCGGAAGCTGTCGCACCGTCGGCATGCTTCGCTCGATCAGCCCCAACGCGATGGCCGCGACCAGACCGACGCTCAGCTGGGGGAGACGATCGCCGATCCCAACCCACTGGCGAGCGCCGAACGCAGCGCGCTGTCGTCGGAAGTTCGGTCTTCGATCGTGAAGGCCGTCGACTCGTTGCCGGACGATCAGCGCGAGGTATTCTTGCTACGCGAGGTCGCCAATTTGCCGTTTCGAGAGATCGCCGAGATCACCGGCGTGGGGGAGAACACGGTCAAGAGTCGAATGCGCTACGCGCTCGACCGATTGAAGGACGCCCTGTGCGATTTCGAGGAGTACGCCCGCGCGCTGCGCTAAGGCGTTTTTAAGGTATTTCCCGTGGATTGCGAGAAGTTCGACCGAATCGTACTCGACCTGCTCTACGACGAGTTGGATGAGCTGACGAGCGCGGCGACCAGGCGCCACATGGAGCATTGCGCGCGCTGCCGAGCCATCGGTTCTGGTCTGCGCGCGACGCGCGAAGTCGGCGCGCTGCCGATGGTCGAACCACCCGAGGGCCTCTCGCTTCGTATTCTGCACGCCGAAGAGCAAGCCACTCAACTGCTTCCAATCGGCAAGCGGCTCGGCCGCGGGCTATCGCTGCTCGCGGGCTACGCCATGCGACCGCAGGTGTCGATGGCCGCGCTCTTGATGTTGATGATCGGGTCGAGTCTTTTCTTCCTGCGCGCGCAACCCGGCGATCGCGAACACGTGCTGGTCACCGAGCGCGGTGTGCCGGAGAGCGACAACGAGTCGGTGACCATCGTACCGAAGAAAGCAGACGCACCGGAGCCGGCACGCATGGCGACTCGTCCCGCACCGAGCCCTCGCAGCGAAGATGGGGCGCCGCGTCGCGAACGCGCCGTCGAGCCGAAGCCGGAAGCTGCGCCGCTATCCGTACCGTTCGCGGCGGCACCCGGCGGGCAGGCTGCTGCACATGGCAGCGCCGCACTTGGTTCCAGCGCGGACGACAAAGATCTCGACGGCAATAGCGAAGCGAGCAGCGATAGCGACGCCAGCTACGATGCCGCGATGGCCGCCTATCGTGACGGTCGCTACAGCGAAGCCCAGCGTCGGTTCGACGAAATCTCCGCCCTGGGCGGCCCGCACGCCGCAAACGCCGCGTTGTACGGTGTACAAGCATTGCGCCGCGTTTCCGGTTGCCCCACCGCGGCCCCGCGTTTCGAAGCGGTGCACTCGCGCTACCCGGGCTCGGTCGGCAGCGACGCAGCCTGGCAAGCCGCGGACTGCTACCGCTCACTTGGAGAGCTCGCTCGCGCGCGCCAGAACTACGAGCAGCTTTCGGCCGACCCCAGCTACAAGACCCGCGCCAAAGAAGCGATCGCCGAACTCGACCAACGAGTCGCCGATCAGGAGCTGGCCGCGCGCAGAGCAACCACCGCGACGGCCGCGGCCGCCAAGGGCAAAGCTCCCGCAGACAGCGCGCCGGCCAAGCCGGCCGACGGCGGCAAGTGACGAGCTGAGTTCGTTTTCAGCCCTGGACGTACTCGCGCGCGTGCCCGTGCCCGAAAATCGGAACACGGAACCGTTCGACGTAACGCACTTGTGCACGAGTGCTGCTGAGAGGCAGCCCCCAAGGACAAGAAGAGGGTCGATCTCAGCAGCGCACCTCACACATCGCCAAGTTTCCCTTCGGTACGCCGCAAGCGCTACGCGCAACGCAATCCAGCGCTGCGCGCAACGCAATCCAGCGCTGCGCGCAACGCAATCCAGCGCTGCGCGCGCTTCCCCCGTCGCGCATCTCGAAGCGCGTCACCCGCATGCCCAATCTCCTCGCCCGTGCGGTGCGCGGGCAGCGCCGCACGCCCTCGCGCCGAGCGCGCGGCGGAACAGCCCAGCCGCATGCCGCCTCCTTCTTTTTCTCCTCTCGGTGCGCGGGCAGCGCCGCACGCCCTCGCGCCGAGCTCGCGGCGGACGGTCCAGCCGCATGCCCGGCTTCTCCTTCTCTACCCTCGGTGCGCGCGCAGCGCCGCACGCCTCTTGGTCTGCTCTCGGTGCGCGCGCAGCGCCGCACGCTCGCGCCGGGCGCGCGGAAGACGGCTCAGCCGCATGCCGCCTCCTTTCTCCTCCCGGTGCGCGCGCAGCGCCGCACGCCTCTTGGTCTGCTCTCGGTGCGCGCGCAGCGCCGCACGCCCTCGCGCCGAGCGCGCGGCGGACAGCCCAGCCGCATGCCGCCTCCTTCTTTTTCTCCTCTCGGTGCGCGCGCAGCGCCGCACGCTCGCGCCGGGCGCGCGGAAGACGGCTCAGCCGCATGCCGCCTCCTTTCTCCTCTCGGTGCGCGCGCAGCGCCGCACGCTCGCGCCGGGCGCGCGGAAGACGGCTCAGCCGCATGCCCGGAACCAAAACCAACCAAAACGAGCGATAAGTCTTGGAAGACCAGATCGCGATCCGCCAATGAGATGGCGGACCTACAAAGGCTGACCGCACAGGCGCGTGCTTTCCCTCAGCGCAGCGCGGGCGGCCCAGCGCCCCCGTCCGAGCGTGCGCAAACGAGAGTCTCCCACCGCGCGCCGAAGGCGCCGCGCGTCCACCTCCTCAGGAAGAGCTGACCATTTGCGCGTTCGTGCCGGCTTCACCCACATCCACGTCGGCCGAGCTAACATTGACGGGGCCCCCGTCGGGCGCGTCGAAGGGAGCGCGACCGATTTGTTTGGAGCCCAGGCTGGGAATGAACGGAGCCACGAAGTACTCGCGAGTCCAGTACCAGAACAGGCTGCGTTCGATCAGCGAGGGATCAATCAGGGGAGCGACGGCGGCGTGCACTTCCGGCAGCTTGCTCCAGTGGACGGCCGCGTTTTCGTGGTGAGCGCTGTGGTAGCCGTTGTTGAAGAGCAAGAAATTCAGCAACTTTCCGTCCCAGCTGCGCGAGTGATTGTGCGCCGACCAGGGGTCGGTGTGCACGTGCTGGTCGTAGTTGAAGAGCATGATCGTCCAGAGCGCGAAGAACGCGGGGATGAGCAAGGTCATCACGTACACGTACAGGCCGGTCTTCAGGCCGTGCAGGAGCACCGACAACGCCAAGAGCGACAGGTGCGCGCCGCCCCAGATCGCATATTGAAGGAGGATACGCCGATACAAGGGCGGGTTCTCCTTCTTAGCCTTGCGAATGAAGAACTTGATCGGATCGCTCTGCCAGTAGCTCGAGACGAAGAAGTAGCTCACGGCGACGAGTAGGTTGTGGCGATTGGTGTACCGCCAAGTGATCGTCGCGTCCCCTGCCCGGTTCACGTACTTGTGATGGTTCAGGTTGTGAGTCGGGATCCAGGCAAACGTCGGATAGCCGTAGAAAATCGAAATCCAGTTGCCGAAGATTTGATTGTGCAGCTTGCCCTTGAAGGTCGGGCAATGATTGTGGTTGTGCGCAATCACCCCGCAGGCCAGCGCGAAATACGCGCTCAGCCACCATAGGTAGGGAACCAAGGCCGGGCGGGCGAACTGCAGCGCGACCAGCGCGGGAGCAATCATCACCCAGAGCAGCGTGCGGTAGTCAGCAGCAATACGGGGTCGCATCGGTGCCGGGATTGTAGCAGCCGAGTCCCTGGGCAGGGTCACGGTTTTGTCATTGCCGGCCCGCTTCTGTCGAGTTTTCGCGGTCTTTACGCGAAATCGGCGACGGTTACCGCGTAAGCGGCTTCGCGCTTGCGGCCCGAACACCACAAGAGAACGCCTTTTTCGGCTCAGTTCGTGTTGTCGCGCACGTACGCGATCGTACGCACCGAGCTAATGATTCGCTCGCGATTCTCGCTCGAGAGATCGACGAAGCGAATGCCCATGCCCGGGTTCGGGTTATCCGACAGCATGCGGATCGGGTTCACCCACTGGACTTGCCCGAGCAGGATGAAAGGGGACTGTTCGCCGGGCATGGCGAAGCGCAACGTCAGGCGCGTGCCGACTTCCAACGGCTCGTGAGTTGCCACGAAGATCCCCATCTCCGAGATGTTCGTGATACTCGCGTACAAAAACGTCTGCTCGGTCTCGCAGTCGACCGACCACTCGACATCGATTCGCTCGTAGATCCGGCGGTCCGAAACGGGAGGACGGTCCGAAGCGGGAGGATCAGACGGCTTGGACTGCTCGTCGCTCACGACTTTCGCTTAACCCCATTGTGAGCAGGTGTCACGGAGCAATGCATGGCGCGACTAGCGCACATCGAGAAAGCCCGCTTCGAGGCGATTTTCCGCAGCCGGGCCGCGTCGCACCTCGAGCCGCCGGTTTCCACTGTAGAGGCCAAAGTACACCCGGTACTTGCCGGCACCGAAATTGGGCTCGAGCACGAACTCGCTTCGATCGGCGATGAAATCACCTACGTGCCAGAGGTTGAATGGGTATTTCCCGGCCAATGTCGGATGATCTCCGTTGAAGCGTCGTTGGAACCCGTCCACGTGAATGAAGGTCTCCCAGGAGCCGTTGAGCGGCTGGACGACCCGATAGTAGATGACGAACACATAGTGGCGGCCGGCATCGACCGCATCGACCGGGTGGCCATCGAGGTCGAGCACGTCCCAACCGAGGACGTCGAGCTTGTCGCCGAGGTTCGCGTCGAGCAGGTGCCTGGGCTTGGGCGCTTGCTCGAGCACGTAGGCGGCGAGCGGATTTTTATTCGCCGCGCCAAGAAGCCGATCGGAGACGAGCACTATCTCACTCGAGCTACGGTCGAGGACGGGCAGATTGCGCGGCGGGTCTTGGCGCGCGCGGTAGAGCGCGTTCATGGTCCCCAAATCAGCATCGCGGATCACGAGCCAGCGCCGCTCGTGGTTCGCCGTCAACCATTCGAACGCGTGCCCCGCAGTGTCGAAGGAAGGCACATTACGCCCGGCGTAGTAGGTGGCGCTCGAGGCGCCCGTGCCGAGCATGCCCAGTGGCTCACCGGGCTTGGCGTGCTCACGATAGGCGTCAAATACTTGTTTCGGCGAGATCTGCGCAGCCAGCATCGGATAATAGCCGAGGCTCAGGCAAAGGCCGAAGCCGACGCACACGATCAGCGCCGCCTGCCCCCGCGAGAGCCCTGCAGACAATCCGCGCGAAAGCGCGCCCGTGCCCAATAAGCTGCCGAGTTCGGGGTCGAACAAGGTGCGAAATGCATCGCGCACGCCCATCAGCAAGAGCGGCGAAGCCAGCAACGCGGGCAACGCAACCGCCGCAGCGGACGCCCAAGAGCGCTGCATCGTGCCCAGCGCTTCTAGCCTGCCGAACGTGAGCACGCGCTCGCTGAGCCAGCCGAGCGCGCACAGTCCGACTAGCGCGGCCTCGAACACCACTAGCGAGAACAGCAAATTGCCTGCCCAAAGCTCGCGCAATACGCGCGGCCAAACTCGATACTCGCTAGCTTGGAAGCGGGGGTCCAGATGGCCCGAGCGCTCCTGCAGCAGAAAGAAAAACGCGCCGCAGAAGATGAGTGTGCCAGCGCTCAGCCAGCGCTCGGCAGCGACGCGGAAGCTGTCCGGGAAATGCACGTCATTGACGCAGAACGCGCTCAAACCTTTTTCCGGGAAATTCCTGAAGTCGACCAAGAGCAAAATGGCGAATGCACAGACGACCATCGGTAGCGCGCGCCCGACCCGCGCACCGCGCTCGAAATCGCGCACGAACAATGCAACCGCGATCGCCAGCGACGAGACTGCGCCGAACGGCATGGTGCCCAGCACGGGCGCGGAAATGCCATACGCGCCCAGCGCCAGCACGGGCAGAGTGAGGCACAGCAAACGTAGCGCCGCTTCGCGCTCGCGCGCGGGGCCTTCGACGGGTGCCTGCGGTTCGCGAAGGAGCGAGCCCAAGGCGACGGGTAGCAGTGCGCTCCAGGGAAACAGCGCATGACCGAGTTGCAACAAGACGCTGTCGAAGCTCGGCAGCACGTGCGGCCGATTGACCGCGCTGCCCAGCAAGAGCGAGAACGCTCCGCCGCTCTCGGGAGCCTGCAAGAGCGCGCGCCACGCCCAGGCCCCGAATACGACGCCCGCAACTAGCGCAAGAGCGCCAACGGCATCGCCAAAACGCTCGGGAGAACAGATTCGCGCCGAGCGGAGCACGAGCCACGTCAGCCCGACGCTACATGCCGGAACGGCAATGCCGATCAACACGCCGCGCGACAGCACGGCGCATAGCATGCCCAAGGTCCCGAGCCCGAGCGAAAGCCAGCGCGCGGAGCGGAGCGGGCCACGGTTGCGCTCGAAGGCGGCCAGGCCCAGCCCAGACATCGAGAGCGCCAGCGCCGACATGGTCACGATGTCGCCCAGCATGGTCCGGGCATGCAGGAAATAGAGCGGCATGGTGGCGAGCACCAGCACCGAGAAGCAAGCGCTGCGGCGATCGGCGAGCCGACGCACCAGCAAGTAGATGGCGGCTAGCCCCGCCAGGCCCCAGATCGCCAAGGGCAAGCGGCCTGCCCACTCATGCAGGCCAAACACGCGGAAGCCGGCGGCGATTGAGGTGAAGGGTAGCTCGCCGCGCCCGAGTTCGCTGCGCGTGGGCACCTGGTTGTCCGCGCCGTCCAGCGAAAGCCCTTGGCCGCCCAGCAGATTGAGCGCGATGCGCCGCGCGAACTCAGCGACCTCACGCTCGGGCGGGTCCCAAATACCGCTGGCGGAAATCGGGCCAAACAGGCTGAGTGCGGCCACCAGCAGGGCAAACCAGGCCAAAAGGCTGTGCCCGGTCGAGTGAACCGCGGTGCGTGCCGACAATTGTGCGGTATTGTCCTGGTCGCCGGCCGCGCTTGCTCCGGAAGCGCCCGCGTTTTCCTCGCTCATCGCAGCCTGCGCGCGTACTAGCCGGTGTTTCTTGTCGTTGCAACCGGGGAGAAACGGTGGGAGGTGTGCGCGGCGCGCGGTCCCTCGGCACCACTCTCGGTCCTCACCCCGCCCGCGCACCATCGGACTCGAACACTCATGCGTTTTGGAACCATTGCCATCGTGGGGCGCTCGAACGTCGGAAAATCGACGTTCTTGAATCGTGTCCTGGGTGAGCCGCTCGCGATCGTCTCGCCGCTCCCGCAAACCACGCGCGACAACGTGCTCGGGGTCGTGCATCGCGACGGCGCACAGTTGGCGTTTCTCGATACGCCCGGTGTGCACACCCCGCGCTCGGAATTGGGGCGGCGCATGAATGCCTCTGCGCTCGACGCGGCGCGCACCGCCGACGTGGTCCTGTTCATGACCGATATTTCCGCACTCACTCCGCCCAAGAAGTCCGCGAAAGAGAAGAGCGCGCAGGAGCTCGACCAAGAGCTCCTCGCGAGCGTGCCCAAGGACGCGGTGGTCGTGCTTGCCGTGAACAAGGTCGACGCTCTGCGCGACAAGAGCAAGCTCCTGCCCGTATTGGTGGCTTATCAGGAGCTCCGCAACTTTGCCGCGCTCATCCCGATCAGCGTGAAGGCGGACGACGGCGTCGAGCGCGTGCTGGACGCGCTTGCGGAAGCACTGCCAGAGGGCGGCATCGGTTTCGACGAGGACACGCTCACCGATCGGCCGACCAGCTTTTTCGTGCGAGAGTACGTCCGCGAGCAAGTGCTCTTGGCGATGCGCGGGGAGATCCCGCACGCCGTCGCCGTTTCCATCGATGAATTCGCGGAAGGGCCCAAATCTTCCTCAATCAAGGCCACGATCCACGTGGAGAAGGTCGGTCAGCGCAAGATCATCATCGGTACCGGTGGCCTTCAGATCAAACAGATCCGAGTCGGCTCGCAGGCGCGCATCGCGGAGCTGCTCGGGCACAAGGTGCACCTCGAACTGTTCGTGCGCGTCACGCCGCAATGGAAGAGCATGCCGAGACAGTTGGCCGAGCTCGGGTATGAGGCGCCGGTCGGCTTGGCCCGGGTCGCAGCCGCCCAGAAGCCGACCCGCTCCAAAAACAAGAAGCGCTCCGCGCCGAGGGCAAAGTGATGAGCGCCATCGTGGCCGTGGTGGGCCGACCGAACGTCGGCAAGAGCACGCTCTTCAATCGACTGATCGGCAAGAAGCTGGCGATCGTCGACGACCAGCCCGGGGTCACCCGCGATCGACACTACGCGCCCGCGCACATCCACGGTCACAACGTGACCTTGGTCGACACCGGCGGCTTCGATCCGACCAGTGATGACCCGATGCAGCAGGGCATTGCTCGGCACGTCAATGCAGCGATCCAAGAAGCGGACGTGATCGTGTGCGTGCTGGACGGCTCGATGAGCGTGACCGGGCCCGATCGCGAAGCGGTGCAGATGCTGCGACGCTCGAAAAAGCCGGTCATTTACGTTGCCAACAAGGTCGATACGGCCAGCAAAATCACCGCCGCCAATGAATTGTACGAGCTGGGCATTCCGGAGCTCATCGCGGTCTCCGCCTTGCACGGCCGCGGCACCGCGGACCTCGCGCAAGCCGTGGCCAAGCATTTGCCGAAGGCGTCCCGCGGCGAGAAGGATGCGGGCGAGCCGGACGAGATCATCCCGCGCATCGCACTGATCGGTCGGCCCAACGCCGGCAAGTCGTCGATGTTCAATCGACTGAGCGGCAGCGAACGCGCTCTGGTCGATGAACGTCCAGGCACCACGCGCGATCCAGTGGACGCACGCATCGAGGCCGACGGTCGCACCTTCTTGATCGTGGACACAGCAGGCATTCGGAAGAAGGCCCGCGTCGAGCGCGGCATCGAGTTGATTAGCGTGCTGCAGGCGATTCGCTCCATCGAGCGCGCGCAGGTAGTGATCTTGATGTGCGATGCCGTATTGGGCGTGCAGGAGCAAGATTCGCGCCTGCTCGGCATGTGCCTCGAGAGGCGCCGCGCGGTGATCGTCGGCTTGAACAAGGCTGACCTCCAGAACAAGAAAGAGCAGGCCGAGTCGGAGGAGAAGGCGCGCGACGAGCTGCGCTTCGCCGGCTGGGTGCCGATTGTGCATCTCAGCGCCAAGACCGGCCGCGGCGTGAAAGAGCTGTTGGATCTGGCCGCGCGGGCCGGCAAGGAGTTCAAGCGTCGAATCCCGACTGGCGAACTGAACCGCTTCTTCGAGGACGTGCTGAACAGGCACCCTCCGCCGACCAGCAAGGGTCGCGCGCCGCGTATTTTTTACGTCACCCAGGCCGAGGCGCATCCGCCGCGCTTCGTGGCCATGTGCAACGCGCCTGACTACATTACCGAAGCCTACAAGCGGTTCGTCGCCAATCAGATTCGGAAGGCGTTCGACTTCCGCGCGGTACCGATTACCGTCGAGTATCGCGCGCGCAAGCGCAACGAGAACGCCCCCGCGGGCGTCAATCAGTCGCGTTCACGGAAAAAGTAGCGCCGCGACCTGGGAAAGGCTGCGCACGTCGTGCACGTCCGCAGCCAGCACCGGTACATGCATGATCGCCGGACGCTCGGCGCCGAGTGACTGATCGAGCACCCGTAGTTGCTCGGCCTCGAAGATCGCGCGCGTGCGATCTTCGTGCGCCGCGCGCTGCACGGCGGCTAGCACCTGCGCAGGCAGCTCGAGCCCAAGTTCACGCGCCGCACTCTCGACCGCGGCTGAATCCGCGAGCTCGGGGTTCGGTTGCACCCGGTTGACGACGACCGCGTCGGGATGCATCCCTTGTTGGCGCAGCCGCGCCGCAAAATAGCTCACTTCGTCGATCGCGGCGGGCGCCGGCGAGGTCACCAGCACGTACGCCAAATCAGGCGAGCGAAAGGCCTTGGCGACGACCACTGCGCGTTCGCGGAAGCCACCAAAAAGCTCGTTCAGCTCGACCACGAACTCCGCCAGATGTTCGAGGAAACCCTTGCCCGTGAGTCGGCCAAGGCCGCGCAGCACCAGCGCCACGCCGCGTGCCACGAAGTTCAAGCTAAACCGCCCCGACTTCTCGAAGGTCTGCACCAGCCAACGCATGGCAGCGCTATCGATGGCTTCGATCAGGCGCTCGGGCGCGTCCAAAAAATCCAGCGCGTTGCTGGTCGGCGGCGTGTCCAGCACGATTCGGTCGAAGCGCGGATCTTGACGGACGAGCAGCACTTTTTCCATCGCCATGTACGACTGGGTACCGGCTAAGCTGGTTGAAACGTAGCTGTAAATGCGATTTTGCAAGATGCGATCGCGCACTTCGGGGCTGGAAGCGTGACGCCGAACCAGATCATCGAAGGTGCGCTTGGTGTCGAGCATCAGCACCGTGAGCTGCCCCGAGATCTCGAGGCCGGCGCTCTTGAATAACTCGGGGCTCACCCGCTGCTCTTCGGTGCTCATCGCGCCGATCCCCAAGCTGTCGGCCAAACGCTTGGCCGGGTCGATGGTGATGCACAATACGCGCTGACCTTGCTGGGCGAAGCCTAGGGCAACCGCGGCGGCCACGGTGGTCTTGCCGACCCCACCGGCGCCCGCGCAAACCACGATCTGTTTGCCTTCCAGTAGCGGGCGTAGCGAATCGGCCATGTCGGACCCTCGCGGTGTACCATGGGAAGGCCGTGATCGGCGGCCCCCCAAAAACTTGGCCCCGCCCAACCGGGCGACAAAAATGGGCGCTACATGTTCGACCCCAAACAGGATCGTCGTCAGGCCCGTAGCGAAAACACTCAGGTGGCCCTCACCCGCTTGCTCGAGGCTGCCCGGCACTCGGCGGAGCTCGAGGCGCTGGCGCTGGGCGACGAGCTCGGCTTGCTGGTGGCGGGCGCGGGTGCGGCCGAATTGTGCGACGAGTTGGCGGCGGTGGCCCCGCTGTTCGGGTCGGCCGACACCTGTCTGCCGACCTTCGATGTTCTCGGGCGCGGCACCGAAGTGCGGCGCTTGGCCGTGGATGGCTGCGAAATGTTCATTTCCGGGCGCGGCGCCGGTCTCGACCTCTGGCTGGCCGGGATAGCCAGCGGTTGCCAGCGCATCCTGGTCGAGAAAAAATCGCGATTGTCCCACTGATCGCCGTTCGGCGGCGTGCGCTTTTCTTACGGCGCGACTAAGCTCCTGCCAAAATGAGCGGTTTCATCGATTTGCACTGTCACTACGTGCCGGGAATCGATGACGGCGCGAGCTCAGCAGCAGATGGCTTGGCCATGCTACGCGGCTTGCGCTCGCTCGGCTTCACCCGCGTGCTGGCGACGCCGCATACCCGGCCGGGCATGTTCGACAACACGGCCGCCACGATTGGCGCGGCCTTCGCGCAGTTCGACCGCGCCTTGCCCGCGGACGAGCTCTTGCCCGAGCGGTCACTCAGCAGCGAGCATTACTTCGATGAGGTGGTGTTTCAGCGCCTGCTGAAGGGTGAAGGCCTGCCCTACCCCGGTGGCAAGGCGGTGCTGCTCGAGTTCTATCAGATCGATTTTCCGCCCATGATCCAGCATCGGCTGTTCGACTTGCGGACGCGCGGCCTGCTGCCGGTAATCGCGCACCCCGAACGCTACCAATGCTTGTGGCGTTCGCCGGAGATCTTGGAAAAGTTGGTCGATGCGGGTTCCGCGGCGCTGCTCGATGTGGCAGCGCTGGTCGGCAAGTACGGCCGAAAGACCCAAGATTGCGCAGAAGAGCTGCTCGAACGCGGGCTGTATCATGCCGCCTGTAGCGACGCCCATCGACCGTCGGACATCGCCGAGGTCGCGCGCGGCATCGACCGCTTGCGCGAAGTGTATGGGGCCGATGAAGTAACGTTCATGTTCCGTGACGGCCCCACGCAGCTGCTCGCAGGTGTGCTTCCGGAGTGAGTCGCAGGCCGGGAATTTGCCCGGGGCGGGCTGGGCCTGCTAAGCGAAGCAACGATGCGAAGACCCTCACGTAGCTCGCTCTGCCTTGCCGGCGTCTTGCTGCTGACGGCGGTCTTCTTCGCGCAAAGTGCGACTGCGCGCGTGGGCGGCGAGTCGGAGTACAGCAAGGCCCAGACCTACAGCGGAGCCCTACGCTACCTGCGGGTCGACTTGGGCTACGAGGTCATCGAGCGCGACCCCGACGCGGCGTACCTGATTTTTCGCTATCAGCTGCCCGGACAAAGCAAGGGCACCGCGAGCGGTACGGTCGAAATCGTCGACTCGGACGGCCACGTCAAATTATTCGTCCAAATCCCAACTATGCCCGAGTACCACGAGCGCGTGCTGCGCGATGGCTTGGTTCGGAAGCTCCACGACGAATATGGCGTGCCACCTCACAAGCCGCCTCCAAGTCCGCCGCCCCAGAAAAAGCCGGAAGCCGACGCGGGCGCCGATTGAGCGATTGAAGCCCGCGGTGGGCCGGGGATAGATGGTGACTCCAAGGAATGGAGTCTTCAGAGCCAGGGCTGCCGGCCCAGATCGGACGTTACCGGATCGAGCGCTTGCTGGGTCGCGGTGCGATGGGGCGCGTGCTCTTGGCGCACGATCCGGTGCTCGACCGCAGCGTGGCGATCAAGCTGCTGCGCGACGACCTGAACATTCCGCCCGAGCAGCACGACACGCTCTTACATCGCATGCGGCAAGAGGCACGCGCGTCAGCGCGCGTGAGTCACCCGAACATCGTGGCTTTACACGACATGGGCGAAGATCCGGAGCTTGGCCTGTGCTTGGTCTTCGAATACGCGGAGGGGTTGACGCTCAAGGAGCGCCTCCTGAAAGGACCGCTCGGGCCGGAAGCGGCCGCCAAGCTCGCGCGTGAAGTCGGCGACGCATTGACCACCGCGCATTCTGCCGGAGTGCTCCATCGCGACATCAAACCCGAAAATATCATTTTGACGCCTACGGGCGCGAAGGTCGCGGATTTTGGCATCGCGCGCGTGCCGGATTCCACGCTCACACGTGACGGCGGACTCCTCGGTACCCCGGCTTACAGCGCGCCCGAGTGCATTGCGTCCGGGAAATTTTCGCCGCTCAGCGACCAGTTTTCGTTGGCCGCGACCTTGTACGAAGCGGTCAGCGGGCAGCGCGCATTCCCTGGTGAAGACGCGATTGCAGTCGCCACTCGCATCACCACCGACGACCCGCCCGGGGTCGCCGCCTATGCGGGCCTCGATCCGCACGTGGACGATGTCTTGTCGCGCGGCTTGTCGAAAATCCCGAGCGCGCGTTTCGAGGATTCGCGCGCCTTCGGCGAGGCATTGGCTGAAGCGCTCTGGCAAAGCCCGCGCATGCAACTGCCAACCATCCCCGATTTGCGCCATCGAAATAGCGCTCCCTCCGCGCATGAAACCCGCACCACGCGTTTAGTCCTGGGCGGCGCAGCGGTCGGTGCTCTGCTTGGAATCGCAGGTTTTCAGCTGAGCGTTGGCCTGCGCGAGCCGGAGCACCCGCCGGAAGCGCGCGCGGAACAGGTCCAAGTGCCGCAGCCTAGCAAGCCCGACGGACCGCTACCCGCCGAGCCTCCGCCGAGAAAGCCGAAACCAGTTCGAAAGGACGCCGTGCGCGACGCGGGCCCCGCCAAAGCAGCGCGCACTGCCGCCGCAGGAGCGAAAACCAGCAACGATGCCGGCGACGAGCAGGTAGCTCCGCCGTGAAACGTGGCACGCGGCTCGCCTTGGGCGAACGCCTCGTGCTGAGCGTGGCCTTGGCCTTGCTCCTGTCCTTGGCCGCGCCACCAGAAACGCACGCCGACAGCACATCGAGCGCGGTGCTACTGCCTTGGCCCATTGGACAGAGTCCCGCCGAGACCGCGCTCAGCGGCGGGCTATCGATGCTCCGTGCGCGCGGCTCGCGGATGATCCGCGTGCCTGCGTCGGAGTTCGTCATGGGCTCGACGACCGCCGAGATCATCGACTCGACGGTGCTGTGCGAGCGCGAGCCGCTCGGCGCGACCTGCGACGAGCGAAGCTTCGCCGACGAATCTTTGGCGCATCGCGTGCGCTTGTCGGGTTTCTTCTTGGATCGCCGAGAAGTCACGGTGGCCGAGTACCAAGCCTGCGTGCGGGTCGGTCGCTGCCAGCCAGCGCCCTTC